>Ga0307415_100000831_pt1 | contig 14149 bp, 15 predicted proteins | sample DK1Cmetagenome_FD_204524 | JGI IMG/M metagenome (GOLD analysis project Ga0307415, IMG submission 204524) | Maize rhizosphere microbial communities from greenhouse at UC Davis, California, United States - DK15-C-2 | ecosystem: Host-associated > Plants > Roots > Rhizosphere > Soil | place: USA...
TGGCCCTTGAAGGACGGAAACGACCTCGACGGCTTTGCCCGCTCGAACGGCACGTCCCAGCACGCCGAGAGAGGTTCGCGGCGCTGGGTGCCGGTCTCGTCGATGAACACCACCTCGAACGAGGGCGCGGTGGCAGCGAGGGCACGTCCCGGGGAAGAACCACTCATCGTTCCTCACCACGAAATCCGCTGATGTGGGGCCGTTTCAGAGCCTCTGAGCTGCCAGCCCAAACACGAAGCATCCAATGATCGAAGCTCTACATCAAATCAGCAAAATGGCCCACATCGGACATACAGTTTTGCCCGATGCTGACCAAGGTGGGGGACCGAGTAGGCCGAGCAACGAGTGGGCCAACTTCAGTGAGACAACGCACGTCTTGGGCCAACTTCAGTGAGACAACGCAAGGGTTGAAATGCCCCTGCGGGCCAACTTCAGTGAGACAGACGAGCGGATGGGGCCAACTTCAATGAGACGCGGGCCAGGTTCATTGAGACGGGACAACGCTCCACACCGGCCCGCAGCGCCGGGGGACAGGGCCCGGCGCCAGTCAGGTTAACATAACGCATACTATGGGGGATCGCCAGCAGAGGTCCAGAGAGGTCCAGAGCCGATGCTCCGCCCTCAGCTCACCGCCTTCTTCACGAGCGCGCCGATCCTGGCCTCCTCGGCGGCGGTCAACTCCGTCAGCGCGAAGGCGGTCGGCCACATGTTGCCTTCATCGAGGTTCGCGGTGGCGTTGAAGCCGAACGTCGCGTACCTCTCCTTGAACTTGGCCGCGGGTGTGAAGAAGCAGACGACTTTGCCGTCCTTGGCATAGGCGGGCATCCCGTACCAGGTTCTCGGCGAGAGGGCTGGGGCGCTGGCTTTGATGATGGCATGGAGCCGCTCGGCGATGGCGCGATCCGGCTCCGGCATCTCGGCGATCTTGGCGAGCACGTCGCTTTCCCCGTCGGCCTTGCCCGAGCGGCCGCGGCGCGCTTCCGCCTTCAGCTCTCGGGTGCGCTCCTTCATCGCGGCCCGTTCTTCGTCGGAGAGTCCCTCGAACTTCTTGTCGGTCGCGCTGCTGTTGGCGGACTTCTGCGTGTCCTTCTTCGCGCTCATCGTTCCCTCCTGTGCAGGCTCTCCGGTGTCCTACCTCATCGGTCCTGGAGCAGCCCGAGGACGTTGCCGTCGGGGTCGGTGACGGTGGCCACCAGGCGGCCGCCACCGACATCGCGCGCCGGCTCCCTCACGGTGGCGCCGGCGGCGGTCACCTCGGCCAGCTTGGCCTGGATGTCGGGCACGTGCCAGTAGGCCACCGGCGAGGTCATGGCCTGCGGGCCACCGCCCGGCACCAGCCCGATGTGCTGGCCGGCGGCCTCGAAGCCGACGTAGTAGGACCCCTCGGTCTGCGGTGGGACGCCGAGCAGGGCGGCGTACACCGCCTTGGCCTTCGCCAGGTCGGAGACGGGATGCAGCACGGTCTTGACTCCCTGGGTGGACGAGCCGGTCATGGTCACCTCTCAGCGTCGTGGGTCACATCGGCACGATCATGCTAGGTGCGGCTCGCGAGCGAGGCTTCTCGATTCCTGACCGGTTAGGTCGCCGGTTCCGCCACGCGCGACGGCGCGCTCATGGCTCCCGCGTCGGGCCAGCAGCAGGACGCACGCCACGGCGCCGAGCGCCACGGTGGCGAGTCCTGAGCCGCCGAGCGTCGCTCGCGGGCCCAGCGCCGTGGTGAGCGGTCCGCCCAGCGCCGTGCCGAGCGGCGATGCGGTGAGCAGCACCGCGCTGCGGGCTGCGAGCATCGCGGCCAGGTGCTGCGGTGGCGACTTCGCCTGCATCAGCGTCATCGAGAGCGCGACGAACGGTCCGTAGATCACGCCGCCGAGCGTGAAGCACGCAACGGTGACGGCCGTCGGCACGTCGAACCCGAACGGCAGCAGCGAGAGCCCCCAGCCGACCACGATGCCGACTGTCACAGGCCAGAGCGGCAGCTGCCGCAGCGCGCCGACCGCGAGCCCGCCGAGCACCGCGCCGATGCCGAACAGCATCCAGTAGAGGCCCAGCAGTGTGCCCGGCGCGCGCAGGTCGTCGGTCACGTGGAGCGGCAGGGCGACCTCGACCGGGCCGTACAGCAGGTTGAAGAGCCAGGTGAGCGCCAGCAGCCCGAGCAGCTCGGGATGGGACCGCAGCAGCGCCAGCCCGCCGCGGGCGGCCGCCCGGTCGGCGAGGGAGACGCGCCCCGACCCCGGCAGTCGGGTGCGCGCGACGAGCACGGCGAGGAACACGTAGGTGAGAGCGTCCAGGCCGAGCACGAGCGCGGAGCTGACGCGCGTCACCAGCACACCGGCGATCGCGGGCCCGGCGATCGTGGCGGCGAAGTTGAGCGAGCTGACGAGGGTGTTGGCGGCGAGCCGCTGCTCGTCGGGCAGCAGCTCGGCCACCAGGGTGTACTTGCCCGCGCTGCCCCACGCGTGCAGCAGCGACGAGACCGCGAGCAGCACGACGTACAGCGGCGGCGTGAGCAGCCCGGCGAGCCAGGCGAGCGGTACGGCGCCGAGCGACACGCCGCGCGCCACGTTGTCGGCGAGCAGCAGCCGCCTGGCCGGGACCCGGCGCAGGCGGCGACCGAGCACCAGCGCGCCGACCACGCCCGGCATCGTGTACGCGGCCACCGCCCCGCCGACCCACAGCCCCGCGGTCGCCTGCGGCGCGAGCTCGATGGCGAGCCACGCCACCGCGACGAAGCTCATCCCGTCCCCGAGGTACGAGACCGCGAAGCCGAGGATCAGTCGCCGGAACACCCGGTTGGCGAGCACCGGCCGGTAGGCGGAGGGGACGAGGCGTCGGAGCACCAGGGGCCTCTCGTGACGACGCGCCTGAGATCGATCTCGTCGCAGCTGTCAGGCAGGCCTGCGATCGCCGGACCGGCTCAGCGCAGCTCCTGGATGCGGATCAGGTTGCCCGCGGAATCGCGGACAGCGCAGTCGCGAACCCCGTACGGCTGGTCGGTCGGCTCCTGGACGACCTCGGCAGCGTCGCTGGCCTGCAGCCGGTCGAAGGTGCCGTCGAGGTCCTTGGTGGCCAGGAGGATCCAGCCGTAGGTGCCCTTGGCCATCATCTCGACGATCATGCGGCGCTCGTCGTCGGTGATGCCGGGGTCGGCGGCCGGCGGCCCCAGGAGGACGGACGTGCCGGGCTGGTCTGGGGGGCCGACCGTGATCCAGCGCATCTTGCCGTAGCCGACGTCGTTGCGGACCTCGAAGCCGAGGCTGTCGCGCCAGAAGGCCAGGGAGGCCTCCGGGTCGTCATGCGGGAGGAAGCTCGCGTGAATGGTGAGGTCCATGGCAGTCACACCTCGCGTGCATGGTGGGTGAGGTCCATGCCGGTCACGCTAGCTGCGGCTCGGGGACGGCGCTTCTCGATTCCTGACCGGTCTGGTCACCTGTTTGGCCACACACGACGGCATCCCCGCTGTCGCCCGCGCCGCGTGGCGCCGGTAGGTGCTGGGCGGCACGCCGACGAGCTCGGTGAAGCGAGTGCTGAAGGTGCCCAGCGACGAGCAGCCGACCGCGAAACAGACGTCGGTGACGCTGAGGTCGCCCCGACGCAGCAGGGCCATCGCGCGCTCGATGCGCCGCGTCATCAGATAGGTGTACGGCGACTCGCCGTAGGCGAGCCGGAACTGGCGGCTGAGGTGCCCGGCCGACATGTTCACGCCGCGGGCGAGCGCCTCGACGTCCAGCGGCTGCGCGTACTCCCGGTCGATCCGGTCGCGGACGCGGCGCAACAGCGCGAGGTCGCGCAGGTGCTGCGCCGAGGCGGATCTGCTGGTCACCACGAGATCGTGCCACGTCTCCCGACAAGCGCGCGAGCCAGCACACGGTCGCTCACGCGCGGCTCGGATGCTGGCGGGAACGCGTCACCCGGCGCGGCTTGTCTTGCCGGCGGTGGCGGGCTGGACGAGGATGTGGACGGGGAGGATTTCGTGACGCTGAGCATCCGCCTGCTGGGGCCGCCGGCGCTGGAGCGCGACGGGCGGTCGGTCGCGGCGCCGCGTGGGCGGAAGGCGTGGGCGGTGTTGGCGTATCTGCTGCTGGCGGAGCGGCCGCCTGGGCGGCGGCAGCTGGCGGAGCTGTTGTTCGGCGATGCGGACGACCCGCTGGGCGCGTTGCGGTGGACGCTGGCCGAGCTGCGGCGGGCGTTGGGGGCGCCGGCGCTGTTCGGGGGTGATCCGGTCGCCACCGGGCTGGGGGCCGGGCTGGAGGTCGATGTCCGGGCCCTGACCGAAGCATCGGGCGAACCGGATACCTTGCCGCTGCTGCTGACGCTGGGGGGTGAGCTGCTGGAGGGGCTCAGCGTGGCGGCCAGTCCGGCGTTCGAGTCGTGGCTGGTGGTGGAGCGGCACCGGATGGCCGGGGTGGTCGAGGCTCGGCTGCGGCAGGTGGCGATGCGGCTGCTGGCGGCCGGGCGGGCCGAGGAGGCGGTGGCGTACGCGTCGCGGGCGGTGGCCCGGAACCCGCTCGAGGAGGGGAACCACGAGCTGCTGGTGCGGAGCCTGGCCGCCGCCGGGGACCGGGAGGCGGCCCTGAAGCAGGTGGCGGTGGGTGAGGACACCCTGCGGCGGGAGCTGGGCGTGGAGCCGTCGGCGGCCCTGCGGGACGCGGCGGCCACGCCGGTCGGGTCGCCCACGGGACCGCCGGTGAGCGGGCGGGCGGCGGTGGCCAGCCAGCTGGAGGCCGGCCGGGCCGCGATCGCCGCCGGGGCCGTCCAGGCCGGCCTGGACAGCCTGCGCCGGGCCGTCGCCGACGCCGCCGCCTGCGGCGACCCGGCGTTGCAGGGCCAGGCCCTGGGCGCCCTCGGGGGCGCCCTGGTCCACGCCGTCCGCGGCCGCGACGAGGAGGGGGCGGTGGCCCTGCACGAGGCCATCCGGCTGGCCACCCAGGCCGGCGACCGGGCCACGGCCGTCACCGCCCACCGCGAGCTGGGGTACGTGGAGGTGCAGGCCGGCCGGCGCCGCACCGCCGACGCCTGGCTGGCCAAGGCCGAGGCCCTGGCCGAGACCGACGAGGAGCTGGCCGCCATCGGCGGGGTGCGGGGCATGAACGCCTCCGACATGGGTGACTACCCCACCGCCCTCCAGCACCTGGAGGGGTCGGTGGAGCGGGCCCGCCGCTGCGCCGACCAGCGCCAGCAGGCCTGGTCGCTGTCGATCCTGGCCCGGGCCCACCTGCTGCGCGACGAGCGCAGCCAGGCCGCGGCCGCCCTCGCCGGCTCGCTGGAGCTGGTCCACGAGCAGCGCTGGATGGCATTCCTGCCCTGGCCCGAGTCGCTCAAGGGCGAGCTCGACCTGCGGGCCGGGCGCCTGGAGGCCGCCGGCGACCAGTTCGAGCACGCCTGGTCGCTGGCCGCCCAGCTGGGCGACCCCTGCTGGGAGGGCATGGCCGCCCGCGGCCTGGGCCTGCTCAACGCCAGCCGCGGCGACCCGGCGACGGCCTCGGCCTGGCTGGGCGAGGCCCACACCCGCTGCAGCCGGGTCGTCGACCGCTACCAGTGGGTCCGCGCGTATGTGCTGGACGCCATGGTCGGCTTCGCCCTCGACCGCGACGACCAGGCGGAGGCCCGCCGGCTGGTCGACGTCCTGGCCTCGCTGGCCGCCCGCCTCGACATGCGCGAGCTGGTCGTCCGGGCCCAGCTGCACCGCGGCCGCCTCGGCGACCCGGCGGCGCTGGCCTCGGCCCGGCTGCTGGCCGCCGGGATCGACAACCCGGCGCTGGCTCCCCTGCTCGACGGCGCGCCCGCCCGGGCCTGAGCGGGCCGGCCACGGTCAGCCGGGCAGCTGACCGTAGCCGATGTGCACGTGGCCCTGGTGGCCCTCGTCGGTGAAGTAGGGGCGGTGGCCCACGGCCCACGGCGAGCCGACCTCGACCGGGCGCAGCGGCCCCTCCAGCCCGTCCAGCCACAGGGCGAGGGCGCGGGCGGCCCGGCTGGACCGCGACACCGGGCGGCCGTCGACCCGGTCGATGTCGACCGCCCGCCAGACGGTGTGGTTGGAGACCCGGGTGGTGCCCTTGACGAACGTCGAGTGGCCCGAGCGCAGGCAGCTGAGGCGGATGGCGTGCCGCTCGGCCAGCACGGCCAGCAGCGACTGGACCCGCAGGTCGAGCCGGCCCGAGGCCAGGTCCGCGGCCGGGTCGCAGCCGTGGCTGGCGGTGGTGGTGAGCCGCGGGTTGGCGACCAGGGCCCGGACGAACGGGTCGCGGGCCGGGGCCTGCGGCGGCGCCGCCCGGGTGTAGCGGCCGGCCAGGGTGACGACCTCGTGCACGTACCAGCAGGCGTTGTTGTAGCGCCTGACGGCGGCGTGGAGGGCGGCGCCGCCCAGGACCTGGGGGCAGGGGTCGCGGCCCACCGCCTCGGGCCGGGCCAGGCCGTCGCCGCACAGCTTGCGGGCGGCCGCCGGGACGGCGTGGACCGGGTCGTAGACGTCGAGGCGGATGCCGGTCCCCCAGGTGTCCCAGGTGCTGGGGGGGCCGTTGGTGAGGTTGAACTGCATCGGCCCGGCGCAGCAGCCGGCGCGGTTGATGCCGCTGCGCACCCCCGGGGCCGAGGAGCGGCCGTGGTCGGACTCGATCTTGCCGATGGCCGCCAGCACCTGCCAGGTCAGGGCCGGGCAGGTGCTGGCCGCGGTCACGTACCGGGCCAGGTAGGCGGGCGGGACGTCGGCCAGGGCGGCGTCGCTGGCCCCGATCGAGGGGCCGCGGGCGGGCGCGGCCGCCGGGGCCGGGGCCGGGCGGCCGCCCAGGGCGCCGGCGACCGCCCGACCCACCGCTCCCTGGACCCTCGCCGGGAACCCGGGTGAGGCATTGGCGGCCAGCAGGCCGAGCAGCAGCAGCGCGACCACCGCTCCCCCGCCGCCGGCGCGGGCCCGGGGGCTCACCGGACCCTCCAGCCGTCCGGGCCGCGCCGCACCCGGACTAGGGCGGTCCGCAGCCGGCCGTGGCCGAGGTCGGCCAGGACCAGGACCCGGACCTCCCGGGCCGACAGCCGGTCCTGCTGGAGGGGCTTGACCTTGCTCCGGGCGGCGCCGTGGCGGGCCGCGTACCAGGCCGCGGCCACGTCCGCGGGCCGCTCCCCCACCGCCCCCGGGCGGGTCCGGCCGCGCAGCCCACCCTGGCCCTCGGGGCCGCCCCGCCGGGCCACCGCGCGGCCCGGGGCGTCCGACCCACCGTGGCTGCCGGGCCCTGCGGTGGCGCCGACCCCGGGCCGGGCGGCCGCGGTCGGGACGTCGCCCTGGTCGTAGAGGACGCCGATCAGGACGGCCAGGGCCACGGCGAGGACCGCCGCCCTGGCCAGGCGCCGGCCGGTCTCCCCGCCGGCGGCCCGCAGGGCCCAGCGGCCGAGTCGCCCGGCCAGGCCGGCCCCCCGGGCCAGCGCCGCCAGCCCGTGGGCCAGGGCGGCGCCGCGGTCGGGCATCGACTCCCCAGTCTGGTTCGTACCCTTCGAGTGGTTCTTGGTGGCCATCAGGCGGCACCTCCCCGAACGGCGACGGCCTCGGGCCGGCGGGACCGGCCGGCGGGCTGGCCGGGGGTCTGGCGGGCGGGCAGGGCGCGGGGCCGGGGCGGCCGGCGGCCGAGCAGTCGGCGGACGGCCAGGGCGGCGGCGAGCAGGGGGACGGTGGAGCCGGCCAGGAGCATGCCCAGGTAGGCGTCGGCGGCGTGGGTGAGCTCGGCCACCCGGATGACGGCCAGGGCGACCAGGGCCGAGGCGCCCAGCAGGGCCAGGGCGGCGGCCAGGGGCACCAGCCACCAGCGCAGGACGGCGCGGCGGCGGGCCGGGTCCACGGCCAGGGGGGCGACCAGCGGCCCGGCCAGGACCAGCAGCCACACCAGCGCCTGGGCGCAGCTGGCCAGCATGGCCAGGGCGACCAGGGCCAGGGCGAAGGGGAGCACGTAGGCCAGGGCGAGGGTGGCGATCACCGCCCGCTCCGGGCCGCGCCGGCCCACGGCCCAGTCCCCCACCGCCGCGACCCGCGCCCGCAGCGACCGCAGCACCCCCGGCTTGCCGGCCGGCGGCGCCCCGGCCAGCACCGTGGTCCCGGTCTGGAGCCGCGACAGCGGCTCCCCCACGAACGCGGTCCAGTAGCGCCCGGCCACCGTCCGCTGCGCCCCCTCGGCCCCCGGGGTGGCGGCGACCGACCCGCTGGGGTCGGCGGTGACGGCGGCCCGCAGGAGCAGGTTGGGGACCTCGGTGCCGGCCCGGGCAGCCAGGGAGGTGGCGGTCTGGGGCTTGGTGACCAGGACCGTCAGGCCGAGGAGGGTGAGGAGGGCGACCAGCCACAGACGGCCGGGGCGGCGGCGCAGGGTGCCCCAGGCGGCCAGGGCGGTGGCCACGGCCAGGGTGGCGCCCTCCAGGGGGAGGCGGTGGCGCTGGCGCCAGGCGGCCAGGTCGGCGGCGGCGGCCTCGCCGGCCAGGAAGTCGAGGGGGCTGAGGCGGTGGACGTCGCGCTGGCGCTCGATCGAGCCGCGGGCCAGGCCGGCGGTGGCCCGGGCGGCCCAGCGGGCATAGGCGTTGAGGGCGCCGCCGCCCTCCAGGGCGACCGTCTCGCGCTGGTAGTCCCAGGTCGGGGCGGCCGGGGCCGGGCCCTGGTGCGGGCGCAGGGCGAACACCACCGCCAGCAGCAGGAAGGCGGCGGCCAGGTAGGCGGCCAGCACCGTGGCCGTGCCCGGGCCGGCGCGGCGCCCGCGGGGCCGGCCCAGCGGGGTCCGGGAGGTCAGGGTCCCCCGGTGGGTCCGGGGGCGGCGGATGGTCATGCTCACGGGAGCCCCCTTTCGAGGCATGGGCGTGTTCGGTCCGGGCCCGGCCAGCCCGGGGCAGGCCGGGGCACGGGTGGGGACGGATCGGCTGGGTGGCGACGGGGGCGCCGGCGACTCAGGCGCTCCGGGAACGGGAGGTGTCGCGGGGGCGTTGCCAGGGAGGGAGGGGTGCTGCTGGCTCCATGGTCGGCCCCGCCGGGCGGGAGATCAAGGCTTGACTTCACCGCCGCCGGGGAGGTGCCCTGGTCGCCGCCGCGGGCTGGGCCGCGGGCTGCGGCGGGGCGACGACAAGGGGACGACGGTTGGGCGAGCGACCCTGGTACGACGGCTTCTTCGACGCCGACTACCTGCGGATCTTCCTCCCGGTGCTGCCCGACGAGCGGACCGCGGCCGAGGTCAACGCGGTGGTGGAGCGTCTCGGCCTGCCCCTGGGGGCGCGGCTGCTCGACCTGTGCTGCGGCCAGGGCCGCCACGCCGTCCCCCTGGCCCAGCTCGGCTCCCGGGTCACCGGGCTGGACCTGAGCCGGCGGCTGCTGGAGCGGGCGGCCGGGCTGGCCGGCGGCCGGGGCCAGCGGGTCGGCCTGGTCGAGGCCGACATGCGCCGGCTGCCGTTCGCCGACGCCAGCTTCGACGCCGTCCTCAACCTGTTCAACGCCTTCGGCTACCTGGAGGACGACGCCCAGGACGAGCTGGTCCTGGCCGAGGTGGCCCGGGTCCTGGCCCCCGACGGCCGCTTCCTGCAGGAGCTGGCCAACCGCGAGGCCCTGATCCGCGGCTGGCGCGACAGCGAGGTCGTCCGCACCGACGGCGGCCTGGTCGTGCTCCAGGAGCGCACCCTGGATCTGCGGGACAGCCGCGACCGGACCAGCTACACCCTGCTGCATCCGGACGGCCGCCGGACCAGCCTGGAGCACGCCATCCGGCTCTACACCCTGACCGAGCTGGCGGCCATGCTTGACCGGGCCGGCCTGGAGTTGCTGGAGGTCTCCGGCGACCTCGACGGCGGCCCGCTGGAGCTGGACTCGGCCTTCCTGGTGACCGTCAGCGGGCGCCGAGGCGGGGAGATCAGCTGAACGCTGCTAACCACTCATTCGTCGCTCACCGTGGGGCCGCGACTGGGCCACCTGGAGATCAGCTCCCGGCCCTACCAGGGCACCCAGGTGGTCCTGGGCCTGCCCGGATGAGGAGGGTGGGGGCGCCCCGCAGCGGTTGGGCGGAACCCGGGGCGCCAGGTCTCAGCCGGCGGTGGGGCGGAGGCGGCGGCCGGCGAGGGCGCCGGCCGAGGCGAACAGCTCGCGGTGGAAGCGGTCGGCGGCGGCGGTCAGGTGGGCGAGCTCGTCGGGGGCCAGGGCGAGGTCGGCGGCGGCGGCGTTGGCCTCGACCTGGGCGACCGACTTGGCCCCGGGGATGGCGACCACCCCGGGGTGGGCGATCACCCAGGCCAGGGCGACCTGGGCCGGGGTGGCCCGGTGGGCGCCGGCGAGCTCGCGCAGGGCGGCCAGGACCGGCTCGGCCCGGCGCAGGTTCTCGGCCGAGAACAGGAGATTGCCGCTGCGAACCCCGCCGGGGGCGGTGTCGGCGGTGTACTTGGCCGCCAGCACCCCCTGGGCGAGCGGGCTGTAGGCGACGATCAGGCGCCCGGCGGCGGCCGCGTGGGGCAGCAGCTCCCGCTCCGGCCGGCGGGTCAGCAGGCTGTAGCGGACCTGGTTGGAGACGACCGGGCCGCCCAGGGCGGCCTCGGCGGCCCGCCAGCGGCGCAGGCCGTAGTTGCTCACCCCGACCTGGCGGACCAGGCCGCCGGCCTGGAGGGTGCGCATGCCGGCCATGGTCGAGCGCTGGGGCACCAGCGGGTTGGGCCAGTGGACCTGGTAGAGGTCGAGGTGGTCGGTGTGCAGCCGGGCCAGGCTGCCCCGGGCGGCCGCGGCCACCCGCTCCCGGGTCGGCCAGGTCGGGGTGACCTTGGAGGCCAGCATCACCGACTGCCGGGCCGCCGGGTCGGCCAGGGCCCGGCCGAGCAGCCGCTCGGACTCGCCGCGCCCGTACGCCTCGGCGGTGTCGATCAGGGTGATCCCCAGGGCCCGGGCCCGCTCGACCACGGCCAGGGCCTCGGCCGGGCCGAACTGGGAGCCCCAGCCCCACTCGGGCGAGCCGAACTGCCACGCCCCCAGACCGATGACCGACACCCGCAGGCCACAGGCCTCGACGTAGCGCACGCTGGCGTCCTCCACAGGCGTCGTGGGGCTGCTGGAGCCCAGGCAGCATTCCGCAGGCGGGCCGACCGCAAACCCGGTCGGGGATGCGGAGGGCCGATCCCGCCGCGTTCCGCCCGCGGGCCTGGGGCTGTGGACAGCCGGTCGCATCGCTTCCCGCTGGCGGCTACCCTCCCGTTCGGGGGCCCGCCCAACGGCGCGTGAGGGTGCCGGGCGTGTGGAGGCCGGGCGTGTGGAGGCCGGCCGCGTGGAGGCCGGGGGTGTCGATCGGCGGCCGTCAGGCGGTGCGGCGGCCGGCGAAGGCGCGCAGGTCCAGGACCGGGGCCATGGGCGCGCTGGGCGGGGCGGCGGCCTGGGGGCGGGGCGCGGGCAGGAACCCGATGGCCGGGACGGGCAGGGCCTCGGCGGCGGCCAGGGTCTCGGCGACCTCGAAGAACAGCTCGGCCAGGCCGAGGCGGAGGGCGGCGCAGACGGCCTCCAGGACCTCCGAGGAGGCCTCCTTGCGGCCCCGCTCGACCTCGGACAGATACGTCAGCGACACCCCGGCGGCCTCGGCGACCTCGCGCAGGGTGCGGCCCTGCGCCAGGCGCCGCCGGCGCAGCGCCCCGCCCACGGCCTCGCGCAGCCTCACCGCCCCAGCACCTCGTCGACCAGGCCGTACTCGAGGGCCTCGGCGGCCGAGAACCAGGTGTCGCGCTCGGTGTCGCGGTGGATGCGGTCGACCGGCTGGCCGGTGGCGTCGGCCAGCAGCTGGTCGATGCGGGCCCGCTGGCGCAGGATCTCCTCGGCGGCCCGCTCCAGGTCGGTGGCCTGGCCCTGGAACTGGCCGGCCCACGGCTGGTGGATCAGCACACGGGCGTTCGCGGTGGCCCGCCGGCGGCCCTTGGTCCCCGAGGCCAGCAGCACCGAGGCCATCGAGGCGGCCATGCCGGCGCAGGTGGTGGCGACCGGGCAGGCCAGCTGGCCGATGGTGTCGATGATGGCCAGGCCGCTCAGGACCTCCCCGCCGGGCGAGTTGATGCGCAGCTCGATCGGCTCGTCGGGGTCCTCGCCCTCCAGGTACAGCAGGCGGGCCATGACGTCGTTGGCCTTCTCGGTGTCGATCGGCCCCGACAGCAGGATGACCCGGCGCCGCCGCAGCCGGTCGACCGGGTCGATGGGGCGGTCGAAGGCCTCGGTGAAGGTGCCGATGCTCATGCCAGCACGGTACCGGATGGGCGGCCCGCCGACGACCCGTTCCGCCCAGGGCGAACCGGGTTAGGATCGGGCCCCCGACCCGAAAGGCGGCCATGGCCAGGTTCCACGAGCTGGAGGGCTTCGTGATCGTGGCCGGCTGGGGGGTGCTGTTCCTGTTCGGGGTCGGCCTGTTCATCACCAAGCGGGACGCCAACCGCCTCTACTGGGGGCTGCTGACCGTGCTCCAGGTGCTGCTGGGGGCGCAGCTGCTGGTCGGGCTGGCCCTGCTGGTCGCCGGCGGCCGCCAGCCGATCCTGCACTACCTGTACGGCGCGGTGTTCCCGGCCCTGGTCATCGTGGTCTGCCACGTGTTCACCCGCGGCCTGGAGAAGCCGCCCTATCATCTGTTCTTCACCATCGGGTCGTTCTTCGTGTTCGGCCTGACCGCCCGGGCGCTGATGACCGGGCTGGGGATCGGCTGACCGGTGACGCCCGACCGGTTACTCTATCGTTCAACCTTCCGGCCCGCCCGATTTGCAAGGATCCAGGTCCGCCGACTACATAGAGGCAGCGTCCACTCCGACCCGAGGATGGCCATGCAGCCCCGTCGTCGCGCTCCCGCCGCCCGCTGGCTCGCGGTGACGGCGCTTGTCGCAGCCCTCGCCGGCTGCACCCCCCAGAGCGTCACCGAGCAGGGCCGGGCCATCTACGACCTCTACAACCTGTTCATGTACATCGCCGCGGTGGTCTTCGTGGTCGTGTCGGGACTGGTCATCTGGTCGGTGATCCGCTACCGGCGCCGCGGCGACGAGCTGCCCACCCAGACCCACGGCAACAACCGCCTGGAGCTCACCTGGACCGTGATCCCCACGGTGATCGTGCTGGTCCTGTTCGTCCTCACCCTGCGGGCCCAGGACAAGGTGCTGGACCAGAGCGGCGAGGCCGACGTCAACGTCACCGTGACCGCCTTCCAGTGGAGCTACCGCTTCACCTACGAGGGCACCGGGGCCGAGGTCGTGGGCAGCCCCGAGCACGTCCCCGAGATGGTGGTCCCGGTCGGCCAGACCATCCGGGTCAAGCTGGTCTCGGCCGACGTGGTCCACACCTTCTACGTGCCCCAGACGCTGTTCAAGCGCCAGGCCATCCCGGGCACCGACAACCTCTTCGACCTCACCTTCGAGAAGGAGGGGCTGTACCACGGCCAGTGCACGCAGTTCTGCGGCCTGCAGCACCCGGACATGACCTACCGGGTGCGGGTGGTCAACCAGGGCCAGTACCAGAGCTGGCTGGCCGACGCGACCAGGCGCGGCGCGGCCGGGCAACCGGGAACCTAAGGAGCGACAGGCGACACATGGCGACCACCGAGCTTCCCCTCCCGGCGCTCCCCGAGGCCCACCACGAGGAGCGCGGCGGCATCGTCGACTACCTGACCACCGTCGACCACAAGAAGATCGGGATCCTCTACATCCTCACCGCCTTCGCCATCTTCCTGGCCGGCGGGGTCCTGGCCCTGCTGGTCCGCTGGGAGCTGGCCACCCCAGGCCTTCAGGTGATGGGCGAGAACACCTACAACCAGGTGTTCACCATGCACGGCACGCTGATGATCTTCCTGTTCGCCGCCCAGGTGACCACCGGGCTGGGCAACTTCCTGGTCCCGCTGCAGATCGGCGCCGCCGACGTGGCCTTCCCGCGGGCCAACGCCATGTCCTACTGGCTGTACCTGTTCGGCAGCCTGATCGTGCTGTCCAGCTTCTTCGTGGCCGGCGGCCCGGCCGCCGTGGCCTGGACCGCCTACCCGCCGCTGTCGACCAACCAGTTCTTCCAGGGCACCGGCATGGACCTGTGGATCATCGGGCTGGCGGTGGTCGGCGTGGCCGGCATCCTGGGCGCGGTCAACCTGGTCACCACCATCTTCCGGATGCGCATGCCCGGCATGACGATGTTCCGGCTGCCCCTGTTCACCTGGGG
>Ga0307415_100000832_pt1 | contig 14140 bp, 5 predicted proteins | sample DK1Cmetagenome_FD_204524 | JGI IMG/M metagenome (GOLD analysis project Ga0307415, IMG submission 204524) | Maize rhizosphere microbial communities from greenhouse at UC Davis, California, United States - DK15-C-2 | ecosystem: Host-associated > Plants > Roots > Rhizosphere > Soil | place: USA...
CTCGGCGTAAGCGTCACGTAGGTGTATGGGGACGGCCTCTCAAGCAGTTGTCGATAGCTGGCCGCAGCTCGCTTAGCGGCGTCCTCAGCACGAGTGAGTTGGTCGATACCCTTGCCCTTACGACGGAAATAGGCGGCGTAGAACGCTGAACCGAAAGTCGTCGAGTCGTGCCAGTAAATCGGCCCTTTCGCAGCCAGGTAGAGGACCGGTTGCCCGATGGTATCGCGGACCGCCCTCTGGAAGGCGCGTCCGGCCGAGTCGCAGCAGTCGGCGAACAGCGCTCTCGACGCAAGCGGAGACCTGCGGTCATGCAATCGTCGCGCCAGGTCAGCGAGGCCCATCTGAGTCTCGCCATCCTCGCTCACGAAGGCAACCTCCCCATCCTCTTCCTTCATGCTATGAGCCATCACATGGGTAATGTCGCTATCTGCGGCCAGAGCGGCCGCTACGGTGTCCAGGTCTCTGGTCCTGATGAACTGGACTTCGGCAGCAGGATTCTCCCAGTCGACGTTGATCGACTGGATAAGCGACTGAGCGAATGCCATTGAATGATCGAAGCTCCAGTCCAGACCGAGGTCAACCAGTTGCACTCTGGAAGGCCGCATGAGCGACTCCTCTACTCAGCTCAGCGAGTTGCCCGGGTGAGCAGCGGGCGTGGCTGGGTGCAGCATCTCGTACTCGGCAGGAGTGTGGTAGCGAAGGATCAATGCCACGGCGTTAGGGTCCGCGGGCGGTGCAGGCCACGATCACCACGAGCTTGTCTGATGGCTTGGTCGGCTGCGGGGCAGCGGCGATGCTGGTCGCGCTTACGCGGGAAGTTGCTCATCTTGCGCTTGACCACCCGCGGCCAGGCGCGCAGCCGGCGTGGGGGCAGCAGGTGCCGCAGCACCTCAGCGAACGCCTGCCGGGTGGCCCTGGCCAGCCGGCGAGGGGGAAAATGCGGCCTGGCTGGTCACCTGCCGCCGCGCGATGTGCAGGCTGCGGGTAAACGATAGCCGGTCAGGATCCACCTGGGCCTGCAGAGCGGCCTGGTGCATGAGCCGGCGGATGGCGTAGTGGACCAGCAGGTGCGCCCACACCTCCTGGATGACCCCGTCAGGATCCTTGCTGCGCAGCACCACTCCAGCGCCGCGCTGGTGGGTCTTCAACTCATCCAGCGCGGTCTCGTGCTCCCACCGCTGCGGATACAACGCGGGCAGCTCGGCGGCGGGCGCACGCTCGGGATCCAGGATCGTGGTCAGCAGCCGGTAGTCCTCCCGTTGGCCTGGGCGGCCGGGATCGTCCAAGCGGTAGTCCACTACCCGTACCGCCAGGCGCTTGCTCGGGGACTGGCTGTGGCCCAGCTCGCTACGCCACGAGCCGTCAGCGAACACCTCCAGCACCTCAAGTCTGACGTCCTGGCGACAGCGCCACACCAGCTCGGCACCCGTGGCCTGCATGGTCCGCCACAGCTCCAGACTGCACAGCCCCTGGTCGACCAGCACTAGGATCCCGGGCCGCAGCGAACGAGCAAGCGACGGCGCCAGCGAGGTCTCCCCTAGATGTAGCCCGCCCATGGCCGCGTCCACGATCGCATGGGTGCCGCATTCCACCAGCCCTACCAGCCGCACCTGCGGGAACGCTCCCTGGCCCCGGCCGCCACCGGGCCGGCCGAACGCCGCCGCGTTGGCCGGAGTGTCCGCCACGTCCAGCGTGGTGCCATCCAACGCCACCAGCCGCAACCCCCGATACCACGCCCCCTTGGTCGGTGGAGTCGCCAACGGCCAGGCGACCTCGACGAACAGCTCCCGCAGTGGCGCCGGCCCAAGCCTGGCCCTGGCCCGGGCGATCGAGCTCTTGTCGGGGACCTGCCAGACCCCTTGCCAGCGACGCATCCAGGCCAGCCCCTCGACCAGCAGCCGCATGACCTCCTCGTAGCCGGCCTGGGCGAACAGGCACATCGCCAGCGTGTAGTACACCACCACCCGGGCGGGCAATAACCGCTGGCGCTGCTCGCCCCTGCCGGTCCTGGCGATCACCCGATCCACCAGCTCGGGCGGGAAGGTCCGGGTCAGCACCCCAATCGCGATCCGATCCGTCAGCGGGGCATGACCGGTGGGTTGGTCTGGCCAGCTCGTGGCATCCGAGTGTGCTCACCTCCGGACGCCGGACACTACCAGGCCACAAACCACCTACTAAAGCGTACAAAAGTAGCTGGATATTCGAACCGCACCTGACCTGCTCAAACGCCCTCCGGCGAGTCCAGAATCCAGGTTTCTCCTTGGTAACACAACGGCATTGGGACTAGACCGGCGCTTGGAGTGCGAACGGGCACCCCTGCGGGCCGTTCCCCGGAGCAGCCCTCGAATGCGCTCGGGCCAAGGAAAACCCATTAGCTGGGTCTTCCCCTGGACTGTTCCTGCCTGAGGAGGCGTCGAGCCTTGCGGGCAACCGTGGCATACAGCGCGTCGACTGTTACCGGCTTCTTCCGCCTGTAGGCGGGGTGATACACGACGAACGCTGTCGCTCGCGCATCGCCGACGTCGATATGCCGGACTTCGCCCCAGTCAACACGACCGTCCTGGCCGTGGGCGCGTAGGAAATACCGAGCCGCTGGCTTTCCTAGGAGAAGAACGACCCGAGGTCGTACAATCCGTAGCTCCGTGTCGAGCCACTCCGAGCAGTTTGCTACCTCGCGTGACGTCGGCCGACGATCACCTCCGCCACCTGCAGCGCGCCCTGGGTAGCGCTGCACGATGTCGGATGAATAGGCGTACGGCAGAGTGCTCGACGGATCAATGGTGAAGCCGAGCCGACGAACGAACTGATCGAGGACGCGGCCGGTCGGGCTGAGTTCCTCATTTGGGAACATGTACGGCATTCCCGACCGCCTCTGAGTATTCGGCCCCAGAGCTTGCCCGACGATGAATAGTCGCGATGTTGCCGCACGTGTAACCACGCGCCGTCGCACGCGTTCCTCGTCCGGCTGCATCTCGCAGCGTGGGTCGGTCAGGCATCGGTCACACTCATGGATCTCGCGGTACAGGACTCGAAGACGCCGACTCGCCATCCTCGGACCTGAACCAATCTCATTGGATGATCCCGATCCCATCGGCAGTCAGCCTCCGAGACTGCAGGCGGCACCTTGCGAAGGTGCTGCTCAGCCCTGCCGCACCTCACTCCGATCGTTCTGTCCTGTGCTCAGTGGTGAGCCGGGAGTAGTAGGGGACGACTTGAAGGCGAACCCACGGCCGGTACTGGACGTTCTGCAGGATGCACTCCAGTGGAGCCAGGCCACGGATGAGGCTGCCAAGATGGTCTGCCTCGGTCCCCGACGTCTTTCCGACCAGTGTCCGCTGGATCTCTCGGACCTGTTCTGCCTTCGTCTGATTGAAGAAGAGACGCGTTGCTGTTGAACCCGCAACCTGCTCGGAAAGATCCCTTGGAAACTGGGTCGCGATGATCACGCCGAGGCCGAACGCGCGACCCTCCCGCATGAGCGGCTGGAGGAACGGGGAGTTCACAAGACGCCAAGCCTCATCGAGTACGAGGACTCGTTCCACACGATGTGGGTGTTCGCGTCGAATGAGGAAGCTGTAGAGCGCCATCAGGAAGAATTCGGCTACAGCGTTCTTGACCTGATCACCGGGGAGCTGGCTGAGGCGAATCACGGTCGGCGTGGACAGCAAGTTATCCAAGTCGGTCTCCGACTCACTGCGACTGAAGAGGCCGAGGTCGAAGACGGGTGATAGACGACCCAGGAGTGAAGTCGATTCCTCCCGGACCAAGACATCGCGGATAGCCTCGAACGGAAGATATTCCTGCCCTGCCTCGGGAGCGAACGGCGCGTAGCCGACACCGGCAATGGCGTAGGTCTCCTTCATCGCCTCACGCAGTTGGAATGCCTGCTGGTCTCCCAGTTTGTAGATTCGCTGAAGCATGTTCGCCAACTCATGGACATGGGCGATCGGGTTAGCTCGTCCGCTCTGCGGATCAATTGGCGGAATCATGGGGTTGAACGGCAGGCTTCCAAAGCTTGCGTCGTGCACCCTGAATCCCTCTGCTTCAGCGTAGTCCGATTTCGAATAGTCATCCTTGAAATCGAGGATCAGCGCTGGAATACCTTGAGGCATGAAGCCACGCAGGATCGCCTTGGTCGCCTGCGTCTTTCCCGTACCGGTCTCGCCAGTGATGGAGATGTGCGGATTGCTGAGCCGTTGGTTCGGATTCTCCGGATCGATCCAGACCTCTCGCGGCTGCCCGTACGACACGGCCGTGTAGCCGAGGAGCACTCTGGGTCCGCCCTCCTCGGGTTGTTCCGGCGCCGTCATCGGAGCGGCATCAGATGGGGCTGGTCCGGTAGGTCGCCTCGGTGCAGGAGGCGTGCCCGGACCGCCGCTCGGCGCGGGAGGCGTGCCCGGACCGCCGCTCGGCCCGGTTGTCGGCCCCGATGCTTCCGGAGGCTGCTCGGGTGGAGTCAGAGCATCCTCCAGCGACGGGACTCCATCCTCGTTCAGGTGAAGGATCGAAACCGGAACAAGGGTCTCTCCGTCGAGCGCCTGAACCTCACGCGACGGGTCGAGGCTCGCGTGCGCCCTCCCCAGGTGGACTTCCACCAGAGCACACCGAAGCCCGATCTCCGGAGTTCCGTCGAACAGTTGCTCCGAGCGCTTCGCCCAGCGCTGCTTCACCTTGGTGCTGTACGTGGCCTTCGACAGCTCCCGGTACAGATGTTCACGGAGGATCTCTCGCCGGGACGGAGTAACGAGCAGTTCTGGATAGCCTGGCTCGAACACGGGCCGCAGGATGCGGTACGTCGAGAGCAACTGGTTCACCGCATGTCCGCTCACCTTGCCTGCCACGATCTCGTACTCCGACGTGGTCGACTGGCGCGTCTTGACCTCCACGATCGTGACATCGAAACGTCCATCGGCTCCATCGATCACGAGAAGATCGGCCGTATGAGACTCGCCACCGAGGTGCAGCCACCGACGAGCCTGGTCGCTGTCCAGGCTTACGATGATGCGGTCGTGGCCCTCTGGCGCGGATTGGCGGAGGGACTGAACCGCGACCAGGAGGCCCAGTATCCCCTTGACGTGCGCCTGAACGATGTCACCCGACTTGCCTGGGCGCAGCGATAGCAGACCTCCGTCCAGAAGATCGCTCAACTCGCTGAGGAGGACATCGAGTTTCTCGTCCGTGACCCATGTGTTGAACTGTTTGACTACCTCCCGCAAGCTTCGGCGGAAGGCTGCCGGCGAACTTGTGAACGCAACCACATCACGCGTGCCCTCGTGATCGGTGAGTACACGCAGCGCCCCCAGGTCCAGATCACGATCGACGTGCCCATCAGCAACGATGTACCACGGCACCCGCGAGGCCCCGAGTTTGAAGTCCCTCTCTAGCGCCTCGCTCTGGTGCATCGTGGAGTAGGAGTCGATCGGTCTCCCGACCGCGAGCTGCGCCAGAGAGCTGTAGTCCGCCAGGATTCCGCCGATCGCGGGTTCCAGGTCCAAGCTATGGGTCTCGATTCTATAGACGAGGCGGCGGCGGTTCGCCAGCGGCTGAATCTTCTGTGGAGGAGCACCTGTATCCGCCGCATGACGCTTGGTCTGGTCGAACGCGACGAAGAGATGCGCTTGGAGATCTTCAGGCGGGACAGCCGGAGCCGAACCGGCCCTGCGCGTCTGGAAGGTGAATCGACGCTGAGAGTGATTTCCGAATCTCTGCTGTACGCGCCTCTCCTCGTCTGCGGAAAGGTTGAGTTCGGCGCCCACGCCTTGCCCTCGGCGAAGCACGGTGATGTGGGCTCCGCTGATTCGCCGCTTGTCGGCCAGGTCGCAGCACATCGAAAGCATGGCGCCGGCGTCTGGCGGCTCAAGAAGAGCCAGCCTGATGCCCTCCGCGGCGGCCGGATGGAGCGCCACGAAGGCATCGATAAGGCGATTCAGTGGCCGGAATCCGTCCTTCGGATCTCGGGCGTCTGCCCGCTCGCTGAAGTGAGGTAGGCCACCGTACTTGCCGGAGAACGGCAGGCTCGAAGGTGCCCTTTCGGACACGCGCCGGGGCACGCCTAGAGAAGCAAAGAACAGCGGGATACCGCCAGACTCAAACTCCGACCGTACGAGTTCTCGGTCTCGTGGTTCAAGGAGGTGCTGCTGATCCCTTATGACCTGCGCATATTCGAAGTAGTGCCACAAGAGGAGCGGGTGCAACGGCGTGAGGAGGCCGAGAACAGAGTCCCCGTTGTCCAGAAAGACGGTGTCGATCAGCATGAGGCGCTCAACGAGCGCCCGAGCGTCGTCTCCATGGTCCTTGCGTAGCCCGGTGTATGCCTTCTCCGTCGCCGCAACGAGGTCCCGATATCGTTCGATGACAGGAGAGACTAATCCGTGGGTCGCAGGAGCCGTCGCAAGCAGCAGCGGGGCTACGCACAGTTCACCGAGGTGTGGCAGCAGGTTGTTCCGAGCCGTGTCGAAGGCATCGAACGCCGCCTTGAGTGCCGCAGACTCTGCCGAGTCCGGTGCGAAGGCATCCAGAAACTCATCGATGCGCTCGCGGTCCCAGTAACTGACCACCTCCGCGGACTGCTGAAAGTTGCCAATCACACTGGCGATGTCCTCACCGACGACCTTGCCCAGCCCTCCGTACCTTCCCTCATCAACTAGTCGCTTCACGACGTTGACGACGTCAGTGCCGACGACTTCGTCGACCCGAGCCCCGCTCGGCAGCGTCACCCCTACGGGCTCGGGCCGTACGGTCGAATCATCGATCTGATCGATCTGCTCGCCCAAGCTGGAGACTGCCACATCCAGGGCCTCATCAGAGACGTCGTCATCCGCGCCTTCCTCGGGCCGAAGGAGACCCTCCACGGCCAAGGCGGTGAGATCCTTCGGCGGTGGAGGTGGCGGCGGTGGTGGCGGTGGAGGTGGCGGCGGCCCGCCCCCGCTTGGCGATGGCGGAGGGGGAGTAGCCGGCTTCGCTGATCGGATCTTCAGAAGTTGTCGGGCGTCCGCCGCGGTAAGCGCCAGTTTCCCCCCGCGCCGATACGTTTGTAAGTCCCGTAACCTACGCGTGAGTTCCGCCCTACGTTCGTTATCTGACTCATCGCGAAGGGCCTTATCAACCTTCTGCCGGTCCTCCTCGCTGAAGTTCGCGAGTCTTAGAGCAAGCGTCCGGTTGTCTTCGAGTCGCTTGCGCAGATCACGCTCACTCGGCCAGTCGAAGAATGCTGGGTCAGGGAGCAACCCTAGGCGGTTGATCTGAAGCGCCGCCTGATCCCGAAGAGTCTCGCCTTCCAAGGGTGCAAGAGCCAGATAATAGTCGACAAGGTCCGAGAACGAGATCTGATCGTCCTCATCGATGATCATCCACCAGCGGGGGAGAACGTCGTTGACGGAGCTAAGTTCCGCAGCGGCACGATCCACAAGGAACCGACGCAGACGGCCTGGATTCACCAGCGCAAACTCGTCCATCGAGGTAAGCTTCGCCGCGTCGGATTGCGCGATCACGACGATCAATTCGCCGATGAGGTCCCGGCTGTTGCGCCAGATCTCAGCGGCCTCGACCTCGGTGCTGAATCGGTCATGCGGGATACCCGCGCGCTCTGCCTCCTCCTGCGCGCCCTCTGCCAGGAACGCGATCCGAAGAGGCATACCGTCGCTCGCCAACCTTCCCAATTCCGTGAGGACTGCCTCGGCGTCGAGGAACGGAACATCGCGGACCAGCACGCCAGTCTGTCCCTTCGCTCCTCGGAGGGCTTGGCCGAGTAACTGCGCGATCAGCGTTCGCTCGTTCAACGGGGCGATGGCCATCAGTGGCGCTCCTGGTCGGTCGTAACCACCGTCCTGCCATCCGCGTAGGACTTGGCGAAGCCGATGTCCACAATGAGATCCCGGAACTTCATAAGGTTCGCTCGCAGATCACTCTCGTTGACTGACACTGACCGGGTCAACGCGGCTCCCGATCGAAGATCATTCTTCCGAACAACGTCGAAGTCCACGGGACGTCCAACGACGACACCGAATGAAGACCGAAGCACATCGAGGAACTGATCGAAATCCATCGGATCGCCAGGCTTGACCGTCGCCGCCACCAACACCTCGGCGAATTCGGCGTTAATGCCGTATCGCTTGTGTTCCTTGCCCCCACGCCCACGATCGTCGTAGGGCAAGAGATAGCCGCTCCGCCGGCCCAAAGCGAGCAAGGCGTTCCAAGGGAACCCACCAGCTTCCTCCGGACCCACCTTTGAGTACCCGGTCTTCCAATAGGACTCCGCCAGCGCGTCGAGCGGCTCCAGTCCAGTTCGCTGCGCGTCATACTCGCTACGGACTGCAGTCGCTTCCGCATTGTCCGGCAGGGCAGCGACGTATCCCTCGGCGTCGCCTCCGCAGACGGATTCGAAGTGCCCTCGAATCCGGTACAGGACGAGTTGCTCAATCGACCGGAAGCCCGCCTGGAGTGTGGCCGCCGATGCCTCTCGAAGAGAGCGGTAGCGACCGTCGAAGAGATCCAGTAGGAGTGGTGGCCGTGGCCCATTCTCGATCCGGTCGCCACACCGTCGGATCATGTGCACGTGACTTGCGAAGCAGGCAAACAGCACAAGGCGCCGGAGCGTCGTGAGTTTCGCGCCGGTCGCTTCCTCATAGGCCGCGAGCTGGTCGAACCGATCCCGCAGAATACGGAGTGTCTGGGACTCGATGATTCCCTGGTCGGTCACAGCCAGAAGTGCAGCGACCCGCTCCGCACGCTCCTGGGCTGTCGCTCCGAGCGTCGCGGTCTGCTCTTCCCCGAGCCAAAGGAGCGGCCACCCGATCATCGTCCAAGGATCGGTATCGTCTTGAAGCAGTTGCTGCAGCAGGTCCGCCGCCTTGGCCTCACGTGGTGGCGAGCCCGCGATCAGAAGTCCTGCTACGAAGTCACCGGCGCCGTTATCGGAGACGTCGTTCGTAATCATCCGTCGGTGCGACAGGGTGAACGACGCCGGAGCAGCGGTCATCGCACCGGAGCCCTTGCGTCGGCTGGGAGGGAACACAGCCTGATCAGCGCCGAGCGTGTCCTTTGCCAACGCGCGGAACCGAGTCAGCGCCTCTGAGCTAGGCGGATTCCCGTCTCGATCGAGGAATAGGACGCCATAGTCCGCCAGGATGGCTTCATTCGGGTTCCGCTCCTCGGAGTTGCTGCCCTTTACAATGTACTGCCGAAGCACTCTGGCCATTGGCGCGTGATCGGTGACGGACCCGATGACTCGGCGCGCAAGGCCGTTCGCGAGATGGACGGGCTTCATCGACGTGTTGGTCGGCAGAAAGCCAAACTCTTCGTCGTAGATCCGCCGCAGCAACTCCTTTGGTGTCTCGAACTCAGTCATAGCTCGTATCTCGGGGGCTCGCGGCGGACCTCGAACCTTGCGTGCAGGTTGGTGTCCACGTTCCTGATTTCTAGGTCGGACAGTGCCTTCGGCTTATGGAACAAGCGATGCAACTCATCGACGAAGCGGGTGACCTTTCGGGCAACGCTTCGTGACCATGTCGAACGGCCAAGTCCGACGGCGGCCTCACGCAGCGTCAGGTACATCTCCCGATCAACCAGTAAGCGAGCCGGCCGAGTCTGCTGGTCCGGGGCCGTAACGGAGAACTGATCGACCCGTCGCATATCCTCAGGCAGCCAGGCCGTAACCCACTCTGCGAGTTGGGGCCCTTCGACCGTAAGCGCGTCGGCGTCCTGGTGGTACAGCGCTACCAGAGCCGCCGGCGCGCGCACGTCGTATCGATGGTTCTGCCAGAGCCGAAGCCGATTGTCATCGTCCTTGGGACAGTCAGGCTCGAAGAACCGGTTGACGGCGAGCACCATCTCGCGAACGAGTTGGGGATCGCCCTGCACCCCCTCACTGAGAACGCGGTCGAAGTCGCCCTCATCGCTTGGCAGGAGGTCGAGCAATTCAGCCCCACGGGCATGCTCGAAGAAGAACCGGCGCTTCGCGACCCTGAAGCAGCGGTCGCGGTCCTCTTCATGGCAGGACACCGCACCAAGAGGCACGTCCGAAGGGTCAAGCCAGTCACTCGCAGTCGTTGTCCCTCGCCACAACTCCTCGTCGAGGACCGGATGGGTGATCTTGGCCGGATCAAACGACCGCCCCACAAGATCGAAGAGAGGACCAATACCCCCGTCGAAGACGAGGTTGGCGTACAGGAAACGATCGTCCCCCTGGCTCGCGATTCGACCCACTGAGTCTGTGCCGCCCGTGAGGATGTAGGCGAGAAAACCCATAAGCTGACGCATCGTCGCGTGCTGGCCCTGGCGGGAGGCTTGGTTGAGAAGCCTTGCAATCCGTTCCTGAACCCGCACGTCACGAAGTCGCCGAACGTTACGCGCCGCCGGGTCAGCATCCGAGAGCTCTGACACGAAGCGATCTGCTGTCACTCGGCCAATGGCGCTGAGCACGACCCGATCCGTAAGAACGTTACGGAGGTTCAGATCGATGACCGCCACTTTGCCCTGGCGTGACTCAGGTGGCGCCCCATAGTAGACCGCTGCCTGCACCTGCCTCACCGCTTCCTCAACCGGCGAAAATCCTTCCTGGCGGGCAAGGCTACGCAGCTCAAACAGGGGCCATTCGTTGATCGCAAGCACGAACGCTCGGCGGTTCTCGGCACAGGAGCGCCACGCCGACAGGATTTTCTTGTCCGGCAACGCGTTAGCATCTGTGATCACGACCGCGTTGTAGTCGCTCATGAGGCGCTCTCGGAGACGCTCGATAAGGAACGTCTTGCCGTCTCCGGGATTGCCAGTAATGATGATTTGCCACCCCTCGTTAGCCCCATCGAGGACGTACTGGTCCAGTCCAAGATCGACGTGAATCCAATCCAGTTCCTCAGGCGTGAGGCGGTCAGCGTAGCTGTTTGCATTCCGATACAGACGCTCGACGAACGAGATTGGGCCATTGCTGTTCACGACCTGCAGCGGCCCCGCCGCAATCGTTTCCGCCTCCGGGGTGCTGACGTTCGTCGAGTGGCTCAGGTCACTCGTCACCTGGCTTAGTAACTGGTCATCCCGGCGAGTGGCCCGCAGCCGTCCCATCACCTCCGGCCGCTCCACCCGGCCCTTGAACCATCTCCGGGCCCAATGGTCTGCGATGGCCTTCGTCGTGTGCCTTCCTCCTTCGGCCGGGAGGACATAGCGCGGTTGCCGAGTCAGGCCGAGCAACACGTCGTCGACGTTGCTCGCCAATGGAACCGCGTACAGCAGTCTGGGCGAGTGATGGCGGAGGTATTCATCGGGCGGCAGGCCGAGAGCGACGAGGCCGAGCCGCAGCGACCGGAGCTTCGGGCTCATGCCTTCGCCGAAGAGGTTGTTCACCAGACGCCTCTTGCTGTTTGCCAGCCGCGCGGCAGCCAGTAGAGCATCCGTCGTGTCGGAGGCGAACTGCACAGTGCCGAAACTCTCCGTCGAGCCGACTCGCTCGTATCGGACCTCACCGGAGCGACCGATAACCTCACCAGGGATGCGAATCCGGTTGTACTGCGCGCTGCCCACCGCATAGAGGCTGGAGGTTGTCAGGACCGCCAGAGCAGGAATGCGCTGCATCGGACGACCAGCCATCCCTGAGGCGATCAAACTCACCGTGCCGTCGTAGCGCTGTTTGACGTCGGTTACCACTTGGGGGCTCGTCATGAGCATTGCTACTAGCTTGCCGCCCAACAACTGCTGGTACGGAGCCACGGCGCCACAGGTGATGATCTCCATGACGTTCTCTGCGATGGCCTGCTGCTTGATCCGGCGGAGGACTGTCTCAATCGCGCGCTGGCCGTCCTCCGTCAACATCAGAGCATCGAGACGGTCAGGGTCCTCTTCGATGCCCGCCTCTTCGAAGGTGTTCAAGGCGCGAAGCGTGTCCGCGAGGTTCGCCGCTCGCTTCCGCCGGTAGAGCTGGGTTCTCGCGATCGCCGCCCAGTCAACCTCGTCGGCACGACCCTGCTCAACCAGATCGTGAGCGTCTCGGATCAGGTCGTACTCGTCGGTTCTGGCGTCGCCCGCCCTGTCCAGGTCGTGCTTCCGAGCCGCATCCGCCGATCCTTCTACCCGCTGGAGGTATCGGATGGCCTTCGAGGCTGACAAGCCAGCCAGCGCAAGGTCGTCCGTATAGATCCGCTGCTGCTCCTGGCGCATGAAGTCGACCAGATGTCGCACAATCCGCATCCGATTGGCCGGTCCACTGGACTGGAGCCGGGCTGACAGAGCACCGATCGACCATCCGAGCGCATCGTCTCGTTCGGCGAGCCCGAGGATCGCATTTCCGAGAGCGGCGATCCCGATGACCGGCCGGCCCGGCGCAGCTGCATCACGGACCAGATAGTGTAGGTTCCGGCCCGGCGTCGGCTGGTAAGGGATCGACCACTGGAGACGTGCGTACCGCCATACGTCCTGAAGCCGCAGGCCGGTCTCGGCGTCGCGAGCCTCTGGCGAGACAACCTCCAGCACCGGCCGTATTGCCAACGTCAGGTCGCCCTCGCGGCGCGCCTCCTCCACCCGGTCCGCGAGCTCCGGGCCGTCCGCAAAGAGCGCTCCAACTCCATTGCGCTCCATCCGGGCGACAAAGGTCGAAACCGAGGGCGACAGGAGCTGGTCTGCCACGACGAACCTGAAGGAGTCGCGCAGTTCCGACTTTCGCTCCTCCGCGTCCTCGCCGCCTGGCTTGAACTGCGGCGGCAGCACATAGATGCCATCGTCATCGCTCCCCGCCGTCCAGCCCTGTCGAAGAAGATCACGGAGCAGCCGCAGGGTCGCGAGGTAGAAGACGGTGGGCTGGAGGTCGTCATCGCCCACGCCCAGTTGTCGAAGCTGCACTCGCCGTGCCTCAGCCGTATCGATTGAGGCTTGGAGGCGACGGACGCGGCCGTCGAAGTCCCGGCCGTCCAGATCTCGGACCAGGGCTTGAAGATCCTGGTAGTAGCCAAAGTTCAGGCGGGGCCGAAACCGCCGTGGATCAACGCGGGCCGCCCGATCCGCTCGTTCAGAGCGGGCAAGAGTCAAGGCTCTGAGACTCATGATGCCATGGCGCCGGAGCGTCGTGGCCTCTGACCTCGGACATACGCCAGGAGGTCAGTTCGCAGGAAGCGCCATGCACGTCCGACCTTCTCACCGGGGATCACTCCCTCGTGCGCCAAGGCAAGGATCGTCTTAGTGGAGACGCGGAGAAGATCTGCCGCTTCGTCTGCCGTCAGGACTTCCGGTTCTTCCGTCATCTTCCGCCACCCCCCGTCTACGTGTCGCGACGGGATTGTAGACGCCCCTTCTGACGCTTACCGGGTCCTGGTGTTGGGTTGACGGCTCCTCGGGGCAGGTGTTGGGAATGCGACGGCAGGCTGGGTCGTAACGGTCCCGTACGGTTGACCTGCCAGTATTGCGGAGGCCAGCCCCGACCGTGCCGAGGACCAGACGGTGAAACGGTGATTCGGCAGGAATCGCCCAGAAACCCTGCACCCGATCGCCGGCCTGGGTGACCCGCCGCGCCAGGCGGCCACAATCCAGGCCGGGTCGACAGCCGGCCTGTGTGCGGTCACCTACGCGGAGCACCGCGAGCGCGGCTCCTAGTGGATCGTATCTGAGTTGATTTGACGGTCGGGTGGTGGAGGGAGAGCATCCCGGCATGCCGCTGGCCGCCGCTGCCCTTCCGATAGCACCCGAGGACCTGGCCATCCTCCGCGGCTGGTCGGCTGCTACCCAAGCGCCGGCCGTGCAGGTCCAGCGGGCCAGGATCCTGCTGCTGGCCGCCAAGGGCGTGGCCAACAGCGAGATCGCCGAGCGGCTTGGGATCGCTCGCCCGACCGTGATCGCCTGGCGCAACCGCTATGTGGGGGAGGGGCTCATCGGGCGGCTGGCCGACCGACCCCGCCGTGGCCGCCCCCAGACCGTGCGCCGTGACCGGCGGGCCGAGATCCTGGCCGCGACGCTGACCCCGCCACCTGAGCACCTCGGCGTGACCCACTGGTCCTCGCGGCTGCTGGCCAGCGAGCTGGGTGTCAGCCACAGCACGGTCGCCCGGGTCTGGGCCGAGCACGACATCCGGCCATGGCAGACCGAGACGTTCAAGTTCTCCACCGATCCGCAGCTGGAGGCCAAGGTCCGCGACGTGGTCGGGCTGTACCTGGACCCACCGGCGCAC
>Ga0307415_100000833_pt1 | contig 14122 bp, 15 predicted proteins | sample DK1Cmetagenome_FD_204524 | JGI IMG/M metagenome (GOLD analysis project Ga0307415, IMG submission 204524) | Maize rhizosphere microbial communities from greenhouse at UC Davis, California, United States - DK15-C-2 | ecosystem: Host-associated > Plants > Roots > Rhizosphere > Soil | place: USA...
CCGGCGCCGGACCCGGCTCGCCTGAGCAACTCGCCGACCAAGCTGCTGTCAGACGGGAAGGGGGATCTGAGGGTTAGGGGACGCTTCCCGGGTAAGACGGGCTCTCGGACATCCGATATCGCCTGCCCGGTCACCGGCCCCTAGGATCGGACAACGACGCGGCGCTGGAGGACGCGATGACGTTACCGACGATCGACCAGGCCCGCTCCTGGCGGGGTCTGACCCTCGTGGCCACCGACGACGAGCCGGTGGGCAAGATCGAAGCCATCTACGTGGACAGGTCGACCAGGCAGCCCGAGTGGGCCCTGGTCCACACCGGCCTGTTCGGCAGCTCACGCACCTTCGTTCCCCTGGCCGACGCCGCCCAGCGCGGCGACACCGTGCGGGTCCCCCACGAGCTCTCGGTGGTCCGCGAGGCTCCGCGGCTGGAGCAGGACGCCGAGCTCTCCGAGGAGGACGAGGCCCGCCTCTACGCCCACTACGGCATCCAGTACGCGACCGACGCCTCCTCGAGTGGCCTGCCGGCCGGCGAGACGACCACGGCCGGCGCCGGCGGGGCGGCGGCGGCGACCGACGCCACCACCGAGCTGCCGCCCCCGACCCGGCTCGAAGCCGACGTGCCGCCGGCCGCCGGCGTGGCCGCGGGAACGGGCCCGGCGACCACCCCGACCGCCGGGACCTCCTGGTCCGGCGACACCACCGGCGACGCCGCCACCGGGAAGGGCGGCCGCGGCAAGAAGGCGGCCGCCGGCGGCGGCGCGGTCCTCCTGGGCGCGGCCGCGGCCGGGGCGGCCGCGCTGCGGCGCCGGCGCCGCAAGCCGCCGACCCTGGGCGAGCGGGTCGGCCAGGCCGGCCAGCAGGCCGCCGACATCTTAACCACCGCCGCCGAGGAGATCCGACGCCAGGTCGCCGCCGCGACCAGCAGCGACTCGGCGCGCAAGGCCGCCAAGGGTGGCCGCCGCGCCAAGCGCAAGGCGGACAAGGCCGGGCGCGAGGCCGCCAAGAGCGCCCAGCGGGCCGCGGCCGCCGCGACCGCCGCCGGGGTGGCCGCCGCCGCCGGCAGCGGGCGGGCCGCCCGCAAGGCGGCTCGCAAGGCGGCACAGGCCGGCCAGCAGGCCGCCGCGGGTGGCCGCAAGGCCGCCGGCAAGGCCGCCGCCAGTGGGGCCGCCGCCGTCGGCGAAGGCCGGCGGGCGGCCAGGCGAGCCGGCCAGGAGGCGGCGGCCGTGGCCGCCGCGATCCAAACGACGCCGGAGTCCAAGCGCAAGGCCCGCAAGCGGGCGCGGGCCCGCAAGCGCGCCATGGCCGCGACCGCCATGGCCGCGAAGTCGGTGGCCGCGGCCCCGGCGGCGGCCGGCCGCAAGGTGAAGCAGGACGTCGGCAAGCGGACACCCAAGGCCACCCCCAAACGGCGACGGAGGTCAAAGATGAAGTTCGGCAAGCTCGGAATAGCGGTCGGCGCCGCCGTCGGCTACGTCCTCGGCGCCAAGGCCGGCCGCGAGCGCTACGCCCAGATCACCGCCAGCGCCCGCCAGCTGCTCGAGCAGCCGCAGGTGAAGAAGGTCGTCGCCAGCGCCCCGGGGAACCTGGGGACGCGCCTGGAGCAGATGGCCGACAAGGCGGCCGACAAGGTCGCCGAGGCCGGCGACAAGGTGGCCGCCGGGTCGGGGACCGGGACCAGCGGGAGCACCAGCGGCGCGACCACGACCACCACCACCACCTCGAGCTCGGGCGCCACCACCACCCCGGCGACCCCGAGCACCTCGGGGACCACCACCGCCACCACCACGGCCGCCGGCGACACCGCCGGCACCACCACCGAGACCGGCACCACCACCGCCAAGCGCTCCGCCAGCGAGCGCAAGCCCAAGAGCAGCTGAGCGTCACCGGGCAGCCCGGAGCCGGCGCGGGGCCGGCTCCGGGCGCCGGCGTCTCGAGGTCGCCGAGCTCGAGCTAGCCGGAGGAGGTCTGCTCGCCGGCCAGGGCGCGCTCGTAGGCCCGCTCGTAGCCGACCACCATCGCCTCGGCCGAGAAGCGCTCCTCGATCCGCGAGCGCAGGACCCGCGGGTCGAGCTCGCCCACCCGGTCGACGGCCGCGGCCATCTCCTCGACCGACTCGACGATGAAGCCGGTCTCGCCGTCGGCCACCACCTCCGGCACCGACCCGTTGCGCCAGGCCACCACCGGTGTCCCACAGGCCATGGCCTCGGTCATCACCAGGCCGAAGGGCTCCGCCCACTGGATCGGGAACAGCAGGGCCGCCGCCCCGGCCAGCAGGTCGGCCTTCTGCTCGTGGGTGCACTCGCCGCTGACCTCGACGTCGTCGCCGAGGATCGGCTCCACGTTGGCCGCCCAGTAGCCGCGCTCGCGCTCGTTCTTGGTGGTGGCGCACATCACCAGCCGGCGCCCGGCCCGCCGGGCGGCCTCGATGGCCAGGTGCGGCGCCTTCTCCTCGTCGGCCCGGCCGAGGAAGAACAGGTAGTCGCCCTTGTCCTTGCGGAAGGGATAGCGCGCCATGGGGATGCCGTTGTAGACGACCCCGGCCCAGCGCAGGTTCTCGGGGGCCATGGACCGCTGGCTCTCGGAGATGGCCACGAACCAGTGCTGGCGGGCCACCCGGCTGTAGAGCATGTGCGCCTGCTGGGTGAACGGCCCGTGCAGGGTGTGGATGGTCGGGCAGTTGCTGAGGGCGCCGACGCTGACCCCGACCGGGCCGGTGTGGTCGTGGAGGATGTCGAACTCGTCGCCGTGCTCGTAGACCGAGACGACGTGGCTGGCCTCGTACCAGGGGTCGCCGATGGCGTCGCGGGGCGGCTCCTCGTCGAGCGGCGACACCAGCCGGGCCTTGGTCCCAGACCCTGGGGCGGCGAACAGGGTGACGTCGTGGCCGCGGTCGGTCAGCCCGTCGGCCAGCAGCGCCACCACCCACTCGATGCCGCCGTAGCCGCTGGGCGGGATGCTGTACCAGGGGGGAGCGATGAGGGCGATGCGCACGGCGCCTCCTCGAATCCGCGGCGCGAAGGTGTCCGGAGCACCCGATCAGGTACGTCCACGACAATCGCGCAGCAAACGAGGGCACGCAGCCCGGAGCACCCGCCAGGCCCTGGCAGGCGTCGGGCGGGTGGGGCTAGGCCGAGCGGGAGCCGGGGCTCTCGTCCCCGTCGGACACCGGACGCTCGGACAGGCTGTCGACCAGCGCCCGGATCTCGCTGTCCGGGTACCGGCGGTGCCCCCCGAGGGTGCGGACGAAGGGCAGCTTTCCCTCCTTGGCCCATCGGGAGACGGTCTTGGGCGACACCTGGAGCAGGGCCGCGGCCTGCGACGCTGTCAGGTGCTTGGGCTCACTCGGCTTGGGCTGGCGCATTGCACTCCCTCATACGGTCATGGTCCGGCGGACGTGGCTGTCGCTGTGTGGGATGTCGAGCCCGCAGCGGCGAAGCTCCTGCGCATCCGGTAGTTCCGTACTCGGAATGCTCGGCTGGAGCCTGCTGGACCTTGATGACCACCACTAGCCCCTCCCTCCGGTGAACCGCCGCGTATCTTCTGGGCTCCGCGACGACTTAGGGGCTATTGCGTTCCTAAAAGGAACCATAAGTGCTTAAGGGAAGTTCGGCAACCCACGTGGTACGCGGTATGCTGCAGCGCATGTCTCACATGCCGGGACAGGCCGACCGGCTGCCGGCGGCGGACGTGTACAGCGCCCGCTGCCCGTCGCGGGCCGCCCTCGACCTGATCGCCGACAAGTGGGCCGTGCTGGTCGCCGCCTCGCTGGTCGACGGGCCCAGGCGGCACTCCTGGCTCCGCCACCGAATCGGGGGCATCTCCGGCAAGATGCTCACCCGGACCCTGCGCGAGCTGGAGCGGGCCGGCCTGGTCGAGCGGCGCATCTTCCCCGAGGTGCCGCCCCGGGTCGAGTACTCGCTGTCCCCGCTCGGCTTCAGCCTGCGCGAGCCGGTCGCCGCCCTCACCGACTGGGCCAAGGCCCACGGCCGCCCGGTGGTCGAGGCAAGGGCCCGCAACGGCCTGTCGGTGGAACGATCCAGGGGCGCCGACCTGGCCTAAGGGTGGCGGCGGCCGTCCCGGAGCATCTGGATGGCCTGCTCGACCCGCCGGCTTCGGGTCGCCTCCCGCTTGGCCTCGGCGACCCAGGTGGCGTACTCGCGCTGGTGGGTGAAGGAGAGGCCGGCGAAGGCGGCCTTGGCCTCGGGGTCGGCGGCCAGGGCGGCGGCCAGGTCGGGCGGCGGGTCGACGGTCCGGGGCTGGTCGTCGGCCTCCAGCTCGATGACCACGGCGTCGCCGGCCGCGACCCCGGCGGCCTCGCGCAGGGCCCGGTTGACGGGCAGGTAGGAGCAGCCGCCGTAGACCGCCACCGTGGAGCGGAACGGGTGGCCGTTGATCGTGCCCCTGACCGGGGCCCGGGCCTTGCCGAAGACGGCCGGCACGTCCAGCGGGACCTGGAAGAACACCCCGGGGCCCTCGGCCTCCAGCACGGTCTCGAAGCGGTGGGTGGCCATGGCCGGATGGTAACCCCTCCAACCTCCCCGACGCGGCGGGGTCCGTGTTGTACCCTTCCGCCAGCCCACAACGCCTATCCACAGGTGGTGCACATGCGGCGAGTCGCCGTCGCCAACCAGAAAGGCGGCGTTGGGAAGACGACGACGGTGGTAAACCTGGGCGCCGCCCTTGCCGAGCAGGGCCGGCGCGTGCTCGTGATCGACCTGGACCCGCAGGCGAACGCGAGCACCTGGCTGGGCACCGTCGACGCCCGCGCCCTCTACGAGGTCTTCGAGAACGGGGCCCCGCTCGAGAAGGCCGTCCGCGCCACCGGCGTCGACAACCTCGACCTGGTGCCGTCGTCGTCCTGGATGACGAGGGCCGAGCGGAACGCCGCCGGCCAGGCCGGGGCCGAGATGATCCTGCGCCAGGCGGTCGAGGAGCTGCCCCCCGGCCACTGGGACTACCTGCTGATGGACTGCCCGCCCGCCCTCGGCCTGCTCTGCTACTCGGCCCTGGCCGCCTGCGACGAGGTCATGATCCCGGTGCAGACCCGGGTGATGCCGCTGTCCGGGCTGGTCGCCCTGAACCAGACGATCGACACCGTCAAGCTCCGCCTCAACCGGCGCCTGCGGCTGTCGGCCGTGCTGGCCTCCCAGGTCGACAAGCGCACGGCCCTGTCCAGGGAGATCGTGGACAGCCTGCGCGAGCGGTTCGGGGACGTGGTCATGCAGACCATGATCCGCGAGAGCGTCCGGGTCGCCGAGGCGCCAGGACACCGTCTCCCGGTCACCGTCTACGCCCCTGACAGCTCCGTGGCGGACGACTACCGGGCCGCCGCGGCAGAGTTCGACGCGAGGAGTGCCGCGGATGGCCAGACCCAAGCGGATGGGCGCCTACAACGCGCTCGATGACCTGCTTCCGGGCCCGGCCTGGGACCCCGGCGACCCGGGGCCGGCCTGGGACCTGAGCCCGCCGCCCGACCTCGACCCGCCCGACTCGGCGCCGGCCCCGCGGCGGGCGCGGCTGGAGCCGGTGCCCGACCCGGCCCTGGTGCGGCGGCGGGCCCGCGACCGCCGCCGGGGCGCCAACGCCCTCGACGATCTGCTCCCCGGGCCTTCGGCCCCGGCGGCGCCGGCCCGGCGGCTCGGCCCGGCGCCGCGGCCGCGGCGCGGGGGCCGGCATCTCGGGGTCTGGAACCCGCTCGACGGCCCACCGCCGGCCGCGCCCGAGCCGGCACCGGTCCCGGCCAAGGCGCGGGTGAGCTTCAGGCTGCCCGCCGACCTGGTCGAGACGGCCCGCGACGCGGTCGCCCATCTGGCCGGGACCTCGGAGCCGACCAACCTGACCGCCCTCACCGAGCGGGCCCTGCGGGTCGAGCTGGCCCGGCTGGCCATCACCCACAACGACGGCCGGCCGTTCCCCCAGCGGGAGCGCTGACCCCCGAGGGGGTTACCCGGTCGTTAGGCCGGCTTGCGACGGTTCGGCCATGCCACACCGTCGCGCCCTCCCGATCGGTGCCCTGCTGGCCGGGGTCGCCCTGCTGGCCGCCGCCTGCTCCCTCCCCGACCGGGCACCCGGCCGATCCCCCGACCGGGGCGACCTGGCCCCACCCTCGACCGCCGCCCCCCGGGCGGCGCGCCGCAAGCCCAGGCCGACCTGGGCCACCGACGTCCCCGTCAAGGTGGTGATGAACGACCGCTTCCGCTACCGCCCGGCCGCCATCATGGTCCGGGCCGGCCGCCGGGTCACCTTCGCCGTGACCAACGCCGGCAAGCTCCCCCACGAGTTCATCCTGGGCGACCGGGTCAGCCAGCTCGACCACGAGCGCCAGATGCAGGCCGCCACCACCGGCGCCGGCGCCGGCCACGTCCACGTCCACGACCACCACGCCGCCCACGGCCCCCCGGCCGCCACCGGCGCCCTCACCGTCCCCCCCGGCCAGACCCGGCGGCTGACCTGGACCTTCGATGAGCCCGGGGTCGTCCTCTACGGCTGCCACGTGCTCGGCCACTGGGCCGCCGGCATGAAGGGCACCATCGTGGTCGTCGCCCCCGACCGCCCCCTCTCACCGCTCGGCCGCTGAGCTCGCCATGGACCGGACGGTGACCCCCGGCAGGTCGGTGAACCCACTCCGATCGGCGGTGACGACAATCCTGTCCCGGGCCCGCGCCGTGGCGGCGATGACGAGCAAGAGGCGCTTCTGTCAGAGGTACTGGCCGGAGGGGTCGGGGCCCGGGCGGCCGGGGAGGGCGCGGCGGCGCATCTCCTCGAGCTGGTTGCGGGCGCTCATCTGCTGGGCGAACAGGGTCGCCTGGATGCCGTGGAAAAGGCCCTCGAGCCAGCCGACGAGCTGGGCCTGGGCGACCCGCAGCTCGGCCTCGCTGGGGGTCTCCTCGCCGGTGAAGGGGCGGGCGACCCGGCTCAGCTCCTGGGCCAGGTCGGGGGAGAGGCTGTCGGACAGCTCGCGCACCGAGATGTCGTAGATGTCGCGCATCCGGTCCCGGCCGGCCTCGTCGAGGGGGGCGTGGCGGACCTCCTCCAGGAGCTGCCGGACCATGGCGCCGATGCGCATCACCTTGGCCGGGCTGGGGACGGACTCGGTCGGCTGCTGGTCCTGCTGCTCGCCGACGACCACCTCACCGGGGATGGGCGGCTGGGACGGCTGCTGGGGGGGCTGCTCGGTCATGGCCGCATCTTCCCGCAGCCCCGCTGTGGTCGCCACTCCTCCTCCCGTACATCTCCCGGCGGGGGCGGCGGGTCGGCCTCCCGGCCGACGCGGTCTGGGCCCTGGCCACCGGGGCGGCCTTCGCCACCGTGGGCCCGGGCCTGGTGCCGCTGTCGTTCACCATCCTGATCTACGTCTACACCGCCGCCGCCCACTGCCCATGGCGCGTCTCTCTGGCCGGCCTGGCCGCCACCGAGGCCCTGCTCGGGGTGGTCTGGCTGGTCCGGCCACGGTCGGTCGGCGACCGCGGGACCCTGGTCATCGACGGCCTGCTCATGGCCGCGGCCTGGTGGCTGGCCCGGCGGGCGGTCACCGAGGAGCGGCTGCGCATCGCCCGCGAGCTCCATGACGTGGTCGCCCACAGCATGAGCATCATCGCCGTGCAGTCCGGGGTCGGGGCGCACGTGCTCGACAGCCAGCCCGAGGAGGCTCGCAAGGCCCCTGGTCGCGGTCGAGGCCACCAGCCGCCAGGCCCTGGTCGAGATGCGGCGGTTGCTGGGCGTGCTCCGCCAGGAGGCCGAGCCCCGCGGCAGCCTGGCCCCGGCGCCCGGCCTGGCCGAGGTGGAGGCGCTGGCCGCCGAGGTGGCCAGGGCCGGGGTGCGGGTCGAGGTCCGGATCGAGGGCACCCGGCCGAGCTGCCGGCCGGGCTCGACCTGTCGGCCTACCGGATCGTGCAGGAGGCGCTGACCAACTCGCTCCGGCACGCCGGGCCGGCCACGGCCCGGGTCGCGGTCCGCTACGCCCCCGGGAAGGTGACCGTCGAGGTGGTCGACGACGGCCGCGGCGGCGATCCCGGCGATCAGGGTCACGGCATCCCGGGCATGCGCGAGCGGGCCGCCCTCTACGGCGGCACCCTGGAGGCCGGTCCCCTGCCCGGCGGCGGCTTCCGGGTCGCCGCCACCCTGCCGGTCGAGGAGGTAGCGCGGTGATGGTGATCAGGGTTCTCGTGGCGGACGACCAGACGCTGGTCCGGGCCGGGTTCCGGGTGCTGGTCGACTCGGCCCCCGACCTGGAGGTGGTGGGCGAGGCCGGGGACGGGGCCGAGGCCGTCGAGCTGGCCCGCCAGCAGCTCCCGGACGTGGTGCTGATGGACATCCGCATGCCGCGCATGGACGGGCTGGAGGCGACCCGGCGGATCGTGGCCCTCGACCGGGCCGAGGGCGTCCGGGTGCTGGTCCTGACCACCTTCGACCTGGACGAGTACGTGTACGAGGCGCTGCGCGCCGGGGCCAGCGGGTTCCTGCTCAAGGACACGCCCCCGGCCGACCTGCTAGCCGCCATCCGAGTGGTCGCGGCCGGGGACGCCCTGCTCGCCCCGGGCGTCACCCGGCGGCTGATCGCCGAGTTCGCCCGCCGGCCCGAGCCGAGCCCGGCCACCCCGGCCGCACTGGCCGCCCTCACCGACCGCGAGCGCGAGGTGCTGGCCCTGGTGGCCAGGGGCCTGTCCAACGCCGAGATCGCCGACCAGCTGGTGGTCAGCGCGGCCACGGCCAAGACCCATGTCAGCCGGGTCCTGGCCAAGCTCCAAGCCCGCGACCGGGCCCAACTGGTGATGCTGGCCTACGAGACCGGCCTGGTCACCCCCGGCTCACCCTGACGGCCGACACCCGGGCCCGCCTCCGCCTGGAGGCGACGACGGCCGCCGTCGCGGCCCGGGCTGGAGCGGTGGCTGCCCGACGGCGCCGCCCTGGCCCTGACCGCGCCCGGCGACGGCACCCTGGCGATGTGGGCCGGCGGCCTGGTGTTCGCCGCCTACGGCCTCGCTCTGGCCCTGCTCGGAGGCCGGCTGGTGGCGCGGCGCAACCTCACCTGAGCAGGGTCGTGGTCGTGGTCGACTCCAGCAGGGTGGTCGACGGGTCGACCGTCGTGGTGGTGACCGGCTGCGGCGTGGTCGTCGTGGTCGGCGCCACCGTGGTGGTGGTCGGCTCGACGCTGCTGACCGGGGCCGGCGGCAGCTCGGGCTCGGTGGTCGTGGCCGGCTCGGGGGTCGTCACCGGCGGGCGCGACGGCCGGGCCGAGGACGGCGGCGCCGTGGTCGGGGCCTGGGCGGCCGGGGCGATCGGGGCGACCCCCGGCGGCGGCTCCGGAGGCGCCGGCGGCGCCGTGGTGGAGGAGGGCCCGGCGGTGCTGGCGCTGGAAGGGGCCACCGCCGGCGGGCCGGTCGCCACCGGCGGGTCGGTGGGCTCGGCCGGGACGGGCGTGGCCGCCGGAGGGAGCTGTGGCTGGGAGGGGACGAAGGCGGCCGAGGCGACCATCGCGGCCAGCACCGAGAAGGTGAGCCCGAACGCCACCAGCATGAGGCGCAGGGGCAGGCGGTGCTCGGCGAGATGGCGTGGCGCTCGTCTGGTCATGCGGCTACTGCGGGTTCGTCGACGTTTAGCCCTGGCTCCGGATCCTACGGATTGTCCGATCCAATAGGAAATCGCCTGCGTCATGATGGTGCCCGGCGGGCGAGCGGAGGAGGCGGGATGGGGCGGGACGGCGGGCCGGTGGCCCTGCGGGCCGACCGGGTGGTGGACGTCGAGGCCGGCGAGGCCCGCGAGGGCCGGGTGGTGCTGGTCCGGGGCGAGCGGGTCGAGGCCCTGCTCGATCGGGGCGACCCGCTGCCCGAAGGGACCCAGGCCGTCGACCTGCCCGGCCACACCCTGCTGCCGGGGCTGATCGACTGCCACACCCACCTGGTCGGCCCGCTCCAGGGGTCGGGGGTCCCGGCGATCGACCGCAGCGCCGCCCAGGAGGCCCTGGACGGGGTCGGCAACGCCCGCGCCACCGTCCTGGCCGGCTTCACGACCGTCCGCGACGTCGGCACCTTCCGGGCGTTCGTGGACGTGGCCCTGCGCGACGCCATCCGCGGCGGCACCGTGCTCGGGCCGCGGATGGCGGTGGCCGGCGCGTACGTGACCGTCCCCGGGGGCGGCGGGGCCGTCACCGGCCTGGCCCCCGACATCGAGCTGCCCGCGACCTCCGCTTCGGCGAGGCCGCCTCCCCGGCCGAGGTCCGCCAGCGGGTGCGGGCGATCCTGTACGGGGGGGCCGACTTCATCAAGGTGATCGCCACCGGGGCCGTGCTGGCCGCCGGGACCCGGCCCGGCGCGCCCGAGCTGTCGCCCGAGGAGCTGGCGGCCGCGGTCGAGGAGGCGGCCGCCCACGGCGCTCACGTGGCCGCCCACGCCCACGGCAGGCAGGGCATCCTCAACGCCGCCAGGGCCGGCGCCCGCTCGGTCGAGCACGGCTCCCTGCTGGACGCCGAGGCGGCCGACGAGCTGGCCGAGCGCGGCACCTACCTGGTCGCCGACATCTACAACGGCGACTACATCGCCACCGAGGGCGCCCGCCAGGGCTGGCCGGCCGAGACCCTGGCCAAGAACGAGGCCACCACCCAGGCCCAGCGCGACGGCTTCGCCCTGGCCGTCAAGGCCGGGGTGCGGATCGCCTACGGCACCGACAGCGGCGTCTACCCGCACGGCTGGAACGCCCGCCAGCTGCCCTACATGACCCGCCACGGCATGACCGCCATGGCCGCGCTCCGGTCGGCCACCGTGGTCGCGGCCGAGCTGCTCGGCTGGGAGGACGCGGTCGGCGCCCTCGCCCCCGGCCGCTACGCCGACGCCATCGCCGTGCCCGGCGACCCCCTGGCCGACCTCGGCCTGCTGGCCGACGTGCCCTTCGTCATGCAAGGCGGCCGGATCCTCAAAGATGACCGAAGCCCCATCACACAGGGCGGCCGGATCCTCAAGTGGAACCGCCCGGATGCCCCGCTGTCGGGCGGCGGGCCATACTCTCCGGAGTGACCTCCGCGACCACCACCAGCTTCGTCGGCCGGGCCGAGGAGCTCGACCGCCTGCTCGCCCTGCTGGAGCGGGCCGAGCGCGGACGGCCGGCGGTCGGGCTGATCGCCGGCGACGCCGGCGTCGGCAAGACCCGGCTGCTCGACGAGCTGGCCGCCCGGGCCGAGGGCCGTGGCGTCCGCGTCCTCCAGGGCGGCTGCATGGAGGTCGGCGACGTCGGCCTGCCGTACGTGCCGTTCGTGGACGCCTTCCGCGACCTCGGCGGCCGCCCCGGCGAGACGGAGGTGGCCGCGCCCCTGGCCGCGGCCGTGCCCAGCCTGGGCCGGCTCCTGCCCGAGCTGGCCACCGAGGCGGGGCCGGGGCCGCCGCCGCCCGGGGACGGCTTCGAGCGGGTCCAGCTGTTCGACGCCGTGCTGTCGCTGCTGGCCCGCCTGTCCGAGCTGGCCCCGCTGCTGCTGGTGATCGAGGACATGCACTGGGCCGACCGCTCCACCCGCGACCTGCTGGCCTTCCTGATCCGGACCCTGCGCGGCGGCCGGGTCGCCCTGGTGGCCAGCTACCGCAGCGACGAGCTGAGCCGCCGCCACCCCCTGCGGCCCCTGCTGGCCGAGCTGGTCCGCGTGCCCGACCTGGAGCGCATCGAGCTGGCCCCCTTCGGCCGGGCCGAGCTGGCCGAGCACCTCCAGGCCGTGACCGGCCACCCGGTCCCGGCGGCCGTGGTCGACCGCATCCTGGCCCGCTCCGAGGGCAACGCCTTCTTCGCCGAGGAGCTGGTCGCGGCCGGGGCCATCCGGGCCGACATCGCCCTGCCCGAGGCCCTGGCCGACGTCCTCCTGGAGCGCATCGAGGCCCTGCCCGAGCTGGCCCAGGAGGTCCTCAAGGTGGCCGCGGTGGCCGGCCGCCGGGTCGGCCACCAGCTGCTGGTGGCCGCCTCGGGCCGGCCCGAGGCCGAGGTCGAGCGGGGCCTGCGCGACACCATCGCCGGGCAGGTGCTGGTGGCCAGCGCCGCCACCGAGAGCTACCGGTTCCGCCACGCCCTGCTCCAGGAGGCCGTCTACGGCGACCTGCTGCCGGGCGAGCGGACCCGCCTGCACGCCACCTACGCCCGCCTGCTGGCCGCCGCCGACGACCAGGCCGGCTCCGGGTCGGCGGCCGAGCTGGCCTGGCACTGCCTGGCCAGCCACGACCTCCCCGGCGGGCTGGCCGCGCTGGTCAGGGCGGCCGGCGAGGCGGCTAACGTGTTCGCCCCCAGCGAGGCCTACCGCCACCTCACCCAGGCGCTGGAGCTGTGGGGCCGGGTGCCGGACGCCGAGGCCGTGGCCGGCATCGACCGGGTCGAGGCGCTGATCCGGGCGGCCGCGGCGGCCAGCGACTCCGGCGAGTTCCGGCAGGCGGTCGGCCTGACCAGGGAGGCCGTCGAGGCCATCGACGAGCGGGCCGAGCCGCTGCGGGCGGCCACGGTCTACGAGCGCCTCAGCGGCTACCTGCTCGACGCCGAGGTGGAGCTGTCGCGGGTCGACGAGGCGATGCGGGCCGCGGCCCGCAAGGCCGTCGACCTGGTCCCCGAGCGGCCCCCGACCCCGCTGCGGGCCCGGGTGGCGGCGGCCATGGCCCGCACCCTCCAGATCACCCGCGACTACGACGGGGCCCGGCGCTGGGGCGAGGAGGCCCTGGAGGTGGCCAGGGCCGCCGGCAGCGACGCCGACGAGGCCCGGGCGCTGATCATCCTCACCTTCCTGGAGCTGCGCTTCGGCGACGAGGCCACCGCCCGGGCGCTGCTGCGGGACGCCGACGTCCGGGCCGCGGCCGCCGGCAACCGGGCCCTTGAGCTGGTGGCCCGCCACGGCCTGGGCCTGTTCGAGCTCGACCTCGGCAACCTGGAGGCGGCCTGCGCCGCCTTCGACCAGGCGGTCGAGCTGGCCGAGCGCAGCGGCCTGATCTGGAGCGGCTACGGCATCGACAGCCGGGTGCTGCGCTGCATCGCCCACTACACGGTCGGCAGCTGGGACCAGGCCGAGCGCATGGCGGCCACGGCCGACGAGCGCCGGCCGGCGGTGTCGGCGGCCGCCCTCTACGTCGAGGTCGGCCGGGGCCTTCCCGCCGCCGCCGAGCGGCTGGCCCGCCTCGCCCCCTACCGCGAGGCCGACCCGTACGTCGCCTACCTGGCCGGCGGCTGCGAGGCCGACCTGGCCCGCTGGCAGGGCGACCTGGAGCGGTCCAGCGAGCTGGCCCGGGCCACCCTGGCCACCCAGGAGGAGGGCGGCGCGCCCTGGGTGCTCAGCGCCATCTGGCCGGCCGCCCTGGGCCTGGCCGCCGAGGCCGACCTGGCCGAGCGGGCCCGGGCCGGGGGCGACCAGGCCGCCGCCAAGGAGCACCAGGAGGTCGGCCGGGACCTGCTGGAGCGGGCCCGGGCGGCGCTGCGGCGGGCCCGCGACCTGGGCCGCCAGGTCGGCCCGGAGGCGCTGGCCTGGCTGGCCAGGGCCGAGGCCGAGTGGGCCCGGGCCGAGGGCCGGCCCGACCCGGACCGCTGGTCGGCCGCGGCCGACGCCTTCGGCTACGGCTACCTGTACGAGGAGGCCAGGTGCCGCTGGCGGCTGGCCGAGGCGCTGCTGACCGAGGGCGACCGCGACCGGGCCGCCGAGCAGGCCCTGGCCGCCCACGAGCTGGCCGGGCGGCTGGGCGCGGCCCCCCTGCTGGCCGCCCTGGAGGCGCTCGGCCGCCGCGGCCGCCTGAACCTCGGCGCCCAGGCCCGGCCCGGCCCCGACGCCCCCGGGCTGACCCCCCGCGAGCTAGAGGTGCTGCGGCTGGTGGCCGCCGGCCGCTCCAACGGCCAGATCGCCGAGGCCCTGTTCATCAGCCGCAAGACGGCCAGCGTCCATGTCAGCAACATCCTGGCCAAGCTGGGCGCCCGCACCAGGACCGAGGCGGCGGCCGCGGCCCACCGCCTCGGTCTGGACGACGCTCCGGGCTAGGTGACGGTGACCGTCACCTAGTGTCTGAGTCGTTGATTCGTTGTTGGTTTGATAGGGTCCGTGTATGGACACGGCAACCCAGACCCCACCGCGCCGGCGGGGACCCAAGCTGCCCGAGCTGGCGCTTTCTGACGAGGAGCGGAT
>Ga0307415_100000834_pt1 | contig 14119 bp, 7 predicted proteins | sample DK1Cmetagenome_FD_204524 | JGI IMG/M metagenome (GOLD analysis project Ga0307415, IMG submission 204524) | Maize rhizosphere microbial communities from greenhouse at UC Davis, California, United States - DK15-C-2 | ecosystem: Host-associated > Plants > Roots > Rhizosphere > Soil | place: USA...
AGGCGCGTTGCTCGGCGCGGTGCACGGCTCGGGAGGCGACTGGAGCCCGGAGGCGATGCTTCGCTTCGAGACCGCGATCGGCCGCCGGCTCGACATCGACCACCACTACCATGCCTGGGGCAGCGACTACTGGCCGAGTCGTACCGAAGGCGACGATGTCGCCAAGGGCCGCGTCCCGATGCTCTCGCTCGGCGGGGCACCTGAGTTCCCGGGGCTCGACGCTGTCATCAGCGGCTCGCAGGATCGTTTCCTGCGCGGCGCGGCCCGCCGCGTCAAGCGCTTCGGGTCGCAGCTGTTCCTCCGGCCGCTGTGGGAGATGAACGGTGACTGGTCGCCGTGGGACGGAACCCACAACGACGGGCCCGGGAACTACGTGGCCGCTTGGCGCCGGATGCACGACATCTTCGTCCGCGCCGGCGCCACCAACGCCGTCTGGGTGTGGTCACCGAACTGCTCCGACAACCCGGACGTGTCCTGGAACCACTGGACGCATTACTACCCGGGGGACGCATATGTCGACTGGGTGGCGTGCGACGGCTACAACCGCGGAGCGCTCAATCACTGGTCGCAGTGGGAGTCGTTCGAGAGCATCTTCGGCGGGAGCCCGTCGGTCTACGCGGACTATCCGAACAAGCCGTTCATGGTCGCCGAGACCGGTTCCTGCGAGCTCGGAGGCAGCAAGGCGCGCTGGATCCGGGATGCCGCAATGGCGATCGAGTCCCGCCTGCCCCGCGTGAAGGCCGTGGTCTGGTTTAACATCGAGAAGGACTGCGACTGGCGCGTCAACTCGTCGCGGTCGTCGCTGGCCGCATTCCGATCGCTCGCGACGGATCCGCACTTCAACCCATAGGGCCATGCCGGCATCGGGCTTCCTTGCGACGCGGGTGTGTGCTTTGATGCCGCCCGACGACTGAGCACGAGCCGAGTCCATGTCGCCTCCGGGCGGCGGGGAGCGGGGGACCCTCTGGCGCCTGCGAAGGGGCCACGGGGCGAATCGCCGCCAAGGTGCGGCGTAGCGCAAGTCGAGCGCGAGCCCGTCAGCTAACCCCGTAGGCGCAAGCGATCGCGAGGCTGACGTGTCCCGAATGCTGGGCCTCTGGCATCCTGAACCGCGCGTTACGCGGGCTTCACGCGCGGGCGTCGTGCTGCTGATCGGCGCTGCGATGCTGTCGCCCGTGGTGTTGCCGGCGTCGGCGGCGGCCGGCAAGCGGACGCTGCGTCCGGTCGCCGACTCCTACGTCTCGCAAGCGACGCCGAGCAAGAACCACGGGAAAGCGCAGCTACTCCGCATCGACGGCAGCCCCTCCGTGCGGACCTATCTGCGCTTCAAGGTGAAGCTGCCTCGGGGTAGGGCGATCAAGCGCGCCACCCTGAAGCTCTACAGCAGGGCGAGCTCGCGCGCTGCGGGGTATCGGGCATATGCCGTGTCGAACAGGCGCTGGCGCGAGCGGACGATCACACGCCGTAACGCTCCCTCCTTTCGCAGCATGCTCGGACGCTCGCACCGCCGGTCGCGATCGCGGTATGTGAGCGTCAGGCTGCCCGGATCGTCGATCCACAGAGGGATGATCTCGCTGGGCGCGGCCACGAGGAGCAAGCGGGCACGGACGTTCAGCTCACGCGAGGCGACGCACAAGCCCCGGCTGGTGGTGCGCTACTCGAGGACGGCCCAGGGCCCGATGAACCCGCCGGCGACGCCGTTGGTGCCGGCGAACGGGGTGCTGTTGGGGGCGTATCACAGGGACCCACCGACGGCTTCCTGGAGTACGAGCGAGTTCGCGCGGTTCGAGTCCGTCGTGGGTCGCAGGCTGGCGATCGATCATCGCTTCAACGACTGGGGAAGCGAGTCCTGGCCCGCCGGCTTCGATACCTGGGACGTGAACAATGGCCGGATCCCGATGGAGTCGCTGGGAGGAGCGAGCTTCCCCGGGCTCGATGCACTCAACAGCGGTTCTCAGGATCCGTATCTCACGCGTCTGGCCGATCGCGTCAAGGCGTTCGGCGCACGGCTGTTCATCCGTCCCTTGTGGGAGATGAACGGCGAATGGATGACGTGGTCGGGCGCGAAGGCAAACGATGCGGGCCAGACCAACGGACCGGAGAAGTACGTGCGCGCCTGGCGACGGATGCATGACATCTTCGTTCGCAGGGGGGCGACGAACGCGGTCTGGGTCTGGGCGCCGAACTGCGAGGACGTGCCGCGCACGGGCTGGAATCACTGGACGAACTACTATCCGGGCGACGCCTACGTCGACTGGGCGGCGTGCGACTGGTACAACTGGGGCACTTCACGCACCTGGAGCCATTGGACCTCGTGGGCGAACGGCTTCGGGCAGACGCCGTCGGTCTACGGCGACTATCCCAGCAAGCCGTTCATGGTCGCCGAGACGGGCTCGTGCGAGCAGGGCGGCGACAAGCGCGCGTGGTTCGCAGACGCGCAGAGAGACGTCAAGGCGTCGTTCCCGAACCTGAAGGCGTTCCTCTACTTCGATGTCTACAAAGAGCAGGCGTACAAGTGCGACTGGCGGGTGAACTCCTCCCCGGGCGCGCTCGACGGCTTCCGGGCGCTCGCCGCGGACCCCTACTTCAACGGGTCGGTCGCGTCAGCATCGCCCTCCCCGACGATGCCCGCGGGTGGCGGCGATCCGGTCGTGATGGCGGCCGGCGACTTCCAGGGCGGTAGCGGGGCCGGCGGCAACGCCGGCGCGGTCGCGAGCCTGATGAGCCAACAGAACCCGAGCGTGATCCTCGGGCTCGGTGACTTCCAGTACGACTACGGTAGTCAGAGCGCGCTGCTGGCCGGCTTCGACCGCAACTTCGGGCCCAGGCCGAACGGGCTGTGGCCGCGGATCCGCCCGACCGCCGGCCCCACGCACGACGTCAATTCGGCGTCGGACACGCGCGGCGGCTACTGGTCCTACTGGGGTCGCGAGCCGTTCAGGGGCTACAGCTTCGACCTCGGGAACTGGCACATCGTCCAGCTGCCGTCGCCCGCATATCGCTACGGGGTCGACACGTCCGGCTTGCTCACCTGGCTCAACGCCGACTTGAACGCCAACACGAGACGCTGCACGCTGGCCTTCTGGCACGAGCCGTACTGGACGCGTCAGACCGGCGCGCACACGCGCACCACCAGCGTCCGGCCGTGGGTACAGGCGCTCTACGATCACAACGCGGAGCTGATTCTCTCCGGGCATCAGCACGACTACCAGCGCTTTGCGCCCCAGACGCCTTCAGACCAGCTCGACAGCGCGCGCGGCGTCCGCGGATTCGTGGTCGGCACGGGCGGCAACGGCCACTACACGTTCATCGCCAACGCCGCCAACCTCGAGGTCAGCGATGACACGAGCTACGGCGCGCTGAAGCTGACGCTCCACCCCGGGAGCTACGACTGGAGGTTCCTCGCGACGAACAGCAGCTTCACTGACAGCGGGAGCGCCGCCTGCCACTGAGCTGAGCCCGAATCGACCGATTCTCGCGGCGCCTCGCCCTGCCGGCTACTCGCAGGAGACCTGCCGATCGGCAGCGTCGGCCCGGACCCTGTCGCGCCCCGGACCGCAGAGGACGACGTCGCGCTCGCCGTCGCGCGCGTCGATCGTGTCGTTCCCGGCACCGCCCATGATCTTGTCCCGGCCTGCGCCTCCCGCCATGCGGTCCGCGCCGTCGCCGCCGGCGAGGACGTTGGCGCCGCGGCCGCCCTCGAGCCGATCCGCGCCCGGGCCGGCGAAGAGCCAATCCCGCCCGCTCCCGCCCCGGAGGATGTCGGCCCCCGAGCCGCCGATGAGCTTGTCCCTGCCCCGCCCGCCGGTCAGCGCGTCATTTCCCTCGCTGCCGAACAGCCGGTCCGCTCCGACGCCACCCAGGAGCACATCCGCGCCGTTTCCGCCGAATGCCCGATCGGTGCCTGCGTTGCCGCGCAGCTTGTCGCGCCCGTCGTCTCCGAAGAGCCGGTCGGCACCGGCGCCGCCCCAGAGCAGGTCGTCGCCCTCGCCTCCAAGCAGGCAGTCGTCGCCGGCGAGACCGTACATGCGGTCGTGCCCGTCGCTGCCGCTGTCCTTGTCGCCGTCCTGGGTGCCCATGAGCAGATCGTCGCCGACCGTGCCGCGCTTGAGGAACGAGCACGCACTTGACATGCCGGCCCGCGCACGGAAGTGAAGCACCACCCCATGCCCCGCGCCGTACGTCGGCGCGGCGCCGCCCTGGGTGTGGGGGAAGATCTCCCAGTGCAGCTCGCCGCCAAGGGCGTCGACGACGTCGATGCCCTCCGACTCGCCCGCGAGCTCGCGACGGAGCTCCATGCGCTTCGCGCCGGTAGCGAGATCCACGGCCCAGATCTGCAGTGAGCCGTCGAGCGTCGACTTGCCCGAGAGGAGAAGGCGGTCGCCGAGAAACGCTGCGCCCGTCGTCCCGATCGGCGGCTTGGCGTCGGCCAGCCGAATGGCCGGGCGGATGCGAGGCCCGCCGGGCGCGGCGTTGGCGGCCGCGATGTCGCCGGTCGAGTACGCAACGAGGTCCTTCCGCGTAGTCGTCCATACGAAGCGGCCGTCCGGCGAGACCTCGTTCCACGCGATCGTGTCGATGTCCGCGGGGTCGAGTTGCACGTAGTAGCGGAGCGTCAGCGCGACCGGGTCCGCGACGCCGATCCCAGCCGTGTGGCACGTGTTCGGGTCCTGCCCCGCCTTGGGATGCTGGCAGGCGAGCGGCAGCAGCAGTCGCCCTCCCTCGGAGGCGTCCCACGATATGTCGCCGATGTGGTTGTATCCGGACGACTTCTGCAGCGCCCACGGGATGGCGTGCTGCGTACGCCCGGTCTCAACCAGCTCGGAGCTTGTCCGGTAGAGCCCGTTGTAGACCCCGGCGAAGAAGAGATCGCCCTGCGGCCCGGATGTGATCCCCTGCCAGTAGTCGAGCGGAACGTTCGAATGTCCGGTCTCCGTCCACCGGTCATTCGCTGCGGCGCTGCTCGTCGCAACGCCGGCGAAGCCCAGCACGACTGCGACGGCGCACGCGAGCGCCGCGACCGCCGGTGTCCGGAGGCGGAACGCCGTCCGGGTCTTCTGGATGAGCCTCCTCGAGCTGGGCGCGCGTTGGTAGCAACGGCACGGCGCAGCCGCAACTTGCGCCGAAAGGCAGTGCAGGTCGATTGTCTCTCCCCGCGACATCAATGACACGCCCCGGATCCCGCGTCCTCGAACGCCTTGCCTGCCTCCGGCACGAACTGCCAGTCGTAGCGGTCCGCATGGAGCGTGAGCTTCAGCACACCGTACGCCGTGTTGTCGTGGACCTCGCTCGTCGCCAGGAACGTGCTGAACGAGCCGTGGCTGGCGCCCCCCGTGCCGACGACGAACTCGCGGATCCCCCTCGCCGCATCCGGGTTGCCGCTGGGATCCTGCGGCAGAAAGCGCTCGTAGTTGTGCACGTGCCCGTTGAGCACGACGTCCGCGCCGGCGGCGTACAGGTCCTTCCAGAGCTGCGTCGTGCTGGTGGCGCTCCCGCCGGACGAGAAGCGTGGAGCGTGCCAATACGCGAGCGTGCAGCGGTTGGGATGGGCGGCCAGGTCGGCCTTGAGCCACTGCTCCTGCGGAGACCCGAGATTGCAGGCGACATTCTGGCAACCAGTGTTCGAGTTGAGCGCGACGATGTGCCAACTGCCGACGTCGAAGGAGTAATAGCCCTTGGCGGGGTCGCCCGCGCGGCTTCCCCAGTAGCGGAAGAAGCCAGTCGCGTTACCGGTGCTGTCGCAGTCGGTGCCGCCCGACGTGTCGTACTCGTGGTTGCCGACCGCCGGAAAGGTGATCGCCTTGACCCGGCCCCAGCTGACGTCGTAGCTCTGCAGCAAGGCGTCATACCCCGAGCAGTAGTACTGGAGGTCGCCGAGGCCGAGTACGGCGGCGAGATCCTGGTTGACCAGGAGGTCGGAGGTCGCCTTCTGGCGGCAGCTCGAGCTTCCGCCGTTGCCGCCCTTGTAGCTCGTGTTCAGCGGGTCGCAGGCGATGTCGCCGGCTGCCGCGATCACCGGGGCCGCGATGCTGAACGTCACCGGCGTGCTGCGGCCGGTGTTGCCGGCGCTGTCGCGCTGCTCCGCCTGCGCGGTGTAGCGGCCCTCGGGCAGCGGCGACGAGGCGGCGGCGCTCCAGCTGCCGCCGGACTGCGTGGTGCTCGAGGACTGGACGACGGTGCCGGATGTGGCGGTGCCGTCGTAGACCTTCACCGTGACCGTGTCGGCGTCGCCGACGGCCGTACCGGCGCCGCCACTGAACGTGGGCGACGGGTTGATCGAGGAGGAGTCGTCGACCGGCGCCGTCAGCGTCACGGCGGGTGTGCTCGCGTCGATCGTCCACGCGAACTGGGCGGGCGTCGGGTCGACGTTGCCGGCGGCGTCCACCGCGCGCACTGCGAAGTCGTGCCGCCCGTCGGCGAGACCTGTGAGGGAGCTCCCGGACGTGCAGGGGTCGTACGACCCACCGTCGACGTTGCACTGGAAGAGGGAGCCCGCCTCACTCGCATGGAAGCTGAAGCTCGCGCTGCTGGACACGGCGGGGTCGGACGGCTTGGAGTCGATCTCGGTGTCGGGTGGCGTCAGATCCACCGTGAAGGTGACCGGGGCGCTCGTCCCCGTCTGGCCGGAGGAGTCGGACTGCGCGGCCTGGGCGGTGTAGGTCCCGTCGTCGAGCGCCGGTGAGGCCGTGACGGACCAGGAGCCGTCGCCGGCGACGGCGGCCGGGATGCTCTCGACGAGCGTCCCGCCGGCGCCTGCGCCCGAGAACACGCTGAGCGTGACCGTGCTCGCGTCGCCCGGCACCGTGCCGGCGCGTCCGCGGAACACCGGCGTGGCGGTCGCCACGGACGCTCCCTCGAGCGGCCGCGTGAGCGTCACGACAGGCGCGGCGTCCGGCTCGATCGCGAACGTACGGGATGCCGTGACCCCGACGTTTCCCGCAGCGTCGGACTGGCGCGCGAGGACCGTGTACTTGCCGGTGGAGAGCGGCGCCGGGACGTCGGCCGACCAGCTCCCGTCCGACTGCGGTACGTCGAATCTCGTCTCGGGTGTCCCGGACGCGGCCGTACCGGCATAGACCTCGATGCCGATCGTGTCGGAGTCGCCTGGACTCGTGCCGGCTGTACCGCCAACGGTGGGGGTGCTGTCTTCCGTGACCTCGTCCGGTTCCGGATCGGTCAGCGATGGCGCCGCGGCCGTCGTATCCACGATGACGGCTCGCGTCTCGCTGAGGCCGACGTTCCCGGCGGCGTCGGCCTGCTCCGCCTGCACCGTGTAAGCGCCCTCCGCGAGGACGCTCGGCGGCGTGACCGTCCATGCGCCGTCGGCGGCGACCGTCGCAGTCGCGGTCTGGAGTGCGGTCCCGCTCGTGGACTGCCCGCGGTAGACGCGTACGCGGACCGTGCCGGCGTCGCCGGCGGCGGTCCCGGCGACTCCCCCGAGAGCAGGCGTCGTATCGCTGGTCCAGCCGTCGTTCCCGATGGCGTCGAGCACCACGACCGGCGCTGAGGGATCGGCGGCGAAGGTGTGCGGCGCGCTCGCGCCGACGTTGCCGTCCGCGTCGGCCTGCTCCGCCCGGACCGTGTAGGTGCCGCCGACCAGCGGGGTCGGCGCCACCGCCGACCAGGCTCCGTTCGCCTGCGTGGCCGAGAGCGTCTGGATCGGGAGCCCGAACGCGCCCGAGCCGGCGTAGACCCTCACCGTGATCGCACTCGAGTCGCCCGGCAGGGTCCCGGCGCTTCCGCTGAATGTCGGCGTTGCGCTGTTGGTCGAGCCGCCGTCGGCCGGTGTCGTGACGCCGACGACGGGCGCGGTGACGTCCGAAGCGGCAACGATGAGCTGAGGCCGATTCGTGGACGACTCGCGCGAGGAGAACGAGCGGGACGCCGTCGAGGTCGTCGTGATCGCCATGCTCACGGGGCCGTTGCCGCTCACGAGCGGCTTCGCGTCGAGCACGATCGGCACATTCGAGTCGTAAGCCCCGACGTGGGATGCGATCGTGGCAGAGGCCGCGGGCGCGCTGTTGAACGTCAGCGCCGTCTCGCTCCAACTGTTGTCGGCGACCCGACGGAGGTCGACGCCTCTGACATTGGCCGCGTTGGTTGGGAACATCCGCAGCGTCGCGCCGGTGACAGGGCCCTGGAGGCCCTCGACGTCGAATCGCAGGTAGGAGTTGTTGATCGGGTCGGCGTCGACCTTCAGCACGGTCAGGCTTCCGCCGGAGGAGCTCGTAGGCAGGTCGGCGCGCGAATATGTGTCGGCCACGGGACCGAACGTGAGAGTCTGCGCTTGGGCGGTTGCCGGCACCGCGGCGAGGACGGCGCACAGCAAAGCGCCCCAGCCCGTGACACGGCGACGCCGGCCGGCAGCGGCCGGGGCGTTCGTCATGGACCACTAAACGGATTGATAGGAGCATTTCTTCCCCTCGGCGTATTAAGCGGTGTATAAGGGGGCATGTCCTCCCCGCGCATCGCGGCCCTCGTGCTCGCGACCTCCCTGCTGCTCGTCGTGAGCTCACCGGCGTACGCCGCGGCCGGGGACGTCGGCTACAAGGACGGGTCCACCAGCGGCACCAGCAGCGCCACCGGGACCAAGCGGCCGGAGAGCGCGCTCTGGATCAACGACGGGCTCTGGTGGGCGAACATGTGGGACCCGGTCAGCGACGACTTCCACATCTTCAAGCTGAACCCCAGCTCACCGGCGACGTGGACGGACACCAAGGTCCCGATCGACACGAGAGCGGGCATCAACGCCGACACGCTATGGGACGGCACGCACCTGTACGTCTCCTCGCACCGTCAGGCTGACACGGCGACATCCGGCGATCCTGCCAACTTCTACCGCTTCAGCTACAACGCCGTCACCGACGGCTACACGCTTGACACCGGCTATCCGACCCAGATCAACAACTTCAAGACGAAGACGCTCGTCATCGCCAAGGACTCGACGAACACGGTCTGGGCGACATGGGGCCAGGGCAGCAAGATCTGGATCAACCATACGGTCGGGGGGGACCGCACGTGGGGCACGCCCACGCCGCTGCCCGTAAGCGGCAACAGCGTCAAGGCCGAGGACATCTCGTCGGTCGTCGCCTTCGGGGGCGACAAGATCGGCGTCATGTGGGGGAACCAGAACTCCTCCTCCGACGGGTACTACTTCGCTGTCCACCAGGACGGCCAGCCCGACACCAGTTGGACGACGGAGACGGCCTGGAAGGGGAGCGGTGTCGCCGACGACCACATCAACCTCAAAGCGGACGCGTCGGGACGTGTCTATGCCGCGATCAAGACGTCGTTCACGAGCTCCTCGCAGCCGCTGACGGCGCTCCTGGTTCGCAACGCGTCGGGCACGTGGTCGCACTACCAGGTCGACACGGTGGCCGACTGCCCCAACCGCCCGACGGTCGTCATCGACAGCGTCAACGGCGTCGCGCACGTGTTCGAGACGGGTCCCGCCGCGCCCGCGTTCGACTGCAGCAACGAGGGCGGCGACGTCTACGAGAAGACCGCGCCGCTGACCACGTTCGCGTTCGGAAGTGGACGCGGCACAGTGGTCATGCGCGACAACGCCAACCACCGGATGCACAACAACACCTCGACGAAGCAGACGGTCGGCCCGGGGACCGGTCTCGTCGCCATCGCGGTCGAGCGGACGTCCAACTTCTACTGGCACAGCTGGAATCCGCTCGGGCCTGTCGCGCCGCCGTCCGCGCCGGTGGCGGCCTTCAGCGGATCGCCGACATCCGGAGAGGCACCGCTCACGGTTGCGTTCGCCGACCAGTCGACGGGGACACCGTCGACCTGGTCGTGGAGCTTCGGCGACGGTGGCACGTCGACCGCCCAGAACCCGTCACACGTCTACACGGCACCCGGGACCTACAACGTGACGCTCACGGTGACGAACTCCGCCGGCTCCGACAGCGAGACGAAGAGCGGGTACGTGAGCGTGACGACGCCCGGCGGCTCCGGGACGTTGACGTTCGCGCCGACCGACGACGCGACGATCGATGCGTTGAACCCCGCCGTCAACGCGGGAACGAGCAGTCGCCTCGCCGTGGACGCGAGCCCGGTCAACGACTTCCTGATCAAGTTCACGGTTAGCGGCACGGGCACGACGACCTGTCCGACGATCGCGGCGGCCAAGCTCCGCGTGACGGTCGGGAGCAGCAGCAACGACCAGTCGCCCAAGGGCGGCGACTTCCGGGCCGCGGTCGACTCCAACTGGTCGGAGTCGACCGTCGCGTGGAACACGGCGCCGGCGGCCGTGGCGGGTTCGCCGCTGGCCAGCCTCGGCGCGGTCGCGCTCAACACCTCCTACCTGGTCGACGTCACGCCGGCGATCACCGGGAACGGGACCTTCACCATCCGGGCGAGCAGCACCAGTACCGACGGCGCCCGCTACTTCTCGCGCAACGGCAACGCCGCAAACATCGCGCCCGCGCTGCAGATCACCTGCGGCTGAATCACCGGCAGGGGCCAAGTCGGTGTCCGCGTCGGGGCCGGCGGAAGATCGGAGACGTCTCATCCGTTGTCCATGCAGTGTCCGAGATGCAGACTTCCGAGGTGCAGACGAGGCGCGTGGGAGGGCGGTTCGAGCCGCGCGTCCGCGTCGAGATCCAGCGTCGCCACACGAGCCGCGTGTCGCTCCTCTCTCGGGGGATCCCGGAGGGCCAGGGCGCGCTCGGGCTGCTGCGGCGGGACGCGCTCGCGCGGCGAGCGCTCGCCGTGGTCGACGTCCTCGCGGGGATGGCGGCGCTCGCGGTCGCCGGCGTAAGCCGGCCGGGCGCCTCGCTGGTGGCCGACGCCCTGCTGCTGGCCGTGCTGGTGCTGAGCGTCCATGCGGCGGGTCTCTACCACCGGGACGAGCACCTGTTGCGCCGAACGACCCTCGAGGAGGTGCCGTCGCTCTTCAGGGTGGCCACCCTCTGGTCGCTGATCACTTGGCTCGGAGCCGAGCTCGTACTGGGACGTGAGGTGCGGCCCGCGCAGCTGGCCGCGGGTTGGCTGCTGCTGTTCGTGCTCTCGGTCGTGGGCCGCTCGGCCGCGCGCTGGGTGGTCCGCCAGCTCAACCCGCGCGAGCGCTGCCTGGTGCTCGGCGATGCCACGACGGCGGCCTTCCTGCGCCGGAAGTTCGACATCAGCTTCTCCACCAAGGCGACGGTCGTAGGCCGCATCCCGCTTGCCATCGAGCCGGACCTCGTCCCTCCCCGCCGGCAGGAGGTGCCTGTCCTCGGCGGGTTCGAGACGCTGTCGGACACGCTCGTGCTGCATGGGATCGACCGCGTGATCGTCGCACCGGACGACACGCAGGACAGCTTCGAGGCAATCAGGCTGATCAAGATGATGGGCGTCAAGATCAGCGTCCTGCCGCGCATGCTGGAGGTCGTGGGATCAGCCTTCGAGCTCGATGACGTCGACGGCGTGCCGCTGCTCGGGATCCACCGCTCGGAGCTCACACGGTCCGCCCGGATGGTCAAGCGCGTGGTGGATGTGGTGGCGGCGACGCTTGCACTGTCCCTCCTCGCCCCGCTGATCGCGATCATCGCCGTCCTGATCAAGCTCGACTCCCGCGGCCCGGTGCTCTTCAGCCAGATGCGAATCGGCCGGCATGGTCGCGAGTTCCGGTTGCACAAGTTCCGCTCGATGGTGGAGGGCGCCGACGCGCAGAAGGCGTCGCTCATGGACCTCAACGAGACCGAGGGGCTGTTCAAGATCGCCAACGATCCCCGGGTAACCCGGGTTGGGCGGCTGCTTCGCACCACCTCGCTCGACGAGCTGCCGCAGCTGTGGAACGTACTGCGCGGCGAGATGAGCCTCGTGGGACCGCGTCCGTTCGTTCCCGACGACGACGCCAAGATACGCGGCTGGGAGCGCAACCGGCTCAACGTCACGCCGGGTATGACCGGCGCCTGGCAGATCCTGGGCTCCACGCGCGTACCGCTCGAGGAGATGGTCAAGGTGGACTACCTCTATGGCGCGACATGGTCGCTCTGGCTCGACATGAAGATCCTTCTGCGCACGGTCGCCTACGTGGCTGCACGCCGCAGCGCGTGAGCCACCCAACACGAACTGCGAGTAGGAGCGAACGCATGGTCCTGATCCACCCCGGCGGATTCACGGTTTGGTTCACCGGGCTCTCGGGAGCCGGCAAGACGACGGTCGCGCGGCTCGTGGGGGAGGAGCTCGAGCGTCTCGATCTGGCCGTCGAGCATCTCGACGGCGATGTCGTGCGCACGCACCTCTCGGGCGGGCTTGGGTTCTCGAAGTCCGACCGTGACGCCAACGTGGACCGCATCGGTTGGGTGGCATCGCGCCTTACGCGCCATGGTGCTGCCGTGCTGGTGTCATCCATCTCCCCGTACGAAGCGATGCGGCGCCGGGCCCGGGAGCGCGTCGAGGCGTACGGCGCATTCGTCGAGGTGTTCGTGGACGTGTCGTTGGAGGAGTGCGCCCGACGCGACGTCAAGGGGCTCTACGCTAGGGCGTTCGCCGGCGAGATCGAGCACTTCACCGGTGTGTCGGATCCGTACGAGCCGCCCAGCAATCCCGACCTCGTCGTCAGGACGGGCGACGAGGACCCGCACGCCAGCGCGCGGCGCGTGCTGGACAAGCTCGCCGAGCTCGGCGTGGTGCCTGACGGAGCCCGCGTGTGACCACGGCCGCGGACACTCTCCTCGTGCCGCCTCATGGCGGCCGGCTGATCGATCGGGTCGCGGAGCGCCCTGAGGGCGTCGACGCCCTCGAGCTCATCAGGCTCACCGAGCGCGAGCTCGCTGACCTCGACATGATCGCTTCCGGGGCGCTCTCGCCGCTCGAGGGGTTCATGGATCAGGCCGACTACGAGCGCGTGCTCGAGGAGATGCGCCTCAGTGACGGGCTTCCATGGGCGCTGCCCGTCTGCCTCGCCGTCGAGCGGCCGCCGCGCGGTGAGCGGATCGCGCTCGGCGATGCCGCGGGCCGAGCGCTGGCGGTCCTCGACGTCGCGGACGTCTATCCGTACGACCCGGTCAGGGAGGTCCAGTGCTGCTTCGGCACGGCGGATCCGCGACACCCGGGCGTGCGGCGGGTCCTCGCACAGGCGCCGCTCTATGTCGCGGGCACGGTGACGGTCTTCCGCCGGGCATCCGCCGCCTTCCCGCAGCTGGCGCTGGATCCAAGCGAGACGCGCACGCGGTTCGCCGAGCATGGCTGGCGCCGGGTCGCGGGGTTCCAGACGCGGAACGCTCCGCACCGGGGACACGAGTACCTGGTCAAGGGCGCGCTCGAGATGAGCGACGGCCTGCTCCTGCATCCGCTGGTCGGCGAGACGAAGTCCGACGACGTGCCGGCCGAGACGCGGATCGCGTGCTACGAGCTGTTCGTCCAGAGCTACTTCCCTCCGGATCGCGTCGTGCTCGCCACCTTTCCGGCGGCGATGCGCTACGCGGGGCCGCGCGAGGCGATCTGGCACGCGCTGGCGCGCAAGAACTATGGCTGCTCTCACTTCATCGTCGGCCGCGATCACGCCGGCGTGGGCGGCTACTACGGGGTCTACGACGCGCAGCGTGCGTTCGAGAGCTTTGCGCCGGGCGAGCTCGGCATCGAGCCGGTGTTCTTCGAGCAGTCGTTCTTCTGCCGCGCGTGCGGGCAGATGGCTACGTCGAAGACCTGCCCGCACTCGTCCGAACACCATGTGTCGCTCTCGGGCACGAAGATGCGCGAGCTGCTCAGCCGCGGCCAGCAGCCCCCGATCGAGATCTCGCGGCCGGAGGTAGCCCAGCTGCTCATCGGGGCCTACCGCCGCATGAGCGGGCGGGCGTGGGCCCCGGCGGCGTAGCGGACTAGTGGCGCTCGCTTGAACGTTTGACCGTACTGTCGACCGGCGCCAAGCATCGCTCGACGCGCGCGCGAGCGATGATCCTGCTGGCTTCGGCGACGGAGATGTCGGCGCCCGACATCGCGCGGCTGCACATGACCGACGCATCGCACGTGCGCAAGGTCATCCACGACTTCTTCGGCGCGCTCGACGTGCGCCGCGACCGGCTCTTCCCTCGCCTGCGCAAGCGCAAGTCCGCGCGCGACGTGCTCGGCTTCCTGCAGACGGTGCGGATGCGCTCTCGACCGCGCCAACGGATCTACCTCG
>Ga0307415_100000837_pt1 | contig 14054 bp, 9 predicted proteins | sample DK1Cmetagenome_FD_204524 | JGI IMG/M metagenome (GOLD analysis project Ga0307415, IMG submission 204524) | Maize rhizosphere microbial communities from greenhouse at UC Davis, California, United States - DK15-C-2 | ecosystem: Host-associated > Plants > Roots > Rhizosphere > Soil | place: USA...
CGAGGGCGTCGAAGGCCTGCGAGGGCGTGACGCCTGCGGCGACGCCTGCGGGCACTGAGCGACGCGACGTGGCCGCGCTCGACGCGCGGAAGCACCGCCGGCTGCTTCTGCTCAGCAACTCGCGCGACCCGGCCGGGAACTACCTTCTGCACTCCCGCGCCGTCCTGCGCGACTTTCTCGGCTCGCGCGTGACGACCGCGCTCTTCGTCCCCTTCGCCGGCGTGACGATCTCGTTCGACGACTACGCGGCGCGCGCCCGCGCGCCCTTCGCCGAGCTGGGCTACCACCTCCAGTCGATCCACGACGCGCCCGAGCCGGCGCGCGCCGTACGCGAGGCGGAGGCGCTCGTGGTGGGCGGGGGCAACACGTTCCACCTGTTGGCGCGGCTGTACGAGGCCGGCCTGCTCGAGCCGATCCGGGAGCGTGTCGCCGCCGGCGCGCCGTACGTGGGCTGGAGCGCCGGATCAGTGGTGGCATGTCCGACGATCGGCACCACGAACGACATGCCGATCGTCGAGCCGCCGAGCCTCGCCGCGCTCGGCCTGGTGCCATTCCAGATCAATGCGCACTTCACCGACGTGCACCCGCCCGGCTTTCAAGGCGAGACGCGCCGCGAGCGCGTGGCGGAGTTCGTGTCCGTCAATCGCGGCGTACCGGTGGTCGGCCTCCCGGAAGGGACGATGCTCCGCGTCGAGGGCGACGACGGCACCTTGCTCGGCGACGTATCGGCCCCGGTGTTCCGTCACGGCTTCGCGGTGGCCGAGCTCCGGCCCGGCGACTCGCTCGCCGCGCTGCTCCGCGAGGGGTGACGCGCGAGGGTAACCCGCGAGCGTGAGGACGCGTCGCGGAGCGCCGCGACCGACGTACCTCGCCGCTGTCGGCCGAGACACGATCGCGCGGCGGGTCGTCCTTCTCCCATGCGACTCTCCGCCTCCGCTAGGCGGCTCGCCGTCGCTCTCGCGCTCTCGCGCTCTCCGCCGCCGCTGACGCGCGAGCGCCTCGCCGGAGCGCGTAGGGCGCGAGTCGCCGCGCACCTCGCGCCCTACGGGCACGTCTTGTTGGCGTACTTCGGCTGCGCAGCCCCGATGCCGCAGGTCGTCGTTCCGTCCCTGCACGGCCAGGTTCGCTTCAGCGCGTCGGCTACCCGCCGCCAACAGTAACCGTCGCTGCAGTCGCCATCGATGACCGTGTTGCTCTGCTCGATCAGCAGCACGCGACGGTCCGCCCCGTACGCGCTCCCCAGGGTGCACGAGTTGATCGTGTTGACGGCCGGGTCTGCCTGCTGGTGCGTGTACCGCGCCTGAACGTTGGTCGGGTAGCATCCGTTCTGCCCGGTGTTGAGGTTGAACACCGGCGTCTGGTTCGGCGTCTGGCAGGCGACCACGGAGTCGTCCAGTGCGTTCGCGCCGAGTGGGTCGAGTACGCTCCGCAACTTCCCGAGGAACGTCACCGACACTGAGCTCGCGTCGTCCGCGTTCGTCGTCCCGTCGTCCGCGACGACACGGTTCACCGACGTCTGGCGGTGGAGCTGCGCGAAGCGCACCGCCTTGTCGTCGAGCGCCAGGTGAATGGCGTGGAAGGCGTTCGCCCGGTGGTGCGCGGGGTCCGACAGCCTGTAGAAGCCCCCGCACGTCTGCGTCTTCCCGTCGCAGGGCGACCTCGTGGGCGAGGCACAGCGGTGCGCGCCGTTGACGACGAGCGCCCGCGCGGCGAGGTCGCGAAATACCCTCGCCCCCTCGACGCTGGTCGGGTCCACGGGCTCGTGCGGCACTTCGACCACCACGTTCCGCTTGTACGCGGGGTTCACGAAGAAGTACGCCTGCTGGGAGCCGGTCGACGTGTCCTGCCCGTACACGAGGTACCGTCCCGACTCCGTGTCGTAGAAGCGTCGCACCCAGTAGCCGGCGGACCGCGCCTTGGTCCGCACGGAGCACCACGCGCCCGTATTGGGGTCGGCGACCGAGGCCGACGAGGCGTCGAGCACCGCCGTCATCAACGCGCGGACGTTGGTAGCCCGGGCGGCGCTGATCGTGTCGTAGCTGCTCGGGCGCGGCATGAGGGTCCGGTTGCCCGCGAAGGCATCGAGGTCGTAGCCGTCGGGCTGCGGCATGGACCCGAGGTATCGGACGTTCCCGGACGCCCAGTCCCCGGTGGCGAGCGCCGCGATGGCGGCACCGGCCGAGGGTGCGGCGAGGTCCGCAGCTCCGGTGGGTCGATCGACGCACGCCGGAAGGCCGGCAAGGCCTACGGCGAGGAACTGGATGACGGAATGGCGCCTCATGGCTTAACCCCCTACTGGACACGCGCGGAGAGGGCGCCAGCGCCGACGCGAACCAGCGACGCATCGACGTTACGACAATGCCCACGACCGAAGCAAGCAGCCTGGGGCGTCGCGCGCGCTCGTGTGCCGCCCGGGTGCTACATGAAGGTCGCTCATGACACGCATGCACACATTGCGCTCGCGCGATCGACGCGGCCGGCGTATGGTGGCTCCGAGGGCGCCGCACCGTACACTCGCACCGCGAGCCACCCATGACCGCCACCGACTTGACGGGAGAGCTCCGCCACGCGCTCCGCGCGCTCCGCCGCAGTCCCGCCTACACGGCCGCCGCCGTGCTCACGCTGGCTCTGGGCATCGGCGCCAGCGCCAGCGTCGTCAGCGTCGCCAGCGCGCTGTTCGTGCGGCCGCTCCCCTTCGCCGACGAGGCCCACCTGGTCTGGATCGAAGCGACCCACGCGGGTCCGGACGGGGAGCCGGAGCAGTTCATGGCGACACCGCGCGACTTCGTCCAGTGGCGGGCCGACTCCCGCACGCTCGCGCAGGTGGAAGCGATGCAGCCCCGGGCCTTCGCGCTGACGGGCGGGGAGGAGCCGGAGACGGTCCAGGGCGGCGAGGTGTCGGCGGGAATGTTCTCCCTCCTCGGCGCGACACCGCTTCTCGGACGCACGTTCACGGAGGCGGAGGACGTCGCCCGGAGCAGCGTCGCCGTGATCAGTCACGCGCTCTGGCGCCGGCGGTTCGGGAACGACCCCGGCGCGGTGGGACAGGTGCTGTCGCTCGACGGCGAGCCCAAGGTGGTGATCGGGGTGATGCGCGCCGGCTTCCGCCCGCTGCTGCAGCGTGGCGACGTCTGGGTGCCGCTCGGCTTCACGCTCGCCAACGCGCCGGACGTCGCGTCGCGCACCGTCTTCGTCGCGGGCCGCCGGCTCCCGACGGCGACCGTCGAGCGGGTCGCGGCGGACCTCGTCGGGATCAGCAGCGTCATCGAGCGCGATTACCCGCGGTTCCACGCCGGCTGGGGCGCGGGGGCGCGGCCGCTGCGCACCGTGCTGATGGGCGGAAGCCGCACGACGGTGCTGACCCTGACGGCCGCCGTCGCTTTCCTGCTGCTCCTCGCCTGCGCCAACGTGGCGAACCTCACGCTGGCGCGCGTGGCCCGCACGCGAGCCGAGACGTCGCTGCGCTTCGCGCTCGGCGCCAGCCGCTGGCGCATCGTTCGGCGGCAGTTGTTGGAGAGCACGGTGCTCGGCGTCCTGGGCGGGGCGCTCGGCCTGCTCATCGGCGCCGTCGTGTTGCGCCAGCTCCGCGCGCTCGGGTTCGGGACGAACCCGTTGCTCGAGGACGTGCCCGTCGACTGGCGCGTGGCCGCCGCCGTCGTCCTGCTCTCGGTGTTCGCCGGCGTCGCCTGCGCCGCGGTGCCGAGCCTTCACGCGGCGCGGGTCGGGTCGCTGGGCATCCTCCAGCAAGGCGGCTGGCGCGCCTCGCTCGGCGTCGGCGACCGGCGGACGCGCCGCCTCCTCATGTCCGGACAGATCGCGGCGGCGCTCGTGCTCCTGGTGGGCGCGACGATGATGCTCCGCGTGCTCCGCCGGCTCGATCGCACGGACCCCGGCTTCGACGCCGCGGGTGTGACCGTCGCACAGATGACGCTCCCGCGGACGCACTACCCAAACGTGGCCCGCCGCAGCCAGGCCGTCGAGCGCGTCCTCGACGAGCTCCGCGCGATTCCCGGCGTCACGGCGGTGGGGTCGACGATGAATTACTTCGCGTTCGACCAGAGCATCAGCACCGTGGTGACCATCGAGGGCCGGTCGGCCGCGCCGCTCGAGGAGTTCAACGTGCACTTCCGGCGCATCGCCGGTGATTACTTCCCGGCGATGCGCATCCCGGTGCTGCGCGGACGCCGCTTCACGCCCGCGGACCGCGACAGCACGGTGCCGGTGGCGATCGTCAGCCAGTCGATGGCCGAGCGGTACTGGCCGGCGCAGGACCCGCTCGGCAAGCGGCTCAAGCGGCCCGGCGACACTAACCCGTGGCTCACGGTGGTCGGCGTCGTGCCCGACGTGATGGACTCGGGGCTGGGCGACACCCTCGGGCCGACGCTCTACCTGCCGTACGCGCAGAACAGCTTCCCGCTCGTGACGCTCGTCATCCGCTCGGCCCTTCCCTCGGGCGTCGCCCCGCGCGCCGTGCGCGACGCCGTCCGCCGCGTGGACGCCGACCAGCCCGTGGACGACGTGGCCGCGCTCGAGACGCTGCTCGGCAAATCGATCGCCGACCAGCGGCTCAAGGCGGTGTTGCTCGCGCTGTTGGCCAGTCTCGGGCTGGCGCTCGCCTGCACGGGGATCTCGGGCGTGACGGCGTACCTCACCGCCGAGCGAACGAAGGAGATCGGCATCCGGGTCGCCCTCGGGGCGGAGCCGAGCGCCATCCGCGGGATGCTGCTGTGGGACGCGGCCCGATGGATCGGGCTCGGGGTGGCCCTGGGGTGGGTGGTCACGCTGGGTCTCGCCGCCGCCGCGCGCGGGCGCCTGGCGGAAGCCGGCGACGTCGGCGTGCCGACCGCGCTCGCCGCGGGCGCGCTGCTCGCCGCGGTGGCGCTGGTGGCCGCGTACGGGCCCGTCAGGCGCGCCACCCGCCTCAACCCGGTAATCGCGCTGCGCGAGCCCTGAGCGCCGGGGCGGTCACGGCGGGAGCCCACCCGTGGTCAGGATGTTCGAGGCCAGGCGGCGGCACCTACCACGCCCCGGTCCCGCCCGCGAGTACCGCGTGATCGGCGGTCGATCGCGGCCCCTCCTAGGCGGCCGGGCGCCGCACTCAGGACTGGCGCAAGCCGCCCGGCGCCTGGATCGCGAAATAGGTCTCGCACGCGCGGGCCAGCGTGGCGGCGCTGAGCTCCGGCGGCACGCCGTCGTACTGGGCCTCCCACGTGACGTGCCGCACCAGGTCGCGCGGAATGCACGCCCGCAGCGGCTCTTTCACCTGCTTCGCCATGACGTCGACCAGCCGCTCCACGAGCGTGTGGTCGTACGTCAAGCCGGCGTCCGCGCAGACGCGGCGGAAGATCTCGTGGAACTGCTCGCGGGACGCGTACCCCACGTGGATCTTGTTCGGAATCCGTCGCAGGAAGGCCGTGTCCGAGATGCCCGGCCGGTTCTCGTCGGCGAAGCCGACTGACGCGTCGAGGTTCGTGGCGAAGACTACGAGCACGGCGAACGGGATCGCGAACTTGCCGCCCCCGTGTAGCGTGAGGAAGTCGACGCCCCGGTCGAGCGGGACGATCCAGCGATTGAGCAGCTCCTCGGGGCGTACGCGCTGACGCCCGAAGTCGTCGATGACGAACACACCGGTGTTCGCCTTCATCTGCGGCGGCGCCGCGTAGTAGCCGCTCGTGGGGTTGTACTGCAGGTCGAGCATGTCCATCGTGAGCTCGCCGCCGGACACAATGAACGGCCGCTCGCAGTAGATCCACCGCCGGTCGTGTTCCGCGGGCGCCGTGACCGGGATCGGGCGGTGTACGCCGGGATCGAAGAGGACGATGATCTGACCCGCCACCTCCACCGCATGCGGCAGGAAAACGCCGCGGCCGAACGCCTTCGGGATGCACGCCGCGATCGACGTCTTGCCGGTGCCGCTCGGCCCGGTGAGCACGATCGGCGCCCCCGAGGCGACTGCGATGCCGAGCCGGCGCACGAACTCGTCCTCGAGCACCAACGGCTCGAACGCCCGGCGCACGTCGTCCGGCCGGACCCCGGCCCCGGCGATCGACTGCGCGAGCGAGCGCTCGCTATACGCCTCGAGGGACACCGGAGCGGGCCCTACGTACTGGTTCATCGCGAGCAGTGCGTCCGCCCGCGCGCGCCCCGCGGCGGTAAGGGTGATCCGGTACACGGTCCCGGTCATCCCCGTCACCTCCACGAGCTGCGCCTTGCGGAGCTGTTGGAAGATGTCGTCGACGACCGGGCCGGGCAGGGCGAGGGCGTCGGTCAGCGCCCGCGTGGTCATCTCGCGCTCGCGGGCGATCGTCTTGATCGCCAGCTCGTCGAGCATGACGCGTCGAATGCCCGTCCCCTCCACCGTGGCCGGCGCGGGGATCCAGGCAATGCGCTCGCCGGAGGTCGGGTCGGGGCTCCGCTCGGCCGGCGCCTGCGCGCGCAACGTCATCGGGATCTCCTGGTTCGTCATTCGTGGTCGAGCCATCGCCGCCGGACGCGAGGTGCCCAGGGCTGGGCGGGGGCGCGCACGCCCGTGTGGCCGCGTCACCGCACCCGTGCCGGGTGGGTGGCCCGTCAGGCTACTCAGCCGCACCGTCGGACGCCAGGGCGGGCTTGCGCCGCCCCGGGACGCCCCAGGGAAGACGATCGAATCGTCGACCGGCCCCGTGGGCGCACCCGCCCCGTGGGCGGCGTGACCAGAGGCGCCGGATAGCCGTCAGCCGAACGGTAGTGTGCGGCTCAGGCCGCCAGAACTACAGCTCTCGGCTCTCGGCTGACTGCGGGTCGGAGCGTCAGATGATGCGGGTCGAGGGTCGACCGGCGTCCTCCGACCCGCCCCACCCGACCCGCAGCACCCGACCCTCCGACCCTCTCGTTCTGTCGTGTCCATCCGCCCTCAGCTCGGGCTCGCCCGCCGAGCGGTTCGCCTCTTTGCGCGCCCGAACGCCCGGCGCATCGCGCTCACCCTGACCGGTGCCCTGGGGGTCGCCATCGCTGCGGCGTCCGAGCCGCTCATCCTGAAAACGGTCGTCGACCACCTCGCCGCCCGCGCCGCGGGAGGGCTGGGCCCGGGGGCCGCCGCCCAGGGCGACCTCGTCGCCGGCATTGCCCTCTTCGCGACCGTGCTCGCCTGCCGAATCCTTGGCGCCGCCTGGGTCACGACGTCCACCTGGGCCGTCCGGCTGAACCTCGAGTACCAGCTCCGCTCGAGAGTGGCCGCGAAGCTGAGCGTGCTGTCGTCGCGGACGCAGGCCGAGATCGGCACCGGTGGCCTCAAGTACGCCATCGACGCCAGCGCGCCGCAAACGGCCGCGGCGTTCACGGACGTCGCCTTTCGCCTCACTCCCACGCTCGTCTACGTCACCCTGGCCGCGTGGGGGATGGCGCAGCTCGACGGCTCGATCACCGCGGCCATCCTCTGCCTCGTTCCGGTGCCGGCCATCGTCGCGGCCGTGGCCGCGCGGGCGCAGACGGCGCGCGACAAGATGCACCACGCCTTCTGGACGCGGCTCTGGTCGGGGTACACGGAGGTGCTGCACGGCATGGGCACCGTGCGCGCCTTCGCCAATGAGCGCGCCGAGGAACGTCGCCTCATGCGCCGGATGCGCTGGGCGTTCGCCAGCATTCAGCGCGGCGTCCACGTGGACGCCCGCGTGACGGCGGCGGCGGGACTTTCGGAGCTGAGCGCGCGCGTGCTCGTCCTGAGCCTCGGCGGCGTCATGGTCGTGCGCGGTCAGCTCACGGTCGGCTCGCTGCTCGCCTTCCTCGGCTACGTGGGTGGCGTGTTCGCGCCGGTCCAGCAGATCGTGGACCTCTACCCCACACTCCGCAAGGCGGTCGTCGCGCTCGAGTCGGTGTTCCGCGTACTCGACGCCGAGGAGGAAGCACCGGACGTCGTCGGCGCGTCCCCCGCCCCGCGACTCAGAGGGCACGTCCGCTTCGAGAACGTGAGCTTCGCGTACCGGACCGATCGCAAGGCGCTCGACCGTCTGGACCTCACGGTCGCGCCCGGCGCGACGGTGGCGCTCGTCGGCCCGTCGGGGAGTGGCAAGTCCACGATCCTGCGCCTGCTGCAGCGCCTCCACCATCCCACCGAAGGTCGGGTGCTGATCGACGACCACGACTTGCGCACGTTGGAGATCGCGACCGTGCGGCGGCAGTTCGGCGTCGTGCCGCAGGACGTGGTGCTGTTCAACGACTCGGTCGCGGCGAACATTTCGTACGGGCGCCCGAGCGCGAGCCGCGCCGAGATCGCGGCGGCCGCCATCGCCGCGAACGCGCACGAGTTCATCCTGCAGCTCCCCAAGGGGTACGACAGCCGCGTCGGCGAAGGGGGACGCGCGCTCTCCGGCGGGCAGCGACAGCGCATCGCCATCGCCCGCGCCTTCCTGGTCAACCCCGCGGTGCTCATCCTCGACGAAGCGACGGCCGCCCTCGACGCCGAGTCGGAGCAAGCCGTGCAGGCGGCGCTCCGGTCGCTGCGGCAGGGGCGGACGACGTTCATCGTCGCCCACCGGTTGAACACCGTCCGCGACGCGGACCGGATCCTGGTGGTCAGTGAGGGGCGGGTGGTCGGAGACGGGACTCACGAGACGCTGCTCGCCGCGTGCCCCACGTACGCGCGGCTGGTGCGACACCAGCTCGCCGTCGAGCCGGACGCGGCGCACCCGGAGCTCGAGGCCCCGGTGGACCCGGCGGCGGAGGGCGTGCCGCACGGGCGCGCGGCCGCGTAGCCGGCATCATGCCCGCCTAGGCTGCGCGACGCGAGATGAAGTTCCGAATCCTGCGCGGAGTCGAGGCGGCCCGGCTCGCCGACGTCGTGCCCCCGCCCCTGCGGCGCCGGCTGCCCCCGCCGCTGCTCAAACACGGGCCCTACACCGTCCTGGTCTTCCCGCTGGCGCTGGACCCGGTAAGGTCCGGCGCCGCCGCGAAGGCCATCGCCCGGCTCGACGAGGGCGATTCCGACCCGGTGCTCGCCTTCGGCGCTGATTTCACGGTCGACGCGCTGGCGATCCTCGCCGCCCGCGGCGTTACCGCCCTCGCGGTCGGCGACTGGCATTGGACTGACCAGTCGTACGAGCGCATCCGCGCGTCGATCGCGAGCCGTGGACGGCACCGAGGGTGAGGTTCGGGTGATTGCGAGGTGATCGGGCGACGCCAGATTCCGTGTGTGCTGGCCGCTCTCCGCAACCCCCATGGTGCGCCCACGGCGGCGCGCCTGGCGCACGATGCGGCCCTCCCTTCACCCCGGCTCTCGCATGCGTCGTCTCCGCAGGGTCTTCGCCGTCGCGCTCGGCGTTCTCGCCGCCATCCTGGTAGTCGCGGTCGGCACCGTCTACGCGCTGAGCAGCCGCCGGATCAACCGCACCTACCCGATCCCGCGAGACCCGCCGCTCGCGATCCCGACGGACAGCGCCGCCGTCGCGCGCGGCCGGCACCTCGCGACGGCCGTCGGGAGCTGCACGCTCTGTCACGGTCTGGACCTGGGTGGCACCGTCATCGCCGAGGAGGGCCCCCTCGGAGTCATCGCCGGCCCCAACCTCACGCGCGGCCGCGGCGGGCTCGGCGCGACGTTCAGCGACGCCGACTGGGTTCGCGCCATTCGCTACGGCGTGCACCGCGACAGCACCTCGCTCATCGTCATGCCGAGCGAGGTGTTCACGCACTTCAGCGACCCGGACCTCGCGGCGCTCATCGCGTACCTGAAGCAGCTCCCGCCGGTGGACCGGGAGGTGCCGCGAAGCCGGTTCGGCCCGATGGGTCGCGCGCTCCTCGCCGCGGGGAAGTTCAACATCCTCGTCGCACCCAAGACCCCTCGGCTGTCGTCGCGCCCCGTTGTCGCGCCGGGTCCGACGGTGGAGTACGGGCGCTACTTGGCCGACGTCAGCGGGTGCCACGGGTGCCACGGCTACGGCCTGTCCGGCGGCCGCGTCGCCGGCCCGCCGGGTATCCCGCTCGCCTCGAACCTCACGCCCGCGGGACGCATCGCCTCGTGGACGGAGGCCGACTTCACGCGCGCGCTGCGCTCGGGCCGGCGCCCGGACGGCACCATGATCGACGACTTCATGCCGTGGCGCATCGTGTTCAGCCACATGACCGACGAGGAGGCCCGCGCGCTTTGGCTCTACCTCCGCACGGCGCGCGCGCGGCCGTTCGGCAACAAGTAACCCGTCGAGGCTGTCGTCGGTCCGCCCGGGGGCGCTGACCGCCGCACGGCCGCCCGGCGCGGCATGCGGCCGCCCGCGGCCTCTCGTCTCCCGCCGGCGAACGTTGCGCGACGCGGCCGCCGCGGTAAATCGTACGGTATCCCTCCACCGGTGACTGCGACGACGCGCCCTGGCTGTCCTCCACGTTGGAGTCGAGATGCTCCTCACGAACGACAAATCACAGAACGCGCACCCGGCCGCCCCCCCGCCGCCCACTCGGATCGTGGTGCTTGGCGGCGGGTTCGGCGGCGCGCACGCCGCGCGGCACCTCGAGCGGCTGTTCCGGAACCGGCCTGACGTCGAGATCGTGCTCGTCAGCAGGGACAACTTCTTCCTCGTGACGCCGCTGCTCTTCGAAGTGTGCTCCGACGAGCTCGAGGTCCGGCACTGCTCGCAGCCCATCCGCGCCTTCCTCCGCCGCGCGCGCTTCATCGAGGCGACGGTGCAGCACGTGGACCTCGACCGTCGCGTCGTGCACGCGTCCAGCGCCGAGGGCGAGCGCTACGAGCTCGCCTACGACCAACTCGTGCTCGCGCTCGGCGCCGCCACCAACCAGCGGCTCATCCCCGGCTCGGAGATCGCGTTCACGTTCAAGACCGTTGCCGACGCCCTCACGCTGCGCAACCACGTGATCGAACGGTTCGAGCGCGCCGACACGGAGTCGGACCCTGACCGGAAGCGTCGGCTCGTCACTTTCGTCGTCATCGGCGGCGGCCTGGTGGGCACCGAGCTCACGGGGGAGCTGACGGTCCTCGTGGACGAGATTCTGCGCTACTACCCGCGGGTCCGGCGGGAGGAGGTCCAGTTCCACATCATCGAGGCCGGCGAGCGGATCCTGCCCGAGATGCGCGCCGACTTGGCCAGCTACGCCGCGCGTGTGCTGCGGGGGCGGGGCGTGAACGTGCACGTGGCCACCCCCGTGCAGTCGGTCGAGCCCGGGCGGTTGCACCTGGCGGCCGAGACGATCGAGGCCGAGACGATCGTGCTCGCCGCCGGGATCGTGCCGAGCGGCGTCGTGGCGGGGCTCGACGTGGAGAAGGACAAGAGCGGCCGCATGGTGGTGGACGCGACGATGCGCTGTCCGAGCCGCCCCGAGCTGTGGGCGTTAGGCGACGCCGCGCGAATCCCCGGGCCCGACGGCAAACCGTACCCCGCGCTGGCGCAGCACGCCCTCCGCGAGGCCAAGACTGTCGCGCGAAACATCCACGCGGTGCTCCACGGCGGCGCGCCGGAGCCGTTCGTCTACGAGACCCTCGGGACGATGGCGTCGCTCGGCCACTACCGGGCGATCGGGGTCATCGCCGGCGTGCCCCTCAAAGGCTTCCCGGCCTGGTGGGCGTGGCGGAGCTACTACCTGATGCAGATGCCGCGGTGGAGCCGGCGCGTGCGCATCATGATCGACTGGACGGTCGCGCTCTTCTTCCGGCCGGACATCACGAAGGTAGACCTGGCGGTCGAGCAGATGCTTCACCGGCGGAACTGCGCCGCCGGGGCGGCAGAAGGGCGGCGCTCGGCCCTCGGCCCTCGGCTTTCGGCTGAAGCGTTTGTCAGGAACACCCCGGCGTGACGGACGTCCTTCTCACGCTGAGCCATTCCCTCTGTCCGCCGTAGCCGAGAGCCGAGGGCCGAGCGCCGAGAGCTGATTTCATTCTGACAGTCCTCCCTGCCATGCTGAGCGATTGGCTGCCGGCGCGTCGGTCACTTTGGCAAACATGGCCGGCACGGGCGCTGCTGGTCGCCGATTTCGCGGGGCGGCCGCCACGCGGCAACGGCCACGACGCCCGGCCGAGCGCCCTGCCCGAACGGGGGCGTCCCATGTCTCGTCGAATGGAGAAGGAGAACGAACCATGATCACGACCCGTACCCCGTCCCACCCGCTCACTCAGGCGTTCAACCGCATGGACACACTGGCACGGGTTCTCGACCAGGTGCTCCCCGACGGCAGCCGTGGCGCCGCCCCCGTGTGGGTGCCGGCTCTCGAGGTCGCCGAGCGGGCTGACGCGTACCTGATCGCCGTCGAGCTGCCCGGCGTGCGCGAGGACCAGCTCGACCTCAGCTTCGAGAACAACATCCTCACCGTGCGCGGCTCCAAGGCGCCGACCTTCGCCGCGGCCAGCGAGGGTGAGCTCCGCGTGCACGTCTTCGAGCGGCCCACCGGGGCGTTCGAGCGGGCGGTGCGCCTGCCGGAGTACGTCGAGGGCGACCGCATCGAGGCGCAGCTCGTGAACGGCGTGCTGCAGATCACCGTACCGAAGGCGCCGGCCGCTCAGCCGCGCAAGATTCGCGTCGGCACCGCCGGCGGGGCACCGCAGCTGGGGAGCGACAGCGCCCAGGAAGCGCAGAACTCGTAATGCACGAGCTCCGTCCCGCCGCGCCGGGAGTTAGGCGCGGCGGGGCGAGTCCACCAGATACCCAGGAGGAAACTCCAGACCCACGTCCGAGGTGCTCGATGCGTCAGCTACGTCAGATTCGTCGATCACTCCGACTGCACACCGTCACCGGGCGAGCGGCCGCGCGTGTGGCCCCACCCGTCGTGTCGGCCGTTCTCGTCGCGCTGCTCGGCGCCTGCGCGGCGGCTCCCGCTCCGCGCACGATCGAGCTCGCGCCGCAGCCTCAGCCCGTAGTCGAGGGCTACGTTGCCCGAGCGCGCCTGGACCCGGGAGTGGCGGGCGCGCGCGTCATGTTCCCGCTCGAACAGCTCACCGGCGCGACGACGAGCCGCATCGCCCGGCGCGTCCTCGTCGGCGGGTTCGTGACGTCCGCTCCGGGCGACGACCGCCGCGTCGCCGCGCGACACGTCGGCGCTCAGGCCGACGTTCGCCTCACCGAGCGCCCGATCCTCGGCACCATCGAGCCGCTCGCGTCGCTGGGCGTCGGGTCGTTCCGCGCCCGACAGGCACCGGCCGGCGAATACCCGCTCGCCACCGTGTGCCTGCGGCCGGCCGACGCGGGAGCCCCCGCCGCGCGCTGCCTCCCGGTGCTCGCCCGAGAGCGGGCGAGGACCAGCACGGACGTCGCCCTGAGCCCAGCCGTTGGCGTGCGACTAGGTATCCTCCCCGGCCTCGCCCTCCGCGCCGACGCGCGCGATGTAGTCGTCTACCGCGGCGCGCCGCGTCACAACCCGGAACTCGCCGTCGGGCTCAGCTTCTCACGCTGAAGCCGACGGCGAGCTCCTTCGCCGGGCCCTACCCACTCGGCCGCCGGCCTCGTACTGCTCGCTCCAGCGGAACCGATCTCGGCAATAGTAACCAGCGAGCCCAGCCGGACATATCTGGGAACGTCTCTTGCGACCTCGGGCACCCCCAGCATCACGTCGCAGCCGCGGGACGGCCCTGCGCGCCTAGCCGGCTCCGACCCATGCGCACGGAGGAAGCCACATGGCAAAAGACGACCTCATCCGCACGACGGACCGCGCCTCGAACACCAGCGGCGGGGCACTCGTTCACACCAAGGACATCAAGGACTTCAAGTTCCCGGAAGGCCAACCCGACATACGGGGGTGGGACGTCAGGACCGCTGACGGAACGAAGCTGGGTAAAGTCGCCGACCTACTCGTGGACACCGGGGCGAGCCGGGTCCGCTACCTCGAGGTCGAGGTCGACAAGGACGTGGCGAAGGGAGCGGGCCGCGACTACTCGCTCATTCCGGTGGGGACGGCGCGGCTCGACGACGAGCACGACGACGTGATCGTGAATCTCAGCTCGACGGACCTCGCCAGCGCACCCATCTACGACCGGCAGCGCTTCTCGCGCGATTACGAGACGTCCCTGCGCAGCTTCGTGCGCAGCCGGCCACGCGGCGACGTGGCCGCGGATCGGCTAGCGGGAGCGAGCGCGGCCACTACGTCCGACC
>Ga0307415_100000839_pt1 | contig 14036 bp, 13 predicted proteins | sample DK1Cmetagenome_FD_204524 | JGI IMG/M metagenome (GOLD analysis project Ga0307415, IMG submission 204524) | Maize rhizosphere microbial communities from greenhouse at UC Davis, California, United States - DK15-C-2 | ecosystem: Host-associated > Plants > Roots > Rhizosphere > Soil | place: USA...
GCCCGTGCGGGTCGTGCCGGGACAGCACGTCGGCCACCGAGGCGAACAGCTCGCCCCGGGCGTGGTTGGCCTGCCGGGCCCACGCCTTGAGCACCAGCACCGAGTCGAACCCGTCCAACCCGGCCGCGTCGATGTCGGCCAACGCCGCCGCCAACACCGGACCCGCCGGCAACTCCTCCAACCCGGCCACCGGATCCGGCGACGAGGGCTGCGAGCGTTGCACGGACGGGCTGACCTGCACACCAAGACCCTATCAACCGGGTCCGACACATGTACGAACCCCGCCTGGCGTGTCGCCACCAGATCCGGCCTCGACCAACGGGGATGTGCCTACGAGCGCCGGAGACCCGCCGCCAGCGGACGGATCACCGCTCAGGACATCTAATGTGGACGGAATCCATCCTCAATCGTCGCGCTAGGCCTTGCGGTGCATGCGGTAGTGGAGTACGAGGAACGGCAGCCCGAACAGCCGGAACGCGTGCTCGGCCCGCAACTCGCCCTCGGCGACATACACGTCGAGCCGCTCGGCGAAGCCGGCCACCGCCAGGGTGGTCAGCATCCGGGTCTGCGGGTCGATGTACGTGAGGTAGTGGCCCGGCTGGTCCAGATCGGTGTCGCTGGTGAGAACCAGGCCGCCATCGTCGCGCGGGTACGGAGCCAGGGTCGCCGTGAAGCTGGACTGGGGCAGCGGAAACCCGACACTGACGTACCCCCGACCCGCGTGCCGGTACGTGGTGTAGATGCCGACGTAGATCGGCTCATCAGTGTCGGCGAACGAACGGATCCAGCCGCGTATGCCGATGGTCTGCTCGCCCGGCGGCGTGATGGTGTCGATGCGGCTGCGCACGCCGCGCTGTGCCTCGCGCTGGTTCATCGGCACGCTCGCCTGGCCCAGTGGCCGGGCCACCAGCGTGCGGTACAGCAGGTATCCGGGACGCACCCACAACCGCCACCGGGGCACGATGTCCAGGGCGAAGCGCGTGGTGTGCTCGTAGAACTCGCGCACCTGGGGGTCGACGGTCGATGGGTCGAACTGCGGTCCGGCCAGGTCGTCCAACGACGTCACTATGCCGACATCGGGCACGTCGGATTGGTACCCGCCGCCGAGCACCTCGGCCAACGCCCGTACGTACCCGGTGCCCACGTACCGGGTCCGCGCCTCGAGCGGCACCACGAACGGCAACTCGGCGGCCGCCACCCGCTCGGCCAACAGGCTCACCTGGGCGTCCCGGAAGAGGAGGGCGGCGACAATCCGGTAGGCCACCACCGCCGATGCGGCCACCAACGCCGGCGGTACAGCGTCGCCTCCGGCCGAGAACGCCAGGCCCACGGCCAGCCCGACCACCGGTCCCAGCAGGACCTTCTGCGGGCGCAGGCCCAGCGCCCCGGCCACCGCGCCGGCCACGACGGCCACGATGACCGGCCCCGCACCCGTGAGACTCGCCAACACCCAGCCCAACGGCGCGGCGATCGCGCCGCTCATGACGATGCGCGACCACAACGCCGGGATCTGATCCGGTCGCTGCCGGACCCGGGCCACGCCGTCGACCACCCCGACCACGACCCCGCCGGTCACGGCCCCGGCCACAGCGGCCCGGCCGCCCCACTGCCCGGCGATGCAGAGGCCAGCCACCGCACCGATCGCCACGGCCACGCCGGTCGAGCCCGGTCGGCGACCGGCAACACCGTCTTCCACCGCCACGAGCGGAATCTACCCGGTACCTTGGGCGGTCAGCCTTCCCATCGGTAAAGGTTGTCGCCCAGCGGCAGTCGGCACTTGACGGTCCGTCCCCTCTGGACTGTGGTGCGAAGCCGCTACCGACGTACGGCCAGGTAGCCCGTGAGGTGATCGATCACCTCACGGGCGTCGTCTTCGATGCCGTGGATGAACGTTGACTTGCGCCGCCGCAGCACGGGTAGCCCGAGGACGTACAGGCCTGGGCTGTCGACCACACCGCCATCGTGGCGCAGTTGACCCTTGTCGTCGACCACGGGTACGTCGAGCCATCCGTAGTCGGGCCGGAAGCCGGTCGCCCACACGATCGAGCGGATCTCGCCGCTGCGCAGGTCGAGCTGCAGGCGCGACGACTCGGGCACCCGGGTCGGCGGGAAGCGATCGGGACGGTCGACGGCCGGATCGCGATCGTGGGCCCGGGCCCACTCGTCAAAGGTGTCCAGCAGGCGGTCCATCTTGAGGTCGGCGAGCGAGATCACGTTGCGCAGCCCGCCCGAGAACAGCGCCCGCCCGTCCCGTACGGCCGCCCAGCGGCCCACCAGCTCGACGCCCATCGCGGTGAGCGCGTTGAGATCAAGCGTCGTCCGCTCGGGGGTACCGACGAGCTGGGGCGAGGGCAGCCGCCGAGCCCGCGTCAGATCCTCGATCACGTCGTACCGCTCGTCCCATACCCCCGACGCGTCCATCCACCACAGCACGTCGCGTCCGAGGTACGAGCGCGGCAACCGCACGTGCTCCCCGACCGAGAGGGTCACCGGCCGGCCCGATTCCCGCAGCTCGGCCGCCAGTTGTACGCCGGTGGCCGACGCTCCGACGACGAGAACGCCGCCGTGGGGCAGCGTTGTGGGATCGCGGTAGTCGAACGGCGTGAGTTGTTCGACCGGCGTCGGCACCGCGTCGGCGAACCGCGGCACGGTCGGCAGGTTGCACGCCCCGCTCGCGATGACGACCGCCCGGCAGTGGATCTCGCCGCGACCGGTCGTCACGTGGTACCCGTCGTCGACACGTCGCACCGACGTGACATTCGTGCCGGTCCGGACGGGGGCGCGCGTGACGGTGGCGAAGCGCTCGATGAGGTCGACCACTTCGCCCATCGTCATGTAGCCATCGGGATCCGGACCGTCGTAGCCGCAGCCCGGCAGGCGGCTCTGCCAGTTGGGGGTGAGCAGCCGCAGGGAGTCCCAGCGTTCACGCCGCCAGGAGTTGGCCACCTCTCCCCGCTCGAGCACCACATGATCGATCGACCGGCCGCCGAGGAAGTGGCTGGCGGCGAGACCCGCGTGCCCCGCGCCGATGACGACCGTGGTGACGCGCTCGATGGCGAACTCCCTCAGGCGACCTCGACGCTGACGTTCGTGGGGTTCGTCAGAGCGTCGAACACCGCGGAGCGCTTCTGGGACTGGGCCACCAGCGCTTCGATCTCCTCCTTGGAGGCGTCGGCATCGATGGTGAACGTCACCTTGATGTCGTTGAACCCGTTGCGGACGTCGCTGTCGACGCCGAGGATCCCGCGGATGTCGTGCTGGCCTTCCACGGTCGACTCGACCGAACGCAACTGGATGCCGCGATTCTGCGCGACCGAGGCCACGCCGGCGGTCAGGCAGGCGGCCAGGCCGACGAGGAGGTACTCGATCGGAGTGACGCCGTTGTCCTCGGCCGCGAAGACCTCCGGGTGGTCGGCGTCGAACACCGCTTCCGCCTTGTGGCTCTGCTCCGCGCCGAGACCGAAGAAGTTCTGAATCTTCGTGGTGCTGTGCACGCCGTTCTCCCACCTGGACGATGCCCGCCAGGTGAACTGAGCGGCCTCGGGCGCGCCCCTGAGCACCTCGCGCGCCTCGAGCAGCGCCGCAACGTTGACCCCGTTTTCGACCGTCGTCATGTCGAGTGATGCCCCTTTCGCTCGCTTCCCCCAGAACACCCGCCGGGATGGCTGACAATACACTGGCCAGGACGTGACGAGCTATGATCTCGCGCATGGGGCGAGTCTCGACGGTCGCGCCCGGCTCGGTCGGCGTTGTCGAAACCCGGTACCTCGACCTGCCGACGCCGGTGAGGCTTGACTGTGGACGGGAGCTGCACCCGATCCGGGTGGCCTACGAGACCTACGGCGATCTCTCACCGGCCCGCGACAACGTCATCCTGGTGTGTCACGCGCTCAGCGGCGACGCCCACGCCGCCGGCTTCGCCAGCACGCCGCCCGCGGAGAGCACCCGGGACGGGTTCGCGGCCGAGGACCGCGATGGCACGGCCGGCAAGGGTCTCGGTTGGTGGGACGGGATGATCGGCCCGGGCAAGGCGTTCGACACCGACCACTACTACGTCGTCTCCACGAACCTGCTCGGCGGCTGCCGTGGCACGACGGGTCCGTCGTCGATCGACCCGGACTCCGGCCGGCCGTACGGGTCCGACTTCCCGGTCATCACGGTCGCGGACATGGTGCGGACCGAGCGGGCGTTCCTCGATGTACTCGGTATCGAGCGGCTCGCGGCGGTGGCCGGCGGTTCCCTCGGTGGCATGCAGGCGTTGGCCTGGGCGGTCCTGTTTCCCGATCAGGTCGACGCCGCCGTGGCCATCGCCAGCACCCACGCTCTCCAGCCGCAGGGCGTCGCCTGGAACGCGATCGCCCGGGCGAGCATCATGCGCGACCCGGCCTGGCAGGGCGGCCACTACCATGGCACCGGCCAGACGCCGGACGCCGGCATGGGCGTGGCCCGGATGGTCGGCCACATCACCTACCTGTCGGCCCAGTCGCTGAGCGACAAGTTCGGTCGGCGGCTGCAGTTCGCCGACGACATCCGTTACACGATCACCGAACCGGAGTACCAGGTCGAGAGCTACCTGCGCCACCAGGCCGAATCCTTCGTCAAGCGGTTCGACGCCAACACGTATCTGTATACGTCGCGGGCGCTGACGTACTTCGATCTGGCCCGCGAGCACGGCGGCGGATCACTCGCGCGGGCCCTGGAAGGCGTTGCCGCCCGTACCCTGCTGATCGCGTTCAGCTCCGACTGGCTCTATCCGCCGTCGGACTCGGCCGAGATCTCCGACGCGCTCCGCTCGCTCGGCAAGCCGGTCGAGTTCCATATGATCGAGGCGCCGTACGGCCATGACTGCTTCCTCCTCGAGGAAGCACGGCAGACGCCCATTATCCGTCGCTTCCTGGCCGAGGGCCGGGTAGCGGCAACAATGGACGTCGAGGAAAGAGGCCTGACGTGACCGGTACGCCTCCCCGGGCCGAGGAGGCCCGTGCGTTCGGATTCGAGACACGACAACTGCATGCCGGGCAACGGCCCGACCCGAATACCGGCGCCCGGGCCGTGCCGATCTTCCAGACGACCAGCTACGTGTTCGAGGACCCGGAATCGGCGGCGGCGTACTTCAACCTGCAGGAGTACGGCAACACGTACTCGCGCATCATGAACCCGACCGTCGCGGTGTTCGAGGAGCGCGTGGCCAACCTCGAGGGCGGGTGCGGTGCGGTGGCCTTCGCCAGCGGGATCGCCGCGCAGGCGGCCGCGCTCTTCACCCTGCTGCAGCCGGGCGACCACGTCGTCTCATCGTCGGCGCTCTACGGCGGGACGGTGAACCAGTTCAAACACCTGCTGCGCAAGATGAACGTCGAGCTGACCTGGGTTGATCCCGACGATCCCGACGCCTGGCGGCAGGCGGTGCGCGCCAATACGAAGGCCTTCTTCGGCGAGACCATCGGCAACCCCGGCGGCAACGTGCTCGACATCGAGACCGTGGCGTCCATCGCCCACGAACACGAGCTTCCGCTGATCGTCGACAACACGTTCGCGACGCCGTACCTGTGCCGTCCCATCGAATGGGGCGCCGACATCGTCATCCACTCCGCCACCAAGTTCATCGGCGGCCACGGCACGAGCATCGGCGGCGTGGTCGTCGAGGCCGGCACGTTCAACTGGTCCAACGGGCGTTTCCCGGTGGTCGCGGATCCGTCGCCGGCCTATCACGGCCTGCAGTTCCACGAGACGTTCGGCACCTACGGCTACCTGATGAAGCTGCGGGCCGAGACGCTGCGCGATCTGGGCGCGGCGCTCGCGCCGCTCAACGCGTTCCTCTTCCTGCAGGGACTCGAGACGCTGTCCCTTCGCATGGAACGCCACGTGGCCAACGCGGGCGTGGTCGCCGCCTACCTCGAGTCGCACGAGCTCGCGGCGAACGTGACCTACCCGGGTCTGCCGGCCAGCCGTTACCGGCCACTGGTCGAGAAGTACCTGCCGCGCGGTGCGGGCGCGGTGTTCTCCTTCGACTGCGCCGGCGGGCGGGAGGGCGGGCAGGACCTCATTCGCGGCGTGACGCTCTGGTCCCATCTGGCCAACGTCGGCGACGCCAAGAGCCTGATCATCCACCCGGCCAGCACGACCCACCGCCAGTTGGGCGACGACGAGCTCCGGGCGGCCGGCGTCGCGCCGGGCACGGTACGGCTGTCGGTCGGCACCGAGTCGGTCGAGGATCTGATCTGGGACCTGGAGCAGGGCTTCGGGTACGTCGCCGCGAGCCTCGGCCGGGAGGTGGCGGCGGCATGACCGATCTGCGGCAGTACCAGGATCCGTCCACGATCCAGCGCCTGCTCCACACCGCGAAGACCATCGCGGTCATCGGCCTGTCCGCCAACGAGCTGCGGGCCAGCCACTTCGTGGGCTACTACCTGCGGCGGCACGGCTACCACGTGATCCCGGTCAACCCCCGCGAGACGAAGATCCTCGGCGAGACCAGCTACGCGAGCCTGACCGACGTGCCCGGGCCGATAGACATCGTGAACGTCTTCCGCGCGCCGGACGCGCTGCCGGCGATCGCGCGGGAGGCCGTGGCGATCCAGGCCGGAGCCCTCTGGTGTCAGTTCGGCGTCATCAACGAGGAGGGCGCGCGGATCGCGCGGGACGGCGGCGTGACGGTGGTCATGGACCGCTGCCTCAAGGTCGAGCACGCCCGCTACGTGGGCCGCATGCACTGGCTCGGCTTCAACACCCAGCGCATCACGTCCGTACGCGCCGGCCTCCAATAGCGCGGTCCTCCGATGCAACCTCCGGCCCTCCGGATGAGTAAGTAGGGCAGGGAGGAGGTGCCGTGGCAACCCAGGCCGAGCACGAGGTCCAGTTCGCCGAGTACTTCACGGCCCGGGCGGCCTGGCTGCGCCGTCTCGCGTACGGGCTCTGCGGTGACTGGCACACCGCGGAGGACCTCGCCCAGACGATATTTGTCCGTCTCTATCACCGGTGGGAACGCGTCCACCACGAGTCGGTGGACGCCTACGCCCGACGGAGTCTGGTCAACGCGTTCCTCTCCCACCGTCACAGCCGTCGGCGCGAGTCGGTCGTGACGCAGCCGCCCGACCGCGCGGGCCACGGTGTGGACGTTGTCCAACACGTGACTGTGCAGCGGGCGCTGGCGGCACTGGCTCCCCGCCAACGGGCTGTCGTGGTGCTGCGGTACTTGGAGGACCTTTCGGTGACGGAGGTCGCCGAACTGCTGGGAGTGGCCGAGGGCACGGTCAAGAGCCAGTGCGCCCGCGGCCTCCAAACCTTGCGCGAGGCGCTCGGTGAGCCCGCGCCGACACGGGAGTAGACGATGCTGGACATGGACATCCGCGAGGCTCTCCGGACGCATGTGCGTCACGGCGAGCCGCCGATGGGGCTCACGTTGGTCACGGTACGGGTGGCGGCCCGGCGGGCCCGCCGGACCCGTGCGGCGGCGCTGGTCTCGGCCGCGGTCGTTGGCGGGCTGGTGGTCGCGGCCGTGGCCACCCAGGTGGGCTGGCCCGTCGCCGGCCGCGGCGCCAGTCCGCGCCCGGGACAGTTTCAGGTCCTGCCGCCCTGTGCGGCCGAGCCCGGGCCCAGGCCAACCGGTTCCGCCGGCGAGCCGCCATCGCCGACGGAGGAACAGATGGCGTGGGCCCGAGCCCAACTAACGTGCTTTCTCGCTACCGCCCTGCCTAGCCTGCTGGCCGATGCCACCTACGCCCAGGTGCCTGGAGCCCCCGAAGGACCACTCGTCGCGTACTCGCTGGAGCAGGGACCGGGGGAGACCCGGGTGGACGCGGTCGCGCTCGTCCACGACGCCGCCGGCACCGGCTACCTGGCCGTCTCCGTCGGCGTGGCCAGCCCCGCCTTCGCGGCCGAGGGGGCCGAGAAGTGCCGGATCGCGAGCACCTGCACCGGATCGACCGGACCTCAGGGGGAGACGATCTCGCTGGACCAACCCGAGCCCGATCCCGTCGGCGGCTTCCAGGCCATCAACGTCTGGGTCTACCACGAACACACCTATGTCCACGTGGGGGTGTCCAATTCCGACCGGCGGGGCGTCGACGGGGCGCCACCCGCGGCCACGCGCCCCGAACCGGTGCTGTCCGCCGATCAGGCGGTCGCTCTCGCGCTCTCCCCGGAGCTGTACCTCTTTCCATGACGCTCCGCCGAGTGCGCCATGTCGCAGCCGCGCCTGAAGCCGGCCCGGCCGAGCGACACCCCGCTACCAGCGGTCTGGACCCCGCCCGGATCGGCGGGGTCCAGTATCCACTATGGAGCTAGCTGCCGGCCGGTAGGAACACCGTGATCGAGTCGATGGCCCCGATGAGATCCAGCGGGGACCGGCGGACCGGATACGTGTCGTTGGTGAGCCAGCCGAAGAGCAGGTTCTGCTCGAACCTGCTGCCGAGGTCCTCGCTGGTGCCGGTGTACTGAGAGCTCACCGACCGCCAGCCACCCGAGGTCGCCTGAGCGACGAACCGGCGGTGCGGCACGGACGTAGAGGTGAACTCTTCCGGCGTGTCGGCCCGCACTATGTGGCCGGCCGTGTCGGGCATGTTGACGCCACCGTCGACCGGGATGCCGGGCAGGCCGGGCAGCGGCGAGGTGAACCTGTTGCCCGGCGACGGGATCGTGAACGGCGCGCCGAGCACCGAGGGGATCGTGATCCGGTGCAGCTTGCCCCACCGGTAGTCACGCTGGTTGGTCGAGTTGTTGAACGCCGCCTTGAAGGTGTCGCCGGCGGCCAGTGTGAGCGCGTCACCGACGCTCCTGAGCACCAGGAAGTCACGCCGGTCGGCCGCGTCGGTGATCCCCGGCACGGCGAAGAAGTCGATCCCGGACCGACCGACGCCCTCGCGGGTGTCGAAGTCGACCAGTAGCTGCCGGATCGCCTTGACCGAGCCAAGGAGGTCGAGGGTGTCGGTCGGCAGCGGCGGCGATGTCTGCGGGACGTGCCGGTCGATCACGTTGACGGCGAACCGGCTGCGCCACAGAGCGTAGATCGTGGCCGCCGCGCTGTTGTCGATCTCCTGCTGTGACGGCTTGCTGAGCTTGCCGTCGACGTCGCTGCTGTCGTACCCCTCCGGGATGCCGGTCGGGTAGGTGAAATTCCACTGGGCGAGCCGACCGACCGCCTCGACGATGCGCGGGTCCCGGCCCAGCGCCGCCAGCTCCGGTGTGGAGCTGCGCCTGGCGCGGTCGAGTGCGTTCGTGATGACCGGAGTGAAGAACTGAGCGTCCAGTGCGGTCACGTCCGCCTGCATCTTCACCACGTCGGCGGTGGTGATCCGACCCTTGGCGATGGCGGCCCTCACCATGGCGGTGATGCGACCGGCCCGGAATCCGTTGTGGAAGGCGCCGAGGTAGGCGATGCCGCCACCCGGCCGGACCTGGTTGAGGACGTTGTTGTCGAAAGAGTTGGCGGTCGGGTCGTTGTTCGCCGACACGATGAACCCGGCCGGCGGGTTGACCACCTTGGGCAACTCGCTGAACGGCACGATCTCGTACGGCAGTGACTGGTTCGGCTGCGGGTTGGTGACCGGGAGCCACTCGTTGCCGCCGGTCCCGTCGCGCAGCAGGTACGGCGGGTTCCCCCGGACCACCCCGGCCTGCAGGTCCTCCCGGACCGGCACCTCGGCGTTGGTGAAGTACGCGATGTTGCCCTTGGTGTCAGCGTAGATGAAGTTCTGGCCGCCGATGTCGAAGTACTGCACCGCGTCACGGAAGTCGTCGACGTTGCGCGCGAGACCGAAGCGCCGGAACGCCTCCAGCTCCGCGGTCGGCGACCACCCCGTGTACTGCACCGAGAGCGCGGTACCGGCCGCCAGGTTCACCGTGATCAGCGGCCCGTTGTTGCGGCGCGGCACGATCAACGTCTTCGCCGGGATCGTCGGGCTCGGGGGCACGTCGTTGAGCACGTCCTGCTGCCCCGGTGTGCGCGGATTGACCCGGTACTTCTCGTCGATGGCCAGGACCGGCTCGAGCCTGCCCTGGTACATCGTGGACAGTCCGCTCGGAGACGTCGGGTCGGGCTGGATCTTCTCGATGTATGTGTCCGTCACATCCACGAAGTGAGCGGTCGCGCCGTACGTGACGTCCTGGTTCTGGCCGAGGATCAGGTACGGAGTACCCGGGAGGCTGTCGCCCTGAGCGTTGAACCCGCCGCCCTGCAGGTCGATGGGTAGCAGCGTCGACGGTGCCTCCAGGGTCAGGTGCGGGTCGCTGGCCAGGATCGGCTTGCCGTTCGCGGTGTGCTGCCCGCCGATGACCCACGAGTTCGACCCGCGCTCGGCGGCGCGGTTCATCGCGTCGACAATCAGCGGTACCTGCTCGGCCTTCCTGAGGTAGTCAGCCGCCATACGCTCGGCGTCCTCCGACACACCGATCCTGCCGCTGGATGTCGGGTTCCGCGTGCCCGGGTCGGCGGGAGTCGCGGTGGAGTCGATCACCGGCGACGCGGTGTCGAACGGCGCGAACGGGAACACGTCCTGGAACACCGCGGTGTGGCCGTCGAGCCCGGCCGCGCTGTACCTCTGTACGGCCGTGGTCCGGTCGATGTCCAGGTCGAACGACAGGCTGAACGCGAGCGTCTTGTTGATGACCAGGCTGTCCACCACGGTCCACGGGGCGACCGTTGTCACCTGCACCGTGGCGTACTGCGAGGGCAGCTCGTTCCGTGCGGTCCACGCGTTCACGCCGTCGGCGTACGCGCCCAGATCCGCCTGGGTCTCGGGCGACAGCAGCGACAGGCTGCGCTCGGCGGTGCGCCGCAGCCCGAACGTCCGCAGCTGAACATCGCCGGGCAACGCGCTGCCGCCGAGCAGTTCGGCGAGCGTGCCCGACCCCCGCCGCCGGAGCACGTCCATCTGGAACAGTCGATCGTCGGCGTGCGTCCAACCCTGCAGGAAGAACAGGTCATGCGCGTTCTGCGCCTTGATGTGAGCGACCCCGTCGTCGTCACGGACCACGGACGCGGGGGCGCGCAGGCCGGGGACCTTGACCAGGCCTGGGAAGTCCGCTTGGCCGGCTGTGGCCGGCAACGCGAAGAGCAGACCGGCGGCGAGGACGCCGGCGGAGAACAGGGCGGTGCGCGATCTGCGCATCATCCACTCCTCTGAACATCTAAATAGACCGGACGTCCCGGTCACGACTCGTTCGCGTCCAGCGAGTGGATGGATGGGCCTTGCCGGGAAGTGGGACCTTCGTCACACGCGCCGAGACGCGGACTCAATGCCAGCGAAGGCGGCCCACGATCGCATGCCGCCATGTCCTCAGCACGCGCCTAGTCCACGCAGACGCCGTACGCCTTGATGTACCAGTCATGTCCGGGGCCTCGGGCCGAGCCACCGACCCACGATGCCTCGGCGGCGACTCCGCCCGGCCACGTGTCCCGCCCATCGGGTGTCGACCACTGGTCGATCCTGATCTTGATCAGGTAGACCTCACCGAGCGAGAGGCTGATGTACCCGCCGCCGCCGGTCAGCTTCTTCGGGTACTGGCACAGGAAGGTGGCGTACGACTGCCCGGGTGCGTTCGCGGCGGCGACGACATCCCAGCCGGCCGGTTCCGGAGCGCATACAGCCCAGGTGTACAGCCACCAGTTGCCGGCGTAGCCGCCCGTGATCTCGACCCCGCCGACCTCGGCGCCGTTGCCCGTGCCGGTCGGCTTGACATAGGTCAGAAGCACCTTGCGCGGGTCGGCCGCGGTGACCCGACCGCCGACACCCAGCACCTTCGTGCCGCCGGGGCACCACGCGTACTCCGAGTGCGTGGCCGCCGAGTCGCCACCGGTGAAGTCCGAGACGTAGACCAGGCCGCCCACGTTGGCCGCGCAGACGGCGTAGGCGGTCACGTACCACGGCCAGTTTCCGGGTCCGTGCTCACTGGCGTACGCGGTGAACGAGTTGGTCAGGGGTTCCGGTCGCATGCCGGTGATGTGGACGTCTACGTTGCCGCCCATGACGGCACCGCCACCGATGACCCGTCGGCCCGCCGGGCAGTAGGCGCTCACCGACTTCTCGTCGGAGCTGTCGGTCGCGCTCTGCGCCGTGACCTCGATCAGGTCCATGCCGGCGGCGGCGGCCGGTGCGGCCATCCCGACCGCCCCGCCCAGCGCCACCACCATCACGACACCGATCCTGAGCAGACGCCTCGTTCTCATCGGCCCTCCCGAGATCCGCGGCCTCCCGGCGAGGCCCGCGGTCGAAGGCATGAGGGCCGGACCTCGCCGGGCGCAACGACTTGCAGTGTCGGCTGTCGGACTGAAGCGGCCGCCCGTCACGAGCGGCTGAGGACGGCCCCGGCCAGCCGGGCGACGAGTTCGTCGGCCCGGCCCCGGCGCACCACCAGCCATGACGTCGGCGGTCACGGGTACTTGACGCCTAGGAATACTATGCTTAGCGTTTCTAGGTATGCCCGTAGAGGTTCCGCCGAAGAAGGCGCAACGCCGGCGCTTCTTCCGCCCCGAGTCGATCGCGGTCAAGTGGCTGGTCGTTGTCGCCACACTGATCGGTGGCGTCGCGGCCGCGATACCCGTCGGCCAGGCGGCGATCAACTGGTGGCGCGACCGGGCGGCGGACACACCGTCCATCACGGCCGGTGCGACGATCGAGCAGGGCAGCGCGGCGGCCGATTCCCTGGTCCGGCAGCTCTTCGAGGCGGCCGGAGGGCGGCGCCTCGAACTGGACGCCATCCTCGTCGCCACCCCCAGCCAGGCCGGCGGGGCGACGAGCAACGGTCTGACGGTGTTCTACAACTGCCGTGACGGCCAGGGTGAACCGGGGGGAGACCGGTGCAACCGGGCGGAGTTGTTCTGGGAGTCCAACCCCTTGCCGTTCCAGGTTCGCGGCGGCGCCGGATGGCATCTCGTCGGTACGTACAAGGTGGTGCTCGACCCGGGCAAGGGCCAGGTGTACGACGCGACGATCGTGGGGTTTCACCTGTCCAGCGTCGGCTGAACGCCTGGTGTCGCACCGTCGAGCTAGGGTCGGACGTATGACCGTGACGATCGAGAACCTTGCGGCCGTGGGCAATGTTGTTGATGAGGGCTATCACCACGTGACCAAGGTGATCGTCCCGGCGCCGGCCCTCGTGCTGCCCGACGCCTACCTGAAGTGGTACGACCTTCATCGCCCGGACCAGCACGTGCGCCCCGACGTCGACGCGGAGGCGCGCGCCTTCCTGAGCGCCGAGGCCGCCGCCGGGCGGCTGGCCATCTCGGGCGACCTCGGATTCGTCATCGACCATCTTTCCGGCGAGCACGTCCACCTCCTCCTCGTGTTCACCTGGCGAGGCAACAACGAGATGTGGGAGTCGGTGTACTACAAGGACGTCCGCGACGGTGGGCCGTTCCGGCTCGCTCCCCAGGGCACGCACCGCGCCGCGATCTGCGTCTGGGAGTTCGGCGCCGTCGCGCATGAGCATCTGGCCTGGACGCGCTACCTACGGTCCGGCCGCGACGCGCGGGCCAAGCAGGAGTACGTCGAAAGCCAGTACGCCGGCGAGATCTAGGCGGTCGGTGTTACGGCGTTGCGGCACGTCCGTCGGGCGAGCAACAGTCCCGTGGGGCAGGATCAGGGCATGAGCGACGACCGCGTCAAGGCCCGCGCCGATCATCTACTGCCGGAGGAGCGGGAGGCCGGCAGTGACGACCCGAATGCCCAGGCCGAGGCGATCCTCGAAGAGTCCGACGAACGCGAACAATCGCCGGGCGCCGTGCCGGACACGCACCTCGAGCGGCGCACGTCCGAAGAGGCGGCATCGTAACGCCGCTCGGGACATGGGGTCCACCGGGCCCTCGCCGGAATGGCACGATGTCGTCATGGGCGAGGTGACCGATTACATCGCCGGCCTGGAGGAGCCCGCGCGCTCCGTGCTCGAGCGGTATCGGGCACGCACGATGGCCGTCGTGCCGGAGGCGGAGGAAGGCACGAGCTACGGCATGGCCGTGCTGCGCTATCGGGGCCGGCCGCTGGTCAGCGTGATCTCGACGAAGCAGGGATACGCGGTATTCCCGTTCAGTTCCGCGGTCGTCG
>Ga0307415_100000840_pt1 | contig 14035 bp, 11 predicted proteins | sample DK1Cmetagenome_FD_204524 | JGI IMG/M metagenome (GOLD analysis project Ga0307415, IMG submission 204524) | Maize rhizosphere microbial communities from greenhouse at UC Davis, California, United States - DK15-C-2 | ecosystem: Host-associated > Plants > Roots > Rhizosphere > Soil | place: USA...
CGGAGCGGCCCATGAGCTCCGCGAAGGCCGTCTCGGGCGTCATCCCGAGCGCCAGCGCCTCACCGTGGCCGCGGTACGTGTTGGTCTGGACGTCGCCGGGCCGCATCGCGGCGATGGCTCCGACCGACACCGCCTCCTGGCCCTGGCAGAGGTGCGTCGTCCCCTGGATCTGCCCGGTCATGAACAGCTCCTGGACCTTCTCCTCGAACAGTCGGATGCGGACCATCGACTGGTACCACGCGAGTCGGTCGGGCGGCGCGCTGGTGGGCTCGGTCATCGGTGCGCTGCCTCCGGTGCTGCTGCGACCCCCGACCGGCGTGCGACGCGCTGCGCTTCCGGGGGCGGTACCGTTTCCAGTTTCGATTACATCGTGGCACTCGCGTCGTCGCCACGTCAATCGCGGGGTACATGCTCGCAGACGCTGCGATCGCGTGTGCTACCGTCGGATGGAACCGTTACTGGAACAACGGCCCAGTCAGCGATGGGCCGACGTCAGGGAGGGCGGATGACCGAGCGCAGGCGGTCCGACACCCGCCGCAAGCGCGCCAGCATGCGCGAGGTCGCCGACCTCGCCGACGTCGCCATCTCGTCCGTGTCGCGCGTGCTGTCCGGGCATCCGGACGTCAGTGCCGACATGCGCGAGCGGGTCCTCGATGCGGTCACCCAGCTGGAATACGAGCCGGACTTCCTGGCCCAGAGCCTGCGGCGCGGCGCGACGTTGTCGGTCGGCTATGTCGTCGGTGACATCTCGAACCCGCTCATCGCGACCATCACGTCGGGCGCCGAGTCTGTGCTACGCCAGGCCGGCTATTCGATGCTCTTGATGAACTCCGAGAACGACCCCGAGCTCGACGCCGCGCATATCCGGTTCTTCCAGGCGCGGCGGGTCGACGGGATGATCCTGTCCCTCGCGAGCGAGCGCCAGCAGGAGACGCTCGACGTCCTCGGCCAGGTCGACGTACCAGTGGTCATGGTCGACCGCGATGTCGACGCGCAGCTCGACGCGAGCATCGTCCGCAATGACCACAAGGCGGGGATGCGCGCGGCCGTCGATCACCTCCTCGATCTGGGCCACCGCCGGATCGTCCTGATCACCGGCGGCCTCGACCTGTGGCCCGTCCGCGAACGCATCGCCGGCATGACTGCAGCCGTGGCCGCGCGCGGCGTGCTGGACGAGACGAGCAGCCTGGTCGGGTCGCTGTCGGCGGAGCACGGCGAGCGCAGCACCGAGCAGGTCCTGGCGATGCACCCACGGCCGACCGCGATCATCGCCGGCGGCAACCAGGTGTTGGCAGGCTGCATCCGGTCCTTGCATCGGCACGGCATCCGCATCCCCGAGGACATCTCGCTCGTCACCTGTGACGAAGTCGACCTGTCGGAGCTACACATCCCGCCGATCGCATCGATCGCCCGCGACACGCTCCGGCTGGGGAACACCGCCGCCGAGTTGCTCCTGGAGCGGATCAACGGGGGCGAGCCGCGGACCGTGCTACTGCCGACCACGTTCAACGCACGCCCAAGCTGCGGTCCGCTGCCGGCCGGCACCTGACCATCAGGCCGACCGTCGGTAACGATTGCAGAACCGCTACCAGCATGCGATAGTCGGCGGGCCGCGCCCCCGAGTCTCCTCGCACTCGCTGACGCGGTCAGGTTCTTTGCGCGGCACGTCCATATCGCCGCGGCCGGCACGGAGCGCCAATGGCTGACGTCATCCACGGCACGGAACGGCGCCCGCTCACGGTCGGGCGGTCGCTCTTCGACTACGCCGACGAGGTGTCGAGCGCGGTTCCCCAATCGTGCCGCCGCACGGGCCGTTGCCGCGAATGCGTGGTCGAGGTCCGCCAGGGACTCGACAGCCTGTCTCCTCGAACGTCGCCCGAGACGCACCTGCGGGGCGGCTTCCGGCTGGCGTGCCAGGCGGAGATCGAGGCGACCGACCAGGACATCGAGTTCGCCATCATCCGCCGCCGGATGCGCATCCTCGAATCGATGGAGTCGCCGGCCGAGCGGCTGGATCCGCTGGTCACCGCCGACGACCTGGCCATTCGCTACGCCGGCCAGCCGATCGACACGCGCCGCGCCAACGTGCTCGGGCTCGCCGTCGACATCGGCACGACCACCGTCGTCTTCCGGATCATCGACCTGTTGACAGGCGCGGTCGTCGCCGGTGGCGCACTCGAGAACCCGCAGCGGTTCGGTGGCAGCGACGTCATGACCCGGATCTCGTACGAGCAGGATTTCCCGGGAGCCATGCGGCTGGCCCTGCGTCGGGGGCTGAACCACGAGCTGCGCGACATCTACCGGACGCTGGGCATCGACCGCCATGAAGTCTATGAGGCGATCGTCGTCGCCAATAGCACGATGCGCGACCTGTTCTTCGGAATCGACATCAAGCCCATCGGTGAGTTTCCCTACAAGTCGAGCACCGAACTCGCGATGATCGCCGGGCGGACCGACTCGACCTGGCTGCGCCGGCGCGGCCACGAGGTTGGGCTCCTGATGAACCCGCACGGCCGGGTCGTGGGGGCACCGGTCATCGCCAGTCACGTCGGTGGCGACACCGCGGCGGATCTCGTGGCAGTCGACTTCGCGCGCGGTTCCGGCGTCCGAATGCTCATCGATATCGGCACCAATACCGAAGTCGTGGTCACGGACGGCACGCGCTTCCTGGCCGCGTCGTGCCCGGCAGGCCCGGCCTTCGAGGGTGGCCTGCTGCGCTACGGGATGCCCGGCGCAGACGGGGCGATCGAAGGCGTCCGCCTCGACGGCGATGGCTTCGAGATCGACACGATCGGCGACATCGAGCCGGTCGGCATCTGCGGCTCGGGCCTGGTCGACGTCCTCGCCGAGCTCCGCCGCGCACGATGGATGAACGAAGAGGGGCGCTTCCGCGACAGCCTCGACGAATTCATCGTGGCGCCCGAGCAGGGCATCACGTTCTCGCGTTCGGACGCGAGCCTGCTTGCCCAGGCCAAGGCGGCCAACGCCTGTGGCCAGCGCATCCTCCTGCGTCGCCTCGGCGTCACCGCCGAGCAGGTCGATCGGGTCTATCTGGCGGGGGGCTTCGCCAACGCGGTCGACGTGGCGAACGCGATCGAGATCGGGTTCCTCGCGCCGGTGCGGGTCGAGCGGGTCGTGCGCGTCGGGAACGCGGCGTTGCACGGTGCAGCCGGTCTCCTCTTGTCGAAGCATCGGCGCGACGCGCTCGATGCGCTGATCGGCCGGATCGAGCATGTGGAGCTCGAGACCGAGACGGACTTCTTCGAGCTGTTCGTCGACGGCTGCAGGTTCGTGCCCATCGCCGCCTAGAAGGTCTACGGCCGCGCACGTCGGAGTGCCGCGACGGACGAGTCACGGAGGGGTTACCCGTTGTCCTTGCCCCCGCCCTTCACTGTCATCGGCGAGAACATCCACACCAGTCGTGTGGTCAAGCGAGAGGGCGTGCGCATCGGCGAGACGGCCGGGGGAGAGGTCGCGGTCCGGGTACCGCTGCCCGACGGGGGCGAGGGGCTGCTCACGGTCCAGCCGGCGATCCGCGACACCCGCGAGTTCGCTGCCGGGCGGGTCAAGCACGTCTTGGCGGCGGTCCTGGAGGGGGTCAGCGGCGGACCGGACGCCCAGCTCGCCGCGACATACGTGCGCTGGATGGCCGCCCGGCAGATCGCGGGCGGTGCCGCCTATCTCGACCTCAACGTCGACGAGTTCTCGCCCGACGTCGATGGTCGCCTGGCCGCGATGTCCTGGCTGGTGCCGGTCGTCGGCGCCGTGTCCAGCGTGCCGTTGTCGATCGACTCGTCGGACTCGGCGGTCATGGAAGTCGGGCTCGACCTCGTCGATCGCAGCTGGAGCAACGGCGGACCGCCGCTGCTTAACTCGGCGGCCGCGGATCGACAGGATGTCCTCGACCTGGCGGCGTCGCGGGGCTGCCCGGTCGTCCTATCCTCGACCGGCGAGACCATGCCGTCCGGGACCGAGGAGCGGATGATCCGCGCGATCGAGATGATCGAGCTGGCGACGGCGCACGGTCTTGCCTTGCGCGACCTGTATATCGACCCGCTGGTCATCCCGATCGGGGTTGACGCCGAGGCCGGCGCACACTACCTCGAGGCAGTCCGCCAGTTGCGCGATCGGTATGGGTGGGAGCTGCACATCACCGGCGGCGTGTCGAACGTGTCGTTCGGGATGCCCGCCCGTCGCCTGATCAGCGACGTGTTCCTGGATCTGTGCGTCCAGGCCGGCCAGGACTCCGGCATCGTCGATCCGGTCGCGGCGGACCTCGCGGCCGCGCTGGCACCCGATCGCGAGGCCGAGGCCTACCGCCTCGCGGCGGACCTGCTGACGGGTGCCGATGCGTTCGGCGTCGAGTTCATAGACGCCTTTCGGTCCGGTCGCTTGAGCTAGCGCCGATCAGGCGACGTCGGCCGTTGCGGGGTCGGCCGACTTGGCGGCGCGGGCCTCGGCGACGAGCCGCCGGGCGAGGATGACGGCGGAGCCCGCATCGGGCGCCCAGCCGTCGGCGCCGATCTGCTCGGCGAACTCCTTGGTGACGGCCGCCCCGCCGACCATGACCGGCAGGTGCGGCAGGTCATCCGCGGCACGGACCGCCTCGATGACGGTGCGCATCCCGCCCATCGTGGTCGTCAACAGGGCGCTGATGCCGATGATGTCGGCCTTGTGCTCGCGGGCCGCCGCCATGAATTTGTCGACCGACACGTTCGTGCCGAGGTCGAAGATCTCGAAGTTCGCGCCCTTGAGCATCATCCCGACCAGGTTCTTGCCGATGTCGTGGAGGTCGCCCTTGATCGTGCCCATGACGGCCACGCTGTCGGGCTTGTAGCCGCTCCCGATGAGGAGCGGCTCGAGCAGCGCGACCGCAGCCTTCATCGCCCGGGCGCTGATCAGCATCTCGGGGACGTAGATCTCGTTGTCCTGGAAGCGCTGGCCGACGACGCCCATCGCATCGGTCATGGCGTCGAGGACGGTCTTCGGAGGGATTTCCTCGTCGATGGCTTGCTGGGTCACCTCGACCGCAGTCTCGCGGTCGCCGACCTCCACGGCCGTCTGGAGTCGCTTCAGGTCCGCCATCGTCGTGCTGCTCTCCTGCTCGTCGGTATCGGTCAGCCGGGCTGGCCGGGATAGCCCGCGTAGGTGCTCGCATCGGGATCCGGGCGGTGGATGATCCCGTCGTCGCCGCGATGTTTCGCCGACCAGTCGCGGGCCGCGTGGGCGATGGCCATCAGCGGCTCCTTCTTGGTCACGAGTGGCACGGAACCTTCGGGCGCCAGGCCGTCGACCCCGGCGTCCATGAGGTCCCAGCAGGCCTTGTAGACATCCTCGGGCGTGCCCTGCCACAGCAGTGTCGGGTTGTTGAGGTTGCCCATGAGCGACAGTCGCTCGCCGGCGACGGCGCGCGCCTCGCGCGCATCGACCTGCGACTCGAAATGGAACACGTCCCATCCCGCTGCGGCGAACAGGTGTACCCGGTCGATCGTCTTGCCGCAGCAATGGAAGATGCCCGGTCCACCCATCTCCTGCGTGACCTGCTGGTGCATCTCGAGCAGAAAGTCGCGATACGTCTCGGCGCGGCACAGGTCGCCAGTCGTGTGATCGGCCCACATGACGGCGTCTGCCCCGGCCTCGAACTGGGCGCGCGCCGACGCGATGCAGGCCGGCACGAAGGCGTCCAGATAGCGCTTGATCTTGTCCGGGTCGAGCATCACATCCATGAGGAAGTCCTCGATGCCGACCATCTGGTAGCCGACCGACCACGGCCCATACACCTTTCCGACGATCGCCACGTCCGGGTAGCGCTTGCGGAGCAGCTTGATGGCCCCGGTCACGGCGGCCATGGTCGGCCGCTGGAGGTAGTCGTCCGGGACCTTGACCTGCTCGGGCTCGGTGATCGTGAAGCGCGACGGGGAGGGCCAGTTATCCTTCTCGGCCCACTCCGTGTCACCACCGAGGGCGTCCGACTCGAGCTGCGAGTGGAACACCGGCATGATCGTGTCCATGCCGAACACGTCGTGGGCCGTCGCAGCCAGGCGCGCCATCTTCTCGGCGTCGAGATGCGCCTCGGGGAACGGCGCATCGACGAGGTCCATCATCTCGACGGTCACGACCGAGCTGAGCGTGCACGCGGGAACCTTGTCGACATTGCCCCGATAGACCGCCGACAGGAACCGCCGGCGCGGGGTCATCCACTCGCCCTTGAGCGGACTCGTGACCTCAGCAAGCACCATCCGTATCCTCCCGTGCGCCGAAGCGCGTGGCCCCCCTCAGAGGGTCTTGACGCGCTCGAGGACGCCGCTGCCAGCGCTCCGATACGCAGCTTCGAGGATCTCGACCGTCCGGGCGCCGAGCTCGGCAGGCGAATTGTTGTCGAACGGTCGACCGGCGCCGGCCTCGACGAGCGCGTCGATCGGACCGATGCAGTCGTACAGACCGGCGTCCGCTTCGAGCGGCACGCGCACGTCATCGTCCGGCGAGCGGTAGCGCCAGAGCATGTTCTCCCGAAGGTCGAGATGGAACATGCCCTTCGAGCCCACCACGCGGACCTCGACGGCGTGGCGGTTGTTCGCGCCACCGAGATGGCTCGACGCGCCGCTCATCGTCCCGATCGCGCCGTTCGTGTAGCGGATGGCGACGGCGTCGTGCAGCTCGACCTTCGCGTCGAGCGGGGCCGACATGAGCGCGAAGACGTCCTGGCCGCGCAGGTCGGTCAGCCACAGCGCGACTCCGAGCAGGTGGGTCAATTGGGCCTGTCCGTAGCCGCCACCGGAGGTCTCCGGGCGTGACCACGTGTCGGGTTGCGGGATGTACTCAGGCGCGGACTGCGGGTAGGCACCGGTCTCCGAGAGCAGCTCGCGTGTGACGGAGTCCATGTGCAGGGCGACGTGCTCGATGTCACCGACGCCGCCGTCCTCGTGCAGCATCCGGTGGGCCTGCACGACCATCGGCCGGTAGTTCCAGCCGTAGCTCAGGATCAGCGCCTTGCCGGTCCCCTTCGCCGTGTCGGCGAGGTCCCAGGCATGGGCGGGATCGATGGTGAACGGCTTCTCGCACATCACGTGGGCGCCGGCCTCGAGCGCGGCCTTGCTCTGCTCCCAGTGATAGCCGGGTGGGCTGCCGACCACGACGATGTCCGGGCGCTCCTCGATGACGTCGCGCCAGTCGGTAGTGGCCTTGGCGAACCCGAAGTTCTTCTGGATCTTGGCAAGGAGGTCGGGATTCCGACGGTTGACGATCGTGAACTCGACCTCGTCGGCGTGACGCTGGAGGTTCGGCAGATGCGAGCTGACGGTCCAGGATCCGGCGCCGATGACCCCGAGACGGAGCTTCGCCATAGGTGCTTCGCGACTCCCTTCTCCGTTGCCCGATCGACGGGTCTGCGGTTGACGCCATGGAAGACCGACGACTAGGATGCGACGCGGGGTGGAAACGAGTCTGGAAATGATATCAGACCAGATTCGCGCAGCCCATCGAGAGCTCGGAGGAGCCGGTCGTAATGGCTCGTTGCGGGCGGTTCTCGCCCCCTGATCCTCAGCGTCAGTGTGCCGCCAGCCGTCTGATCACGCCCGCGTGAAATGCGATAGGAGCCGTCGTCCGTGAGCATGATCCAGACCGTCCAGGCGATCCCTGTCAGCTACCCCGAGCCAAACGACTTCGACGCGCTCCGACACCTCTGTCTGGTCAAGATCACGACGGATGATGGGGTCGTCGGCTGGGGCGAGTCGATCACCCAGTTCCCGGAGGCCAATTTCGCCGTCAAGGCCATCATCGAGGGGATGGCCGAGCGGGTGGTCGGCAAGGACCCGCTCGACAACATCGCCATCTGGCACTCCCTGCGCGACCAGATGTGGTGGTACGGCTACAACGGCGGGATCGCTTCTTACGCGGTTGCCGCCATCGACATCGCGCTGTGGGACATCAAGGGCAAGCTCCTTGGGGTGCCGGTCGTCCAGCTGCTCGGCGGGGCCGTCCACGAGAAGCTCCCGGCGGTCGCGTCCAGCCACGCCCATTACGAGGACATCGACCGGATGGTCGAGGAGGCCCAGGAATGGGTCGCACCCGGGATGCATGGGCTCAAGGTCGGGCTCGGCAAGCGCGGCAATGCGCGGCTCGGCTACGAGCACGACCGTGACGTCGAGTACATGCGCAAGATGCGCGCCGGTCTGCCAGGCAAGTGGATCATGCTCGACTGCGGCTGGAACGTGAAGTGGGACGTCAAGACCGCCGTCCGCCGCGTCCAGGCATTCGAGGAGTTCGATCTCCACTGGATCGAGGAGCCGCTCGGCGCCTGGGACCCGGAGGGGTACGCCAACCTGCGCGGCAAGACGACGTCGCTCATCGCGTATGGCGAGAAGGAGTGGAACGTCGAAGGCTTCGAGCGGGTGCTCTCGACCGGGACGGTCGACGTCGTCGGCATCGATCCCGGTCGGGCCGAGGGCATCACCGGCTTCAAGCGAGCGGTCGAGCGGATCGAGTTCTATCGCCGCCAGGCGAACGCCCACTGCTGGTCGTCAGCGATCGTCACCGCCGCGAGCCTGGCGATGTCGTTCAGCTCCCCGGCCTTCAAGCTGATCGAGGTAAAGCCGCTGCGCAACCCGATGCAGCACGAGCTCGTGCCGGAGCCGATCGAGCACCGGGACGGCTGGTTCTACCCGCCGACCAAGCCGGGCCTTGGGATCGACGTCCAGCAGGACGTCGTCGACCGCTACCGGAGCGAGAAGGTCCTCGGCCGCTGACGCGGCCGGCCTCTGGCCGCTGGACCACACGAGGAGGATCGCGATGGCATGGAGTGTCGGGGCCGGTCTCGAGGGACGCGGCGTCATCCTGACCGGCGCGACGGGTGGTATCGGCTCGGCCGTCGCGGCCGGGTTCGCTGCGGCCGGCGCGAAGATCATGGCCGTCGACCTGGACCAGGGCCGGCTCGACGAGGTGGTCGGCGGGCTGGAGGGCAGCGGCCACGTCGGCGTTGCCGCGGACCTGCGCGACACGAGTGCGCATGAGGGGCTCGTGCAGCGGGCCGTCGACGAGCTGGGCGAGGTCTACGTGCTCGCCAATCTGGCCGCCGTGCTTCGCCGCCGCGGCTCCCTCGACGAGGTGACCGAGGACGACTGGGACTTCCAGAACGACATCAACGTGAAGGCCGCGTTCTTCCTGGCGCGAGCCGCGGGCAACGCGATGATCGCGGCCGGCAAGGGCGGGCGGATCATCCTGTTCAGCTCGCAGGGCTGGTGGACCGGTGGCTTCGGTGGATCAGTCGCCTACGCCTCATCGAAGGGCGGCGTCACGACGCTGTGTCGTGGGTTGGCACGGACTTTCGGACCCCACAAGATCACGGTCAACTGCGTGTCGCCGGGCCAGGTACACACGCCGATGCTCATGACCGACCTCGCCCCCGAGATCTACGAGCGCATGAAGCAGCAGACGCCACTCGGCTACGTCGCCGAGCCGGAGGAGTTGGCCGGGCCGGTCGTCTTCCTGGCCTCGGACCATGCGAGATACATCACCGGCGCCACGCTCAACGTGTCCGGTGGCTTCTTGATGTACTGAGCACGAGTGTGCGCGACGGGACCATGCGGATCGCCGAGCTGCCCGCGGTCGGGGCGCCGCTGCGCATCACCACCCGCTCGGTGCCGGAACCGGGCGACGGCGAGGTCCGCGTTCGGATCACGGCCTGCGGTGTATGTGGCTCGGACGTCTTCCTCCAGAAGGGCGGCTTCGGGGCGGCAGTGTCGTTGCCCGTCGTCCCTGGCCACGAGGCGGCCGGGATCGTGGATGCGCTCGGCGCGGACGTCAGCGGCATGCATGTGGGCGACCAGGTTGCCCTCTACTACATCACCACGCCGGCTGACGATCCGTGGGCCGCTCGAGGCCGGCCGAACATCAGCCCACGCGTCACGCGCATGGGGGTGGACATCGATGGCGCGTTCGCCGAGTACGTGCTGCGTCCGCCGCAGGCCCTCATCATCCCGCGCACCCCGGTGCCGCCTGAAGTCCTGGCCGTCCTGACCGACGCGGTCGCCACGCCGCTCCACGGCCTCAAGCGAGTGGCGAAGCTGCAACGCGACGAGACGCTGGTCGTGCTCGGCGTGGGCGGCCTGGGCTCCAATGCCGTCCAGATCGGGAAGGCGATCGGGGCCCGGGTCATCGCCGTAACACGGTCGGCGGCGAAGTTGCGGCTGGCCCGTGAGCTTGGCGCCGACGAGACCGTTGCCGCCGACGATGGCGATCCCGTCGCGGCCGTGAAGGCCCTGACCGGCGGGCACGGACCGGACGTCGTCATCCAATGCGTAGGATCCGCAACCGTGGACCAGCAGGCCATCGCTATGGGCGGTCCCGGTGGTCGGGTCGTGCTGATCGGAGCGAGCCTCGAGCCCTTTCAGGCCCGAGCGGTGGATATCTTCTGGCGGGAGCTCGCCGTCCTCGGGTCGCGCGGGTTCGTGCCGGACGACATCCGCGACGCCATCGACCTCTATCTGGAAGGGACGATCACGGTCGACCATCTGATCAAGGTGGTGCGTCCGCTCGACGCGGCCAACGACGCACTCGATGACCTGCGCGCCGGGCGCGTCCTCAGGAGCGTCCTCTTGCCCTAAAAGGCGGCCACGCTCACGGTCTCCCGCTCAGGAAACGGGCAGCACCGTCGTCAAGCGTTCCGCGCTGTCCCGCAGGTTCGCCAGGAGGGACGGCACGCGGGCGGGATCCTCGCGGCCCCAGCCGCAGTACGAGGCGATACCGAACTCCGGGAGGTACCGCTGCGCGGCTCGGGCACGCCGTTCGAAGGCGTCCAGGCCGTCGTCCAGGACGATGCCCAGGAACGGACGCGTGTTCCCGATGTCCAGTTCCCGCATCGGTCCGAAATAGGTATCGTCGGCGTCCGGCATCACCGGCAGGTGCACGTAGTCGACCCGACGTCCGGCCCGGGCGACCGCTTCGTTGGCGAGACGGACCGCGACCCCCATGTCGGGCGCGACCGACTTCGGCCAGCCGCCCCACGTGCCGAAGCAGAAGTGGTAGCCAAGGATGACCTCCTCCGGGATGTCACCGGACAGCTGGCCCATGTCGCCGAGGTGGCGCTCCCATTTCTCGTCGAGCGACGTCTGTGGCGACCATGGCAAGAGTGGTGCGTCACCGGCCAGGATGTCCCGCACCTCACTGGCGATATCCCACTGGATGACCAGATCGTCGTTCGGGATCGATGCCACGATCTGCGCCACCTCATGGCGGATGGCCCGCCGGTACGCGTCATACACGATCGGCCAGTCCGCCGGTCGCGCGAAGAAGCCCATGACCGCCGAGCCGGTGGCAGGAAAGCTCACCTGGAAACGGGCATCCGCCGGGATGACGCCGTCATCGCGGAGCCGCCGAAAGGTCTCGTAGGATCGCGTCGCCTCCTCCACGTAGTGCAGGCTGTCGAAGGTCAGCCGGTCCACGCCAGGCCGGACCTTGAAGGTCCACCACGATTGGTTCCATTCCTTCTGGCTGGCGCCCGGGGCCGGCTGGTGGACCTGCCCGCCGGGGGGCGAATTGACCGCTTCGAGATCCGGGTGGACCGAATACGTTCGGGTCGGGAGGTAGAACGTCCAGTACTTGCGCTGGCCGACCTCACCATCGGGGTAGGAGGCGACCAGAGATCCGAGGGCGCCGGCGCACGTCCGCAACACCTCCTCGACGCTCTCGAGCGGAACGCTGCCGACCAGGTGGACCGCACCGCTTTTGCTCATATGACCCTCCTCCTCCGCAAACGGTTCCTGTATCTTCTTTCCCGGCTCCGGATTCGTGCAAATAGCTGCCGGATAGGCCCCGTCTACGTGGCTTCGCGTGCCGCGCGAAGCGAGGAGACACGTGACCTCAGGAACGCCCGCGACCGCTCGGCCACCTGCCCCTGGGCCCGCAGTGCGAGCCCGAGCCCGCCTGCGCGGGCTGCCCGACGAGACCGGCGTCATCGTCGCCCTGCTCGCGCTTGTCGTGATCGTCGGTGTCGTACGCCCGACCTTCTTCGCGCCCGTGACGCTCGTCCAGCAACTGTCGGGGGCGGCCTTCATCGGCATGCTCGCGCTGGGCATGGTCTTCGTGGTCGTCATCCGCGATATCGACCTGTCGATCGGTTGGATGTTCAACTTCTCGGCCGTGATCGCGGCCAAGGCGATGGTCGCCGGCGTCGATCCCTGGCTCGGGGCGGCGATCGGCATCGCCTTCGGCGCACTGCTCGGCCTGGTCAACGGGATCCTCGCCGTCTGGCTGCGCATCCCCGTGATCATCATCACACTCGGCACGCTGTCGGCCTACCGCGGCCTGTCGCTCGTCGTGAACGAGTCACGCGCGGTCGTGCCCATCGACAAATCGAGCAGCTTCTTCGCACTGTTCGACATCCGGCTGTTCGACCTGATCCCGTTCGTTGCGATCCTGTTCCTGCTACTGGCGGTCGCTCTCCACCTGCTCCTGCACCAGACGCGTTTCGGCTACCGGGTGCAGGCGATCGGCAGCAACCCGGAGGCTGCCCGGCTCGGCGGCATCCCTGTGGACCGGACGCGCATCCTTGTCCTCGTGCTGATGGGCGCGATCGCAGGGTTGACCGGCGCGACCTTCCTGGGCTTCCGCGAGGCCATCGACCCCGTCACCGGCGGCGATTACCTCCTGCCGGTCGTGGCCGCCGTGATCATCGGCGGCACCGCGCTTTCCGGTGGTCGGGGGACCATCGTCGGCGCCGTCATCGGCGCCCTGATCATCCAGGTCATCACCACCGGGATCCTGTTCCTCGGTGTCGATGTCAAGTGGAGCACGTTCGTGACGGGCGCCGTGATCATCATCGCGGTCGCCGTCGATCAGCTGGTGCGGCGCCAACGAGAGGGTCGTACCCGTGACGCGGTCGACCTCGGGTGAGTGGCCCATGGTCGGCGCGGGATAGGAGGTCCGCAGATCCGGATGGCGACAGCACGCGGTGCGAACGGAACGACACACAATGGAGGAGCGAGATGACATCAGGACGACGACGATGGCTGGTGCTACCGGCCACCTTGGCCTTGCTGCTCGCCGCTTGCACGGGCGGTTCGGCCACGGCCCCATCGGCCGCGCCGGCTACGACCGCCGCCAGCGAGGCCCCAGCGAGCGAGGCGCCTTCCAGCGCGGCGCCGCCCGAGGCGATCAAGCTCGGGTTCGTGACCCACGTCCTCGGCAACCCGTTCATCCAGCAGATCGTCGACGGCGCGGAGGCCGCGGCGGCCGACCTGAATGTCGAGCTCCAGGTCGTCGGCCCCGAGGACGGCAGCGCCGAGACACAGCTCCAGCTGGTCGACTCGCTGGTCGCGTCCGGTGTCCAGGGCATCGCGACGTCCGTTCCGGGTGAGTCGATGGCCAGCCGGCTCAACGAGATCGTCGCCAGCGGGACGCCGATCGTGCAGTTCAACCTCCTGGTGACGTCCGTCAAGGCGCCGTATGTCGGCGAGCGCTCGGTGGGCTCTGGCCGGATCCTCGGCGAGAAGGTCCTCGAAAAGATCGGTGGGGCGTCGGCGACCGGCAAGGTCATCATCGGCAACTGCTTTCCCGGCTTCCCGGTCCTCGAGAACCGCGCGAGGGGGGTCCAGGAGTCCCTCGCGGCAGCCTCCGGCGTGGAGGTGCTCGGTCCATTCGACGTGAAGGTCGCCGCGAACGAGAACTACGCGGCGTGGGAGGCCCTCCTCGCGGCCAACCCGGACGCCAAGGCCCTCATCGGCCTGTGCGCGCCGGACATCGCCAGCCTCGGCAAGCTCCAAGCCGCCAACGCCAGCACGCCGTTCGTGTCGGGGGGCTACGACCTGACCACCGAGAACCTGGCCGAGATCAAGGCCGGCAACGCGTACATCAGTCTTGGCCAGACGCCGTTCATGCAGGGCTACCTGCCGATCAAGATGCTCGCCGACGTCATCCGCGGCGATGCAAACGTGGACCTTTCGGCTGGCGGCTTCCTTGATGCCGGCACAGAGATCGTGACCGCCGACAGCGTCGAGGAGCCGTACGACCTACCGCCGCTCACCTTCGCGCAGCTGGAGGA
>Ga0307415_100000842_pt1 | contig 14028 bp, 13 predicted proteins | sample DK1Cmetagenome_FD_204524 | JGI IMG/M metagenome (GOLD analysis project Ga0307415, IMG submission 204524) | Maize rhizosphere microbial communities from greenhouse at UC Davis, California, United States - DK15-C-2 | ecosystem: Host-associated > Plants > Roots > Rhizosphere > Soil | place: USA...
GTGGCCGAGGCGGCCGGCCGGGCGACCCTGGTCTCGCTGGTCCCGACCATGCTGCGCCGCCTGCTGGCCGCCGGCGACCAGGCGGCCCGCTTCCGCCGCATCCTCCTGGGCGGCGGCCCCGTCCCGCCCGACCTGGCCGCCGAGGCCACCACCCGCGGGGCCCACCTGGTCCGCACCTACGGCCTCACCGAGACCTTCGGCGGCATGGTCCACGACGGCCACCCCCTCCCCGGGGTCGACCTGCGGGTCGAGGAGCCGGAGGGGGAGCTCCTGGTCCGGGGGCCCATGCTGTTCCGGCGCTACCGGGGGGACCCGGGGCGGACCGCGGCCGCGCTGCGGGACGGGTGGCTGGCCACCGGGGACCTGGGGCGGCTGGCGCCCGGAGGGCGGCTGCTGGTGGTGCTGGGGCGGCGGGACGACCTGGTGATCAGCGGGGGGGTGAACGTCCATCCCGACGAGGTGGAGGCGGTGCTGGCCAGGCATCCGGGGGTGGCCGAGGCGGCGGTGGCCGGGCGGCCCGACCCCGAGTGGGGGCAGCGGGTGGCCGCGTTCGTGGTGCCCCGCGACCCGGCGCGGCCGCCCAGCCTGGAGGAGCTGCGGGCCTTCGCCCGGGAGCGGCTGGCCGCGGCCAAGGCGCCCCGGGAGCTGGTGCTGGTCCCCGCGCTGCCCCGCGGCCCCTCAGGCAAGCTCCTGCGCCGGCTGCTCGGAGAGGGCGAAGCCCACGTGGACGCTGGCCTCGGGCGGGACCTTCCGTAGCCGGCCCATGTGGAGTGGATTCTTCCCACATGGGCGGTACGAGGGGAACGGGAAGATCGAAGAACTCACGGTTTGCCGACCCCGGTTACCATAGGATTCTCGGGGGCCTGCAATTGGCATGCCCCCGACGACCTGGCAGAGAGAGGTGCCTAGTGGGCTTCGAGGTCGACCGCGCCTCGCCGGACACCGCCCAGGTGCCCGGGCCGCCGGCCGCCCCACAGCGGCCGCTCGGCCGCCGCGTGCGCGCGCTCGCCGCCCGCTCCATGCATCCCTTCGCCCACGGCCCGGCCAGCGAGACCCCGCTGGAGGCGCTGGTCGCGGCCCACCGGGCCGCCCATCCCCGGGCCGACATGCGCCTGCTCCACCAGGCCTACGAGGTCGCCGAGCGCGAGCACCGGGGCCAGCAGCGGACCAGCGGGGAGCCGTTCATCACCCACCCGATCGCGGTGGCCATCATCCTGGCCGAGCTCGGCATGGACACCACCACCCTGGTCGCGGCCCTGCTGCACGACACCGTGGAGGACACCGGCTACACCCTGGAGCAGACCCGGGCCGACTTCGGTGACGAGATCGCCCACCTGGTCGACGGGGTGACCAAGCTCGACAAGATGGAGTTCGGCCAGGCCGCCGAGGCCGAGACCATCCGCAAGATGATCGTGGCCATGGCCCTTGATCTCAGGGTGCTGATCATCAAGCTGGCCGACCGGCTCCACAACATGCGCACCCTCGGCTACCAGCCGGCCCACAAGCAGCAGCGCACGGCCCGGGCGACCCTGGAGGTGCTGGCCCCCCTGGCCAACCGGCTGGGGCTCCAGGTGCTCCGCCGCGACCTGGAGGACCTGGCCTTCGCCACCCTCGATCCGGCCGAGTACGACGAGATCGTGCGGGTGGTCGACTCCCGCGACCCGGGCCGCCGCGAGCACGTGGCCATGCTGGTCCGGCAGGTCGCGGCCGATCTCCGATCGGCCAAGACCAAGGCCACCGTCAGCCCCCACCCCCGCCACTACTACTCGATCTACCAGACGATGCTGGAGCGGGGCAGCCGCGAGATCCACGACCCCGACCGGATCCTGGTGGTGGTGGCGGGCGGGCCCAGCGACTGCTACATCGCCCTGGGCGCCGTCCACGGGCGCTGGCACCCGGTGCCGGGCCGGTTCAAGGACTTCATCGCCGCCCCCAAGCTGAACGGCTACCAGTCGCTGCACACCACCGTGATCGGCCCCGGCGAGGAGCCGGTCGAGGTCCACATCCGCACCGAGGCCATGCACCGCACCGCCGAGTACGGGGTGGTGGCCCAGGCCCGCGAGGCGGCCCATCGCCGCCGGGCCAACGGCCAGGGGGACTCCACCGCCCATGCCGACGACCTGGTGTGGCTGCACCGGCTGCTGGACTGGCAGCGGGCCGTGTCCGACCCCGGGGAGTTCCTGGAGTCGCTCCGCTCGGACCTGTCCGACCGCGAGGTGCTGGTCTTCACCCCCAAGGGCGACGCCCTGACCCTGCCGGCCGGGGCCACCCCGGTCGACCTGGCCTACGTGATCCGGACCGAGCTGGGCCACCACTGCATCGGCGCCCGCGTCAACGGCCAGCTGGTCCCCCTGGCCAGCATCCTGGCCGACGGGGACGTGGTCGAGATCCTCACCTCGACGGCCGAGTACCCGGGGCCGTCCAAGGAGTGGCTGGGCTTCGTCAAGAGCCCCCAGGCGCACGTCAAGGTCCGCCAGTGGCTGGCCTCCCAGCACCGCGACGACGCCGTCGAGGCCGGCCAGCAGGCCATCGACCGGGCCCTGGCCGACCAGGGCTGGTCGCTGCAGCGGGCCATGGACGACGGCTCGCTGGCCATGCTGGACTACGCCGACCTGGAGGCGATGTACCGCGCCGTCGGCCAGGACCAGCTCTCGGCCCAGTCGGTGGCCCAATGGCTGGTCACCGTGCTCGGCGACCAGCCCAAGGGCGACGCCTGACCCCTTCGGTCAGCCCTGGAAGATGTCCAGGGGCAGGAACGCCGAGACCACGAACGACGGCACGTCGACCACCTCGCTGACCTTGAGGTCCACGGCCACGCTGCAGATGGCGTAGGCCTGCTGGCGGTTCCAGCCGCCGTGGTCCTGGAGGTGGTCGATCATGTTCAGCAGGGCGTTGCGGGCGGCCAGGGTGAGGTCCTCGGGGCGGCTCTCGCCGTCGCGGGTGACCGACAGGCCGGTGGTGGCGAAGAAGCGGCGGGGGGCGGCGAACTCGGGCGGCAGGTAGTAGTCGTCGCGGGCGAACTGGAGGTCCTGGATGCCGCGGGCCGCGGCCCGGCCCTTGTGGACGGCGAAGCGGACATGGAGGGTCGAGCGCATCTCGATGGCGGTGCCACAGGTCTCGCAGTCGCCCTGGGCGAAGTGGGCGTCGCCGGCCGAGAACAGCCCACCCTGGGCGTACACCGGGATGTAGAGCCGGGCGCCGGCGCCGAGCTGCTTGATGTCGACGTTGCCGGCCGTCTCCCGGGGCGGGATGGTGCGCAGGGCCTCGACGGCGATGGCCTCGTCGGCGGGGACGGCGTCGGTGGGGTCGGGGGGGAGCACGAACCCGCCCCGGTCCAGGGCGGCCTGCTCGCGGTCGGTGGTCCGCTCCATCAGGGCCCGGTCGGGGGCCAGGCCGATGGTGCCCATGAACGGCGACCCGGGGATGCGCAGCCCCGGCAGGTCGTCGGAGGTGGCCCAGTCGCCCTCGATCCGCCAGCGGGCCATGTAGGGGTCGGGGAACTCGTCGCGCAGGAACCCGAACCCGGGGACCTGCACGGTGTAGCCGTAGCGGTCGGGCTCGACGTCGAGGATCTCGACCTCGAGGAGGTCGCCCGGGTCGGCCCCGTTGACGTACACCGGCCCGGTGAGGGGGTGGACGACGTTCAGGTTGGGCCCGGCGACCGTCTCCAGGGTCGCCTGCGGGCCCATCTGGCCGTCGAAGGCGTCCCGGGTCTGGAGGACGACCTCGTCCCCGGGGTCGCAGGTGACCACCGGCGGAATGTCCGGATGCCAGCGGTTGTGGCCGGTCTCCGGCTCCTCCGTGAGCGTCTTGGCGTAGTCGACGCGGACCTCGCGCGTTGCCATGACCACCCTCCTCGGTCGGGGTTCTCACCAGGGACCTAGGCAAGCAGCGTCACGATGACACCAAGGCCGTTCACCGTCCAATGGGCCAGGAACGGGGCGAGCAGGCTGCCGCTGCGCAGCCGCAGCCAGCAGAGCGCCACCCCGGCCAGGGCCGTGAAGCAGACCGTGGCCACGACCCGGATCCCGAGCCCGGCGCCGGTGCCGCCGACCACGTCGGCGATGGCGGCGTTGGCCGCGCCGCCGCCCAGCGACGGCAGCACGTGCCAGAGGCCGAACAGGCCCGAGGACCAGAGGACCGCGGCGCGGGTCCCGAGGTGGCGCTCCAGCAGGGCCAGCAGCAGCCCGCGGAACGCCAGCTCCTCCGGGAGCACCGTCCCCAGGGGGATCACCAGCAGGACCGTGGCCAGGGTCCCGCCCTGGAGGCCGCCGCTCGCCTGCGGGAGCGCCGCCCGCAGCGGCGGGATCAGCCAGCCGAGGGCGTAGGCCGTGGCCACGACCGCCGCCGCGGCCGCGCCCCAGCGCAGCCCGGCGGGCCCCCTCGGGCGGGCCAGGCCCAGGTCGGCCATGGTGAGCCCCAGGGCCAGGGCGATCAGCAGCAGGCCCGCGGCCAGCGCCAGCCCCACGGCGACGTGGGCGCCGGCGACGGCGCGGTCGACCACCAGGGCCACGGCCAGCGCGGCCAGGACGAGCCCGGCGGTCCACGCTCCTCCAGCCCGACGCACCCCCCGATTGTCCAGCTAAGCCGCGCCCTTCGGAAAGTGAGGTAGGGGGGCCGGGAACCTAAGGCAGCCGCCCGATCCGCGGCCTGGGGTCTTAGCCATACCGTGAGGATCGAGAACAGAGAACCGCGACAGGAGGACACGATGCAGCAGCACCCCAGCATCCACGACGCGATCGCCCGCGACCATGTCGCCGTCCTGCGGCGCGACGCCCGGCAGGCCCGGCTGGCCGCCAAGGTCCGCCGCAGCGGCATCCGCTCGATCCGCCGGAGCCGCTGAGGAGGATCCCGTGCCCGTGGTCACAGCAGACAGGCAGCGACGAGCCGGCGAACCCGCCGGCTCGCTCGCTTGGGAGCCCCGACAGGCCATACTCGTGGCCATGACCGCCGCGCTGACCAGCCCGACCTTCGTGGGCCGGACCGAGGAGCTGGCCCGGCTGGCCGCGGCCTGGGAGCGGACCGCCGCCGGGACCCCGACGGCGCTGCTGGTCGGCGGCGAGGCCGGGGTCGGCAAGACCCGGCTGGTCGGGGAGCTGGTGGCCGCGGCGCGGCGAGCCGGGGGCACGGTGCTGGTCGGCGGCTGCGTCGAGCTGGGCGGGGAGGGGGTGCCGTTCGCGCCCCTGATCGAGGCCCTGCGGTCGCTGGCCCGCGACCTGGACGAGCCCGGCCTGGCCCGGATGGTCCCAAGCCTGGCCCGGCCCGAGCTGGCCCGCCTCCTACCCGAGCTGGCCCCACCCCCGGGTCCCGGTCCCGGGCCCGGGCCAGGCGCGCCGGAACCCCACTCGCCGGTGGACGGGCCCCCAACCGGGAGGGTAGCCGGTGGTGGAGGAGGGCGGGAACGGCTGTCCACAGCCCTGGCGGGGACCGGCGGGGCGGGAGCGCTGGCCTGGGCCGGTGGGGCGGGGGGCGACCGGCTGTCCACACCCCCCGGACCCTGGTCGGAGCAGGGGCGGCTGTTCGAGCTGCTGCTGGGGCTGCTGGAGCGCCTCAGCGACAAGCGCCCGGCCCTGCTGGTGGTGGAGGACCTGCACTGGGCCGACCGCTCGACCCGCGACCTGCTCGCCTTCCTGCACCGCAACCTGCGCCACGGGCGCCTGCTGCTGGTGATGACCTACCGCGGCGACGAGCTGCACCGCCGCCACCCGCTGCGGCCGTTCCTGGCCGAGCTGGACCGCGGCCGCCGGGCCGAGCGGCTGGAGCTGGCCCGGTTCGGCCCGGCCGAGGTGGCGGCCCAGCTGGCCGGCATCCAGGGGGCGCCGGCCCCGGCCGAGCTGGTCGAGCGGATCCACGCCCGCTCCGGCGGCAACGCCTTCTTCGTGGAGGAGCTGGCGGCCAGCGCCGGCGCCGACGGCGACCTGCCCCCGAGCCTGCGCGACACCCTCCTGGCCCGGATCGAGCTGCTGGGCGAGCCGACCCAGCAGGTGCTGCGGGTCCTGTCTGTGGCCGCGGCCGCCGTGCCCGACCCACTGCTGGCCGAGACGGCCGCCCTGGGAGAGGCGGAGCTGCTGGACGGCCTGCGCGAGGCCGTGTCCGCCCACGTGCTGCTGGTCAGCGACGGCGCCTACGGGTTCCGCCACGCCCTGGTCAAGGAGGCGGTCTACGCCGAGCTGCTGCCGGGGGAGCGGACCCGGCTGCACGCCCGCTTCGCGGCCGCCCTGGCCGCCCGGGGCGGGGCCGGCGACCCCGGGCTGGCCGCCGAGCTGGCCTGGCACTGGTACGCCGCCCACGACCTGGAGCGGGCCCTGCCGGCGGCGATCGAGGCCGGCAAGGCGGCCGAGCGCGCCTATGCCTTCGCCGAGGCCCAGCGCCAGTTCGAGCGCGCCCTGGAGCTGTGGGAGCGGACCGCCGCCCCGCCCCCGGACAGGGCGGGGATGGACAAGGCGGAGCTGCTGGCCCGGGCGGGCGAGGCGGCCGCCAACACCGGGGCCTCGGAGCGGGCGGTGGCCCTGGTCCGCTCGGCCCTGGCCGAGGTCGACCCCGGCCGGGACCCGCTGCGGGCCTCCCAGCTCACCGAGCGGCTGGCCTTCCACCTGCGGATCGCCGGCCGGCCGGGGGCGTTCGAGGCCTACCAGGAGGCGGTCCGGCTGGTCCCGCCGGCGCCGTCGCCGGAGCGGGCCCGCGCCCTGGCCGGCCTCGGGCAGGCGCTGTTGCTGCGGGCCCGGTTCGCCGAGGCGGCCTCGCTCTGCGAGGAGGCGATCGCGGTGGCCAGGGCGGTGGGCGACCGGCTGGTCGAGGGCCACGCCCTCAACACCCTGGGCGCCTCGATCGTCCGCCTGGACGAGATCGACCGGGGCCTGGGCCGCATGGAGGAGGCGCGCCGCCTGGCCGCCGAGCTGGGCGCGGCCAAGGACGAGGCCCGGGCCTGCGTCAACCTGTCGGACATGCTCGACGACCTGGGCCGGCTGGAGGAGTCGGTGGCCGTGGCCAGCGAGGGCATGGAGGTGGCCGCGGCCGCCGGCCTGCGCCGCACCTTCGGCGCCTTCCTGGCCGGCAACGCCGCCGCCTCCCTGTACCACCTGGGCCGCTGGGCCGAGACGGTGCAGCTGACCGACGCCTACCTGGGGCTGGGCAGCGACGAGGACCTCAACACGGTGACGCTGCGCCAGGGCAGGGCGGTGCTGGACGCCGGCCGGGGCGACTTCGCCTCCGCCCTGGCCCATGTCCGGGCGGCCCGCCGCCTCAGCGGCGACATGTTCATCGCCGTGCAGTACCCGCCGGTGCTGGCCGCGGCCGAGGCCGAGGTGGCGGCCTGGCAGGGCCGGCTGGAGGACGCGGCCGCGATCGTGGCCGGCGGGCTGGCCGCCCTCCAGGGACCGCTGACCGACCTCCGAGCCTTCATGCTGCTGGCCCTGGGGCTGCGGGTCGAGGCCGAGCGGGTGGCGCTGGCCACCGCCCGCCACGACGACGACACCGTGGCCGACGCCCGGCTCGTCGCCGAGGCGCTGCTGCGCTGGGCCAGGGGCACCCTGGAGGGGTCGGAGGTGGCCTGGCAGCGGGCCCTGCTGGCCACCTGCGAGGCCGAGGCGGCCCGGGCCCGGGGCGAGGGCGACCCCGAGGGCTGGCTGGCCGCGGTGGCCGCCTGGGAGCAGGCCGGCTACCCCTACCACCTGGCCGTGGCCCGCTGGCGGGCCGCCGAGGCCCTGCTGGCCCGGCGGGGCCACCGCAACCAGGCCGGGGAGCTGCTGCGCCAGGGCCACGCCACCGCCGTGGCCATCGGGGCCGAGCCCCTCCGCCGCGAGCTGGAGCGGCTGGCCCGGCTGGGCCGGATCGACCTGCGCCGGGACGCCGCGGCCGGGGGGCGGGACGGCGCCCCGGACGGGCCGGACGCGGAGCCGGCGCCGGTCGGGGCCGAGCTGGGCCTGACCGCCCGCGAGCTCGAGGTGCTGGCCCTGGTGGCCGAGGGCCGCAGCAACCGCCAGGTCGCCGACGCGCTGTTCATCAGCGCCAAGACGGCCAGCGTGCACGTGTCCAACATCCTGGCCAAGCTGGGGGTGGCCAGCCGGGTCGAGGCGGCGGCGGTCGCCCACCGCCTCGGCCTGCTCGCCGGCCCGCCAGGGCCCTAGTCCCGCCTCGGCCGCGCGCCTAGGCCGCGCCGTCCGTCTGGGCCGGCGCCGGCAGGTAGCCGGGGGTGTTGCCGCCGCTGCCGCCCCCGTCGTCCTTGCGGCAGCCGGTGAGGGCCAGGCCGAGCACGAGCAGCAGGACGGCGACGGCCAGCAGGAGCCTCGGGTATGTCCGCATTGGCATCGCCTCCGACGGGGGAACCCCGCGGCGGGGAGGCCGATTCCCGCCACCAGGCCGGGTGTGCCGAACGTCACCGCCCGCAGGTGTCGGCAGGCACCGACGCCGGCACGGGCGGAGGCCACACTGCGCGAATGAACCAGATCGTCGCCTGCCCCGAGCCCGGCTGCGAGACGGCCGCCGAGGTCGTCTCCCGCTGGGTGTGGCCGTCCACCGACGGCCCGGTCGAGCACGTCAAGGTCTTCTGCCTGCACGGCCACGCCCGGACGCTGCTGACCGCCTGGCTGGTCACCCCGGCCCGCTCGGCCCGGGTCACCCACCCGTCCGCCCGCTGGAACTAGCCACGACGGCCCAGCCGGCGAGGGGCCTGTCCCACCACCGGGCCAGTGGACCCGGGCAACGGTGCCACCTGCCGGCTGGGCCACGGTAGTCTGCGCCCATGGACGGGCTGGCAACCGGGGCCCTCGACCGCTGGCGCGAGCAGCTGGACGGCTGGGCGATCCCCGAGGAGATCCTGGCCGCGGCGCCCGAGTCGCCCTGGGGGTTCCCGGTGGGGCTGTTCCGCTCCCGGGCCGAGCGGGCCGGGTCGCGGCCGGCGACCCCCTCGAACCTGGAGGCGGCCCGCTTCCTCCCTGCCGGCGGGACGGTCCTGGACGTCGGCGCCGGCGGGGGCGCGGCCAGCCTCCCCCTGGCCGGGCTGGCCGGCCGACTGGTGGCGGTGGACGAGTCGCCGGGCATGATCGCGTCGTTCCTGGCCGCCGCCGACGCGGCCGGGGTGCCGGCCGAGGGGGTCGAGGGCCACTGGCCCGAGGTGGCCGGCCTCGTCGGCCCGGCCGACGTGGTCGTCTGCCACCACGTCCTCTACAACGTGCCCGACCTGACCCCGTTCGCCGCCGCCCTGACCGGCCACGCCCGCCGGCGGGTGGTGGCCGAGCTGACCGACCTGCACCCGCTGGTCGGCCTGGGCCCGCTGTGGCGGCGGTTCCACGACCTGGAGCGCCCCACCGGCCCGACCGCCGACGACGCCGTGGCCGCCCTGGAGGCCCTCGGCCTGGCCGTGGCCCGCCAGGACTGGGAGAACCAGGACCGGTTCGGCTTCGACGACTTCGACGAGCTGGTGGCCTTCACCCGGCGCCGCCTGTGCCTGCCCGCCGACCGCGACCCCGAGGTGGCCGAGGCCCTGCTGGAGGAGGGCACCCACCAGGTCGACGGGGTCTGGGTGAGCGGCCAGCCGCGGCGGGTGACCACCCTGTCCTGGCCGGGATCGGCGGCCTGACGAGCGGAGAGGAGCCTCACATGGACCGGCGGGCCTGGCTGCGGGAGCGGCGGCAGACGGCCGAGGAGCGCCACGACACCATCCACGCCTTCACCTACGACGAGCACTACGGGGAGATCGGCCCCACCCACCGCCGCTTCGTCACCGACCTGGTCGAGGGCTGCCCGCCCGGGGGGACGGTGCTGGACGCGGCCTGCGGCACCGGCAAGTACTTCGCCATGGTCCTGGACGCCGGCCGCCGGGTGGTCGGCACCGACCAGTCGACCGGGATGCTGGCCCGGGCCCGGGCCCGCTTCCCGGCGGTCCCGCTGGAGCGGGTCGGCCTCCAGGAGCTGGCCTTCGACGGCGAGTTCGACGCGGTCATGTGCGTCGACGCCATGGAGAACATCCCGCCCGAGGACTGGCCGCGGGTGCTGGCCGGCCTGCGCCGGGCGCTGCGCCCCGGCGGCCGGCTGTACCTGACCGTGGAGGAGCCCGACCCGGCCAGCCTGGAGCGGGCGCAGGCCGAGGCGCTCGCCGCCGGGCTGCCGGTGGTCCCGGGCGAGATGACCGCGGTGGACGCCGGCTACCACTACTACCCGTCGCGCCAGCAGGTGGCCGGCTGGCTGGAGGAGGCCGGCCTGGTCGTCGAGGCCGAGGGCCGCAGCGACGAGGGCGACGGCTACCTGCACCTGTTGACCCGGGCCGGCTGACCCGGGCCGGTCAGGCCAGGCGCTCCAGCACGGTGCCGTCGCCGGCGACCCGGAAGGCGGCCGGGACCACCGCCACCGAGTAGCGGCGGGCCAAGTCGGGCCGGCGCGACACGTCGACCACGTGCAGCGGCTGCGAACCGCCGGCCAGGCGCTCCTCCAGCTCCCGGCAGTCGCTGCACAGCGGGTGGGCCAACTGCTCAACGGCTTGCAACTCGGGCGACAAGTCGCCCGTCCGCGTGCGGCTGGTTGGCGGCAGCCCAGCCCGCATCACCGCGCTCGGCGATGTTGCGGGCTGCGTTCCAGTCGGCGTGCCCAGCGAAGCCGCACGACCGGCAGCGGAAGGTAGCTTGGTCCTGGCGGTTGGCCCGGTCGACATGCCCACAGCCGGAGCAACTCTGTGAGGTATGCGCCGGGTTCACGTGGATGACCACGACTCCGGCCCGTAGCGCCTTGTAGCCGATGAAGGAGCCGAGTTGGTGGAAGGACCAGGTGTGCAGCGTGGCCCGCTGGGGCTTGCGGAGCCGGACCCGGCCGCGGATCCCTTGGAGGTCTTCCAGGGCGATGCCACGGCCGGTGCGTTCAGCCTCGACCACGATGCGCTTGGAGATGACGTGGTTGGTGTCGGCGGCGAAGCGGGCCTCCTTGCGGCACCGCTGCTTGAGCAACCGCTTGGCTGACTTGGTGCCCTTGTGCTGGAGCTTGGCACGTAGCTGCTGGTTGCGGTGGCGGATACGGTTGAGGTGCTTGCCGGCATAGCGGGTGCCGTCGGAGGTTGTGGCGACGTTGACAATGCCGAGGTCGACGCCGAGGAAGCCGTTCGGAGCAACCGCGGACGCCTCGGGAATCTCGCAAGTGGTGTACAGGTAGAGCTTGCCGTTCCGGCATACGAGGTCCGATTCGCCCTTGCGGTAGGCGAGCAGCTTGCGCTGCTGCTCGCCCACGGCGAACCGAATGCCCTTGAGGCGGCCAGCGACTGTCCAGATGCTGACGGTCTGCTGGTCGGGCTGCCAGGACAGGCAGCGGTCGTCGTAGGGTTGGGCAGCGTCAGCGCGGAAGGTGCGCTTGGTGAAGCGGCCCAGCTTGTAGGCGTCGGCGACCCTCTTGATGACCCGCACTGCCAGCTGGGCGGACAGCCCGAGTGCGCGAATCTGACCGTAGGCGAGCTGCTGGAGGTTGTAGGCGCGGAAGGCGCCCCGCTGCCAGGCGATCTCGGAGCCGAGGTTAGCCGCTTGGTTGGTGAGCGCGAGGGTTGCCTGAAGCGCCGCTCGCTGGTCGGCGTCAGCGAGCAACTGAACTTGGACAGTGAGTCGCATCTGGGTCGCGGCGCTGCTGGGGTCCGGCTCGTTGGGGTACCCGGTGCCCTATTGTATCGAACACAAGTTCGATAATCGAGCCCAGACGACCGCCCCCTGTCTCGTTCAATCGGCGGGGAATGGCTCAGGCTGGGCCGCGAGGGTCGACGGTCAGGAGAGGGAGCCCAAGGTTCCGGTCGACGCCTGGAACCGGGCCGCCTCGCTGCTCGATTGACAACGTAGGCGAAAGACTGTGCCTGACCCGTCGGTCGAGGACGTCGCTCAGCCCGGAACCCCCGCCACCGTCGGTGCTGGACGACTCGCTGGCGTGTCAACGACGGTCAGGGATGCACGACACCTAGACTCGTGGTGCAGCTGGTAGCCACGCTCAGGCGAGGCGTTCCAGCACGCGGCCGTCGGCGGCGACCGCGAAGGCGGTGGGCACCAGCGTGACGTGGTAGCGGCGGGCCAGGTCGGGGCGGCGCGAGACATCGACCAGGACCAGCGGGCGCTTGCCGGCGGCCAAGCGCTGCTCCAGCTCGTGGCAGTCACTGCAGAGGGGGTGAGTAAACTGCACGACGGTGATGTCCGTGAACTGGACCACCGCCGTCCGCCCGGGGGTGGCGCCGACCTCGGCGAGGTCGAGGGCGGCCACGGCGCCCGGCCGGACCCCGCGCAGCCGCGCTCCCAGCTTGTACAGCTCGCAGCCGACGCACAGCCCGGTGCCGGCGGCCAGCAGGGCCAGGACCGCGACCAGGGCCCCGAGGGCCGTCCCGACCGCGCCCAGGCCGGCCAGGGAGGCGACGAAGGCCAGGCTGAGCACGGTCGCCCCGATCATGTTGGCGAACCGGGGCGGCCGGGCGTCCTCGACCCGGCCCTCGCCGACGCGGGGCTGGACGAGCTCGAAGTAGGCGACACAGGGCAGGCACCAGCGCCGGCCCAGGACCAGGCCGACGACCAGCTGCAGGGCGAGCAGGCCGTACAGCCACCACCAGCCGGTGACCAGGGCCAGGACGGCCCCGGCGCCGACGGTGGCCTGGAGGAACCGGGGGGCGCGGGCGTCGACCACGTCGGTGTCGGCGTACGGGTCGGCGGTTCGGCGGGCGGGCAGCGTGGTGGAGGACATGCGGGACCATCCTGGGTGCGCGGGAGGCAGCGGGGGGTGCGGCCCGGCCGGTCAGGCGGTCGCGGCGAGGGTGGCGCGCGACGACCGGCGGGCCCGCCGACAGGCGCAGGACACCACGCGCCCGTAGTCGAGGGCGCGGTTCCTGGTCAGGCGGACGCGCGCGGTCATGCCGGCACGGTGCCGGACCGGGCCGGGGGCTGTCAACCGCTAGCTCTGCTGCCCGGCCGGCGGGTCCAGCAGCCGCTCGCGCAGCCGCTCCAGGTCGGCCCGGCTCACGCCCGCCTCCGCCAGGTAGGGCTCGACCCCGCCGTAGCGCTCGCTCAGCCCGGCCAGCACCGCCAGCATGACCTCGGCGGTGGGGGCGTACCTGGCGATCATCGCCTCGCGCTCGGCCCGCTCCTCCGGCGGGCAGGCCGCCAGCCACTCTTCCTCCCGGGGTCGCAGCAGCTCGGCCGTCGTCGCGTAGTCGGCGGCGATCGTCTCGGCGGGCACGTCGACCAGCCCCAGCAGCAGGGCCGAGATCAGCCCGGTGCGGTCCTTGCCGGCCGCGCAGTGGATCACCACCGCCCCGTCGGGGGCGCGGGCGATCGCCGCCATGGCCTCGGCGACCCCGTGGCGGAAGCGGTCCAGCATCTGGAGGTAGTCCTCGGCCAGGGTGGTGACGGCGTTGGGCGGGGCGGCCGCCGGGTCGATGAACGACACGTTGGTGTAGGCGATGCCGTGGTCGCCCGGCTCGGCGAACGGGTTGGGGTGGTCGGCCAATTCGGCCGGCAGCCGCAGGTCGACGATGGCCCGCACCCCGTAGTCGGCCAGGGCGGCCCGCCCGGCCTCGGTCAGGGCGGCCGGGCTGTCGGACCGCACCACCGCGCCCCAGCGCGTCTCCTGCCCGCCCTCGGTCGCGTACCCGCCCAGGTCGCGGGCGTTCAGGCATCCCTCCCACTCCAGCAGCCGGGTCCACTCACGTTGCTCGGTCGTCACGAATCCCTCCCGCTCGCAGCTCGTCGAGGCCAGCCTACCGGCGTCCCCCGACGGGTTGACGACCGGGGGCCGAGCCGACCAAGGTTGAGGGGCCGGGACGCCGAGGTCCGTGAGGTGGAGATGGCTGACGTCCGCACCGCCGACGTGATGGAGGCGCTGGCCTCCGTCTACGACCCCTGCTGCCAGGAGAAGGGCCTGTCGGTGGTCGACATGGGCCTGGTCCGGCGGGTCGACCTGGACGGCGACCAGGCCCGGGTCGAGCTGCTGCTGACCACCGGCTGGTGCCCGTTCGCGGCCAACCTGGTCGGCCAGATCTCCGAGCGGGTGGCCGCCCTGCCCGGCATGGCCGGCTCGACGGTCGAG
>Ga0307415_100000843_pt1 | contig 14028 bp, 13 predicted proteins | sample DK1Cmetagenome_FD_204524 | JGI IMG/M metagenome (GOLD analysis project Ga0307415, IMG submission 204524) | Maize rhizosphere microbial communities from greenhouse at UC Davis, California, United States - DK15-C-2 | ecosystem: Host-associated > Plants > Roots > Rhizosphere > Soil | place: USA...
CCTCCGCGGGCATGCGGTCGACGAGGACCCGGGAGGCCGCCGTCGTAGGCGTGAACGCGACGTCGATGACGTCCTTCACTGCGACCGGGACGCCCCAGAGCGGACCCCGCTCGCGCGACCGCATGAGCGCGTCCGCCTCGGCCAGGGCCTCCTCGGCTCTGACGGTGATATACGCGTTGACGTCCGCGTCGATCGCCTCGATGCGGCGCAGGTAGCGCTCGACGGCCTCACGGGGCGAAAGCTCCCCCGCGCGGAGCGCTCCAGCGAGGCGCGCGACGCTCACCCGCCGGACGCCTGCGGAGGCAGAAGCCGCTCGAGTTCTTCGAACGCCGGCAGGAGGACGGCGAGGAACGCGCGCACCGCCTCGAGGTCCTCGTCCGTGGGAGTTACCCCCCGCATCTCGGCGATCCGCCGAAGTTCGGCCGGCGAGGGTGTCGCCGCCATGGAACTGACTCTAACGTCTAAGTTAGACTTCGATCGTGCCAATCTACGCGTACCGCTGCCAGTCGTGCGAGGAGCGGTTCGAGGAGCTGGTGCAGACTTCGGCGGATCCGCCGCCCTGCAGCAAGTGCGGCTCGAGCGACGTCGAGCGGGTCCTCTCGGTCTTCTCGACGGAGTGGAAGCCGAGCAACGTGAACTGGCACCGCGTCGTCTAACGCGCCGGTCGTGTCCGAGAGCTGGCGAAACCGCAAGACGCTCATCCTGAGCCGCACCGACATGATGGGCCTCCTGACGCCCGCCGAGTACAACGACTGCGTCGAGCACGCCTTCCGCATGCATGGACTCGACCGCGTCTACATGGAGCCGAAGGGACACATCGTCCTCGACGACTATCCGGGCGAGTTCGAGGTCATGCCCTCCTTCATCGAGGATCCGCCAGCGGCCGCCTGCAAGTGGGTCTCCATCCGCGAGGACAACGCGCGCTTCGAGCTGCCCACGGTCTTCTCGATCCTCGTCTACACGCACCCGGAGAGCGGCTTTCCGCTCGCGATCTGCGACGGCTCCCACCACACGATGATGCGGACGGGCTCCTCGGCGGCCGTCTCGGCGAAGTGGCTGGCGCGCAAGGACTCGAAGGTGCTCGCCATCGTCGGCGCCGGCATGGTCGGCAAGGGCTCCCTGGCCACCTGCAACGAGGTGTTCCCGTGGGAGGAGGTACGCGTCTGGAGCCGCAGCCGCGAGACGCTCGACCGCTTCGTGGCGGAGGAGCAGCCGCTGTACGACGGCTTCGAGCTCCGCGCCTCCACGAGCCTCGAGGAGGTCGTCTCCGGGGCGGACGTCGTCGTCACGGGAACGCACGCCCGCGGCGGGATCGTCGAGGACGCCTGGATCTCGCCGGGCACGCACATCGCCGCCCTCGGCGCCGACCTGGAGGGCGAGCAGGAACTCGAGGGCGCCGTCCTCCAGCGGGCGCGCGTCTTCGTGGACGACATCCGCCAGTGCCGCACGGACGGGGAGATCAACGTCCCTCTACGGGAGGGCCTCATCACCGAGGAGGACGTCGCCGGCGAGATCGGAAAGGTGATCGTCGGCGAGCTCGCGGGCCGCGAGTCCGACGACCAGATCACGGTCTTCGACTCGACCGGGATCGCGCTGCAGGACTCCGCCACCGTCCCCCTCGAGTACGAGCGCGCGCTCGCGGCCGGCGTCGGCATCGAGAAGAAGATGATCTCGACCTAGCGGCCGAGGTCGCCGAGCACCCCGGCGTCGGCGAGCTCGCAGACGCGCTCCGGCGTGTAGCCGCAGAGCTCGACCAGCACCTGCTCGGTGTGCTCGCCGCGGAAGGGAGCGCGGCGGGCCGGCTTCTCCTCCTCGCCGACGCGGAGCGGCGTGGCGACCTGGCGGACCGTTCCCAGCCGCGGGTGCTCCGTCTCGACGATCCCGTCGCGCGCGGCGACCTGCGGCTCGGCGAGCGCTTCCGCGACGTCGTTCACGCGGGCGTTGGGCACGCCGGCCGCCGAGAGGACCGCGAGCCAGTCGTCTGTCGCCCGCGTCTCGAAGGCGCGGCGGAGCTCCGGCACGAGCGCCGTCCGGTTCTCGTGCCGGCCGGCGAAGTCCGCGAAGAGCGGATCGGAAGCGAGCTCCGGCCGCTCGATCGCCTCGCAAAGCCGCTCCCAGAACTTCTGCTTCGGGCACGCGACCACGATCCACCCGTCGGCGGTGGCGAAGTTCTGGAAGGGCACGATCGAGGGGTGCGCGGACTCCGAGAGCCGCTCCGGCTCGAAGCCGCGGGAGGCCACCCAGGTGCCGACGTACATGAGCTCGTGGAGCGCCGTCTCGAAGAGCGAGACGTCGCAGTCGCACCCGACCCCCTCCCGCCGCGCCCGCCAGAGCCCCGCGAGGAGGGCGATCGCGGAGACGTAGCCGCCCGAGAGGTCGACAAGCGAGAGCCCGCTCTTCGTCGGCGGCCCGTCGGGCTCGCCCGTGAGGCTCATCCACCCGGCGAGCCCCTGCATCATGTAGTCGTAGCCGCCCTCGTCGGCCCGAGGCCCGGTCATCCCGAAGCCGGAGAGAGAGCAGCACACGATGCGAGGATTCACCTCCGCGAGGTCCTCGTACGTGATGCGAAGCCGCTTCGGATGGTCGCCGCGCAGGTTCGAGTAGACGGCGTCGACCGCGCGAACGAGGTCCTCCACGACCGCCCGCGACTCCGGGTGGCGGAGGTCGAGCGAGACGCTCTTCTTGTTCCGGTTGAACGTCTCGAAGAAGAGCGATTCTTCGCCCTCCTGGAACGGGGGCACGTAGCGCCCCACGTCTCCGCCCGACGAGGGGTCCTCGATCTTGATCACCTCGGCGCCGAGGTCGGCGAGCTGCAGCGTCCCCCACGGCCCGGCGCCGTACTGCTCGATCGCGAGAACCCGTACGTCGGCGAGGGGAAGCTTCACGCGCGCTTGCGCATCGAGACCGCGTGCCGCCACGCCCGCTCGTACGCGGGCCGCAGGTACTCCAGGTGAGCGTGCATCTGCTCGGCGGCACCGTCCGCGTCGCCGCCCGCGATCGCCGCCAGGATCCCGCGGTGGTGCTCGTTGATCGAGCTGTGGAAGCTCCGGCCGAGCGTGGAGCGGGCGAGGTGGGTCTGGAGGACCGTGAAGACCGGCTGCGTAGCGATGTAGAGGAGCGTGTTGCCGCACGCCTCGACGATCACGGTGTGAAAGCCCTTGTTGAAGGCGAACTGCTCTTGGGTCGTCATGCGAAGCGGCTGCTCGGGGATCGTTTCGCGCAGGCGGTCGACGTCGCTCGCGCTCGCCCGCTCAGCGGCGAGGCGCGCCGCCGGCACCTCGATCAGCTCACGCAGCTCGAGGAACTCCTCCAGGGTGACGTGATCCGACTCGGAGAGCAGGTTGAGGTTGCCGCGGAGGAACTCGGAGATGTGGTCGACCGTCGGCAGGGTGACGTAGCTGCCGCCGCCTGCGCCCTTGGTCGTCCGGATGAGGTTCTGCGCGGTGAGGATCCGCAGCGCCTCTCGCACGGTCGCCCTGCTGACGCCGAACTCCCGTGCCAGCACGGCCTCGTTCGGCAGCCGCTCGCCCGGCGCGAGCTCGCCGGAGACGATCAGCTCGCGAAGCTGGTCGTTCACCTGCTCGTACGCCTTGCGGACCCGGCGCACGGGCATCCCCTGCGGGTCTGCGGGCACCGAGCGGATGCTGCGCTTGCGGGCCACTAGCTTTTGCCGAACTCCCGGTCGCCGGCCGCGGAGACGGGGTTCGGCCGTCGCTTCGGGTCGTGCGTCTCGAAGTACGCCGTCAGGCTACCCACACGGTCGCGGGACGCACGCAACTCTTCGCGCAGGCGCTCTGTGGCCCCGGCGTCGACCTCCCACGTCCGCTCGTCGGAGAAGACGACTCCGTAGGCCTCGCGGGCGATCTCCGGCGTCGTGAAGTCGTCGAGGATGTCGTCGCGGACGAATTCGGGGTCGCGTTCGAGCGGGTCGCCGTAGCCGGCCGCGTTCGGCTCGACGAGCTCGATGAAGTCACCGGCGTCGAACGGGACGCCGGTGACCTTCGCGTCCAGGCGCTCCTCGTCCGGCCGGTCGGCGTTCTTCCGGCACGAGGCGACGAGGCCGTCCCAGCCGCCGAACACGCCTCGCGGCGGATCGGTCTGCCGGTCCCCCTCGCAGGAGTACACGCCGGGAACGAGATAGCGGTTCCGCCGGATGATGCCGATCCCGCCCCGCCACTTCCCCGGGGCGGCGGGCTCGGGCCGGAGCTCGTACTGGTCGCAGCGGATGGGGAAGCGCAGGTCCAGCTCCTCGATCGGGTTGTTGCGGGTGTTGGCCATCAGGTTGTCGACCGAGTCCATCGCGTCCTTGCCATGACGGCCGCCGTACGCCCCCTCGTTCACCTCGAGGTAGAGCCAGTACTCGCCCTGCTGCTCGTCGAAGCCCGAGTACGCGCAGAAGTGGATGCCCGCCGAGTTTCCCGCCGTCGTCTGCTCGGGCAAGGCGTCGCTCAGCGCGAGGATGACGTTGTCGACGACGCGCTGCACCTGCGTGAAGCGCGAGAAGCACGCGCGCGGAAAGGTCGGGTTGTAGATCGTCCCCTTGGGGGCGACGACCTCCACGGGACGGAAGACGCCTTCGTTCTGCGGGACGTGCTCCGGGAAGACGGCCTCGTCGAGCAGGATGGTGCGGACGGCGTAGTAGGCCCCGACGAGGAGCGAGCCCTCGAAGGGCACGTTGAACCCGGTCGGGACCTCGGGGTTGGAGCCGGTCAGGTCGATCGTGATCGAGTCGCTCTCGACGACGACCTTCGTCTCCACGCGCAGGCGCACGCCGCGGTTGCGAGCGTCGTCGTCGAGCCAGCCCGTCGGCGCCGCGTACTCGCCGTCGGGGATCTTCGCGATCTCCGCCCGGAGCATCCGCTCGGAGTAGTCCATCCACTCGTAGGCGGCGCTCATGACCGTCTCGGCCCCGTACCGGCCCGCGAGCCGCAGGAACCGCTCCCGGCCGAGCTGGCACGCGGCGAGCATTGCGTTCATGTCGCCGCGGTTCATCGTCTCGGTCCGGACGTTGTCGAAGATCATCCGATCGAGGTCCTCGTTCAGTTCGCCGGCCTCGTACCAGCGGAGCGCGTTGTACATCTTCGCCTCGGCGTAGACGTCGAACGCGTCGGCGTTGATGCCCGGGAACGAGCCTCCGACGTCGAGCACGTGCGCGGTCACGGCGGCGAAGCCGAGCAGCTCCCCCTCGTGGAAGATCGGCACCGCTACGGCGACGTCCGGGCTGTGCGAGGCGCCGAGGTAGGGATGGTTGTGGACGATGACGTCGCCGTCCTGGATCTGCCCCTCCAAGCGGTAGAGGAAGCCGCGGATGTACCAGGGCAGCGAGCCGATGTGCATCGGGGTCGAGTCCGACTCGCAGAGCTCCCGTCCCTCCGCGTCGAAGATGCCCGCCCCGAGGTCCTCGGACTCGCGGATGATCGAGCTGTAGCTCATGCGGAAGAGCACGCCGGCCATCTCCTTGGCGATGGCGTGGAACGCGCCGCCGAGGACGCGGAGGGTGACCGGGTCGATTTCCACCCGCTCGCGCGTCGGCGGGCCTGGGCGGCGACCGACCTCGTAATCCATCACGGACATCTCAGACCTCCACTGCCTCAGCGGCGTCGCGGGCCTCGGCCCGGGCGGCGGCGCCGGTCGCGATGACGATGTTGCCGTGGCCGTCGACCGAGGCGGCGAGCCCGGGCGGGATCACCGTGGTCGAGTCGTACTGGTGCACGATCGCGGGTCCCTGCAGGCGGTTGCCGGCCTTCAGGGCGGGACGGTCGTAGTACATGGTCGTGACCTGCTGCAGCTCTCCCTGCACCCGGAACCACGCGGGCCCCTCGTAGCGCAGGGCATCCTCGGGAGCCTTCTCGTCCCCGCGCTCGACCTCGGCGTCCTCGAGCGGCGGCATGAGGCCGATCCCGCGCACGCGGATGTTCGGGATCTCGATGTCGGAGTCCTCGAAGCGGCGCGAGTACTCCCGTTCGTGTATGTCGTGGAAGTCGGCGCGCAGCTTCTCGGCCCAGGCCTCGTCGATCTCGCCCGAGCCGACCTCGACCCGCAGCTCGTAGCCCTGGCCGGCGTAGCGGGCGTCGACGACGCGCTGGACGACGAGACGGTCGGCCAGGATCCCGTCGTCCTCGAGCTGGCGGCGGGCTTCCTCCTCGAGCTCCGCGAACCGCTTCGCCAGCGGTGCCGCGTCGAGCGAGGACAGGCGCTGGTACGAGGTGGCCACGTACTCGTAGACCATGTCGGTGGCGAGGAGGCCCATGGCAGCCGTGACGCCCGGATAGGGCGGAACGACGACGTTCGGCGTCCCCACCTCGATCGCGATCTGCGCCGCGAAGAGGGGACCAGCACCGCCCTCGGCGACGAGCGCGAAGTCGCGCGGGTCGAATCCCTTGCGCACGGAGTTCTCCTCGATGGACTGCACCATCGAGTGCGTGAGGATCTGCACCGCCCCCATGGCGGCCTCCTCGACGCTCATCCCGAGGGCCTGCGCGGGGCCTTCCTCGAACGCCCGGCGGGCCCGGTCGGGCTGGAGCTCCATACCCCCGCCGAGGAACGCCTCCGGCCTGAGCCAGCCGAGCACGACCATGGCGTCGGTCGCGGTCGGCTCGGTCCCGCCGCGGCCGTAGGCGGCCGGGCCGGGGTCGGCGCCCGCCGAGCGCGGCCCGACCCGGAAGATGCCGCCCTGGTCGACGTAAGCGATCGAGCCCCCGCCGGCGCCGATCGTGTCGACGTCGACCATCGGGATCATCGCCTGGTAGGGGCCGACCTTCGTGTCCAGCAGGTGCTTCATGCGCAGCTTGCCGCCCTGCGCGAGGCCGATGTCGGCCGACGTGCCTCCGACGTCGAGCGTGATGACGTTGTCGTGGCCGGCTTGCCGTCCCGCCCAGATGCCGCCGACGACGCCTGCGACGGGCCCGGACATGAGGAGGTTCACCGGGCGCGCCGTCGCGGCCTCGGGCGTGGACACGCCGCTCGCCGAGGTCATGAGGTGGACGCCGGTCCGCACGTCGAGCGCCCGCAGCTCCTCCTCGAGCCGGCGCACGTAGCTTGCGACCTTCGGCCCGATGAAGGCGTTGAGGCAGACCGTAGAGAAGCGCTCGTACTCGCGATACTGGGGCAGGACCTCGGACGAGACCGAGAGAAAGGCCTCCGGGAACTCCTCGCGCACGATCTCGGCGACCCGCGCCTCGTGCGCCGGGTTTAGGAAGGAGAACAGGAAGCAGACCGCGACCGCCTCGACCCCGGCGTCCTTCAGCTCCTGGACCCGCTGCCGGGCGGCGTCCTCGTCGAGCGGCACGAGCACCTCGCCGTCGCGGGTGATGCGCTCGGGCACCGTGAGCCGGTAGCGGCGGCGGACGATCGGATACCGCTGCCACGGCAGGTCCTGGTAGTTCGAGAAGTTGAGCGGCTTCTTGTGCCGCGCGATGTGGAGGATGTCGCGGTAGCCCTCGGTGGTGACCATCCCGACCCGGGCGCCGTTGTGCTCGATGACGATGTTCGTCGCGATCGTCGTCCCGTGGAAGACCCCGTCGAGGGCGGCGGGGCTCTCCCCCGCTTCCCCGGTCAGCTCGCGGATGCCCTGCACGGTCCCCTGCGAGGGGTCCTCCGGCGTGGTGGGCAGCTTGTGGACGAGCACCGTGCCGCTCTCGTCGTCGACGTAGATCAGGTCCGTGAACGTGCCGCCGACGTCGACTCCGAGCCGTTTCATGCGCTAACCCCCCGGGGTGAGGACGATCTTTCCGAAGAACTCCCGGCTCTCCATCAGGTTCATCGCGTCCTGCGCCCGCTCGAGCGGGAAGGTCTGGTGGACGAGCGGGACGATCCGGCCGCGGCGCGCGAGCTCGAGGGAGAGCTCCACCTCGGCCTTCGTGTAGACGAACGAGCCGATGACCGACTTCTGCGCGCGGAAGAACGGGATGATGTCGAAGGGGACGACCTCGCCCGCGTGTCCGCCGCAGATGACGAGGCGGCCGTCCTTCGAGAGCGAGTCGAGCCCCATCTGGAAGAGCTCGCCGCCGCAGTGCTCGTACACGAGGTCGACGCCGCGGTCGTCCGTCAGGCGCATCACCTCGGCCACGAGATCCTGCTTCGTGTAGTTGACCCCGGCATCCATGCCGAGCTCGCCGGCCCGGGCGAGCTTGTCGCCGCGCGACGAGTTCCCGATCACGTAGGCGCCGGCCATGTGCGCGAGCTGCACCGCTGCCGAGCCGATGCCGCTCCCGACCGAGTTGACGAGCACGGTCTCGCCGGGGCGGAGCTTGCCGCGCGTGAAGAGCATGTGCCACGCGGTCGCGAAGGCGAGCTGGACGGCCGCCGCCTCGACGTCCGACACCTCGTCCGGGACGCGGACCAACTGCGAGGCGGAGCAGGCGAGCCGCTCCGCGAAGCCTCCGGAGTGGGCGAAGCTGATGAAGCCGGCGTCGAGGCAGAGCGACTCCCGGCCGGTCGTGCAGAACCGGCAGCGGCCGCAGGTATCCATCAGGTACGGCATGACGCGGTCGCCCACTTGCCAGCCCTCGACCCCTTCGCCCAGCTCGGCGATCCGACCGACCACCTCGAGGCCGAGGACGTGAGGCGGCTCGACCGGGAAGCGCGACGTGCCCTCGCGGACGTCGACGTCGAGGTGGTTCAGGGCGCACGCCGCGATGTCGATCGTGACCTCGCCCGGGCCCGGGCTGGGTTCTTCCAGCTCCTCGAGCCGGAGGACGTCGGAGCTCCCGAACTCGCGGAACACGACGGCCTTCACAACTGGTCCTCCTTGCGCGTCGGACGGAATCCGTGTTTATGTCTGACTTCGGCAACAATGTCAACTTCGATGTCGTTCGCAACGGCCCGCTCCCTGCTGTTCGCGCCCGGAAACGACGAGCGCAAGCTGGAGAAGGCACTCGCAGCCGGCGCCGACGCGGTCGTGGCGGACCTCGAGGACGCGGTGCCCGCCACCGAGAAGGAGGCCGCCCGCACGGTTGCGAGGCGCGTGCTGGGCGGCGCCGCCACCGCGAGCCTCGTCGCCGTGCGGGTCAATGCTGCCGGGACGGAGCATTGGGGAGCCGACCTGCAGGCCGTCGCCGACCTCGAGCTCGACGCGCTCGTCCTGCCGAAGGCGACTCCGGAGGCGGTCGGCGCCCTCGGGCCGGACGGCCCCCCCGTCGTCGCGATCGTCGAGACGGCCCTCGGCGTGCGGCATGCCTACGAGACCGCCCGCCTGCCGCGCGTCGCCGCGCTCGTCCTCGGTGCAGTCGACCTCGGCCTCGAGCTCGGCCTCGAGCCGCGCGCCGACGGCCAGGAGGTCCTCTACGCCCGCTCGCGGCTCGTCCTCGAGTCGGCCGCAGCGGGACTCCGGAGCCCGTTCGACCTCGTGCACGTCGACACTCGCGACGACGAGGGTCTCGAGGCCGAGGCGCGCCTCGCCCGCTCGCTCGGCTTCCGCGGCAAGGCCTGCATCCATCCGGCCCAGGTCGCGATCGTGAATCGCGTCTTCTCGCCGACGGGCGAGGAGCGCGAGCGCGCCAGGCGCGTCGTCGAGGCCTACGAGCGCGGCCTCGCGGACGGGCGCGGCGCGGTCGCCCTCGACGGCGAAATGATCGACCTCCCAGTCGTCGAGCGGGCCCGACGGATCCTGGCCGAGACCGAAAGGAGCGTTTCCGAATGACGACAGAGCACGCCGCCGCGCCGAAGGCGTGGCGCGGCAGGTTCTACGAGGACTTCGAAGTCGGCGACGTCTTCCGCAGCCGCTTCGGCCGCACGATCACCGAGACGGAGAACGTCTGGTTCACGTGCCTGACGATGAACACCAACCAGGTGCATTTCAACGTCCCGTTCGCGGAGCGGACGCGCTTCGGGCGGCCGCTCGTCAACAGCACGTTCACGCTCGCGCTCGTCACCGGCATGTCCGTTCCCGACACGAGCGAGAACGCGACGGCGAACCTCGCGTGGACGGACATCAAGCTCCCGCACCCGGTCTTCGCCGGCGACACGCTCTGGGCGGAGAGCGAGATCACGGACCTGCGCGAGTCGAGCTCGAACCCGAGCGTCGGCATCGTCACGATGCGCTCGCGCGGCGTGAACCAGCGGCGCGAGGTCGTGATCGAGTTCCAGCGGACGTTCATGGTCTACAAGCGCGAGGCCCCCGAGGTCGAGGACGCGTTCCCGGGCACCGACGCGGACTGGACGGTCTGAGATGACGGCCGCGCACAGGATCGCGGAGTGGACCACCGGACTCGCGCTCGAGGAGGTTCCGCAGGACGTCGCCGAGGCGGCGAAGCTCCACCTCCTCGACACGCTGGGCTGCGGCCTCGCCGCCGCCGCCCTCGGCGTGGCGACGGAGGGCCGGGAGACGATGGCCGAACTCGGCGGCGACGACCAGGCGACCATCATCGGCGGGCCGGGACTGCCCGCCGCCAACGCGGCCTTCGCGAACGCGATGGTCTGTCACGGGCTCGACTTCGACGACACCCACTCGGACTCGATCGCCCACGTCAGCGTCGTCACCTGCCCCGCCTCGCTCGCCGTGGCCGAAGCGGGCGGAGCTGCCGGGCGCGACGCGCTCGCGGCGATCGTGGCGGCGAACGAGGTCGTCACCCGTGTGGGCATGGCCGCCTCCGGCCGCTTCCACGCTCGCGGCTTCCACCCCACCGCGGTCTGCGGGATCTTCGGCGCGACCGCCGCGGCCGCCCGCCTGGGAGGGCTCGACACCGGACGGGCGGCGAGCGCGTTCGGGATCGCCGGCTCGCTCGCGTCGGGCCTCTTCGCCTACCTCGAGGACGGCACGGCGACGAAGCCCATCCACCCGGCCTGGGCCGCGCACGGCGGCCTCGTAGCCGCCCGCCTCGCCGCGCACGGAGCCGAGGGCCCGCCCAGCATCTTCGAGGGCAAGTTCGGGCTCTATCACGCCTTCCTCGGCGCCGAAAAGGGCGAGATCAACCTCGACACCCAGCTCGCCGACCTCGGCACCCGCTGGGAGACGCACCGGATCGCCTACAAGCCGTACCCGGCCTGCCACTTCATGCACGGCGCCGTGGGCGCGACGGCGGAGGCGGGCGCGGGCGGGCTCTCTCCCGACGACGTCGAAGAGATCGTCGTCACGGTACCGGCGGCGGGCGTCGACCTCGTGCTCGAGCCGACGGCCGCGAAGGTCGCTCCGCGCACCGCGTACGAGGCGAAGTTCAGCCTCCAGTACTCCGCGGCCGCGATGGTCGTCCACGGGCGCTGCGGGGTCACGACGTACGCCGACGACGCGATCCGCGACCCCCAGGTGCTCGAGCTCGCCGGGCGCGTCCGCTACGAGACCAAGGACTACCCGACCTATCCGGCGGCCTTCCCCGGCGGCGTTCGCATCACGACGCGGGACGGGCGCACGCTCGAGGCGGACCTGCCGTACCAGCGGGGCGGCCCCGAGAACCCGATGACCGGCGACGAGGTGCGGGAGAAGTACCGGGAGAACGCCGGCCTGGCGCTCGAGGCGGAAGCCGTGGAGGCGCTCGAGGAGGCCCTCCTTGCCCTCGAGGAGCAAGACGACCTCCGGGCCGCGCTGGCGCCGCTCGCCTCCGCCGCGCTCGAGCGGGCGCCCGCCTGATGGGCGCGACGGAGGGAAGCGCCGAGCAGCGGGAGATCGTCGCGACGATCCGGGAGTTCGTCGAGCGCGACGTCGTCCCCGTCGCCTCGGAGCTCGAGCACGCCGACGAGTACCCCACGGCGCTCGTCGAGACAATGAAGGAGCTCGGCCTCTTCGGCGTCACGATCCCGGAGGACTACGGCGGCCTCGGTCTCGACCTCTCCACGTACGCCCGCATCCAGGTCGAGCTCTCGCGCGGCTGGATGAGCCTCTCCGGCGTCCTCAACACGCACTTCATCTCCGCCTGGATGATCCGGGAGCACGGGACGGAGGAGCAGCGGGCGCGCTTCCTCCCGCGCATGGCCACCGGCGAGCTGCACTTCGCCTACTCGATGACCGAGCCGCACGCCGGGTCGGACGTCCAGGCGATCCGCACGCGCGCCGTGCGCGAGGGCGACGAGTACGTGATCACCGGCCAGAAGATGTGGGCCACCAACGGCCTGCGCTCGAGCGGCGTCATGCTCCTCGCGAAGACCGACCCGGATGCCGACCCGCCGCACCGGGGCATGACGGCGTTCATCGTCGAGAAGGAGTCGAACGTCCACGACCAGCCCGGCCTGACGGTCTCCCGCCCGCTGAGGAAGCTCGGCTACAAGGGCGTCGAGTCGACCGAGCTCGTGTTCGACGCCTTCCGGACACCGGCGGGGTCCGTGCTCGGCGGCGAGGAGGGTCTGGGGTTCAAGCAGTTCATGGGCGGGATCGAGCTGGGGCGCGTCAACATCGCGGCCCGGGCCGTGGGGATCGCGCAGGCGGCGTTCGAGGCCGCGATCCGCTACGCGCAGGAGCGCGAGGCGTTCGGGAAGCCGATCGCCCACCATCAGGCGATCCAGCTCAAGCTGGCGCAGATGGCGACGAAGATCGAGGCCTCGCGGCTCCTCATGCTCGAGGCTGCGGACCGGAAGGACGCTGGCGAGCGCGCCGACCTGGAGGCCGGCATGGCCAAGCTCTTTGCGACCGAGACGGCCGAGGAGGTCGCGCTCGAGGCGATGCGCATCCACGGCGGCTACGGCTACTCGCAGGAGTACGTCGTCGAGCGCATCTACCGAGACGCGCCCGTGCTCATCCTCGGCGAGGGCTCCAACGAGATCCAGCAGCTCCTCATCGCCCGGCGGCTCCTGGAGCGGTACGAGGCCTGACGTGGAGTTCTCCCTCCCGGACGAGCTGACGGAGATCCGCGCCGCCGTCCGCGACCTCTGCGCCGGCTTCCCGGGCGAGTACTGGCGCTCGCTCGAGCCGGACCGCTATCCGGAGGAGTTCGTCCGGGCCCTCACCGAGGGCGGCTGGCTCGCCGCGTTGATCCCGGAGGAGTACGGCGGCGTGGGCCTCGGGCTGACGGCGGCCAGCGTGATCCTCGAGGAGATCAACGCCTCTGGCGGGAACGCGGGCGCCTGCCACGCCCAGATGTACACGATGGGCACGCTCCTTCGGCACGGGAGTGACGAGCAGAAGGGGCGCTACCTGCCGAAGATCGCCGCCGGGGAGCTTCGGCTCCAGGCCTTCGGCGTCACGGAGCCGACGGTGGGCTCCGACACGACCCGCATCCAGAGCACGGCCGAGCGGGTCGACGGCGGCTACGTCGTCAGCGGCCAGAAGGTCTTCACGTCGCGGGCCCTCTACTCCGATCTCATGCTCCTGCTCGCGCGGACGACCCCGCTCGACGAGGTCGAGAAGCGGAGCGACGGCCTCTCCGTCTTCCTCGTCGACATGAAGGCCGCCGGCGACACACTGACCATCCGCCCGCTCAGGACGATGATGAACCACGCGACGACCGAGGTGTTCCTCGACCGCGTCGAGCTGCCGGCCGACGCGCTCGTCGGGGAGGAGGGCAAGGGCTTTCGCTACATCCTCGACGGGATGAACGCTGAGCGTGTCCTCATCGCGGCCGAGTGCATCGGCGACGGTCGCTGGTTCGTCGAGAAGGCGGCGCGCTACGCCTCGGAGCGGGAGGTGTTCGGACGTCCGATCGGCGCGAACCAGGGCGTCCAGTTCCCGGTCGCGCGGGCGCACGCCGCCATCGAGGCGGCCGACCTCATGCGCTACAAGGCGGCCTGGCTTTTCGAACAGGGCGCCCCAGCCGGCGCGGAGGCGAACATGGCCAAGCTCCTCGCCTCAGAGGCCTCCTGGGCGGCGGCGAACGCGTGCCTGGACGCTCACGGCGGCTGGGGCTTCGCGGCGGAGTACGACGTGGAGCGCAAGTTCCGGGAGACGCGCCTCTACACGATCGCGCCCGTCTCGAACAACCTCATCCTCGCCTACCTCGGCCAGCACGTCCTCGGCATGCCCCGGTCCTACTAGGTCAGCCCGCGCATGCGCTTCGGTCTCTTCGTCGCCGCGCAGTACCCGGCCGGGGAGGATCCGGCCGCCCGGCTCGCCGAGCACCTCGAGCAGGTGCGCTTCGTGCGCGACGCCGGCTTCCACTCGGTCTT
>Ga0307415_100000846_pt1 | contig 13994 bp, 10 predicted proteins | sample DK1Cmetagenome_FD_204524 | JGI IMG/M metagenome (GOLD analysis project Ga0307415, IMG submission 204524) | Maize rhizosphere microbial communities from greenhouse at UC Davis, California, United States - DK15-C-2 | ecosystem: Host-associated > Plants > Roots > Rhizosphere > Soil | place: USA...
GTCCCGCAGCGGACGGCATTGTCCCATGCATTCGGTGGATTGGCTGCGGGTCTGGTCGGGACGGCCAAGTACTACCTGTGGTATTCAGAGGGACCGGAGCACCTCACGACGTTCCGGATGGCTGCGATCATCATCGAGATCATTCTGGGATATCTGACCTTCACTGGAAGTCTGCTGGCGGCGGGAAAGCTCCAGGAGGTCAAGTGGATTCCTCAGCGCCCGGTCACCTATCCCCTGCAGAACGTCACCAACATCGGACTGCTGGCGCTGGCTCTGGTCGTAGGCGTGGCGCTGACGCTGAACCCCGCCGCACCATGGGCCCCGGCACTCTTTCCTGTCGTCATTCTCCTGGCGCTGGTTTTCGGAGTGCTGCTGATCATTCCCATCGGCGGCGCCGACATGCCGACGGTCATCGCCATCCTGAACTCGTATGCCGGCTTGGCGGCAGTGGCCATGGGGTTTGTACTCGACAACAAATTGCTGATCACGGCCGGCGCACTCGATGGCGCCAGCGGACTGATTCTGGCCATCATCATGTGCAAGGCGATGAACCGTTCGTTCGTCAATGTTCTATTCGGAGCCTTCGGGCAGGCGCAGCAGACAAAGAGCGGTGGAGAACAGAAGATCTACAAGGAGGAGACGATCGAAGGGGGGGCGCAGGTGCTCGAGCAGGCGAATCTTGTCGTCATCATTCCCGGGTACGGCATGGCAGTGGCGCAGGCCCAGCACAAGGTGCGGGAGCTCTATGATCAGCTCAAGAAGCGGGGTGTGACCGTCAAGTTCGCCATCCATCCGGTTGCGGGACGCATGCCGGGCCATATGAACGTCCTGCTGGCCGAGGCCGATATACCCTACACGGACCTGGTGGAGATGGACGAGATCAACCCGGACATGCCGCAGTGCGATGTGGCCCTCGTGGTCGGCGCGAACGACGTGGTGAATCCGGCCGCCAGAACGGAGAAGACAAGTCCGATCTACGGCATGCCGATTATCGATGCCGACAAGGCCAAAACCGTCTTCGCAATCAAGCGGAGCAAGAATCCGGGATTCGCCGGGATCGACAATGAGCTGTACTTTTCCGAGCGAACCTGGATGCTCTTCGGTGACGCCAAGAACGTGGTCGGCGAGCTGGTCAAGCAGCTCTCCGGCAGCGGCGCCCACTGACCCGTCGTTATTTCTTCCTTAAACCTTGAGATGTCCATGAAAGCGCGTCTGGTTCTACTTGCCCTGCCTCTCGTGTCCGCCAGCGCCCTCTCGGCACAAAGCAGTTCGTGCATCGACCAGATCCGGGTGCCTGCGGTGGGACAGTGGGCCGAGTACCAAGCCGTCTTCAAGCAGCAAGAACCCTATACCATGCGTTACGCCGTTGTCGGTGGGGAATCCCGCGGCGGGAAAGCTCTGAAGTGGGTGGAGCTTCGCATGACCGGTAACAAGAAGGATGGCGACATGGTCACTCAGATGCTGGTGCCCGGGTCTGCTGCGGAGCTTGGCGACATCCAGGAAGTGGTGATGAAGCACGGGGATAAGCCGGCGATGAAAATAGATGGCAGAATGCTGATGATGATGCGCGAGCAGATGAAGAAGCAGTCGTTTCTCACCGACCTCTGCAAGGACGTTACGCTGGTAGGCGGCGAAACGGTGGAGGTACCGGCTGGCAAGTTCAAGACCCAGCACTTCCGCAGTGCCAAGTACGGTTCGGACAGCTGGGTGTCATCCAAGGTCCCATTTTCGATGATCAAGACAGTGGGGACCGACCACGAACTGACCCTGGTAGGGCACGGAGATGGGGCGGAATCCTCGATCACGGAGGAGCCGAAGAGCATGGGCGGACACTAGGACGTAGGCAGACTAGCCTAACCCCCGGTTAGCAGTTAGCGTTCCACCCTGTTACCTGCATGCCATCCTTGTCTGCCAAACCAGCAGTTCGCTTGGTTTGAGCCCTCAGTCGAGTCCCTCCTCCGGGTACCGGCCGCAACTCACCACGCCGCTATGGTTTATCTAAGGTGTTGATTTCTCGCATCTTAGGCGTTATATTGGCCGACTTCAAATTTGGCTCGGCCGCAGTCGTGGCTGTCAACCGAGCGGGGGACAAGGTCCCGTGGGAGGCTAAAGGCGTGACAATCAAGGCACGTGGGAAACGTCGGCCGGTACGACCGGCTCAGATCGCCCGCGCAATCGATGAAGGCCGTGAAAGCCTGGACCTTTATCTGGACGAGATTAGCCGGGTTCCACTTCTCAATCGCGAAGAGGAGATGGAGCTCGCCCGGAAGGCGTTCAAGGGCAATGTGACTGCGCAGGAACGCCTCGCGCGTCACAACGTCCGGTTCGTCGTTTCCGTGGCGAAGAAGTTCCAGAATCGAGGTGTGCCGCTCGTCGATCTGATCGGCGAGGGGAATCTCGGCCTCATGACGGCAGCCCGGAAATTCGATCCCGATCGCGGCGTCAAGTTCATCTCGTACGCCGTCTGGTGGATCCGCCAGGCAGTTCAGGCCGCGATCGCACGTCACGGCCGGCCGGTACGTGTGCCACTCAACCGCACGGCGGACTTGAGCCGACTGGGCAGGACCACAACCCTCTTGAAGGACCGTCTGGGCCGCATGCCAACCACGGAAGAGCTGGCCCGGGCTACTGGTCTGACAGTGGAAGCGGTTCGGTCCCTCAGCGCGCTGAATTCCGAGGCTGTGCGCCTGGATCACCCCACGCGTGATGGCGAGGGGAACGAGCGAATCGAGCGCTTCACCAGCGGCGAGCAGGAAAGCACCGACATGTCCACGATGGCCAACAGCCAGACCCGGGACATCGAGGCCGCGCTGGCAGCCCTTCCACCGCGTGACGCCAAGGTGCTGAGGCTGTACTTCGGACTGGATGACGGAAACAGCCGGACCCTGGAAGAGATCGGACGTATGATGGGGGTCACGCGCGAGCGGATTCGCCAGCTTCGGGATCGTGCCCTGCTTCGCCTCCGCGAAGGTGAAACGGGCGATCGTCTCAAGGATCTGGTGGCGTAAGAGGCTATTGACTATCGGCTGTTAGCTGTTCCGATGTTCAGAAACCCTCCGATCGTTCGGAGGGTTTCTATTTTTTAGCTCGCCAACAGCCAACAGCCAACAACCAACAACCAATAGCCAATGACCCCTATCCCGCACGCTATCAACCGCCAGGACGACGGGCTGAAGATCGAATGGGACGAGAACGGCCACGAGGGGTTCTATCCCGCGCGTGGACTGCGCCTCGCTTGTCCCTGTGCGGCGTGTGTAGAGGAGATGAGTGGCCGACCGCTTCTCGATCCTGCAACAATAGCAGTCGACATCCGGCCCTTGAGCATAGCCCTGGTGGGTGCCTACGGGCTCAGGATCGAGTGGAGTGATGGACATTCGACCGGCATCTACACCTTCGAGCGCCTGCTTCGCGGCTGCCCTTGTGGTCGTTGCGCGCAGGCGTGACCCCGGACACATCCTATCCCCGTCTCCGGAGGCACTCTGTACCGCTAACGATTGACCTGACTGCTGACGATTGACCTGCTACCCCCCGCTGCTGGAGCCCCACATGCCGCATGAGCGCCACTCAAGTATTCGCGAAGGGCTGGTCGCCGGCCTGCTCGGAGCAGTGCTCGTTGCCATCTGGTATACCGTCGTCGACTTGGGTCGTGGCGAGATGTTCTACACTGCGAACGTGCTGGGCCAGGTGTTTGCTCAGGCCGACACGATGCCAAGCGTGCGAACGGTGAATTCTCCAGCTGTGATTCAGTACTCCCTGCTGCACTTCGGATCGTTCATCGTCTTCGGCATCGCCATGGCGGCGCTGACCCATCTGGCCACACGCAATCCGGCGCTCAGGATGGGCGTGTGGCTCGGCTTGGTTATCGGGTTCATGTACTGGCTTGGCATGTCATACACCCTGTATCGGGCGACCGACCAGCGGTTCCCCTGGTGGACGGCTCTCGTCGGCAGCGTACTGGGTATTGGAGCCGTGGGACTTTATCTATGGCGCCGGCATCCGGGCCTGCGCAGCGTGGAGGGTCGCCCCCTCGGAGCCGAGGTGAAGTCACCGCCCCATCCGCCCGGACGGCAAGCGGGCTGAGCGACGGTGGCTTGCGCGACGGAGGTAGCAGACGCAATGTGGTAGACACGGTGCGTGCAGGATCTCTGACGCGGGGCCGCTCCGGAGGGCTTGCCATGCTGGACAATTCCCACTCGACGATGGCTGAAGGCACCGATGTCGGCATCATCGGCGGTATGGCCGTTGCCATCTGGTTCCTGATTCTGGACACCATCGCGGGTCATCCCTTTCAAACGCCAAGTCTGCTCGGCCAGGTCGTACTCTTCGGCGACGCTCGGCCGGATACCAACCAGGTCGTCTTTGGTGCGATTCTCGTCTACACCGCGTTCCACTTCGCGGTGTTCGCACTGCTGGGGATGGGTTTGGTCATCCTGGTTCACTGGGCGGTTCGCGACTCAGTGGTGCGCTACGCAATCCTGCCGGTATTCCTCGTCTTCGAGGTGCTCTTCTACGGGTTGCTCGAGGTCCTCTCGGAGCGCACGAACACGCTATTCCCCTTCTGGGCTGTTGTCGCCGCCAACACTCTGGCCGCGCTGTCCATGGGCGCGTATCTCTGGATCCGTCACCCGGACTTCCGCCGTTCGATACGGGAGACACCACTCGGGGACGCGCCGCGCTAGTTATTTCGGCGCGCTATCAATCCACCCAAATTACTTTCCAGGTTCACTTTACTACGGCCTGGTCTGTGATCCGAGCATACTCCACCAGTTTCCTGCTGCTCGCCGCTTCCCTCCTGCTTACACCTACCCTCTCCGCACAGCTTGAGCCCCCCTCAACTGGTGGTGCCGTGGCACTCGACCAGGAGCTGCGGATGCTGGGACACTACAAGCGCGTGCTGATGATCGGCGCTCACCCTGACGACGAAGACACCGAACTGCTCACCGTGCTGGTACGGGGCATGGGAGCTGAAGCTGCGTACCTCTCGCTGAACCGGGGAGAAGGTGGACAGAACCTGATTGGCCCGGAGCTGGGTGAGGCGTTGGGATTGATCCGGACGGAGGAGCTGCTGGCAGCCCGGCGCCTAGATGGTGCCCGACAGTACTTTACCCGGGCGTACGACTTTGGCTTCTCCAAGACCATCGATGAGACCTGGACTCACTGGGCCCGCGACACGGTACTCAAGGATGTCGTGAGAATCGTCCGCCGGTTTCGGCCCCAGATCATCGTTTCCATCTTCAGCGGCACCCCCAGGGATGGCCATGGCCAGCACCAGGCCGCGGGCTGGGCGGCCCAGGAAGCGTTCACCGCTGCGGGCGATTCGACGCGGTTCAAGGAGCTGTTTCGGGAGGAGGGGCTGATCCCCTGGACTCCTCAGAAGCTGTATCGCAGCACCCGGTTCGACAGCGCGGCAACCACGCTCACGCTCAACGGCGGCGTGCTGGATCCCGCCGTCGGCAAGTCCTTCCACCAGATTGCCATGGCCGGCCGTAGCCTGCACCGTTCCCAGGATATGGGACAGTTGCAGAGGATCGGTCCGTCCCAGATACGGCTTGCGCTGTTGCAGAGTCGTGGGGCGGGTCCTGATACCGGCTTGTTCCATGGCATAGACACCACCCTGAACGCCATGCCGCTCGGAGAAAGGCGGACCACCGAGTCCGCCGGACTCGTGCTCGCCGGGGAGGCGGCGCCCGCCCTCCGCCGCTACGTGGCGCGGGTGGACTCCGTCAACGCCTCTCGTGGGGACCAGGCCAGGCGAAGATCGCTGTTGGCACGTGCGGCAGCCGATCTGGAGGCCGCCGTAGCTCAGCCACCACGAGCTACGAGTTCTGAGCGGGCAGTGTATTACACGCGTGGCATCGAACAGGAGGATCAGCTCGCACACCTGAACTCCTCCGCATGGCATCTTGGGCGGATGGTCTTCGACGCGGTAGTGGACGACGAGCGGGTGGTTCCCGCGCAGGTGCTTCGCTGGTCTCTGTCCTCCTGGAACGCTTCCGATGTACCGCGGAGGGCGGCCATGCGTGCTGCCGAGTGCATGCCACTGGGAGAGTGCCGAGCTCCGGAACATGAACCCAGTCCGCACCTCGTCGCGCCCGGCCAGGTGAGGACCGACACTTTCGATTTTGTGGTTTCAGAACAACCTCCTTCGACGCCCTACTACCTTCGGCTCCCTCGCACGGGTGATCTCTACCAGTGGCCCCGGGAGCGCGCCGACCAGGCACGGATCACCGGAGGGCTGCCGTACGGTGAGCCATTCGAGGCTCCCACTTTCGTGGGCTCGGTGGAGGTGAATGCGGGTGAGTCTGACAGCCTGGGCGCCTCACGATCAGCGGAAGCGGTATTCCGCTTCAACGACCAGGCCCGTGGCGAGGTGCGCCGGCCCGTTGTCGTGGTGCCCCGAGTGGACGTGAAGATCGATCCCTCCACTGAGCTCTGGGCGACGAGCTCCGTGGCCCCCCAACAATTCACAATCACCCTGGTTCACGGAGCTCGCGACTCAACCGCTGGAACGGTCAGCCTGCGACTTCCCCGAGGCTGGACCCCCGTGGCTGCCCAGCGATTCGCCTTTACCCAACCGGATGAGCGAGCCACGTTCGACTTCCTGGTAAAACCTCCCACTGGCATGCCGACTGGCCCGGTCGAGATGCGCGCGTTCGCCCGGGACTCGGAGGATCGGATTTACGATGTCGGCCTTTTCACAGTGGACTACCCCCACATCCGGCCGCGTGCCTTCGTCAAGCCCGCCACCGCAACCGTGCGTATCGCTCCACTGGCGCTGCCGAGACTCACCCGGGTTGGCTATGTCCGGGGTGCGGCGGATCAGGTCCCGGAGGCGTTGTCCAGCGTCGGTGTTCCGGTGGTTCTCCTGAACTCCGAAACGCTGGGGCGTGGAAATCTGTCGAGGTTCGATGCAATCGTAGTCGGTCCCCGCGCCTATGAGACCGACTCATCCCTTGTCGCCAACAATCGCCGGTTGCTGGCGTACGTCCGGGGAGGGGGTCTCTTGATCGTGCAGTATCAGCAGCACCGGTTCTTCACGGGGCAGTTCGCCCCCTATCCTATGACGGTAGGCGGGCCACAGGTGAGTCACGATCGCGTGACCGACGAGAAGGCTCCCGTTCGCATCCTGGCGAGGACGCACCCCGTCACCCGGCTCCCCAACAGGCTCACGAACTCCGATTGGGGGGGCTGGGTCCAGGAGCGCGGCCTCTACTTCGCCCGCAGCTGGGACCGGCGATATCGACCGGTGCTGGAAACGCACGATCCCGGGGAGTCCGCGCAACAAGGAGGACTGCTGATCGCGTCAGTTGGCAAAGGAACGTACGTCTACACCGGGTTCAGCTTCTTTCGGCAGCTGCCTGCGGGTGTGCCTGGGGCGTTCAGATTGTTCGCGAATCTGCTGGGCTTGTCGAAATGATGGAGAGGGCGGAGAAGACGGAACGGCGGACAAGGAGCACCTGGGAGCATTTCCTTTCCGTCCTTTCCGTCCTCACCCTCTTCTTCATTCTTCCCACCTGCTTCAACGACGACCGCAGTCCGGTCGTGCTTTACTCTCCGCATGGCCGCGACCAGCTGACGCTGCTGGAACACGCGTTTGAACGCCACCGGCCAGATGTCGATATCAGGTGGCTCGACATGGGGTCGCAGGAGATTCTGGACCGGCTGCGCTTCGAGCGAGTCAATCCGCAGGCGGACGTCTGGTTCGGTGGCCCCAGTCCGATCTTCGAGCGTGGAATCGAGGACTCACTTCTGCAGCCGTATCGTCCGAGTTGGGCTTCCAGCGTCGACCTCAAGGCGGTGGGGCGGAACGACCTCTACTTTCCCGTGTACCGAACGCCGGCCGTGATCGCCTTCAATAGCCGGGCCGTTTCTCGGGCCGAAGCTCCCCGAGACTGGGACGAAGTGCTGGAGCCCCGCTGGAAGAACAAGGTGATCATCCGTGATCCGATGGCCAGCGGCACGATGCGAGCCATCTGGGGACTGATTCTGCTGCGAAGCCTGCGTCAGACGGGTGACACTGCCGCGGGCATGGCGTGGCTCCGGCGCCTCGATGGTCAGACGAAGACATACACCATCAATCCCGCACTTCTCTACGAGAAGCTGGCGCGCCAGGAAGGACTCGTAAGCCTGTGGGACCTTCAGGATATCCTGATCAGCGCGGCGAAGGGCCTGCCACTCGGCTACGTCTTTCCGCGCAGCGGAACGGTCGTCATCGACGACGCGATCGGGCTGGTGCGGGGAAGCCGCCATTCGGAGGCGGCCCGCGCCTTCATCGACTTCGTGGGAAGCCAGGAGGCGCAGCTGCTCGCGGCCCGGGAAGTCTTCCGCCTGCCTGCGCGCGAGGACCTGCCGGCGGATTCAGTGCCTTATTGGGTGACTGAGGTCGAGCGGGAGATGGTGGTGAGCGATGTGGACTGGAGCGTGTTATCCAGTCATGGAGCAGAGTGGATGCGGTACTGGGATCAGCATGTGAGAGGGACCGGAAGAAATTGACCTTCCTCCAGCTCGAGCATCTCACCAAGCGCTTCGACGGTACGATGGCGGTGGACGACCTGTCACTCACGATCGAGCGTGGCGAGATGCTGGCCTTGCTGGGGCCGAGCGGTAGCGGCAAGACCACAACGCTCAGGCTGCTGGCGGGCTTCGAGGTTCCGGAGCGGGGCCGCGTAGTGGTCGAGGGTGAGGACGTGACCCGGCTGGAGCCGGTGGCGCGTCGGTTCGGTATGGTGTTTCAGCACTACGCCCTCTTCCCTCATCTGGATGTGGGACAGAATCTGGCGTTCGGCCTGGAGTCACTCGGGGTCGGTGGAGATGAGCTCGAACGCAGGGTGGCCCGAGCGCTGACCCTGGTGGATATGGCGGGGTTCGAGCGCCGTCGCATAGGACAACTCTCGGGAGGCCAGCAGCAGCGCGTGGCCCTGGCGCGCGCCTTGGCGCCTGAGCCGAGGGTGTTGCTGCTGGATGAGCCGCTGTCGAACCTGGATCCTTCTCTCCGAGAGCGGACTCGGCGCGAGATCCGTGAGCTCATCCGCCGGGTCGGGATCACCACTGTGCTGGTGACCCACGAGCAGGATGAGGCCTTCGATCTGGGAGATCGCGTGGCGGTGCTCCGCGGAGGCAAGCTGGAGCAGGTCGGCACGCCCGAGGAGCTGTATGCGTCACCCCTAAGCGAGTTCGTGGCAGCGTTCGTGGGACGTTCCAGCGCGATTGATGTCGTAGTACTCGGCCCTGGTGGCCGTGGCGCGCGCGTTGCCGTGGAGGGCGTCGAATGGGATCTCACCGACACCAATGACGCTCCCGCCGGCCCCGCTCTCATGGTGGTGCGGCCTGAAGCCTTGCGGCTCATGCCTCCGGCCCCAGGCACCCTCGCGGGAACCGTAACGGCCCGCCGCTTTACCGGTGCCTCGAGCCTCTTCACGATCCTCACTGATGGAGGCGCGTCTCTCGAGGTCACGGGGCCGCCCCGATCGGTAAGCGCGGGCGAGCGGGTAGGCGTCATGCCGAGCCGAAGGGCCGGAGGCGGAATCCACTTGTTCCCACGGCGCAGTCCATGACGCGCGGCAGGCGTCTCGAGCTGCTGGGTGGACTGCTTCTGATCGTCCTGCTCTGGCTGATCGTCTATCCCCTGGTGCTCGTCCTCATCGAAGGGTTCTTCGGTCCGAGTGGCTGGACGCTGGACTTCGTGCGGATGTTCTTCGAACAGCGCAATGAAGCTCAGGCACTGTGGGGGAGCCTGTGGATCTCTCTCGTGAGTGTCATCCTGGCGGCAGCGATCGGCATTCCGCTGGCGTTCCTGTTCGGCCGCTACGACTTCCCCGGTCGCTCGGTCCTGGGCTGGCTCGTGGCGCTGCCTGCTGTTCTCCCCCCACTGGTCGGTGTAATCGCCTTCCTGTTTCTCTACGGCGAGAGCGGGTTCATCTCTCTGCTGCTGCAGCGCGTTTTCCGCCTCGAGGAGGCTCCATGGACGCTCCAGGGCGCGGGAGCGATCCTGCTGGTACACGCGTACTCCATGTACGTCTACTTCTACCTGTTCACGCGGTCGGGTCTCGCCTCGCTCGACGCCTCTGCGCTCGAGGCGGCGGCGAGTCTTGGTGCTGGCCGATGGCGCACCCTTCGACGGGTGGTGCTGCCGCTGCTGTATCCCTCGCTGGCTGGTGCCGCGCTCCTGACGTTCATGACCTCGCTCGCTTCGTTCAGCGCGCCCTACATCTTCGGTGGCGGCTTCCGGGTCATGACCACCCAAATCGTGGCGACCCGGCTCAATGGCGACAATGAGCTGGCGATGATCGAGACCGTGTCTTTGACGCTGATCGCATTGGCGGGGCTCTGGCTGCTTCGAGCACCGAGCGCGTTGGACAACGTGGCGGGTGGGCGCAAAGGCACGGCTCCCACCCGGATTCGAGTGCGCCGGCGCAGCGTACGCTTTGGCCTGGCCCTGGTGGGCTGGGGACTCGCTCTTATGCTGTTGCTGCCGCATCTGACCTTGCTGCTGGTCTCGTTTGTGCCACTCGGCACCTGGACGACCGAGCCGGTGCCCCCTGCGTACACCTGGCGCAACTACCTGACGCTCATCGAGGATCCGGTACGGGCTCGGCCGCTGTTCAACAGCATCTGGCTCGCGTGCATCTCCACTCTTGCCGCGGTCGGTATCGCACTCATGGCCGGGCTCCTGGCGGTGCGGCGTCGGGTGCGGGGCCGCGGAATGATCGAAGCCGTTCTCGCGGTTCCCTGGGCGGTGCCCGGAACCGTCTTTGCCATCGCGCTGGCGACGGCCTTCAGCGTTCGGGCGCCATGGGCCGGCCGCTTCGTGCTGGTGGGTACATTGTGGATCCTTCCGCTAGCGTATCTCGTCAGGAACTTGCCTATCACCAGTCGGGCAATCCTGGCGGGCTTCCGGGCCCTCGATCCCTCGCTCGACGAAGCCGCGGCCACTCTCGGGGCGGGACGCTGGCGCACTCTGCGGCGGGTGACGCTGCCGCTCCTCCGTCCCGCGCTGGTGGCGGGGGCCAGTCTGGCGTTCGTGACCGCATTCGGAGATTTCGTTACCTCCATCATGCTGTACACCTACGACACCCGGCCCATCTCGCTGGAGATTCTCTCCAGCCTGCGGCAGTCCGATGTTGGCGTGGCCGCGGCCTATGGGGTGGTCCTCATGGCGGTCAGCGCCGCCGTCTTCGCCCTGGGCGCTGACCGGGGTAGCGGGGGATGACGCCGCCGCTGACCCAGTCGCCGGGCCAGTTTCGCCGCCTCGCCGTGCTCATCGGCGTGAACTTTGTGGACATGATCGGGTTCATGATCGTGCTCCCGCTGCTTCCGTTCTACGCACTCAAGCTGAATGCGTCACCTATCATCGTGGGGCAGCTGATTGCATCGTATTCCATTGCCCAGCTGATCGCCGCGCCGCTGTGGGGCCGGGTGTCGGACCGCTACGGCCGGAGGCCAGCACTTCTCATCGGGCTGGGTGCATCGGCGATCGCGTATGTCGTGTTCGGCCTGGCAGACAGTGTCTGGCTCCTCTTACTGTCTCGTGTCGTTCAGGGCGCCGGAGGAGGGACGACCGGCGTGGCGCAGGCATATGTGGCGGACACCGTGGCGCCCGCCGACCGGGCCCGTGCGTTGGGATGGCTCTCCGCTGCCACATCGGCCGGCGTCATGGTCGGTCCGGCGATCGGTTCCTCGGCGGCACACTTCGGCCAGGCTGCCCCGGGCTTGATTGCCGCGGCGCTCTGTCTCACGAACGTGATCTTCGCCTGGAAGTGGCTGCCGGAGTCGCGCAAGGCGTCCGTGGGCAGTGCAGCCCGGGTGATGCGGCCCTTATGGCATCCGGCGTGGATGGCTCTCCGTCACCCGGGATCGCCCATCGGCCGCCTTCTCTGGATCTACGGCGTGGGCATGATCGCGTTCTCTTCCAACACCTCGATCATGGCCCTGTATCTGGGCGCCGAGTTCGGCATTGATGAGAAGACGATCGGCTACGTTTTTCTCTACGTGGGTGTCCTCTCGTTCGTCATGCGAAGTCTGCTCCTGGGTCCGATCGTGGACCGGATCGGCGAGACGTGGGCGATGCGAATCGGGACCGGGCTTCTGGTCCTGGGGCTTGCGTTGTATCCGCTTCCTCGCGATCTCTGGACACTCGCCCTTGTCATACCTGGCGTACCTATCGGTACGGCACTCCTGTTTCCCGCTACGACATCTCTGATGTCGCGGTACTCCGAACCAGGTGAGCTCGGCACGACCATGGGAGTCTCACAGACATTCGCCGGTCTGGCCCGGGTCGTCGCGCCGCTTCTGGCCACGGCATTGTTTCAGCGGCTCGGCCACGGCTGGCCGTACTATGTCGCGGCGATCTGCGTGGCACTCGTAGGGATCATGGCGTTCCAGGTGGAGGTCCACCCCAGACCCGTCAAGCATGCGGCGGAAGGAGCCGGAGCCTGATGAACGAGGAAGACCGCATTGCACGGCTGGAAGAACGCGTGTCCGTACTCGAAGAAGCACTGAGCAGGGCAGCGGGTAAGCGGGCAGGCGGGGAGGCGGGGAGGCAAGAAAACAGAACCGCGGAATCCGGCACAATAGCGCAAGGAGTAAAGCCCGATGTAAAACCGACAACCGCCCCCCCTCCACCCCAGCCAACCTACCCGCCTACCCGCCTACCCGCTTTCCCGCTCTCCTCGGAGCAGTGGATCGGTCAGCGAGTGCTTCTGGCCGTCGGTGTGGTCGCGCTGATCCTCGCCGCCGGCTACCTGCTGCGGCTCTCCTTTGATCGCGGCTGGATCTCTCCGGTCATGCGGTGTATCGGAGGCGTGATCAGCGGTGTGGCGGTCGGAGCCATCGGGTGGCGGCTGCAACCGCGCTACCGCACGTATGGTGCGGCCCTGATCGGGTGCGGTGCCGCGATCATCTATCTGAGCGTGTGGGCCGCGGCGCGCTTGTACGGTGTGCTTCCGCCAACCACGGGAATTTTCGCTCTCGCGCTGGTTTCCGTGGCTCTGGCCATGATCGCGTATGCCATCGACGTGGAGGCGCTGGGAACCACGGCCGCGCTGGGAGCCTTCTTCGCCCCCATCCTCCTGGGTCAGGATCGGGCAGATGCGGGACTCCTGCTCCTGTACCTCGCCTTTATGGCGGCGGGACTTGGATCGGTCGCCGCGCGCCGGCGGTGGCGGCTCACCATGCTCGTGGTCGCGCTCAGCTACTTCGGCGTCGCGTTCAGTGGTGCGGCAGATCGTGGACCTCCCTGGGGTCTGCTATTCTACGGCGTGATCGGCGGTGCAGCCGGCATTTACGTCGGCCTCAAGGAGCGCTGGTGGGAAACCCGGTTTCTCAGCTTTGGCGGCGGCTGGGCTTTCCTCGCTGCGGCGAGCACTCGCCTGGACGAGCCGTGGGCGATACTGGGCGCGGGTCTCCTGCTGGCGGCGCCGGTGTGGTGGTATGCACTTCGCTCGAGCCAAATCTTCCCGCTGCATCTCTCACCGACACCCGACACGCCGGGCTGGTCGCTGGGAGAAGCCTTCTACTTTCTGCTCACTCCTTTTCTGGTGGGCTGGGCACTCTACGGCGTGGGCGAAGCCTGGTTCGACGCTCGGCCGGGGGCGCTCCCGCTGATCGTCGCGCTGCCGTACCTGTTTGCCGGCTATCAACGCACGAGGCCGGTATTCGCCCTGGTAGGAGCGGCCGCGTTGGGCGTCGCCGCCTGGCAGCACTGGAGCGGCGTCGATCTGGTTTGGGCGCTGCTCGGGCTGACGCTTCTCTGGGCCGGGGCCGACCATGTGTTCAAGCGAGACGACGGGCGGTGGCTTGCGCTCGCGACTCTCTGGGCGACACTCGATCAGCTGTTCACCGGCGCGCTGCTCGCTCGTCCCGCCGGCGAAGCAGCGTTCCTCGGTCCCTGGGCGCTGGCATTATGGGGAACCGTCGCAGTCGTGGTCGCCCTGGCACGAGGACTCTGGAGATCAGTCACATCCACGAACCTGGCGCCGTTGATACAGGGCGGCCTC
>Ga0307415_100000847_pt1 | contig 13979 bp, 14 predicted proteins | sample DK1Cmetagenome_FD_204524 | JGI IMG/M metagenome (GOLD analysis project Ga0307415, IMG submission 204524) | Maize rhizosphere microbial communities from greenhouse at UC Davis, California, United States - DK15-C-2 | ecosystem: Host-associated > Plants > Roots > Rhizosphere > Soil | place: USA...
TCGCGTTCTCCACCGCGGGCGGCGACACCGCCTCGGCGCTCGCGGCCGGCTGCCCGGTCGTCGTCAAGGGCCACCCGTCGCACCCCGGCACGGGAGCGATCGTCGCCCGCGAGGTGGCCGCCGCCGTCGCCGACGCCGGGCTGCCGGAGGGCACGTTCGCGCACCTGCTCGCCGCGGGCGTCGAGGTCGGCGAGGCGCTGGTCGACGCGCCGGCGATCGCCGCCGTCGGGTTCACCGGCTCGACCGCCGGCGGCCGCGCGATCGCCGACCGGGCGGCGCGCCGGCCGAACCCGATCCCGGTCTACGCGGAGATGGGCTCGATCAACCCGATCGTCGTCACGGAGGCCGCCTTGACGGCACGCGGCGAAGCGATCGCCGACGGGCTCGTCGCGTCGGTGTCGAACTTCGGCGGGCAGCTCTGCACCAAGCCCGGGGTCGTGTTCGTGCCCGAGGGGGATGCGGGCGACGAGTTCGCGCGCGCCGTCGCGGAGCAACTCGACGGCGTAGAGCCGACCGTCCTGCTGAACGAGCGCCTGCGCGATGCGCTCGCCGCCGCGGTGCGACGGCTCGCCGAGCGCCCGGAGGTGCGCCGGCTCGGCACCGCGCCCGAGTTCGACGGCGAGGGCTTCCGCCACCAGCCGGCGGCCTACGAGGCGCCGGCGTCGGCGGTCGCCGAGGGCTCGGCGCTGCTGGAGGAGCACTTCGGCCCCGTCGTCGTGCTGCTGCGCTACGGGAGCCGCGCTGACCTGCTCGCCGCGCTCGAGCGGATCGAGGGACAGCTGACCGGCTCGATCCACGCGCAACCCGACGACGACGCCGAGCTGCTCGGGCTGTTGACCGAGCAGCTTGCGGCCCGTGCCGGCCGCGTCGTCTACGACGGCTTCCCGACCGGCGTCGCCGTCACCTACGGGATGCAGCACGGCGGCCCCTACCCGGCCACGTCGGCGCCGGCACACACGTCGGTCGGGATGACCGCGATCCGCCGCTTCCTGCGCCCGATCGCGTGGCAGAACGCTCCGGCCGCCGTGCTCCCGCCGGAGCTGCGCGACGAGAACCCGCTCGGCATCTGGCGGCGCGTCGACGGCGCGCTGACGCGCGACCCGGTGCGCTAGAGCGGCTGCGCGAGTTCGACCAGGTTGCCGTCCGGGTCGCGCAGGTAGAGGGAGCGGATCGGACCCTGGGCGCCGGTCCGCTCGACCGGCCCGAGCTCGACGGCGATCCCGGCCGCGGCGAGCTCGCGCCGGACGTCGTCGAGGTCGCCCTCGACCAGCAGACAGATGTCGCCCGAGCCGGGGATGGCGCGGCGCGCGTGCGGCGCGATCTCCGAGCCGGCGCGGTGCAGGTTGATCTTCTGGCTGGCGAAGCGCAGCGCCAGACGCCCGTCCCCGAAGAGCTCGCGGCGCATGCCGAGCCGCTCGTAGAACGCGACGGTCGCGTCCGGGTCGGCGACGGTGAGCACGAGGTGATCGAGGCCGGCGATGCGCATCGGGGCGACTCTAGACGCCATGGTGGCGCGGGCGTTTACGACAACGGCGGCTCGGAGGGGGATTCCGCCCTGGGGCGCGACCCGCGGGCGGGAAGGAAGCGCGCGCGTGAACGCGGGGACCCCCGCTCCAGACCGCCCGCGACCGGCGTTGACGGCGCTATCCGCCGTCAACGCCGGTCGCCGAACCGGACGCCGTCGCCGACCGGCGTTGACGCGCCCGCGCGGAGATCCCGCACCGCCCTCGATGCGCGCCGTTCACGCGCGCGCGAACCGGCGTGCAACCCGCGCCGCTGCCACAGCCACCCGGCGCAGCGCCTGCTTGGCCCGCCGGTAGGCGTACGTCGCGTCGCCGCGCAGCCGCTTCCAGCGCGTCGTCTCATACGCGATCAGCGCGCTCGGGCGCACGCGCACCGTCATCCCGTCGGCGGCGAGCACGGCGAGCGCGCGCTCGGCGATCGCCACCTGACCGAGCGCGGTCGGGTGGACCGCGTCCGCCATCACGCGGTTGCGCGCGCCGAAGCCGCGCAGGTCGAGCACGAGCGCGCCGTGATCGCCCGCGGCGCGCCCGATCACCGTGTTCGCCTCCTCCACCCGCGCGCCCGCTCGCGGCCGGCCGAGGTCGAGCGGGATCGTGCACGCGAGCACGCGGTCGCACCGCTCGCACAGGAATCCGAGCGCGGCGCGCAGGTCGCGCTCGTAGGCCCGCGCGTCCCAGTCGAGCGCCCGCACGTCGTTGACGCCGATGTAGAGGCAGCCGAGATCGAAGCGCGCATCAGGATGCGCGAAGCGCGCGCGGAAGGCCGGGATCTGCTCGGACACCACGTGCGCCGCCCTCGCCCCGTCGACCGCCCAGCCCGTGTAGGGCAGCCCGAGACCGCGCGCCGTCCACAGCGCCCACGACTGCAGCGCGACGCCCCACTGCAGCTCGCCGCCGCCGTTGGTGATCGAGTCGCCGAACGCGAGCACGCCGAGCCGGGTATCCATCGCCAACTCGTACCATCACGGACGGATGCCCGACCCCACACGCACCGCGATCGGCACCTGGAGCGGCGGCCGCTTCATGCACTTCGGCGAGCCGCTCGACGACGAGCGCCTGATCGCGCTGCTGCGCCCCGACGAGCGCCTACGCACCGTGATAACCGCGGACGCGTACGGGGCCGGCGAGGCCGACGCGCTGCTCGGCCGGGCACTCGAGGGGATCGACCGCGACGCGTACTGCCTCGTCGGCGCCGTCGGGCACGACTTCTACACGGGCGAGCGGGAGGGAGCGAAGGGCTTCCCGCGCTTCACCGACGCGCGGCTGCGCGGCGCCAACGCCTACGCCGGCTACCTGCGGATGGCGGCCGAGCGCTCGCTCGAGCGGATCGGCGCGGCGGCGTTCGATCTCCTGCTGCTGCACAACCCCGACCGGATCGGCTATACGAGCGGCGCCGTGTGGGAGGGCATGGCCGCGCTGCGCGACGCCGGCCTGACGCGCCGGCTGGGCATCGCGCCCGGGCCGGCGAACGGCTTCACGCTCGATCTGCTCGACTGCTTCGAGCGCTTCGGAGCGCTGATCGATTGGGCGATGTTGATCCTCAACCCGCTCGAGCCGTGGCCGGGCGAGCTGGTGCTCGACGCCGCGCGCCACCACCACGTCGCGCTGATCACGCGCGTCGTCGACTACGGCGGGCTGTTCCACGACGACGTGCTGCCCGGGCACGAGTTCCCGCGCTACGACCACCGCGGCTTTCGGCCGGCAGGCTGGGTCGAGGCGGGTCGCGCGAAGCTCGACCGGATGCGGCCGGTTGCGGAGCGCCACGGCCTGTCGCTGCTGCAGCTCGCGTGCCAGTGGAACCTGGCGCACGCGCCGGTCGCCTGCGTCGCACCGACGCTGATCCAGGAGACCGGCGCGACCGCCAAGCCGATCGAGGCGAAGCGCGAGGAGCTCGCGGCCCTGCCGGAGACCGACCTGCTGACGGCCGACGAGGTGGCGGAGCTGCGCGCCATCGGCGACAACACCGGCTCGATGGCGCTCAAGGGCGCCGCGCCGGACTTCGCGGGCGAGCCGCGCCCCGATCGCTGGGCGCTCACCCCGGAGCTGGCCGAGCTCGCCGCCCGGTGGGGGATCGAGCCGACGCGCGACCTGCAGCCGGCGTGATGGACTCGCTGCGCGGCAAGCTCATCCTCGCCGGTCCGGCGCTGAAGGACCCGAACTTCGACCGGACTGTGATCCTGATCGCCGAGCACACCGAGGAGGGCGCGATGGGGCTCGTCCTCAACCGGCCCTCGCAGGCGTCGATCGCCGAAGCCGTGCCCGAGCTGACATGGGTGACCGACGCGGAGGAGACGGTCTTCGTCGGCGGCCCGGTCGCGCCGAACGGGGTGATCGTGCTGGCCGAGTGGGCGGACCCGTCGCGGGCGGTCGTGCTCGTCGAGGACGACCTCGGCTTCGTCCCGGGCGACGCGGAGGACACCGACGCGCTCGCGGCCGCCGTGCGCCGCGCCCGCGTGTACGCCGGTCACGCCGGCTGGGGGCCGGGCCAGCTCGAGGCGGAGATCGACGAGGAGGCCTGGATCGTCGCGCCGCCGCTGCGCGACGAGCTGTTCAGCGACGACGCCGACGGGCTGTGGTCGGCCGTGCTGCGTCGGATGGGCCGGGAGTTCGCGCTGCTCTCGACGATGCCGCCCGACCCCTCGCTCAACTAGCCAGCGGGACGATCGGGAACGGTCACTACGATGGCCGCGCCCGTGCAGACGCTCGAGCTGACCCGCGTGCTCGCCCGCCTCGGCGACGTGCTCGCGGCCGTGCGGCTGCCGCTGCGCACTCCGCTCGCGGCCGACGGCGAGCGTGTGCGCAGCGAGCTCGCCGGGCAGATCGGCGACTACCTGCTGCCGCGGCTGCGCCAGATGGACGCGCCGCTGCTGATGGTCGTCGGCGGCTCGACCGGCGCCGGGAAGTCGACGCTCGTCAACAGCCTCGTCGGCGCCGAGGTCAGCCCCGCGGGGGTGCTGCGCCCGACCACGCGCGCGCCGGTGCTGGCGTTCCACCCCGGCGACGCCCGCTGGTTCGAGGACGACCGGATCCTGCCCGGCCTGACGCGCACGAGCGGCGGCCCCGCCGGCCCGGGCGGGCTGCAGCTCGTCCCGACCGAGCGGCTGCCCGAGGGACTGGCGCTGCTCGACGCGCCCGACATCGACTCGGTCGTCGAGGCCAACCGCGCGCTTGCCGGCCAGCTGCTCGCCGCCGCGGACTCGTGGCTGTTCGTCACGACGGCGGCGCGCTACGCCGACGCCGTGCCGTGGGACCTGCTCGAGGCGGCGCGCGAGCGCGGCACGTCGCTCTCGCTCGTGCTCGACCGGGTGCCGCCCGAGGCGATCGACGACGTCGCCGCGCACCTGCGCTCGATGCTCGCGGAGCGTGGGCTCGGGGGGACGCCGGTGCTCGTCGTGCCGGAGACGGCGCTGGAGGACGGCCGCCTGCCCGCCCCCGCGCTGGCGCCGGTGCGGGGGATGCTCGACGAGCTCGCCGTCGACGCGCACGCGCGCGCCGAGCTTGTGCGGCGGACCCTGACCGGCGCGCTGGACAGCGTGCCCAGCCGCGCGGCCAGGGTCCGCGCGGCGCTCGCCGAGCAGCAGGCGACGGCGGACGAGCTGCACGACGCGGTCGCGCGCGCCTATGCGAATGCACTCGACGACGTCGACGAGACGGTGCGCAGCGGGGCGCTGCTGCGCGGCGAGGTGCTCGCGCGCTGGCACGACGTCGTCGGCACCGGCGACGTGATGCGGGCGCTCGAGACGCGCATCGGCTGGCTGCGCGACCGCCTGAAGTCGCTCGTCACCGGCGCGCCGGCAGCCGAGGCGGAGCTGCGCACGGCGGTCCAGACCGGCGTCGACGCGGTCGTGCTCGCCGCCGCCGGCCGTGCGGCCGAGCGCGCCGCGGGAGCGTGGCGCAGCGACGCGGCGGGCCGTCCGCTGCTGGCCGACGCCGGGCGGCTCGACGCGGCCGCGCCCGATCTGGCGGCGCGCACCGGCGAGGCCGTGCGCGCGTGGCAGGGCGAGGTGCTCGGGCTGGTGCGGGCCGAGGGGATGGGCAAGCGCACGACCGCGCGGCTCGCGTCGCTCGGCGTCAACGGCGCCGGATTGACGGTGATGATCGCTGTGTTCGCGAGCACCGGCGGCCTGACCGGCGCCGAGGTCGTCGTCGCCGGCGGCACGTCGGCCTTGAGCCAGAAGGTGCTCGAGGCGGTGTTCGGCGACCAGGCGGTGCGAACGCTCGCGGCGCGGGCGCGCGAGCAGCTGATGGCGCGCGTGGGGGCGCTGCTCGACGAGGAGGCGGGGCGCTTCGAGCGCGTGCTCGATCCGGTCACGCCGCCGGACGGCCACCTCGAGGCACTCGACGCCGCGGTGCGCGAGCTCGAGCGGGCGCGGTGACGCGCGCGCTCGACCAGCGGCTGGCCGCGCTCGCCCAAGCCGCCAGGCTCGCCCGCGGCCGGCTCGACGGCGAGCTCGTCGACGCCGCAGAAGCCGTCGTCCAGCGCGCCGGGCGGCGGCTCGGCCTGGGCGTCGAGGCGACCGTCGTCGCGCTCGCCGGGCCGACCGGCGCCGGCAAGTCCACGCTCTTCAACGCGCTCGCGGGCGGCGACCTGGCCGCGACGAGCCACCGCCGGCCGACGACCGCGGCCGCAACCGCCGCGATCCGGGGCGACGTCGGCGATGAGCTGCTCGACTGGCTCGAGGTCCCGCGCCGCCACCGGCTCGAGGGAGGGCCCGCCGGGCTCGTCCTGCTCGATCTGCCCGACTTCGACTCGGTCGAGTTGTCGCACCGCGTCGAGGTCGAGCGTGTCGTCGCGCTCGCCGACCTGATGATCTGGGTCGTCGATCCGCAGAAGTACGCCGACGGCTTGCTGCACGAGCATTACCTGCGGCCGTTCGCGGCATACGGCGAGTCGATGCTCGTCGTGCTCAACCAGTCCGACCGGCTCGACGCCGCGGGACGGGCGGCGTGCGTCACCGACCTGCGGCGGCTGCTCGCCGCCGACGGGTTGCCGGGGCTGCCGGTGCTCGCGACCTCGGCGCTGACGGGCGACGGGCTCGCCGAGCTCGAGGCGCTGCTCGAGCAGCGCGTCAGCGCGCGCGAGGCGGCGGTCGCGCGGCTCGCAGCCGACGTCGCGACGGCGGCATCCGACCTGCGCGCCGCTTGCGGGGAGGGCAACGCGGGTCGCGTCGAGCGCGCCGACCGCGCGGCGCTGACCGCGGCGCTTGCCGAGGCCGCCGGCGTGCCGGGCGTCGTCCGCGCGGTCGCCGGCGCCCACCGCCGCCGCGGCGCACTCGCGACGGGCTGGCCGTTCGTGCGCTGGGTCCGCCGGCTGCGCCCCGACCCGCTGCGCCGGCTGCGGCTGCCCGATCGCGTCGAGGGCGCCGGCGAGCCGGCCGCGATTCCGCCGGCCGGCGCGCCGGCCGCGCGGTCGTCGCTGCCGGTGCCGACGCGCGTCCAGCGCGCGCAGGTCGAGACGGCGGCGCGCGCGCTCGCCGGTCGCGCCGCCGGCGACCTGCCCGCTCCGTGGCCCGCGCTCGTGCGGCAGGCGGCGCTGGCGCGCGAGGACGAGCTGCCGGCGCGGCTGGAGGCAGCCGTGTCCGGGACCGACCTGCGCGTGCGCACGCCGCGCTGGTGGCGTGCCGCCGGGCTGCTGCAGGCGCTGCTGGCGGTGCTCGTGATCGGCGGCGCGTTGTGGCTGCTGGCGCTCGCGGGCCTCGGCTACCTACAGCTCGACGACGCGATTCCGACGCCTGAGGTCGCCGACTTCCCCGTGCCGACGCTGCTGCTCGGCGGCGGCGCGCTCGTCGGGATCGTGCTGGCGTTCCTCGCGGGCCTGGCGATTCGCGCGGGCGCCCGGCGCCGCGCCCGCGTGGCCGAGCGCGCGCTGCGGCCGCCGGTGCAGGCGGTCGCGGACGAGCTCGTCCTCGCGCCCGTCGAGGCCGAGCTGGACGCACACGAGCGGCTGCGCAAGGCGCTCGCCAGAGCCCAGCCAGATGAGCGGCCCAGGCGCGCCAGGCTCACGGCGGGCGCCACAGCCGCTGGTGCGCCTGCACCGCCTCGTTAGAGCCTCATGACAGTTTCTGGCCGCTGAGCGCGGGGAAGATCCACAAGAAGGCTGGCTGGTTGTGCGTCAACCTGCAACGCATGACCAGGGCTGAACGCATCGCCAACATGATCGGGGTGGTCGTCCCGTTCCTCGGGCTGATCGCCGCAATCGTCCTGCTGTGGCAGAGCTGGGTCGACTGGATCGACCTCGGCATCCTCGCGGCGCTGTACGTGCTCTACGGGCTCGGCATCACGATCGGCTACCACCGGCTGCTGACCCATCGCGCGTTCAAGACCTACAAGCCGGTCGAGTACGGCTTCGCGGTGCTCGGATCGATGGGCTTGCAGGGTGGCGTCCTCGACTGGGTCGCCGACCACCGCAAGCACCACGCCCATACCGACCAGGAGGGCGACCCGCACTCCCCGCACGTCGGCCACGGCGAGGGGCTCAGCGGCCTCTGGCACGCCCACACCGGCTGGCTGTTCGAGACGCACGGCCAGGCCGATTGGAAGAAGTACGCCCGCGAGCTCTACGAGGACGGCGGGATGAAGAAGATCAACCGCATGTTCCCGCTGATCGCGCTGTCGAGTCTCGTCATCCCGGCCGTGCTCGGCTTCGTCCTGCACGGGTTCACGGTCGAGGGCGCGCTGCGCGGGCTCGTCTGGGGCGGCCTCGTGCGCGCGTTCTTCCTGCACCACATCACGTGGTCGATCAACTCCGTCTGCCACTACTTCGGCCGGCGCCGGTTCGCAGTCGACGACCATTCGACCAACGTCGCTTGGCTCGCGCTGCCGTCGTTCGGCGAGTCCTGGCACCACAACCACCACGCCTTCCCACGCTCGGCCGCCCACGGCTTGCGCTGGTGGGAGGTCGACGTCTCGGGCCTGATCATCGGCGGCATGCAGCGCGTCGGGCTGGCCTGGAACGTCGTGCGGATCTCGCCCGAGCGCCAGCAGGAGAAGGCGCAGACGGAGGCGCAGGGCCGGCCGGCGTCCGCGCTGTAGCGCGGTAATACCCGCGTGACGTAACGCGGCGGGCGCCCTGGCGCTACCAGATTCCCGCGGGCTCCTGCTGCACGCTGCGCGGCGCAAGCTCGCGGACCACCGGCACGGCGTAGATGCGGGCGCGCGTGACCGGGCTCGGTCTCGGTTTGCGCTCGACGGGACGCCACGGGCGCTGAGGATGGCGGTCGAAGCCGTCGGGCTCGATGATCAGCTGAGGGCTCATCTCCAGGTCTCTCCCTTGGACGACAGTCGCCGAGAGTCCATTCCCGTTGCGTTCCGGCTGTGTCCGACACGCGCCGGTACGCGAGGGCCGCATCGAGCGCAATCCGGTCGCTGACGCTGCTGGACGCACAGAGGCGATGATTTCCGCGCCATCCGGCGGTCTCAGTTAGAGCAGTCTCGACTCGACGAAGGAGGACCGTGACAGAACCGCGCACCCTGATGACCGGCATCGCCTTCGGTGAGTCGCCGCGCTGGCACGATGGCCGGCTGTGGTTCTCCGACTGGGGCACGCAGGAGGTGATTGCGGTCGATCCCGACGACGGCGGCAGCGAGGTCATGGTCGTGCTGCGCTTCCCGTCGTTCCAGCCGATCTGCATCGACTGGCTGCCCGACGGGCGGCTGCTGATCGTCTCGGCGAGCGCCGGGCTGCTACTGCGCAGGGAGACCGACGGGTCGCTCGTGACGCACGCCGACCTGAGCGGCCTGACCGACCGCGGCTGGAACGAACTCGTCGTCGACGGGCGCGGCAACGCCTACGTCAACGGCGGCGGCTTCGACCTGATGGCGGGAGAGGAGTTCGCGCCCGGGATCGTCGCGCTCGTCACCCCCGACGGCGCGGCCCGGCAGGTCGCGGACGGCATCGCCTTCCCGAACGGGATGGCCGTGACGCCGGACAACTCGACGCTGATCGTCGCCGAGTCCTACGGCAACAAGCTCACGGCGTTCGACATCGCGCCCGACGGCAGCCTGTCGGACGGGCGGCTCTGGGCCGGCGTCGACGGCTTCCCTGACGGCATCTGCCTCGACGCCGAAGGCGCCGTCTGGTACGCGGACGTGCCGAACAAGCGCTGTGTGCGCGTGCGCGAGGGCGGTGAGGTGCTCCAGACGATCGACGCCGACCGGGGCTGCTTCGCCTGCATGCTCGGCGGCGCCGACGGGCGGACGCTGTTCATCGTGGCGCGCGAGTGGCGCGGTGTCGACAGCACGGCCGACGACGAGCGAACGGGTCAGCTGCTGACGGTCGCGGCACCGGCGCCGGGGGCCGGCTGGCCGTAGGTCAGAGTGCCGCGCCGAGAACGCCGCGCGCGATCGGCGCCGCCGTCGCACCGCCCTGGCCGGCGGCGACCAGCATCACGGCGACCGCAACCTTCGGCGCCGAGGCCGGCGCGAACGCGACGAACCACGCGTCGGTGTTCTTCGGATCGGCGGCACCGCCGGCCGTCGGGACCAGCTCCGCGGTGCCGGTCTTGCCGGCCACCTCGACGCCCGGTAGCGCGGCGGCGGTCCCGGTGCCGCCGCGGACGACGTCGAGCATCATGTCGCGCACGGTCCGCGCGACCCGGCGGTTGACGGCGCGCTTGCGCACGACCCGCTCGGTCCGCAGCAGCCGCGGCCGCGCGCGCACGCCGCCGTTGGCGATGGTGGCGCCGACGCCCGCCATCACGAGCGGCGTCGCGAGGTCGCGGTCCTGGCCGATCGCGCTCGCTCCGACCGCCAGGTCGTCCTCGAGCGCGCGCGCCGGCGGGATCGAGCTCGGCTTCGCCGCCGGGATCCGCAGCTTCTCGTTGAAGCCGAACGCCTCGGCCGCGCGGACCAGCCGCTTCGCACCCAGCCGGGCGCCGAGCGGCGCGAAGACGGAGTTGCACGAGTGCGCGAACGACTGCGCCAGCGACCCGCCGCAGGACTCGTCGCCGGCGTTGCGCAGCTTGACGCCCGACAGCGTCGCCGCCGTCTGCACCGGGAAGCTGTCGCCGGGCTCGGTAACGCCGGCGTCCAGCGCGGCGGCGAGCGTGATGATCTTGAACGTCGAGCCCGGCGGCTGCGGGCCCGAGACGGCCAGCCCGGCGAGCGCCAGGATGTCGCCGTTGCGCGGACGCACGAGCGCGACGCCGCCCAGCCGGCCGCCGAGCGCGCGCGTCGCGGCCGCCTGCAGCGACGGCCGGATCGTAGTCTTCACCGGCCGCCCCCGGACGACCGAGACGCGCGCGATCCGCCGGCGCCCGTAGCGCAGCACAGCGCCGGGCCGGCCGCCGAGCCGGTCGTCGTAGACCCGCTCGAGGCCGCTGCCGGGATCGTCGCCCGACGGCGCCGAGCCGACCAGCCCGGCGGCGGTCGGCTCGCGGCTCAGCCGTCGGCCGTCGGCGTCGAGCACCGCCGCGCGGCGCGGCCGGCGCAGCAGGCGGCGATGCACGCGCTCGCCCGGTCGCAGCCCGGGCAGCCGCAGCGCGGGAACCCACGCCACCCGTGCGGTCTCCCCCGCGCGCTCGACCGGGAACTCGATCGTCCCACGCTGGTCGCCGAACAGCCGCGTTCGCACGACGACTGGAACGGGCACGCGCCCGTTGCGCGGCTCACCGGCGCGGCCTACGCGCACCGAGCGCACGGTCGCGGCGCGCGCCGCTTGGCGATAGCTCTCGCGGAAGCCGGCGAACGGCTGGTCCGCACGCGTCTCGGCGGTCGTCAGGCGCCACGCCGCCGCGAGGTCGCCGCGCGCCCAGGCGTCCGCGAATCGCTGGACGACCGCGCGCGACGGGTCCTCTCCCTCGTCGCGCGAGCGTACGTACGCGATCGCTGCGCCGGCGAGCGCCAGTAGCAGCACGGCGAGAGCCACGGGGCCGAGCGGCCGGCGCCTGCGGCGACGGCGATGAACCGGCTGCAGCCAGCGCACGCTCCCCGGCCCGTAGGCCGAGGAGGAGAACATCGAGCGGCTGCTGCGGCGACGACGGCGACGGCGACGGCGCGCGCGGACGAAACCCATCGCTTGGCAGAGTATGCGCCCGTGCCATTTTGGGCGGCGATGCGGCACAACCGGCTCGGCCGCTCCGACCTCACCGTCTCGGCGGGGGGCTTGGCTGCAACAACTTCGGCCGGCGACTCGACCGCACCGGCACGCGCGCCGTGATCGACGCCGCGCTCGACGCGGGCATGACGCTCCTCGACACCGCCGACATCTACGGCGGCGACGGCGCCAGCGAGCGCCTGATCGGGGAGCTGCTCGGCGGGCGGCGCGACCGCGTGGTGCTCGCGACAAAGTTCGGCATGGACAGGGGCGACGACCGCGGCGAACCGCACGGCTCGCGCGCGTACGCGCGGCGCTCGCTCGACGGCTCGCTGCAGCGGCTGCGGACCGACCACGTCGACCTCCTCTAGAGCGAGGGACTCAGCCCGCGATGCGCTCGAGCGTCGCGCGAATCCGCTGCGGCGAGCGCCCGAGGTGGGCGGCGAAGTGCTCGTCGATGCCGGCGGCGTAGACCGGCCACATGCGCCGCAGCAGGTCGATCCCGGCATCGGTCAGGACGACGCGCTGGGCGCGGCGGTCGCGCGGGTCCGGCTCGCGCCGTACGCAGCCGGCGGCGACCAGCCGGTCGACGAAGCGGCTCATCGCCGGCGGGCTGAGCACGATCGCGCGCGCGAGCTCGTTGACGCGCAGGCTGCGGTCGGGCTCCCGGTAGAGCGCCCACAGCAGGTCGTACCAGGAGAGGTCCGGCAGCCCCGCGTCCGCGAGGCGGGCGCTGATGCGGCGCGTGACCTGCGCATGGGCGTTCAGGAACGCGCGCCAGGTCGCCAGCGTCTCGTCGTCGATCTCGGGCACCGGAGGAGCATAGCGGGGAATGAATGTGCTTGCAGCAATTGCAGATGCATGTATATTACGTGCACAAGCAGCTATTGCACCTGCACCATATTCGAAGCGGAGGTCGTTCACATGTCAGGCCAGTACGAGAGCAAGGTCGTCCTCATCACCGGCGGCGGTGGCGGCATCGGCCGCGCGGCCGCGCGGCGCTTCCTCGACGAGGGCGCGCGCGTCGTGCTGAGCGGAACGCGCGCCGCGGTGCTCGAGGCCGCCCGGGGCGAGCTCGACCCCAGCGGCGATCGCGTCGCGATCCATCCCGGACACATCACCGGCCGCGCGGACGCGCAGGCGCTGGTCGAGGCGGCGGTCGAGCGCTTCGGTGGCGTCGACGTGCTCGTCAACAGCACGGGGATCTTCCGGCCCGTGCCGTTCCTCGAGCAGACGGAGGAGCAGCTAGAGGAGGCCCTCGGCTCGATCCTGCGACCGACCTTCTGGGTCTCGCAGGCGGCGGCCGGAGCGATGCTGGAGCGCGGCGGCGGCGCGATCATCAACGTCGGCTCGATGTGGGCGGTCGACGCGATCGCGACCACGCCGACGAGCGCGTACTCGGCGGCACAGGCCGGGCGCCACGCCCTGACGAAGAACCTGGCGATCGAACTGGCGCCGGAAGGGATCCGCGTCAACGCGGTCGCGCTCGCGTTCGTCGAGACGCCGGCCTACGAGCGCTTCATGACGCGCGAGCAGGCCCAGGAGGTGCTGGACTCGGTCGACGGCTTCCACCCGCTCGGTCGCCGCGGCCGGCCGGAGGACGTCGTCGAGGCGATCCTGTTCCTCGCCGGCCCGGACGCCGCCTGGATCACCGGCACGACGCTGCCGATCGACGGCGGCGTGCTCGCCGGCCGTGCGCCGGCGCCGCAACCGGAGCCCGCTCACGCGGCGGCTTAGCCGCGTGAGCGTTCAGATCTCGATCGAGTCCGGCAGCGCGTCGGGGAAGCGCTCCCCGGGACCGGCGACCTCGTAGTAGTCCGCGTGGCCGCGCGTGTAGATGTGCGCGGCCGTCCGGAGCCCGGTCGGCCGGTCCAGGGTGCCGGCGGCGATCGAGATCCTGTCGCTGCCGGCCGCGCTCCAGAACAGGCTCGCGCCGCACTCGGCGCAGAACCCCCGCGAGCGGCCGTCGGACTCGTACCAGCGCAGGCCGTCGTCGCGCACGAGCACCAGGTCCTCGCGCGCGCACGCCGAGTACGCGGCGGCGTGCCCGTGCGTGCGCAGGCAGCGTCCGCAGTGGCAGATCACGACGTCGCGCAGCGGCCCGGTCACCTGGTAGCGGACGGAGCCGCAGAGGCAGCCGCCGCAAGCACGGATCTCCGGGTTCATCAGCTGCCAGGCTAGTCTCCCGCCGGGTCGAACACGGGGACGATGACCGAGACCTCGACCACCGCCGCCGCAGGAAAGCGACGGCCGGCGGCCGCAACTGCAATCAGGCAGTCACGGATGCGACCCGCGGTTGGTAGTTTCGGCACGTGAGGCACCGCCCCTACACGACCGGCATCACGCGCAGCCCGTTCCCGCCGATCGCCGACTACGGCTTCCTGTCGGACTGCGAGACGACGGCGCTGGTCGCGCCGGACGGG
>Ga0307415_100000848_pt1 | contig 13973 bp, 16 predicted proteins | sample DK1Cmetagenome_FD_204524 | JGI IMG/M metagenome (GOLD analysis project Ga0307415, IMG submission 204524) | Maize rhizosphere microbial communities from greenhouse at UC Davis, California, United States - DK15-C-2 | ecosystem: Host-associated > Plants > Roots > Rhizosphere > Soil | place: USA...
TACATGGACTACTCCTTCGACAGCTGCTACACCGAGTTCACGCCTGGCCAGGCACAGCGGATGAAGGACGCCTGGCTGTTCTACCGGGCCTAGCCCGCGTCTTCTGAGAATCGACGGGCCGGTTCGCGCCGGCCCCTCGATCCTTTCCGTTTACCGCTCTACAGCTCTTGGATGCGCAGTTCGCGCGCTCCGTCCCAGAGGACTGCGTTCCCCAACTCGGGGAGCCGCTCCCTTCCCGCCTCGATCGTCGCGAAATGGTTTCCGGCCAGCTGTCCCATCTTGCTCGCGAAGAGGGTGGCGCCGTACGGGAAGAGGATCTCGACTTCCGACAACCCGCCCGGGTAGAGCAGGAGCTCGCCGGGGCCGGGGTGCGACGTCGCGTTCTCCGAGCCGATCCCCAGCTCGAGCTCCCAGCCCAGCGGGACCCAGGCTGCCTCGCCGCTCCACCGCGCCTGGACGAGCTTGCTCTTCAGGGGGAGCAGCCCGCGCAGGGCGGCGACCGTGTTCGGAGCTTTCTCTTCCTCGAGCCGGGCGCCGAACTCGAAGTCGCCGACGGTGATCCTGAGCACGGGCGCACCCTATCCTCATCAGCGGCGCAATCCTTTCGCGGAGATAGATTCCCGCAGTGGTCGCACGGCGGCAACGCGGCGTCATCCGACGCCGTCGCGGGCAGGGGCTTGAACGCGTCCTCGGCACGCCGGCACTCTTCGCCACCGCGTACGGCAACGTCGGCTCGTCGATCTACTACGCCCTCGGCGTAACTGCGCTCTACGCGCTCGGCCTGACCCCGGTCGTCTTCGTCATCGCCGGGCTCTTCTTCGCGGCCACGGCGGCGACATACGCCGAGGGAACCGTCCGCTTCCCCGAGGCAGGCGGCTCCTCCAGCTTCGCCCGGCACGGCTTCAACGAGACGGTCAGTTTCCTGGCGGCGTGGGCGCAGATGCTGAACTACGTCGCGACGATCGCCATCTCGGCGTTCTTCGTTCCTCATTATCTCTCGGTCTTCTGGGAGCCGTTCCGGGACAATCCGTGGGACGTCGTCGGCGGAATCGTCGTCGTCGTCGTGCTCGTCCTGATCAACGTCGTCGGGATCGAGGAGTCGACGCGCGTGAACGTCGTCCTGGCCGTGGTCGACTTCGCGACCCAGGTGCTCCTCGTCCTGCTCGGCTTCGTGCTGGCCTTCAGCCCGAGCATCCTCGTGGACAACGTCCACTTCGGCGAGGCGCCGACGTGGAGCCAGTTCTTCCTCGCCATCCCGGTCGCGATGCTGGCCTACACGGGCGTGGAGACGGTCTCGAACCTTGCGGAGGAGGCCCGCGACCCTGCGCGCACCGTCCCTAGTGCCTACAAGCTGATCGCCGCGGCCGTCTTCGCCATCTACTTCACCTTGCCGTTGATCGCGCTCTCGGCCATGCCGGTGGAGCTGGTCGGCGGCGAGTTCCAGACGGTGCTCGGCGAGCAGCCCCCGACTGGGTTCGCGAACGATCCGGTCCTGGGCGTCGTCAAGAACCTGGGCATCTCGGGTGCCGTCCTCCAGGGCCTGGAGATCTACGTCGGCATCCTCGCCGCGACGATCCTTTTCATCGCCACGAACGCGGGCGTGATCGGAGCCTCGCGGATCACCTACGCGATGGCCAGCTACCGGCAGCTCCCCAGCGTCTTTCGACGGCTCCACAGGCGTTTTGCGACGCCGTGGTTCGCCCTCGTCGTCTTCGCCGGCTTCGCGCCGATCATCGTCATCCTCCCCGGCGAGACCACCTTCCTCGGGACGATCTACTCGTTCGGGGCGACACTCTCCTTCACCGTCGCCCACGCTTCCATCCTCGCGCTGCGGATCCGACGGCGGGGGGAGGAGACCGTCTTCCGAGCGCGGCCGAATTTCTTCTGGCGTGGGATCGATTGGCCCTTGTTCGCGCTCTTCGGCGGGCTCGGCACCGGCCTTTCCTGGCTCGTCATCGTCATCCAGCAGCCGGCGACCCGCTGGTCGGGGCTCGGGTGGCTCGTGCTCGGCCTGGCTTTCTATTTCGTGTACCGGCGGCGGTTCGTCCGTCAGCCGCTCTCCACGACCCTGAGGGCGCCGGCGCTCGTCCTCGGGCCCGCCCTGCAGCTCGAGTACCGGGCCATCGTCGTCCCCGTCGTGCGCTCGTACGAGTCGGAGGAGGCACTCGTTGCCGCCGCGCGTCTGGCGGCCGAGCGGCGGGCGACCATCGCCATCGTCCATGTCATCGAGGTGCCGATGGACCGCCCGCTCGAGGCGGTCACGCCGCAGGAGGAGGCCGTTGCCGACGAGATCCTGGAGCAAGCACGCGCGCTGGTGGAGGCCTACGGAGTCCGCGCGATGACCAGGCTCGTGCGTGCACGACGGGCGGGTCCCGCGATCGTGGAGGAAGCGGAGCGGCGGAACGCGGAGCTGATCGTCATGGGCGCCCCGCGGCGTCCCGCACGCCGGCGCACAGCCATCTTCGGGCCAACCGTGGACTACGTCCTCAAGGCCAGCCCTTGCCGCGTGCTGCTGACCGCCGGGCGCCGCGCGGCGTGAGAGCACGAAACCGTGCCCGCGCAACGCTGGTCCTCTCCGGCCTCCTCGTCGCGCTCGGACTCGCGCTGATCGTCGAGACAGCCGTGCTGGGGGGCGGGCTGGGGATCTTGCTCGGCGTCTTGTTCGTGCTCGCCGGCGGGCTGCGGCTGTACCTTTCGTCCAGGTAAGTGGCCAAGCGACTCCCGGGTCTCAGCCGCGTTCTCGGCGCGGGCTCGATCGCCTCCGTGGCGTACGGAGAGATCGGGTCGTCGATCTACATCGCCCTGGGAGTCGTCGCGCTGAACGCGCTCGGCTTCACGCCGTGGGTGCTGCTCGTAGTCGGCCTCCTCTTCATGCTGGTTGCGCTCTCCTATGCGGAGGGGACGGCCGCGCTTCCGGAGACCGGCGGCGCAGCGACGTTCGTCCGGCGCGCGTTCAACGACCCAGCGGGCTTCGTCACCGGTTGGGCGCTCTTCCTCGACTACCTGATCGTGATCGCCCTGGCGGCTCTGTTCGTCCCGCACTACTTCGGCACGGCCATCGGCTGGGACGCCGTCACGGACGAGCCCTGGGACGTCGTCGCGGGTATCGGGGTGATCGTCGCGCTCGCTGTCGTGCGCCTGTTCCGCCGCGCGCAGCTCTATCGGGCTGCGGAGCTCATCGCTGTGCTGGCCTTCGTCTCGCACCTCGTCCTGATCGTTCTCGGGTTCGCGCTCCTTCTTTCGACCGACGGGCTGTCGCGCGGGCTTGACCTCGGCACCGCACCGACCTGGAACGCACTCTTCTTCTCGCTCGCGCTCGCGACGCTCGCGTACACGGGCCTCGAAACCGTCGCGAATCTCGCCGCCGAAACACGGGAGCCGGGCCGTACCCTGCCCCGCAGCGTCTTCGCCGGCATCGGCGCGGTGGTCGCCGTCTCGGTCGCGATCGCCGCGATCGGTATCTCGGCCTACCCCGCCCATCCCGATCCAGCCGGGCCGGGCGGCTACGCGAGCGATCTCGGCACGACCTGGCTGCACGCGCCGATCGTCGGCATCGCAGAGGCGTTCGGCGGAGAGCTGCCGTCGTGGGCCGTGGACTCGCTCCGCATGTTTCTCGGAGTCACCGGCGGGATCATCCTCATTGCCACCGTCTCGACCTCGCTCTCGGGCGCGGGGCGTCTCGCCTATTCCATGGGGAAGCGCGCCATGCTTCCCCGCGCCTTCGGGCGGCTGAACCAGCGCACGCTCATCGCGCCTGTCTCGATCGCGAGCGGAGCGGCTATCGGCGTCGCGCTGCTCGCCGCGGCGAGCTTCGCGGGCGGGGAAGTCCGCTTCCTTGCGAGCCTCTACAGCTTCGGCGCGCTGATCGCCTTCACGGCTGCCCAGCTGGCGGTGATCCGGCTCCGCTTCAGCGAGCCCGACCTACAGCGGCCGTTCCGCGTGCGCGGAAACGTGATGATTCGAGGCGTTCCCGTCCCCGTGGCCGCCCTCGTCGGCGCTCCCCTGACCTTCGCGCTCTGGATCGCGGCCCTCGTGACCCATGACGCCGCTCGCATCGCGGGGCCGATCTGGCTCGTGGTCGGAGCAGGTGTATTCGTCCTCGTGCGCAGGAGCGAGAACGCGCGCCTACTGCAACAGGTGGAGCCGGTGGAAGCCGATCTTGTTCCCGAAGAGGAGGGCGTCTACCGAAGCATCCTCGTCCCGCTGAAGCTCGGCCCGATCGGCGAGGAAATGCTCGCCACCGCGATCCGGCTGGCCGAGGAGCGATCCTGCTCCGTGCGTGCTCTGCACGTCATCCGCGTCCCGCTCGACATGCCGCTCGACGCGGAGCTTCTCGACCAGGAGGAGCGTGCAGAGGCGTCGCTCGCCGACGCCAAGCTCCTCGCGTCAGAGCACGGCGTCGAGGTCGAGGGGGAGATCGTCCGTGCCCGCTCCATAGGCGAGGCGATCGTCGAGAGCGCCTCGAACGACAGCGTCGACCTCATCTTGCTCGGATCCTCGCCGCGCTGGCGCCGGCAATCCCGTTTCTTCAGCCCGACCGTGGACTACGTCCTCCGCCGGGCTCCCTCCGAGGTGATGGTGATCACGTATCCGCAGGGAGTGTTGGAAGGCTGATGGCTCGGCTGGCGAGGATGCCGGGAATCTGGCGCGCGAAAACGGCGCCGGACAAGGACGCAGGGAGCTCGCGTATCGAGCGAGATACGCGGGCGACCGAGGACGCCGTCCGGGGACCGTTTGCAGCCGCTCAGAAACCGGCATTCCTTCGCCTGTCGAGCCATTAAGCTTCGGGCCGATGAAGGCCCTGATCGTCGGCTGCGGGCGCGTCGGCTCCGCGCTCGCCAAGCGCCTGCAGAAGGCGGAGTGGGAAGTGGTTGCGCTCGACGAGAGCGAGGAGGCCCTTGGCCGTCTTGGAGAGGACTGGCCGGGCGAGTTCCACGTGGGCCACGCCCTCGACATCCGGGTGCTCGAGGACGCCGGCATCGCGGAAGCCGACGCTCTCATCGCGTCGACCGACGGGGACAACACGAATATCGTGGTCGCCCAGGTGGCGAAGCTCCGCTACGAGGTCCCGCACGTCGCGGCCCGCATTCTCGACCCGGCGCGCGCGGAGTTCTACTCCGGGCGAGGCTTCGCCGTCGTCTCCCCGACGGGGACCGCGATCGAGGCGCTGACTGACTCGGCTCTGGGGAGCGAGAAGGCCTGATGTTCCTGCTCGTCGTCGGCGGCGGGAAAGTGGGGGTGAGCGTCACCCGCACCTTGCTCGGCCTCAACCACGAGGTCGCTCTGATCGAACAAGAGCGCAACCGCTTCGAGCGCCTCGAGGAGGAGTTCGAGCATCGCGCCGTCTACGGCGACGGCACCGAGCTCTTCGTGCTCGAGCGGGCGGGAATCTCGCGGCCGCCCGACATCGTCGTCGCTGTCACGGGAGACGACGAGGACAACATCGTCATCTGCCAGCTCGCGCGCGAGAAATACGGCGTCGAGAAGGTGATCGCCCGGGTGAACGACCCCCGCAACGAGCCCCACTTCGACCTCCTCAACATCTCGCCCACGGTGTCGGCCACCAACATGGTCCTGGCCCTCATCGAGCACGAGGTGCCGCAACACGAGCTCGTCCATCTGCTGGAGCTCCGGAAGGAGAACCTCGAGATCGTGGAGGTCGAGATCAAGCCGGGCTCATCGGCGGAAGGGAAGCGCGTAGAGGAGCTGCGCCTGCCGGAGAGCACCCGCCTCATCTCCGTCATGCGCGAGGGCAAGGCTGAGATCGCCGTCGGCTCGACCAATCTCCGCGCCGGCGACCAGGTGCTCGCCATCCTCGAGCCGGGCCGCGAGACCGAGCTCAAGAAGGTCTTGCTCGACGAAAGAGCTCGCGTCTAGGAAGAGGGGTCGTCGGGCCCGCCGGGCCCGAGAAATTCTTGCTCGTGCGTTTCGCGAGTGACCTCGCCCGGGGTCGTCTTCGAGCCGCCGAGGGCGAGGAGCCAGACGAACGCGCCCACGATCGCGACCACGCCGAGGATCAACCCGACGATTGGCCCGCCGAACACGGTCCCGAGACCGATGATGACGGCTGCGAAGACGCCGATGACGATGATCGCCGTCACGCCTCAACGTTTCCGCGCCTCCGCTACCCCGAAACCGACCGCTTGTGTTTCACGAGCACAAAGCTCGGTTCGACGTCTTTCCGCGGTTGGGTCCGCTCTGAAGGGCGTCCAAGGCTTGTGCGTGTGGAACACAAGCTCTTCGGCCAGGCGGTTCCTTAGGGCGCCGCCAGCCGCCGGCCAGAAACGCTACGGATGGTGCCGGCCGTGGTAGGCGATAAGCGTGCACAGAAGCCCCACGAGGCCGATTCCGGGGCCGACCTCGAAGAGCAGCCGGTCCGAGTCCGAACGGGTGACGTCGAGCAGCAGTCCGCCCACGCCGATCCAGACCGCCGCGAAGATGGCGGGCAGGAGCAGCAGGATCACCGTCCAGTCGTGCCAAGGGCGGTTGCGCCGCTCCCAGATCACGTAGTCGAGGCTCAAGAGCGCCGCGACCAGGGCGCCGGGCAGGATTCCCGTCCAGAGCTCGCCCGACGCTAGCGCGAGAAAGAGTGCGAGGGCGCCGGCCGCGTACGTGAGGTAGCGCGGCAAACTATTTCGTGCGCGAGAAGCGGTGCACGGCCTCGAGCAGCTCGCGGCTCTTGTCTGCCGCCACCTCGGCGTCGCCGGAGGAGAGGGCTCCCGCGACACAGCTCTCCACATGGCCCTCGAGGATCTGAAAGGCGAGGCTCTCGAGGGCCGTTGTCGTGGCCGCGATCTGCGTGAGGATGTCGATGCAGTACCGCTCGTCGTCGACCATCCGCTCGATCCCGCGAACCTGGCCCTCGATCCGGTGGAGGCGCTTGACGAGCGCCTCCTTGTCCCGCACGTATCCGTACGGCTTGCTCACGGGCTGACCTCCCTAGGGCTGGAAAAACGGCGCAGTCGCAGGCTGTTCGTAACGACGAACACGCTCGAGAAGGCCATTGCGCCGGCAGCCACGATCGGGCTCAGCAGCCCTACGACTGCGAGCGGTATGGCGGCGACGTTGTACGCGAAAGCCCAGAAGAGGTTGGCCCTGATCGTGGCCAGAACGCGGCGGGCAAGCCGGATCGCGTCCGGAGCCGCCCGCAGGTCGCCGGACACCAGCGTGAGGTCGCTCGCCTCGATGGCGACGTCCGTCCCCGTGCCGATGGCGATACCGAGATCCGCCTGCGCGAGTGCGGGAGCGTCGTTGATTCCGTCTCCGACGACGGCCACGACCTCGCCGGCTTCCTGGAGACGCCGTACCTCCGCGGCCTTCCCCGCAGGAAGCACCGCGGCCAGCACACGGTCGATCCCGACCTCGGCGGCCACGCGCAGTGCGGTGCTCTCGTCGTCGCCCGTGAGGAGCACGGGCACCAGCCCCAGTGCATGGAGGTCGGCGACTGCCTGGGCACTCGTCGGCTTGACGGCGTCCTCGACGAGCAGCTGTCCAACCCGGTCCCCGTCGATGATGACCCCGCCCCGCTCGATCTCGATGCGTCTGCCCTCGACGACCCCGACCACTCCCCGTCCGGGGACCGCACGGAACTCCTCGACGCGAGGCAGGGATCCGAACCGGGCGCGGGCTGCGTCAGCCACCGCACGGGCGACGGGATGCTCGCTCGCGTCTTCGACCGCACCCACCAGCCGGAGCACATCCGGCGGGAGACCGTTCTCAACGAAGCGCATGCGCCCCTCGGTGACCGTCCCGGTCTTGTCGAGGACGACGGTGGTGACGGCGCGGGTGCGCTCGAGGATCTCGGGGCCGCTGATCAAGATGCCGAGCTGGGCTCCGCGGCCGGTCCCGACCATGAGCGCGGTGGGCGTCGCGAGGCCGAGCGCACAGGGGCAGGCGATGATGAGGACGGCGACGGCTGCGGTCAAAGCTGCGGTGACGTCCCCGGTAAGGAGAAGCCAGCCCGTCAGCGTCGCGAGCGAGATCCCGAGGACGACGGGCACGAAAACGGCCGAGACCCGATCTGCGAGGCGCTGCACGGGCGCCTTGCCGGCCTGGGCGTCCGCTACGAGCCTCGCGATCTGCGCGAGCGTCGTGTCCGCGCCCACGCGGGTGGCGCGCACGACGAGCCGCCCGAGCTCGTTGATCGTGCCGCCCGCGACGTCGTCCCCAGGGCGGACCTCGTCCGGAACCGGCTCGCCGGTTAGAAGAGAGCGGTCGACCGCCGAGCGCCCTTCGATGACGACGCCGTCAGTGGCGATCCGCTCGCCAGGCCGCACGACGAACACGTCTCCGACCTCAAGACCGTGATCGGGAACCGAAAGCTTGGCGAGTGCCCGGAGGGCTTCCCCGGACCGCCGTCGGGCACGGCTCTCGAGGAAGCGCCCGAGCAGGATGAGCGTCGTGATGACGGCCGCGACTTCGAAATAGGTGTCCGCGTCCTCGAGCGCGAGCAGCGCCACGACCGACCATGTCCAGGCGGCGAGGGTGCCGAGCGAGATGAGCGTGTCCATCGTCACCAGCCGGTGGCGCAGGTTCCGGGCGGCCGCCCTGTGAAACGGCCAGCCGGCCCAGAAGACGACCGGCGTCGCCAGCGCGAAGGCGACCCACTCCCAACCGGAGAACTGAAGGGCGCCGACCATGGCGAGGACGACGATCGGGGCGGTGAGGGCCGCGGCGAGCAGCAGACGTGCCGCTGTCGTATCTCGCAGGCCGGGCTCGGAGCGCGCGCCCGCCGAGGCGCGGTAGCCGGCGGACTCGACCGCGCGGAAGAGGTCGTCGACGGAAACGCGGGCACGGTCGTACCGAACGGATGCCTGCTCGGTGGCGAGGTTCACCGATGCCTCAACGCTGTCCAGTTGGTTGAGCTGCTTCTCGATGCGGGCCGCGCACGACGCACACGTCATACCCTCGAGCTCGAGAGAGATCTGGCTCACACCGTTAGTGTATACCCCCTACGGGTATATGACGACGCTGTCGATGACGTTCCGGCGCCGCGTGAGCGAGGAGACGCGGAGCTGGGTGTCGGTCGCCCGCAGGTAGAGGAAGCCGTGTACGGCGCGGGCGAACCTCCGGGCGGGGTAGGAGGCCGGGCAGCGCTCGATCGGATAGAGGTGTTGGCCGCCGCCGCCATGGACGATGTAGCGGACGCCGTGGCGCGGCGCGAAGCGCTGATAGTTGTGGTCGTGGCCGTTCAGGACGAGCTGGACGCCGTACCGCTCGAAGAGCGGGACCCACGTCTGCACGATCGCGGTGTTGCTGCGGTAGCCGCCACAGGTCCAGGCGGGATGGTGGAAGACGACGATCTTCCACATGGCCGTCGACGCCGGAAGCACCTTCTTGAGCCATTCCGTCTGGACCGAGTTGACGCGGTTCGAGTTGAGGATGAAGAACGTCACGTTCCCGACGGACCGCCTGTAGTGCGCCCGCGGCATGTCCAGCTCGTCGTACTCGTAGCGACCGCCGTCCACGCGGATGTCGTGGTTGCCGAGGGTGCCCGCGACCCGGAGGCCGGCGCTTGCGAGCCAGCCGAAGCTCCCGATCCAGTTCCGGTGGAACGCCCTGGGGCGCTCCGTGTAGTCGTTGTCGCCGAGCGTGACGAGGAGCGCCGCCGCCGGATGGTTTGCCGCGAACCGATTCATTGCGGCGCCCATCTCGCGCTCCGTCGTTCCCCCGACTCCGAAGTCTCCGACGGCGAGAATTCCGGTGGCGGCCTGGGCGGTCCCGGTCCACGGGACTGTGGCGCAGAGCAGGGCGAGGAAGAAGCGGCGACCCACTCCGCTCGGTTGTAGCATGCCGCGCGCCATGCGCCTAGCGCTCGTACCGCGGCCTGCCGAGTTTTACGAACTGTTCACGCGAGCGGGCGTGAACGCGCTCGAAGCCGCGCAGAAGGCCGAGGTCCGCTTCCGGGAGCATCCGAACTCGTCGGTGACTCAGGCCGAACTCAAGGAAGTTGAGCACGCCGGCGACCGCATCACCCGCGACATCATCCAGCTCCTGAACACGCAGTACGTGACGCCATTCGACCGCGAGGACATCTACGAGCTCGCCACTACCACCGACGACGTCGTCGACCACATCGAGGAGGCGTGCGAACTCCTCGACTTGTATGGGGTCGAATCGCCGGCCAGGCAGGCCCTCGAGCAATGCCGGATTCTCGTGGACGCGGTGGAGCATCTCGCTCGTGCCCTCGCCGATCTCAAGAGCCGGCGGAGTGTCCCACAGGAGCTCGTCGAGCTGAAAGCGATGGAGGACGAGGGCGACCGCGTGGTTCGGGACGCGATCGCAGACCTCTTCCGCGACCCGCGCATCGACCCGTTGGTGGTCATCCGCTGGAAGGACATCTTCGAGGGGCTGGAGGCTGCCATCGACGCCTGTGAGACCGCCGGTAACGTCGTCGGCAATATCGTCGTGAAGAATTCCTAGCCGGATCGTGGAGCTGACACTCGTCGCAGTCGTCGTCGTCGCGCTCTTCTTCGACTTCACGAACGGCTTCCACGACACGGCGAATTCGATCGCCACGAGCGTCTCCACGCGTGCCCTCTCTCCCCGGCTAGCCGTCCTCACCGCGGCGGTGCTCAACTTTGCTGGCGCGTTCGTTTCGATCAAGGTCGCCGCGACCGTGGCGACGGGGATCGTTGACCCCGAAGCGATCACGCTCAAGATCGTCCTGGGGGGCCTTGTCGGCGCGATCACATGGAACCTGATCACCTGGTATCTGGGCCTGCCGTCGAGCTCGAGCCACGCTCTCATCGGAGGCATGATCGGCTCCGCCACCGCGGCCGAAGGCTTCGACGTCGTCAAGTGGCGGGGCCTGTACGAGAAGGTACTGATTCCCTCGCTCGCGGCCCCGTTCTTGGGTGTGCTCGGAGCGGCCGCCATCATGATCGTGCTGCTCTGGATCATCCGGCGGCGGGCTCCGGGCGTGGTGAACCGGGTCTTCCGGCGGTTGCAGCTCGTCTCGGGCGGCTTCGTCGCCTTCACCCACGGAACGAACGACGCGCAGAAGACGATGGGCATCATCGCGCTCGCCCTCGTGGCCTCGGGTCACCTGGACGCCGAGAAGTTCGATGTTCCGCTATGGGTGATCCTTTGCGCTGCCCTCGCAATGGGAGCGGGCACGTATGCGGGCGGGTGGCGCATCATCAAGACGCTGGGTCAGCGCGTCGCCAAGCTCGATCCGCCCCAGGGGTTCGCGGCCCAGACTGCGTGCGCGAGCATTCTCTGGGCCACGGCCCATTACGGCTTCCCCGTCTCGACCACGCACGTGATCTCGGGGTCCGTGCTGGGAGCAGGCGCGACGCGGCGATTCTCGGCAGTGCGTTGGGGTGTTGCCGGGAACATCGTTCTCGCATGGCTGATGACCCTTCCGTGCGCGGCCGTCGTCGGGGCGGGCATGGAGGTGCTGACTCGCCTCCCGGGGGGAGCCGCGCTGGTCTTCGCACTCACCGCCGCGATAGCGGTGGTGGCGTTCGTCGGGCGCAGCTGGCAGAGCCGGAAACTCGCGCTGGCTTGACGCCTACTAGTGCGAGGCGTCCGTGAACTCGCGGAACTCGCCGGTGACCAGGAAGGCTGTCTGCTCGCCGATGTCGACGGCATGGTCGCCGATTCGCTCGAGACAGCGGGAGACGATGATCATGCGCAGCCCCCATTCCCGGCGCTCCTCGTCCCCGCTGATCGCGATCACCTGCTCGACAGCGCGCCGGTTGGCGCGGTCGATTAGCTCGTCCAGTTCGACGAGAGACTCGGCTCGCTCGACGTTCCGCTCGGCGAACGAGTCGAGCGCAACGCGGATCATCTCCTCTGCTCGCGAGCCCATCTCGTCGAAAGCCTCCATCAGGGTCTGGTCGGCCGGCGCACCCTCGACGAGCTTGGTCAGCTTGGCCACGGTGACGCAGTAGTCCGCCATGCGCTCGAGATGAAGATTCACGTGCAGGATCGCAAGCACGGTCCGAAGGTCTACCGCCACGGGCGTCTGGCGGGCGAGCAGCGACTGGATCTCCTCTTCGATCGCCAGGTAGGTGTCGTCGACCTCGTCGTCGAAGGCGATCACTTCGTCGGCAAGCTCGACGTCCTGATGCTCGAGGGCGCCGAGGGCCCCACGCAAGGCTCGTAGGACGAGCTCGCCTTCCTCATGGATCGCCGCCTCGAGCTGGTCGAGCGCCTCTTGAAGCGTCACTCTCATCCGAACCGCCCTGTTACGTAGTCCTCCGTCCGTTTGTCGGAAGGCTGGGTGAAGATCTTGGGCGTCGTGTCGTACTCGACCAGGATGCCCGTGCGGTTCTTGCCCTCGTCCGAGATTTCCACACTGAAGAACGCGGTCATGTCGGCTATCCGCGCCGCCTGTTGCATGTTGTGCGTGACGATCACGATCGTGTAGTTCTGCTTCAGATCGTGCATGAGATCCTCGATCCGCGTGGTCGCGATCGGGTCGAGCGCGGACGCGGGCTCGTCCATGAGGAGCACGTCCGGCTCGACGGCGAGACAGCGGGCGATGCAGAGCCTCTGCTGCTGGCCGCCCGACAGACTGAGCGCACTGTCCTTGAGCCGGTCCTTGACCTCGTCCCAGAGCGCGGCCTGGCCGAGCGCCTTCTCGACACGCTCGTCGAGGCCGTCCGTCATCCCGAGCACGCGGGGGCCGAAGGCGACGTTGTCGTAGATCGACTTCGGGAACGGATTCGGCTTCTGAAAGACCATCCCGATGCGCTTGCGAACCTCGACCGGATCGACGCGCGGCCCGTACAGATCCTCGCCGTGATAGCGGACCGATCCTTCGACGACCGCAATCGGGATCAAGTCGTTCATGCGGTTGAAGCAGCGGATGAACGTGCTCTTGCCGCAACCCGAGGGACCGATGAAGGCCGTCACGAAGTTCTTGTAGACGCGGATCGACACGTCTTTGAGCGCCGGGAGGGAGCCGTAGCGCACGTTCAGGTCGGTGACGTCGAAGACGACGTCGCGACTCTCGGGCGGCGGCATGCGCCCCTCGCGCTCGGCGAGATCCAGCTGGTCCACGCCGCGCATTCTTACGAGTTCCGTCTCTGCGTTCGCCATGGTCACCATTTCTTCTGGTAGTGGTTACGGAGCCAGATCGCGGCGGCGTTCAAGAGGAGGACCATCGCGAGAAGGACGATGATCGCAGCCGCAGCCAGGTCCTTGAACTCGGGGTTCGGAAGCTTCGTCCAGTTGTAGATCTGGACGGGAAGGGCAGTGAACGGCCCGCCGATGGTCGGGTTGAACGAGATGTACGTAAGGGCGCCGATGAGGATGAGAGGCGCCGTCTCTCCGATCGCGCGGGAGACGGCGAGGATCGACCCGGTGGCGATCCCGGGAATGGCGGAGGGGAGGACCTGGCGCCAGGTGACCTGCCATTTGGTCGCACCGAGCGCGTAGGCCCCGTCGCGGATCGAGCCCGGGACGGCCCGAATCGCCTCGCGGGCGGCGATGATGACAGTGGGAAGGACGAGCAGCGTCAGGATCAGCGCGCCCGCAAGGAGGATCCTTCCCAGGCCGATCCCACGAACGAGAAATGCCAGCCCCAGGATGCCGTAGACGATGGAGGGAACCGCTGCGAGGTTCTGGATGTTCAACTCGAGGAGGCGGTTGTACCACCGGTTGCGGTTCGCGTATTCCTCCAGGTAGATGGCCGTGCCCACTCCTATGGGGACCGTGAAGGCGATCAGCAGGATCCCCAGGTAGAGCGTCGCCAGGATCGCAGGCCTCGCGCCGGCGGCTTCGGGATTTGCGGAGGGAGGATTCGTGAGCAGCACCAGGTCGACGAGCGCGATTCCCTTCGTGACCACCTGGACGACCAGCGTTCCCAGCGTGATGAAGCCGACCGCGAGCGAAAGGAGCAGGGACGCGTAGAAGATGCGTCCGCGCCAGACGCCGCGGGTGCGCCCTCCTTGTAGGTCGACGTTCGGGCTCGTGGCGCTCATTCGTAGGCCTCCCGGAACCGGCGGACGAGACGAATCGCG
>Ga0307415_100000849_pt1 | contig 13973 bp, 14 predicted proteins | sample DK1Cmetagenome_FD_204524 | JGI IMG/M metagenome (GOLD analysis project Ga0307415, IMG submission 204524) | Maize rhizosphere microbial communities from greenhouse at UC Davis, California, United States - DK15-C-2 | ecosystem: Host-associated > Plants > Roots > Rhizosphere > Soil | place: USA...
CATCTGGAACAGCCGGTCCTGGGCGTGCACCCAGCCCTGGAGGAAGAACAGGTCGTGGCGGCTCCCGGCCCGGATGTGGGCGATCCCGTTGGCGTCCCGGTCGACCCGGGCCGGCCCCTCCAGCCCCGGCACGTCCACCGGGTCGGCGGCGGCCCCACGGGCCAGCGCGCCGGCCGACAGCAGCAGGGCGAGGCAGAGGACGACGACCATGGCACGGCGCATGGGGGTGCTCTCCTGGGACCGGCTCCCAGCCCTGGAGCGACCGCTGCCCCGGGCATCGTCCGAACCCGGCGAAGCCTACCAAACCGGGGCGCCCGTTGGGGCCGGGCTCGTGGGCGCCCCGGTGCAGCCGCCGGGCTACAGCTGCCCGGTACACTCGGGGCGATGACCCGTTGGCGCCTTCCCGCAGGACCGCGGCCGGTGGTGCCGCTGCTCGTCGCCGCCGTGGTCGTCCTCGCCCTGACCGGCGCCGGACTGTTCGCGCTGGGGCGCGGGGACGGGGGAGCGGGCCGGCTGCTGGGCGGCGGCGGGCCCGGGAGCGGCGCCAGGGCCGAGGACAAGGTGGCGCCGGTGCGGCTCACGGTGACGCCCAGGAACAAGGCGACCCGGGTCGCCCTGGATGCTCGGGCCAAGGTGGTGGCCGAGGATGGGCGGCTGCGGGCGGTGTGGGTCAGCGGGTCGGGCGGGCGGCGGCTGGCCGGCGAGCTCGCCGACGACGGCCGCAGCTGGGTGAGCAGCGGGCCGCTGGCCCCGGCGACCCGCTACCGGGTGGTGGCCGAGGCGGTCGACGAGGCCGGGATCCCGACCCGCCGGCAGACAACCTTCACCACCCTGCGCCCCCGGGCCGAGCTGCGGGCGGCGGTCATGCCCCTCGACGGCGAGACGGTCGGGGTCGGCCTGCCCATCGGGGTCTGGTTCAACCAGCCGGTGGCCGACCGGGCCGCGGTCGAGCGCCGCCTCCAGGTGAGCTCGTCCAAGCCGGTGACCGGCGCCTGGCACTGGTTCGCCGACAACGAGGTCCACTACCGCCCCAAGGCCTACTGGCCGGCCGGGTCCAAGGTCACCCTGCGGGCCCGGCTGGCCGGGACCGACGCCGGTGAGGGGGTCTGGGGGGTGGCCGACCGCACCATCCGCTTCCGCATCGGCCAGCGCCGGGTCAGCCTGGTCGACGTCCGCACCCACCGGATGAAGGTCACCGCCGGCCGCCGGACCCTGCGGGTGCTGCCGGTCAGCACCGGCCGGGAGCGCTACCCGACCACCAACGGCGTCCACTTCGTCGTCGAGAAGAACGCCGTCAAGCTGATGGACTCCTCGACCGTCGGCATCCCCAGGAACTCCCCGGGCGGCTACTACCAGCGGGTCAACTGGTCGGTGCGGATCTCCAACTCCGGCGAGTTCGTCCACGCCGCCCCCTGGTCGACCGGCTCCCAGGGCCGGGCCAACGTCTCCCACGGCTGCGTCAACCTGTCCACGGCCGACGCCGCCTGGTTCTTCCGCCAGACCCGTCGCGGCGACGTGGTCGAGGTCAGGGGCTCGCCCAAGCGCCCCGGGGACAGCTTCGGGGTGGCCGACTGGAACATGAGCTGGCGCGGCTGGCTGGCCGGCAGCGCCCTGCCCCGCTAGGCCGCCCCCCGGTCAGGAGGTGCGCAGCTTGCAGCGGTCGACGACCTTCTTGTAGTCGGCCAGGGCCACGTCGAACCTGGCCGACTCGGCCGAGCCGGCGATCAGCGAGGGGGTGCCCGCGCGGAGCGCCGCGGTGGCGTCGATCTTGCCGTTGAGCAGCCGGTTCATGACCTCGGTGTGCTCGCGCAGGGCCGCCGACACCCGCACCGCGTGGCTCATCGACGCGTTCGCCCGCTCCACCGCCTCGGCGCACTCGGGGGAGGCGGTGGGGGCGGCGGCCACGCTGCTGGCGGTGGCGCTCGCGAACCCCGAGGCGCGGCGCTGGCCGCCGAGGGCGATCCCGCCGGCCAGCGAGACGGCCATCAGCAGCAGCGTCGCCAGCAGCCAGGGCCAGATGGTCCGTCGCCGCTCGCCGGGCTGGTCCTGGCCGGGGTGCTGCTGGCGGCGGACGTCCAGGTCGGACACGTACCGGCGCAGGGCGGCGAGCTGGTTCTCCCGGTAGTCGTCATGCTCCGGAGGCATGCGTTCTCCCCCCTCCTGGGCCCTCGCGGACCGGGCCCAATCGCCACAAGCATGCGCGTCGGGGGCCGTTCATACCAAATGACGCTGGCGTGGGCCTCCCTCGGCGAAGTCCCAGACCGCGCCCTGCTCGAAGGCGGCCAGCACCCGGCGGCTGACCACCATCCGGTGGACCTCGTCGGGGCCGTCGTAGAGGCGGGCCGCCCGGGCGTCGGCGTACATGCGGGCCAGCGGGGTCTGGTCGGTGAGGCCGAGGGCCCCGTGGGTCTGGACGGCCCGGTCGATGACGTCGTGCAGCACCCGGGCGGCGTAGAACTTGACCGCCGAGATCTCCACCCGGGCCTCGTCCCCCTGGTCGATGCGGGCGGCCGCGTCCAGGGTGAGCAGCCGGCAGGCCTGGATCTCGGCCGCCGAGTCGGCCACCCAGTTCTGCACCGTCTGCTTGCCGGCCAGCGGGCCCCCGAAGGCCTGGCGGCGCAGGGCGTAGCCGCACATCAGCTCGAAGGCCCGCTGCATCTGGCCCAGCCAGCGCATGACGTGGTGGATGCGGCCGGGGCCGAGGCGCTTCTGGGCGATGCGGAAGCCGTCGCCGGGGGCGCCGATGGTGTTGGCCACCGGCACCCGCACCCCGCTGTAGCGGACCTCGCAGTGGGTGCTCCAGCCGCGACCCCGGTGCCCCAGCACCGGGATCGCCCGGGTGATCTCGACCCCGGGCGTGGCCGCCGGGACGATGATCTGGCTCATGCGCCGGTGCGGCTCGGCGCCGGGGTCGGTCACGGCCATGACGATCCCGAAGGCCGCCCCCTCGGCCCCGGAGCTGAACCACTTGTGGCCGTCGATCACCCAGTCGTCGCCGTCGCGGACGGCGGTGGTCCGCAGCCCGGTCGGGTCGGACCCGGACACCTCGGGCTCGGTCATCGAGAAGAAGGAGCGGACCTCCCCGGCGACCAGCGGCGCCAGCCAGCGCCGACGCTGGCTCGGGGTGCCGTACAGGTGGAGGATCTCGGCGTTACCGGCGTCGGGGGCCTGGCAGCCGAACAGCAGCGGCGCCCAGACGCTGCGGCCGATCAGCTCGTTGAGGAAGGCGTAGGCGACGAACCCGCGCCCGCTGCCGCCCGCCTCCGGGCCGATGTGGGGCGCCCACATCCCGGCCGCCCTGACCTCGGCCCGCAGCTCCTCGACGAGCGCCTCGGCCTCGTCGTCCTCGCGGTCGAGCCGGGGCTCGTTGGGGTAGACGAGCCGGTCCATCAGGTCGCGGACCCGCTCGCGCAGCTCCCGGACCTCCGCTGTCATCGCCAGCACGGGCATCGGTGCCTCCTTGGGGCGGCCGGCACGATCTTGACAGGCGGTGGCCGGCGCCGTGAGGGTGGCCGGCAGCCGGCGGCCAGCAGCGGGCCGCCCAGCCGGAAGGATGGTCGTCATGGCCGACAGCGTCTACAGGGTCACCGAGCTGGTCGGGACCAGCTCCGAGTCCTGGGAGAAGGCGGCCGCGTCCGCGGTCGAGACGGCGTCCCAGACGCTCAGGGATCTGCGGATCGCCGAGGTCGTCGAGCTCGACCTGCAGCTCGAGGACGGCCAGGTCCGGGCCTACCGGACCCGGATCAAGGTCTCGTTCAAGTACGAGCGGGGCGGTGGCGCCTAGGAGCTGGCGAGCGGGACGGGGGCGGCCCTCCACCTCTTGACAACGCAAGCACGCCGGGGCGTAATGACCCAACGGTGTTCGGCATGATCGAACACCGGGCGGGCCGCGCGGGCCTCGCGTGGATCAGGGTCAGGAGGTGGAGGGCCCGTGAGCGTGGGCCTGGTGGTCGTGTCCCACTCGGCCAAGGTCGCCGAGGGTGTGGTCGAGCTGGCCGGGCAGATGGCCGGCGGGGTGCGCATCCAGCCCGCCGGGGGCACCGACGACGGCGGCATCGGCACCGACGCCACCCTGATCGCCGAGGCCATCGCGGCCGCCGACGACGGCGACGGGGTGCTGGTCCTGGTCGACCTGGGGTCGGCCGTGCTCTCGGCCCAGCTGGCCATCGACGAGCTGGTCGAGGAGGACGCCCGCGGCCGGGTCCGGATCGCCGAGGCCCCGGTGGTCGAGGGCGCGGTGGTCGCGGCCATCCAGGCCAGCACCGGCTCCAGCCTTGACGAGGTCGACCGGGCGGCCCGGGGCGCGGCCACCATGGCCAAGGTGAAGTCCCCAGAGAGCGAAGGCGGCGGCTGAGGATGGTCGCCGCCGCAGTACCATGGGCGGGTTCGTTGCCCCGACCCTGACGGGAGGCGGCCAGGATCGTGGACGCGGCCTGCGCGCGTCGCTGGCTGGGGGAGGTCGCGGCCCGCCTGGCGGCGGAGCGGGACTTCCTGACCCAGCTGGACGCGGCCATCGGCGACGCCGACCACGGCGTCAACATGCACCGTGGGTTCACCGCGGTCATGGCCAGGGTCGCCGACCTGGACGAGGCGACCCCCGGCCAGCTGCTCAAGGTGGCCGGACGGACCTTCGTCTCCACCGTCGGCGGGGCCGCCGGGCCGCTCTACGGCACCGCCTTCCTCCAGGCCGGCGACGCCCTCGGCGACGCCGAGCGCTTCGGGCCGCGGCTGCTGGCCGAGGCCCTGCGGGCCGCCCTGGAGGGCGTGCAGCGGATCGGCGCCGCCGCGGTCGGCGACAAGACCATGGTCGACGCCATCGCCCCGGCGCTGGCCGCCTTCGAGCTGGAGCTGCGCATGGGCGGGTCGCTGGAGACGGCCACCTGCGGGGCCAGGGAGGCGGCCGCCGAGGGCATGCGGGCCACCATCCCCCTCCAGGCCCGCAAGGGCCGCGCCTCCTACCTGGGCCCGCGCAGCGTCGGCCACCAGGACCCGGGCGCGACCTCAAGCGCCCTGATGCTCGCCGCCCTCGCCGACGCCGTGCTGGCCGACCGCTCCCGGCGGTTCGCCGGCGGGGCCCGCCGCCCGGGGAGCGGGCCGTGATCCAGTCGGTCGGGCGGGCGGCCCGGATCCTCAAGGCCCTGGGATCGGAGTCGGCCCGCCTGGGCGTGACCGAGCTGGCCGTGCGGCTCGGCCTGGCCAAGGCGACCGTCCACGGCCTGCTGCGCACCCTCGAGGCCCACCAGCTGGTCGAGCAGGACACCGAGACCGGCAAGTACCGCCTGGGGCCGGCCCTGCTCCAGCTGGGCAACGCCTTCCTGGACAACAACGAGCTGCGCGCCCGCTCCCTGCTGTGGGCCGAGGCCCTGGCCTCCAAGGCCGGCGAGGCGGTGCACGTGGGCGTCCTCTACGGCCCCAACGTGCTGCTCGTCCACCACGTGTTCCGGCCCGACAACTCGCTCCAGATCCTCCAGGTGGGGGCGTCGATCCCCTGGCACGCCTGCGCGCTCGGCAAGGTCTGCGTCGCCTACCTGGACCGCGACGCCCGGGCCGAGCTGCTGGCCGGGCCGCTGCCCCGGCTGACCGGCCGCACCCTGACGGCCCGGGCGGCCCTCCAGGCCGAGCTGGCCGCGGTGGTCGAGGCCGGGGTGGCGGTCGAGGACCAGGAGGCGATCGTCGGCGAGGCCGGCATCGCCGCCGCCCTGTTCGACAACCGGGGCGCGGTGGCCGGCGCCATCGGCCTGGCCGGCCCCGTGGAGCGGCTGCTGCCCGCCGGTCCGGTCCCCGAGGCGGTGGCCGCGGTCAAGGAGGCGGCCCGCGGCCTCTCCCGCGAGCTGGGCGCCGGCCGCCCGGCCGTCCCCGGCGCCGGCGCCTGAAGTCGCGCGCCGCCCCACCCGGCCCCTACGATGGCGGCATGACGTCAACCGAGGACCCCGGAGCCGAGGTGCCCCCGGGGTCCGAGCGACCCGAGCCCGGTCACCTGCTCAGCCGGGTCGTCGGCCTCGGCGACGGCCTCGAACCCCTCGATCTGGCCGGCGAGGACGGCTTCGCCTGGCACTCCCCGGCCCTGTCCCTGGTCGGCGCCGGCAGCGCCGCCCGCATCCCGGTCGGCACCGGCCCCGGCCGCATCGAGCGGGCCGCCGAGGCCGTCGCCAGGTTGCTGGAGGGCGTCCAGGTCGAGGACCCCGAGCACAGCGGCCTGGGCCCCGCCGCCGTCGGCGCCCTGCCCTTCTCCCCGGCCAGCCCCGGCCAGCTGGTGGTTCCGTCTCTGCTCCTGCGCACCACTCCGGACGGCCGCGCCTGGGCGATCCTCACCGGCCCCCGCCCGGTCGACCCGCCCCCCGCCGGCGAGCTGCTGGCCCGTCTCCGCGCCACCGCCGCCAGGAACCGCCCCTGGCCGGCCGCCCGCCGCCTGGACGGTCCCTGGCCGACCGGCGGGGGGGTGTGGACAACCGGCGCCCCCAGCTCCGCGGTCGGGCTGGCCGCATGGCGGGGGGCGGTGCTGGCGGCGCTGGAGGCGATCGGGACCGGGCGGCTGGACAAGGTGGTGCTGGCCCGGGAGGCGGCGGTGGAGGGGGAGCGGCCGTTCCCCCGGGCGGAGCTGCTGCGGCGGCTGCGGCGGCGCTCGGGCGGGTCGACCTTCCTGTACGCCAGCGGCGGCTTCGTCGGGGCCAGCCCCGAGCTGCTGGTCCGGCGCCATGGCCGGGTGGCGACCTCGCGGCCGATGGCCGGGACCGTGCCCCGGGGCGACAGCGCCGCCGCCGAGGCCGACGGGCTGGCCCGCCTCACCGGCTCGGCCAAGGAGGCGGTCGAGCACCGGCTGGTGGTCGAGGCCGTGGCCGAGGGCCTGGCCAAGGCGGCCGACCGGGTCGCGGTCGGCCGGCCCGAGGTGGTCCGGCTGACCACCGTGGCCCACCTGGCCACCGAGATCACCGCCGAGCTGACCGGCCCCCTGCCCACCGCCCTGGAGCTGGCCGGCCTGCTGCACCCGACCCCGGCCGTGGGCGGCTCCCCGCGGGACGCCGCCCTGGCCGCGATCGCCGCCCTGGAGCCCTTCGACCGGGGTTGCTACGCCGGCCCGGTCGGCTGGGTCGACCGGGCCGGCGACGGCGAGTGGGCGGTGGCCCTGCGCGGGGCCAGCCTCGACGGCCGCCACGCCCGGCTGCTGGCCGGGGCCGGCATCGTGCCCGGCTCGGACCCCGACGCCGAGTGGGCCGAGACCGAGCACAAGCTCCGGGCCATGCTCGAGGTGCTGCTCAGCCGCTGAAGAACTCCTCCAGGGCGGCCAGGGTCTCGCTCGGGGACTCCTCGGGGCAGAAGTGGCCGCCGGGCACGCCCTGGCCGCGGAGGTCGTCGCTCCACGGCCGCCAGGCGGCCAGCGGGTCCTCGGCCCGGCGGGCGATGCCGTCTGCGCCCCACAGGACCAGCAGCGGGCAGGCGATCCGGCGCCGGCCGAGGTCGTCGGCGTCGTGCCGGTCGTCCACGGTCGCCCCGGCCCGGTAGTCCTCGCAGGAGGCGTGGATCGCGGCCGGGTCCGAGAAGCAGGCCACGTACTCGTCCATGGCCTCGTCGGCGAACTCCGCGCCCGGGCCGGCCCAGCGGCCGATCGCCTGCCGCACCCACCAGCTGGGCTCGTGGCCGATCAGGGTCTCGGGCAGGAGGTCGGGCTGGGCCAGGAACAGCCAGTGGTAGGTGGCCATGGCCAGCTCCCGGTCCATCCGCTGCCACATGGCGTGGGTGGGGACGATGTCGAGCACGGCCAGCCGGGTCACCACCGCCGGCTGGTCGAGGGCCAGGCGGTAGCCGACCCGGCCGCCGCGGTCGTGGCCGGCGACGGCGAAGGCGTCGAAGCCGAGGGTGGCCATGACCCGGACCAGGTCGAGGGCCATGACCCGCTTGGAGTAGGCGTGGTGCTCGGGGTCGGAGGGCGGCTTGGCCGAGCGGCCGTAGCCGCGCAGGTCGGCCGCGACCACCGTGAACTGCTCGGCCAGCCCGGGCGCGACCAGGTGCCACATGGCCGAGGTCTGCGGGTAGCCGTGCAGCAGCAGCAGCGGCGGGCCCTGGCCGCCGAGCCGCAGGTGGAGGTCGGCCCCGGCGCCGGCCACCGTCCGGGTGGTGAAGCCCTCGAACATGGCGGCCAGTCTAGCCGCCGACCGCGGCGGCCACGGCCTCGGTCACGGCCCGGTGGCGGGCCAGGTTGGCCGCCCGGTCGCCGCGGACCACCACCAGCCGGGTGCCGCCCCCGGCCAGGGCGGCGTCGAGGGCCGGGAGCAGGTCGGCCGCCTTCTCGACGACGGTGGCCGGCACCCGGGCGGCGGCGGCCAGGGCGGCCAGGTCGAGCCCGTGGGGGGTGCCGAACAGCGGCTCGAACTGCCCGCGGGGCAGCCGCGCCTGGGGGAGGAAGCTGAAGATCCCGCCGCCGTCGTTGTCGCACACCACCAGCACCGCCCCCCGCGGCCGGCCCGCCGCCCCCAGCAGGCTGGAGGCGTCGTGCAGCAGGGTCAGGTCGCCGCAGAGGGCCGCCACCGGCTCGTCGGTGGCGGCCGCCACCCCGAGAGCGGTGGCCACGAACCCGTCGATCCCCGACAGCCCCCGGTTGGCCACGAACCGCAGCCCGTCCCGCGGGGCCGCGAACGCGTCCACGTCCCGCACCGGCATGCTGGAGCCGACCACCAGCGTCCCCCCGTCCGGCACCCAGGCCACCAGGTCGCGGGCCACCCGCCCCTCGAACGGCTCGGCCCAGTCGTCCAGCAGCCCGTCGATGATCTCCCTGGCCAGCCGGTCGGCCGCCAGCCAGCCCTCCAGCCAGGTGGTGGTGGGCGCCGGGGCACCCAGCCGCTCGGCGACCGCCGCCAGCAGGGCCGACGGGTCCGCGGCGAGCCGCAGCGAGGCGCTGCGCCCCGGGTCCATCCAGCCGGCGCCCGGGTCGACCAGGACCTGGGGCGCCGACGGGTCCAGCCAGGCGGTCAGCGCCTTGCTGGTCGGCGCCCCACCCACCCGCGCGACCAGCTGGGGCCGGTGCCCGGCGGCGAACTCGGGGGCCCGCAGCAGCCCGTCGTAGGCCGAGACGGCCGCCGGCCCCCGCCGCGCCCCCGACAACGGGTCGGCCAGCACCGGCCACCCACTGGCGGCGGCGAACGCATCCACGGCGAGCGGGTCGAGGTCGACCCCCCACCCGGCGACCAGCAGCCCCCGGGGGTTGCTCCGCACCGCCTCGGCCAGCGCGCTCACGTCCTCCGGGGCCGCCGACCGCGCCCCGGGCGGCGCGGCCGTCCAGGGCGCGCCATCGGGTCGCCCCTCGGCCGCCTCGGCCTCATCGGCCGGGTCGAGGGGGACCAGGGGCTCGGCGAAGGCCAGGTTGAGGTGGACCGGGCCGGCCGGGGGGCCGGTCGCCTCGGCCCAGGCCCGGCTGGCCAGCGAGCGCCAGTAGCGACCGGCCGCCGGGTCGTCGGCGGGGGCGCCGACCTCACAGAACCAGCGCACCGCCGGTCCGTACAGCTTGAGCTGGTCGGCGGCCTGGTTGGCCCCGGTGCCGCGCAGCTCGGGCGGCCGGTCGGCGGTCAGCACCAGCAGCGGCGCCCGGGCGTGGTCGGCCTCGAGCACGGCCGGGTGGAAGTTGGCCGCCGCCGTGCCCGAGGTGCACAGCACCACCACCGGCCGCCCCGACCGCTTGGCCGCCCCCAGGGCGAAGAACGCCGCCGACCGCTCGTCCAGGTGCACGTGCACGGCGATCCCCGGATGCTCGGCCAACGCCAGCGCCACCGGCGCCGACCGCGACCCCGGGGCCAGGCAGGCGTCGGTCACCCCCGCCCTGGCCAGCTCGTCCACCAGCGTCAGGGCGAACCGCCGCCCGGCCCCGCTCACGCTAGGCTCCCCACATGGAGGACCAGGTCTCGCCCCTGCACCGCGTCGTCACCGGCGGCGGGCCTGGCCGGGTGGTGCTGGCGCATGGGTTCACGCAGACGATGGGGTCCTGGGAGGCGGTGGGGAAGCGGCTGGGGGAGCGGTGGGAGGTCCTGGGGGTCGACCTGCCGGGGCATGGGGGGTCGGGGGCGGTCCGGGCCGGGCTCGGGGAGGCGGCCGGGCTGGTGGGGGAGGCCGGCGGCAGCGCGGCCTATGTGGGCTACTCCCTCGGGGGCCGGCTGTGCCTGCGGCTCGCGCTCGACCGGCCCGACCTGGTGCCGGCGCTGGCGCTCATCGGGGCCTCGCCGGGGATCGCCGACCCGGCGGATCGGGCCGAGCGGCGGGCCGCCGACGAGGCCCTGGCCGAGCGGATCGAGCGCGACGGGGTGGCGGCGTTCCTCGACCGCTGGCTGGCCGGGCCGCTGTTCGCCACCCTGCCGGAGGCGGCCGCCGGCCGGGCCGAGCGGCTGGCCAACACCGCCGACGGGCTGGCCTGGGCCCTGCGGGCCCTCGGGACCGGCGCCCAGGAGCCGCTCTGGGACCGGCTGGCCGGCCTGCGCCCACCGACCCTGCTGCTGGCCGGGGAGCTGGACCACAAGTTCGCCGCCATCGCCCGCCAGATGGCCGCCGCCATCGGCCCGGCCGCCGAGGTCGCGCTCGTGCCCGGAGCCGGCCACGCCGCCCACCTGGAGCGCCCCGCCGAGGTCGCCGCCCGCATCGAGGCGTTCCTGGCCAGCACTCCCGTCGGTCGCTCCGCCGAGCCGATTGGCACGACGCCGCCTCGCCCTGAGACTCCAGGCCACGTCGCCCCGTGAGGCACACGCGCCGGTGGGGACAATGCTGCTCAAGTCTGTGTCGTACTGCTGTGGGATGTTGCGGTCATGAGCACGATGGTCGAGGCCCGCTACCGCTACCGGCTGCGGGTCAGCAACTCGCAAGCAGTGCTGCTGCACGGAGTGTTCGACTCCTGCCGGTTTGTATGGAACCAGACGCTGGGTCGCTGGCAGGACCTGTGGCGCTATGAGCGAATCATGATGTCGTATGGAGCCGCCGACAAAGAGTTGACCGATTGGCGGTCGCGCTTCGAGTGGCTGGCCGAGCAGCCTTCGGCGCCGCAGCAGCAAGTGATTCGCGACAGATACCGGAGCATCTCGGCATGCTTCGCCACCACTAGCCCAGCCGGGCGTCCGCGCTTCAAGCGCAAGGGCACCCATGCCACCGCCCGCTGGACCCGGCAGGGGTTCGCGGTATCCGGTAGTGGTCTGGGCCTTCCTCGGGACCGCCTCGAGGTAGCCACCGGCACCGGCCGCATTCGGTTGCGGGTTGTGTGGAGCCGGGCGCTGCCATCGGCGCCGACTAGCGTGACCGTGTATCTCGACCAGGCTGGACGGTGGTGGGCCAGCTTCGTAGTACGGCTCGAGGTCCCAACCGGCCCAGTCCACGGGACGGGCCGCGCAACCGGACTCGACCTCGGCCTCGCCACGTTCGCCACCGTGGAGGATCCCACCAACGACATCCCTAACCCGCGACTCGCACGCACTCGGTCGAAGGCGCTGGCCCGCTCCCAGCGCCACCTGGCCCGCACGCGGAAGGGCTCCGCCAACCGGGCCAAGGCACGGCGCCGCAAGGCCCGCATCGAGGCCAAGACGGCAACCCAACGGGCGGACTTCCACCACAAGGCTGCCCGGAGCCTGGTGCATGCCTACGACCGGATCGGCGTTGAGGACCTGGCGGTGAAGCACTTGTCCCGCCGTGGGAACAGACGACGCAAGACTGGCCTGAACCGGTCGATCGCCGATGCCGGCTGGGGCCAGTTCCTGCGGGTGCTGACTTGGCAGGCCACGAAGACCGGCAAGCAAGTACTGGTGCTCCCTGGGCGAGGGAGTACCCAGCACTGTTCGTCGTGCGGGGTAAAAGCCAAGCCCCGCCTGGAACTTTCCGACCGGATATTCCTGTGCCAGCATTGTGGGCTGGTCCTGGAACGGGACCGCAATGCGGCCCGCAACCTTCACCCGGATCATCCCCGGAATCACCGGCTGGGCTGTACCGGTGCGGGCGACGACGGCGGTAAGACCTTGTTCCCCGCGGGGACCGAGGCGGTCTGAGCCCCAGAATCCCGCGGCGCTAGCCGTGAGAGCAGTCAAGACACCCACAGTCCCACGGTGAGCAGCAGGCTGACCGCCAGCTGGAGCCTGGCCGTCGCCCCCAGGGCGGCGATCAGGCCGGGACCGTCGGATCGGCTGCGGACCAGCCGCACCGGGGCCACCGCCAAGGGCAGGGCGACCAGGGTGATCAGCACCGGCGGCCGGGCCAGGCCCAGCAGGGCGGCGACCGCGAACATGGCCGCGACCACGGCGGCGAACAGGCCGCGGGACCGGCGGCGGCCCAGGCGGACGGCCAGGGTGCGCTTGCCGGCCAGGCGGTCGCCGTCGATGTCGCGGACGTTGTTGGCCAGCAGGATCGCCACCGCGCCGAGGCCGACGACCAGGGAGCCGGCCAGGGCCGTGACCGGGACCCGCTCCAGCTGCACGTAGGCGGAGCCGCAGGTCGCCACCACGCCGAAGAAGACCAGCACGGCCAGCTCGCCGAAGCCGGCGTAGCCGTAGGGCCGGGGGCCGCCGGTGTAGAGGACCGCGGCCGCGATCGCGGCCGCCCCGACCAGCAGCAGTCGCAGGTCCACGGCCACGGCCAGGGCCAGGCCGGCCACCGCGGCCACGGCGAAGGCGATCGCGGCCGCCCGCCGGACCGCGGCCGGGGCGGCCAGGCCGGTGGCGGTCAGCCGCGCCGGGCCCAGCCGGTCCGGGGTGTCGGCCCCGCGCAGACCGTCGGAGTAGTCGTTGGCGTAGTTGACCCCGACCTGCAGGGCCAGGGCCACGACCAGCGCGGCCGCCGCCCGCCAGGCCACCACCGGCCCCTCGGCGGCCGCGGCCGCCGTCCCCACCAGCACCGGGCACACCGCCGCGACCAGCGTCCGCGGCCGCGCCCCCTGGACCCAGCGGTTCATGGAGGTCAGGGTCGTTTGGGGAACTTGGCGAAGTCGGGGCGCCGCTTCTCGCGGTAGGCGTTGCGGCCCTCCTGGGCCTCCTCGGTCATGTAGTAGAGGAGGGTGGCGTCGCCGGCCAGCTGCTGGATCCCGGCCAGGCCGTCGGTGTCGGCGTTGAGGCCGGCCTTGAGCAGCCGCAGGGCCAGGGGGCTGTGCTCCAGGATGCGCCGGCACCACTCGACCGTCACCTGCTCCAGCTCGGCCAGGGGGACGACGGTGTTGACCAGGCCCATCTCCAGGGCCTCGCCGGCGTCGTACTGACGGCAGAGCAGCCAGATCTCGGTCGCCTTCTTGCGGCCCACGGTGCGGGCCAGCATGCCCATGCCGTAGCCGCCGTCGAAGGAGCCGACCCGGGGCCCGGTCTGGCCGAAGCGGGCGTTGTCGGCGGCGATGGTCAGGTCGCAGACCAGGTGCAGCACGTGCCCGCCGCCGATGGCGTAGCCGGCGACCATGGCGACCACCGGCTTGGGCAGCCGCCGGATCTGGATCTGGAGGTCCAGCACGTTCAGGCGGCCGATGCCGTGCTCGTCGACGTAGCCGTCGTCGCCGCGGATGCGCTGGTCGCCGCCGGAGCAGAAGGCGTCGGGGCCCTCGCCGGTGAGGACGATCACGCCGATGGCCGGGTCGTCCCGGGCCAGCTCGAAGGCGTCGTGCAACTCGAAGAGGGTCTTGGGCCGGAAGGCGTTGCGCACCTCCGGGCGGCGGATGGTGATCTTGGCGATCCCCTCCGCGGTCTCGTAGCCGATGTCGGTCCAGGTGCCCTTGGGCTGCCACTCCACGGGTGTTCGCGCTCCTCAGCAGGCTTCTCGGTGGCGACGGCCCTGTTAGCCTACCTGCCCATGTCGTCTGTTGCCCTGGTCGCCATCGCCCTGCCCCGCCCGGCCGCCGCCCGACCCACCCACCAGCTGGACGGCGACGGGCGCCGCCGGCTGGCCGGAGGCGAGCCGGTCGAGGCCGGGGTGGCCGCGGTGGTCGCCACCTCGGGCACCGGCGGCGCCCCCAAGCTGGTCGAGCTGGGCGCCGACGCCGT
>Ga0307415_100000850_pt1 | contig 13973 bp, 9 predicted proteins | sample DK1Cmetagenome_FD_204524 | JGI IMG/M metagenome (GOLD analysis project Ga0307415, IMG submission 204524) | Maize rhizosphere microbial communities from greenhouse at UC Davis, California, United States - DK15-C-2 | ecosystem: Host-associated > Plants > Roots > Rhizosphere > Soil | place: USA...
GCGTCGGGCCCCGGGGCCGGCGCGCGGAAGTCCACCAGCCGGTCGAAGCGCGAGACGCCGTCGAGCTGCATTCCCTGCAGCTGCGCGGAGACCGCGCCGCAGCCGCCGAGCGGCGCGCGGGCGCTCACGTCGCCGGCGATGGACTCATAGCCGGTGGCCGCCTGCCGGCCGACGGCGCCACCCGCGCGCAGCTCCCCCACGCGCGACGCGGCGGCGCCGGCGCGCAGCTCGAGCCGGGGCCTCGCGCCGGCGCCTTCGCCGAGCGCCGTGCCGCCGGACAGGGCGAGCCGCGAGCCGCCATCCGCCGTGGCGTGGGCGAGCGAGGCGGTCGCGCCCTCCCCCGCGGCGCGCCGCGTGACGACGTTCACCACGCCGCCGATGGCGTCGCTGCCGAAGAGCACCGAGCCGGGCCCGCGCACCACCTCCACCCGCTCGATCCGCTCGGGGTCGATGAGCGCGAGGTACTGGTTCGGCCCGTCGCGCACGGTCGAGTTGTTGAGGCGCACGCCGTCCACGAGCACCAGCACCTGGTTGCCGGTGAGGCCGCGCAGCATCACCGTGCCGTGGCCGGCGTTGGTCTGCTGCACCTGGACGCCGGGCAGCTCGCGCAGCACGTCCGGGAGGATGCGCGAGGGCCCCTCGGCCACGCGCGCCGCGGGCGCGACGCTCACCGCGCTCGCCGGCAGGAGCGGCGCGCGCAGCACGCTCGCCGCGGTCACGCGCACGCCGGGGAGCCGGGCGACGGAATCGGCACGCGCGCTGGAATCCCGCTGCTGCGCGGCGAGCGGGGCGGCGACGAGGAGGGCGAGCGGGAGGGCGAGCGCGGGCGCGCCGAATCGGGCGAGGCTACGCCCGCAGGCGGCAGAGATAGGCATACGCGGAAGCTACGCCGCAGCCTGCCGGGACGTTGGCGGGCTGTCGGGACTACGGCTCTCGGCGCTCTGAACTACGGCGCTCGGCTCTCGGCTCTCGGCTCTCGGCTACGGCACGCTCCGCCCTCTTCCCTCTTCCCTCTTCGCTCTTCCCTCTTCCCTCGTGCCTCGCCCTTCGCCCCTCGCCTCTACCCGATCCGCAGCTCCACCGGCGCGGTGGTGAGGGGCTCCGCGGCCTCGGTGAGGAGGGCGCCCTGTACCCGGTAGTCGCCGGCGCCGGCGGGGCGACCGCCCGTCTGGCGCTGGTCCCACGTCGCGCGCAGCTCGAGCCGCTCGCCGGGGGCCAGCGTCTTCACCTGCAGGATCGCCGGGATGACCTCGCCGGCGAGGCGGCGCCAGACGGTGTCCCCCGCTGCGCGCGTGACGAGAATGTCGAAGGCGATGGTGCGGCCGCGCAGGTAGAGGTCGAGCGAGCGGTCGGTGGCGTTCTCCACGCGCAGCGTGATCGGCACCGGGGCGCCCGGCGCCGCCGCGGTGGGGAGGTCGAGGGTGAGGCGCAGCGAGTCGGCGGTCACGGTGCGTGGCTCGGGCGCCGCAGGCGGAACGGAGTCCGCGGCGCGCGGGGGCGGCGCGCCGCAGCCGGCCGCGAGGAGCAGGACGGCGGCGCGCCGGCGCACCCGCTACTTCGTGGCCGTCATGCTGCCGAGCTCCTGCTGGACGGAGGCCAGCGGGCTGAAGACGAACATCTTGTTGTCCGAGCTGCCCCCCCAGAGGAGGCCGACGAGCCTCACGCTGCTGCCGCTGGTGATCGTGAACACCGGCGAGCCGCTGTCGCCGCTGCCCACGACGGTCGCCCCACCGGAGTTGGTGACGAAGCTCTGGCAGTAGAGGTAGACCGTGGAGCCCGACACGCTGGTGTTCACGCAGGTGCGCGTGACGTTGCCGCGCGTCCAGCCGGTGGTGCGCCCCACCTTGTTCACCACCGTGCTCGTCCCGAAGCTCTTCGTCGTGTTGTCCTGGCTGGTGATGGTGAAGAACGGATTGGTGCTGGAGACCGTCAGGCTGCCGTTGTTGACGCCCGTCGTCTGGGCGATCTCGCCGCGGTTCGAGGCGACGGTGCTCGCGTAGAGCGCCCGCGACGCGTCGCTGTGGCGGCACTTCTTCCCGCGCGGGCAGCTGCCCCCCTTCAGGTACGCCGGGTCGGCCGCCTCGGTGGCGATCACCGTCGCGTCCACGGAGCGCAGCGGCTGCGCGTAGGTCGTCCCCTCGGTGCCGCCCTGCGTGTTGGTGCAGTGCGAGTTGGTGATGAACGAGCGGCCGCCGGCGTGGCTCACGTTGAAGCCGAGCGTGCAGGCGTAGTTGCCGAAGTGGAGCTGGATGCCGGCGCGGGTCGGGCGGAACCGGTCGCGCAGGGTGGCCATGAAGCGGATGGGCTGCGTGACCTCGACCGAGTAGTCGCTGCGGGCGACGCCGAGCCGCGCGAGCGCGTGCTCGACGCCGCGGATCGCGGCGGCGTTCTCCACGCCGAAGACCAGCCGCCCCGCCACCTCGTCGTTGTCGGCGAACACCGTTCCCGGGAGCGCCATGACCTCGGGCGACGCCTTCTGGAAGAGCGCCTCCAGCCGGTCCTGCGCCTGCGCCGATCGCGCCGCGGACGGGGGCGAGACGGGGGCGACGGGGGGCGCGTCCTGACACGCGCCGAGTAGCGTCACCGAGGCGACCGCGAGCACCCGCCGTGCCTTGCTGTCGAGCATCATGTGCACCTCACGAGAGGGGTGGAGCGTGCCCGTGCGACCGGCCCGCGCCGCCAGGTGCGACGCCGGCCGGTGCGCCATCATCGGCCGCGGCGCCGGTGCCGTCAAGCGCGCCCCGCTCCGCGCGTGACTCGCCGCCCGGGGTAGCCGTCAGCCGCATGGAGCGCCGCCGACCATCGCGCGGGCGCCCCCGGCGGCGCCCGGCGCGCCGCGCCCGCGACATCCCCGACAGGCTTCCTTGCCCAACCGCACCCAGATCGAAACCCGGCTCGGCCTCGCCCGGCGAGCCCTCCGGCTGTTCGTCCGCCCGAACTCCCGGCGCGTCGGCGTCACCTTCATCGGCGCCATGACGGTGGCGGTCGCCTCGGCGTCGGAGCCGCTCCTGCTCAAGGGGGTGGTGGACAGCCTCGCCGCCGCGCGCCCCGCCGGCGACCCCGAGGCGCGCAGCGCCCTGATCGCCGCGGTGGCGCTCTTCGCGACCGTGCTCGCCTGCCGCATTCTCGGCGCCGCGTGGGTCACCACCTCCACCTGGGCGGTGCGCCTCAACATCGAGTACCAGCTCCGGTCGCGCGTCGCGGCCAAGCTGAGCGTCCTCTCCTCGCGCACGCAGGCCGAGATCGGCACCGGGGGGCTCAAGTACGCCATCGACGCCAGCGCCCCGCACACGGCGAGCGCCTTCACCGACATCGCCTTCCGCCTCGCGCCGACGCTGATGTACGTCACCCTCGCCGGGTGGGGGATGATGCAGCTCGACGGCTCGATCACCGTCGCGGTGCTCTGCCTCGCGCCGATCCCCGCGTTCGTCGCCGTCGCGGCGGCGCGGCAGCAGACGAAGCGCGACAAGATGCATCACGCGTTCTGGACGCGTCTCTGGGCGGGCTACACCGAGGTACTGCACGGGATGGGGACGGTGCGGGCGTTCGCCAACGAGCGCGCCGAGGAGCGCCGCTTCGTGCGCCGCACCCGCTGGGTGTTCAACAGCATCCAGCGCGGCGTGCACGTGGACGCGCGCGTGACGGCGGCGGCCGGCATCTCCGAGCTCCTGGCGCGCGTGACGGTGCTCACGCTCGGCGGGCTCCTGGTGGTGCGCGGCGAGCTGACGGTCGGGTCGCTGCTCGCCTTCCTGGGGTACGTGGGCGGGGTGTTCGCGCCGGTGCAGCAGATGGTGGACCTCTACCCCACCGTCCGGAAGGCGCTCGTGGCGCTCGAGTCCGTGTTCCGGGTGCTCGACGCCGAGGAGGAGGCGCCCGACCTGCCGGACGCGGCCCCCGCCCCGGCGATCCGCGGCCACGTGCGCTTCGAGGGGGTCACCTTCGCCTACCGTACCGACCGCCGGGCGCTCGACGGCTTCGACGTCACGGTCCGGCCCGGGGAGACGGTCGCGCTCGTGGGGCCGAGCGGGAGCGGGAAGTCCACCATCCTGCGGCTGCTGCAGCGGCTCCACCACCCCACCGAGGGGCGCGTGCTGATCGACGGGCACGACGTGCGCGGGCTCCAGATCACGACGGTGCGGCGCCAGTTCGGCGTCGTGCCGCAGGACGTGGTGCTGTTCAACGACTCGGTGGCGGCGAACATCTCGTACGGGCGGCCGAGCGCGACGCGGGCGGAGGTGATCGCGGCGGCGCAGGCGGCGAACGCGCACGACTTCATCCTGCAGCTCCCGAAGGGGTACGACAGCCGGGTCGGCGAGGGCGGCCGCTCCCTCTCGGGCGGGCAGCGCCAGCGCATCGCCATCGCGCGCGCCTTCCTCGTGAACCCGGCGGTGCTGCTGCTGGACGAGGCGACGGCGGCGCTCGACACGGAGAGCGAGCAGGCGGTGCAGGCGGCGCTGCGCTCGCTGCGGCAGGGGCGGACGACGTTCATCGTCGCCCACCGGCTGAACACGGTGCGCGACGCGGACCGCATCCTGGTGGTGAGCGACGGCCGCATCGTCGGCGACGGCCCGCACGAGGCGCTGCTCACGACCTGCCCGACGTACGCCGCGCTCGTACGGCACCAGCTCAGCGTGGACGCCGAGCCGGCCGACGTCGGGGAGCCCGGGGCGCCGCGCCCCACGGTCGAGCGGGCCGCCTAGGACCGGCCGGCGCGGGGCGCCCGGCAGCAGCTCCGTCAGGCCAACAGCCGAGAGCGCCAGACTAATTGTCTGCGCGCCATCCCCTCCTGACGGGGCATGGGACATTTCACCTACCTCGCTAGGCACGGGCGCCCCTCGCGGGCGCCTTTTGTTTGCGCCGATTCTCCTTGGGCGCGCTGGGGTTGGCGGAAATTTGCGTTTGGCGGATAAAAACGCTATAAACGTGGAGTTCGCATCCCACGAACGGTGCATCCACGGAGACCGCAGACTCGTCGGCCCGCAGGCGCCCGTTCGGGGGCCGCGTCCTCCGTCCCCATCGTGCCGGTACGGCGTTCGATTCGGGTCGCCACCGCCGCGCCGCCTTCCGCTCCGGAAGCCGGCCGCCGCGGGCGGCGAGAGGTGCGACCGGCACCCGTGCGACACACGGGTCCCCACGCGATGCCGCAGGGGCCGATCGGTTCACAGACATCACGGCGCAGGCGGGCCGCGGTGGCGTACGAGCCCTCTGCGAGAGCAGAGGCGCGGGCCCGCCGTCGTCCACGCCACCAGCAGCTCGCCGCACGGCTCATGACCGCCGCGCCGTGTGAACGGGCGGGCGAGCGCTGAGTGATTGCTACCCGAGTCCGTCCGGCACCCCGGCCTGCGGGGCGCCTCTCCGGCCCACCCGCTCCCGCATGCCCCTCAACACCGTCCGCAGGGTGCTGCACGACTGGTACGCGCCGCCCGCCACCGCCCCCGCCGGCGGGCCGCCCCTGGTCGGCCGGCCGGGTCCGCGTGACGCGGGGTGGCACGCCGCGGCGGCGCTCGGCCGCGCGGCGCCGGGTGCGGTGGCGAGCGACGTGAGCGAGTCGGCGCACGGTGGGCCGCACATCCTGACGGTCGCCCTCGAGGACTATTACCACAACTTCAACCGGCTGATCGACCGGTCGCACTGGCACCGCTTCGAGAAGCGCGTCGAGCACAGCACCCTCCGGGCGCTGGACCTGCTCGACGAGTACGGAGTCCGCGCGACCTTCTTCGCGCTCGGCTGGGTGGCCGAGACGCTCCCGGAGCTGATCGGCGAGGTGGTGCGCCGCGGGCACGAGGTCGCCAGCAAGGGCTACAGCCAGCGGAGCGTGCGCGACATCTCGCGCGAGGAGTTCCGCGACGACCTGGCGCAGGCGCGGGAGGCGCTCGAGCGGGCGAGCGGGCGGCGCGTGGTGGGCTACCGCGCCCCCGGCTGGCTCAAGCCCGCCGACCTCTGGGCCCTCGACGTGCTCGCCGAGGACGGCTACGAGTACGACTCCAGCATCAAGCCCCTCTTCCGCTCCTACCACGCGGAGCCCTGGCGGCGCTTCGCCCACCAGAACCGCATCGGGGAGCGGACGCTCTGGGAGTTCCCGATCTCGAGCATCCGGGCGGCCGGGCTCTCGCTGCCGATCGGCGCGGGCAACTACTTCCGCCAGCTCCCCCGCCCGCTCATCCGGCGCGCCGTGGAGCACTGGCACCGCACGAACGACGCGCCGTTCACGATGTACTTCCACACCTGGGAGCTGGACCCCGGGCAGCCGCACATCACCGCCGCGCCACTCCTCAACCGCATCCGCCTCTACCGCAACCTCGAGGAGGTCTCGTCGATCCTCGCCGGGTACTTCGAGCGGTACCGCTTCACCGGCATCGCGGACTACCTGGGGCTCGGCGCCGCCGCGCCGCTCCCCGCGCCGCTCCCCGCGGCGGTCCCCGACCGGCCGCGCCGCCTGGCGATCGCCGTCGACGCGGTGTCGCGCGCCGCGCCGCGCGCGGCGCGCGGCGAGCGGCCGGCCGCGCCCACGAAGGTCACCCTCGTGCTCCCGTGCTACAACGAGGAGCGCACCCTGCCCTACCTCGCGAACACGCTGCGGAGCGTCGAGGAGTCGCTGGCGGACGCCTACACCTTCGACCTCCTCTTCGTGGACGACTGCAGCGTGGACGGCACGTGGGACGCGCTCCACCGCATCTTCGGGTCGTGGCCGAACTGCACCTTCGTGCGCCACGACCGCAACCGCGGCGTGGCGGCCGGCATCCTCACGGGGCTGCGCAACGCGCGCACGGAGATCGCCGCCTCCATCGACTGCGACTGCACGTACGACCCGCACGAGCTCGGGCGCATGATCCCGCTCCTCACGGACGGCGTGGACCTGGTCACCGGCTCGCCGTACCACCAGCTGGGCGGCGTGCGGAACGTCCCCCGCTGGCGCCTCGCGCTCTCCAAGTCGGCGTCCGCCCTCTACCGGGTGGTGCTGCGGCAGAAGCTGCACACCTACACGAGCTGCTTCCGCGTCTACCGCCGGAGCGCCGCGCTCGCGGTGCAGGTGGAGTCGGGCGGCTTCCTGGGCGTCGCCGAGATGATCGGGAAGCTCGACCTCGCCGGCGCGACGATCGTCGAGTACCCGACGACGCTCAACGTGCGCGTGCTCGGGCGCTCGAAGATGAAGGTGGTGCGCACGGTCATCGGCCACGTGGGGCTGCTCGCCAGGCTCGCCGCGCTCCGCGCCACGGGCCGGCTGGGGCGGCGGCCGGCGCCCCCCATCGGCGAGTCCGCCGCCGAGGGCACGCGGTGAGCGCCGCCACGAGCCGCGTCGGCATCGTCGGCGGCGGGCTGCTGGGAATGACGCTCGCCCTGCGCCTGCGCCAGCAGGGGCACGAGGTGACGCTGCTGGAGGCGGCGCCGGAGGCCGGCGGCCTGGCCGCGTCGCAGACGATCGGCGGCTACCACTGGGACCGCTTCTACCACGTCATCCTCCTCTCCGACCAGCACCTGCGCGCCCTGCTCGAGGAGCTGGGGCTCGCGCCGCTGCTCCGCTGGCGCCACACGCGCACGGGCTTCTACACGGACGGCGTGCTGCACTCGCTCTCCGACAGCATCGAGTTCCTCACCTTCCCCCCGCTGTCGCTGGTGGACAAGGCGCGCCTCGCCGGGACCATCCTCTACGCCTCGCGGCTCACGGACTGGCGGCGGCTGGAGGCGGTGGACGTGAGCACGTGGCTCCGCCGGCTCTCCGGCGAGCGGACGTTCGAGCGCATCTGGCTGCCCCTCCTGAAGAGCAAGCTGGGGGAGAACTACAAGGTCGCCAGCGCCTCGTTCATCTGGGCGATCATCGCGCGGCTGTACGCGGCGCGCCGCTCGGGGCTCAAGCGCGAGATGTTCGGCTACGTGGACGGCGGGTACGAGACGGTGCTCGCGCGCTTCCGCGAGCGTCTCGAGGGCGCGGGCGTCGAGATCCGCTGCGGCCGCCCGGCGGCCGCCGTGCACGCCGGCGCCGGCGCGGCCGAGGTGCGCCTCGCCGGCGGCGAGCGCCTCGCCTTCGACGACGTGGTCCTCACCGTGCCCTGCGCGAAGGTGGCGGCGCTCTGCCCGCAGCTCACCGACGCCGAGCGGCAGCGCCTCGCCGGCGTGGTGTACCAGGGGATCGCCTGCGCCTCGCTCCTGCTGCGCCGGCCGCTGGCGGACTTCTACGTCACGAACATCACCGAGCCGTGGGTGCCCTTCACGGCGGTGGTCGAGATGACGACGCTGGTGGACCGCGAGCGCTTCGGCGGCCACTCGCTCGTGTACCTGCCGCGCTACCTCACGCAGGACGACCCCTTCTGGACGCGGACGGACGAGCAGATCGAGGCCGAGTTCCTCGGCGCGCTGGCGCGCATGTACCCGCACTTCCGCCGCGAGGACGTCGTCGCCTTCCGCGTCGCGCGGGCCAGGGAGGTGCTGGCGGTGTCCACGCTGCACTACTCCGACCGCCTGCTCCCGCCGCTGCGCACCTCGCTCCCGAACGTCTTCGTGTGCAACTCCGCGCAGATCGCGAACGGGACGCTGAACGTGAACGAGACCGTCGGCCTCGCCAACGCCAAGGCGGCGGAGCTCGCCCACCTCCTGCGCCGCCCCGCGCGGGCCGCGGTCGCCTGACGCCATGAGCGCGCCGAAGCCCCTGGCCAGCGTCTCGCTCGACGTCGACGACCTCTGGACCTACCTGCGCACGCACGGCGACCCCGCCTGGGAGCGCCACCCGTCGTACCTGCCCACGTTCGTGCCGCGCGCGCTGGAGCTGCTCGACGAGCTCGGGCTGCGCATCACCTTCTTCCTCGTCGGCTTCGACGCCGCGCAGCCGCACAACCAGGCGCTGCTGCGCTCGATCCCCGAGCGGGGGCACGAGGTGGGGAACCACACCTACGCGCACGAGTGCTGGCTGCACCTCTACACCCCCGCGCAGCTCGAGCAGGAGGTCGCGCGCGCCGAGGAGGCTATCCACCTGGCCACCGGCCACCGCCCCGCGGGCTTTCGCGGCCCGGGCTTCAGCTGGTGCCCGGCGCTGTTCGACGTCCTCGCGCGGCGCGGCTACCGCTACGACGCCTCCACCCTGCCCACGTACCTCGGCCCGCTCGCCCGGCTGTACTTCCTCGCCACCGCGGACCTCACCGCCGAGGAGCGGGAGCGGCGCCGCGCCCTCTTCGGCTCCTTCCGCGACGGCCTGCGCCCCGTGCACCCGTACCGCTGGCAGCTCGGCGGCGGGCGCACGCTGCTCGAGATCCCGGTCACCACCATGCCGGTGGTGAAGGTGCCGTTCCACATGAGCTACCTGCTCTACCTGAGCCGCTTCTCGAAGCCGCTGATGACGGCCTACCTCCGGACGGCGCTCGCCGCCTGCCGGCTGATGCGCGTCGAGCCGAGCTTCCTGCTGCACCCGCTCGACGTGCTCGGCGCCGACGAGGCGCCGGCGCTCGCCTTCTTCCCCGGCATGGAGCTCCCGGTCCGGCACAAGCTCGACGCCTGCCGCGAGGCGCTGCGCGCCCTCGGCGAGCACTACGAGCTGGTGCCCATGGGCGCCCACGCCAACGCCATCCTCGCGCGGAAGGAGCTCCGCCAGCGCGAGCCCGCCCTCGCCACGTGAGCGGACACGTGAGCGGGTCATCGCCGGGAGCGCCGACGCTTCCACCGCACCTCAGCCGAACAGGGGTCGAATCGTGAGCGCACTGAATGGTCAGGAAGGCAGGAGAGCCGTGGTCGTCGGCGCCGCCGGGAACATCGGGTCGCGGCTCGTCGAGTACCTGCGCATCGTCGGCTACGAGACGCTGGAGGTGGACATCCGGCCGGGATGGCGCGACGGGTACCTGATGGCCGACATCAACCACCCGCTCGACCTGCTCCCCGCGTTCGACTGGAAGCCCGACGTGGTGTTCCTGCTCGCCGCCACGGTGGGGCGCATGACGTGCGAGCAGGCGGGGTCGCTCGCCGTGGCGACGAACCTCGCCGGCGTGCACAACGTCCTCCAGCTCTGCGCGCGCACCGGCAGCATGTGCGTCTTCTTCTCCACGTCCGAGGTCTACGGGCCGCGCTGCAGCCAGCTCGACGACGCCGCCGTGATCCCGCAGCCGAACAACCGCTACGGGCTCTCCAAGTGGCTCGGCGAGCAGCTCGTGGAGTACGAGGTGCGCAACTCGGGGCTCCGCGCCGTGACGCTGCGGCCGTGCATGATCTACGACGAGCGCGAGGACGTCGGCGAGCACCGCTCGGCGATGATCCGCTTCGCCTCCAACCTCGCCCGGGGGCGCCGGATCCAGGTGCACCGCGGCAGCGCGCGCGGCTGGCTGCACGTCGCCGACGCGGTGCGCGCGATCGAGGCGGCCGGGCGCGTGCGCGCGTACGCGCCGATCAACCTCGGGCACCCGCACGTCGTCCCGATCGCCGAGCTCGCGGAGATGATCCGCGCCGAGCTGGGGGCCGACCCCGAGCTGGTGGAGGCGACCGACCTGCCGCCGCACATGACGCTCGTGAAGCGCCCGTCGCTCGAGCGCCAGCGGACGCTCCTCGGCTTCGAGCCGGCGATCTCGCTCGCCGAGGGGGTGCAGCGCGTGTGCGCGGTGCAGGCGCGCGCCGCCGCCGCCGAGCAGGCGTACGCGGCGGCGGCCGGGCAGTTCGCACCGACCCCACCCGCGGGCACCCGCTCGCTCGCGCCATGACCGCGCCCGCTGCACGCCGCCCCGGCGGGCGGACGGGGGGCTGATGCTCGCGCACGCCCACGCGTCGGCGGTGGCGTACGCGCCACCGGCCGTCGGCGGCGACACGCTGTCGCTCGTGCGCACGCGCTGCTGCATCTGCGACGCCGACGACGCGGACCCGGTGGCCGTCGGCGAGGACTTCGAGCACCGGACGAGCCGCGACACCTTTCTCGCCACGCGCTGCCGCGCCTGCGGGCTCCTCTTCGTCAACCCGCAGCCGGCGGCGCACGAGCTCGCGCGCCTCTACCCGGCGGCGTACGACGCGCGGGAGGCGGCCGGCGCGGGCGCGCGCGAGCAGGACGCGCGGCGCCTGCTCGCGTGGTGCGGGACGGTGCCGGACGGTGCGCGCGTTCTGGACGTGGGGTGCGGCGCGGGCACCGACCTCGCCCTGCTCCGCGACTTCGGCTCCGACGGCTGGCGGCTGGAGGGGGTGGAGCCGCGCGCGCGCGCCGCGCAGGCCGCGCGGCGCGCCGGGCTCACCGTGCACGAGGCGATGGTCGAGGATCTCGCCCCCGGCGCGCGCGGCGCCTACGACGTGGCGCTGCTGATCCACACGCTCGAGCACTTCGCGGACCCGCCGGCCGCCCTCGCCGCCGTGCGTGCGCTGCTGCGCCCGGGCGGGCGCGCCGTGGTGGTCACGCCCAACGCCGCGTCCGCCGCGTGGGCGCTCTTCCAGGGGCGGCACTGGGCAGGCTACGACTTCCCCCGGCACCGCTACCTGTTCGACCGCGACACCCTGGCGAAGCTCGCCGCCCGCGTCGGGCTGCGGGTCGAGTCCGTCGCCACCGCGCCGAGCGCCGCCCTCTGGGTCCGCTCCGCGCACCACCTCGCCGCCGACTGGGGGGCGCCGCCCTGGCTCGCGCGCCGCCTCGCGCCGGCGTCGTCCCTCCCGCTGGCGGCGTTCGCCGCCGTCGAGCGGCTGCAGCAGCGGCGCGGCCGCGGCGCGCTGCTCTGCGCCACCCTCCATGCCCCGGTGTGAGCCCATGAGCCCCGACCGCGAGCCCCACCGCCGCCCGGCGGACGACCGATGACGTCCCGCAGCGCGCCCGTCGCGGTGGTGGGCGCCGGGCTCGCCGGCCTGGTCGCCGCCCGCGAGCTGCGCCGCCGCGGCGTGCCGGTGACGGTGTTCGAAGCGGGGAAGCAGATCGCCGGCCTCGCGCGCAGCTTCCGCGACGGCGACGGCTTCACCTACGACTTCGGCGCGCACTTCATCACCAACCGGCTCGCCGCCGCGCTCGGCGTCGGCGCGCACTGCCGCGACGTCCGCCGCTACGGCGAGACGGTGCAGCTCGACGGGCGCACCTACGCCTACCCGTTCGGCCTGCTGCGGGCGCCGCGCTTCGTGCTGAGCGCCGTGGCGGGGCGGGCCGCGTCCGTCCGCCGGCGCGAGCCGCCGGCGTCGGCCGCCGAGTGGTACCGCACGCAGTACGGCGAGCGGCTGGCGGAGGAGGTGGCCATCCCGCTCGTCGAGGCGTGGTCGGGCGCGCCGGCGTCCGAGCTCGCGCCCTCCGTGGTGCCGCCGCAGGTGGACCGCGGCACCGCGCACGTGCTCAGGCTCAAGCTCGCGAGCCGCGTCACGGGGCGCGCCGTGGCCAACGGCTACTCGCGCGAGATGCCCGAGAGCCCGCACGTCTGGCACGTGTACCCGGAGGGGAGCGTGAGCTTCCTCTGCGAGCGCCTCGCCGCGGAGCTCGAGGGTGGCGTGCGACTGGAGTCGCCGGTGGACGCCATCTACGTGGAGTCGGGGCGCGTCGTCGGCCTCCGCGCCGGCGGTCGGGTGGAGGAGGCGTCCGCCGTCGTCAGCACGGCGCCGGTGCACGTGCTCGCCAAGCTCGTGCAGGGCACGGACGCCGTGCAGCACCTGGCGCGCTTCCGCTACCGCCCGATGGTGTTCGTCAACCTGCGCTTCGACGGACGGGGCCTGCTGCCCGACGTCGTCACCTGGACCCCCGGGCGCGACCTCCCCTTCTTCCGGCTGAACGAGCCGCCGCTCGCCATGCCCTGGCTGGCGCCCGCCGGCAAGACGATGGTGACGGCGGACATCGGCTGCGAGGTGGGCGACGCGATCTGGACGATGCCCGACGAGCAGCTCGGCGAGCTGTGCCTGGAGCACCTGCAGGCGCTCTTCCCGACGGCCCGGCGCCGCTACCTGGGCGGGTGCCGGGTGCTGCGCACGCCGGTGGCCTACCCGGTGTGGCTCAACGCGTACGAGCCCGAGCGGCGCGCCCTCGAGCGCGCCTCGCCGGTGGAGGGGCTGCTGAGCGTCGGGCGGAACGGCGAGTTCGCGCACATCCTCATGGAGGACGTGTACTGGCGCACGCTCGCGAAGGTGCGGGCGCTGGCCGCGGCCTGACGCCGGATGGCGGCGACGACCACGGCGTCGCGCGTCGCCCCCGCTCGGCCGGCCGTGCCCGCGCGGCGGCCGGCACGCTCCGCCCTCCTGTTCTGGGCGCTCGCGCTCGCCCTCGTGGTGCCGGTGTGGGCGGGCACGCACTTCCCCACCGAGGACGGACCCGCCCACGCCCACTGGACCGCCGTCTACCGCGACCTGGGCGACTCCGCGAGCGCGTGGGCGCCCTACCTCGAGCGGAGCGTCCGCTGGAACGCGCCCAACCTGTCGTACTTCGCGCTCCAGTACGCGCTCACGGCGGCCCTCGAGCCGCACGCGGCGCAGAAGCTGATCGTCACGCTCCTGCTGCTCGCCTGGGCCGGCGCGACCGCCCTCCTCGCCCGGGCGGCGAGCGGGCGCCTCGGGCTCGGCGCCTTCGCGGCGCTGCTCCTGCTGCACTCGTGGATCCTCTACTCCGGCTTCCTCAGCTTCCTCATCGGGGTGCCGGTGCTCGTGCTCAGCGTCGCCCTGCTGCTCGACGTCGAGGCGCGCCGGGAGCGCGGCGACGCGGTCGCCGCACGCACCGCGCTGCTCGCGCTGCCGGGCGTGGTCGCGTACTACTCCCACATCGTCACCGGCGCGCTCTTCGTCGCCCTCCTCCTGCTCGGCGCGCTGTACTTCGCGCGGCGCGACGCGCGACACGCGGGCGCGCTGCTGGCCGCGGCGCTCCCCACCTGCCTGCTCGGGGCCAGCTACGTGCTGGGCAGCCCGTTCGGCGAGGGCGGCGCCGTGTGGGCGACCTTCGGCGACACGGTCAAGCGCTTCGTCGGGCTCGCGTTCTGGCGGGGGTTCGCCGCGCGCGACGCGGGCTTCTTCCTCAGCCTCGGGCTCGTCGGCGTCACCCTGCTCGCGCTCTGCGCGGGAGCCGTGCG
>Ga0307415_100000851_pt1 | contig 13970 bp, 10 predicted proteins | sample DK1Cmetagenome_FD_204524 | JGI IMG/M metagenome (GOLD analysis project Ga0307415, IMG submission 204524) | Maize rhizosphere microbial communities from greenhouse at UC Davis, California, United States - DK15-C-2 | ecosystem: Host-associated > Plants > Roots > Rhizosphere > Soil | place: USA...
ACAACGTGCTGTATCGCAACGCTGGTCAAAACTCCTTCGCTGATGTCTCGTACGAAGCGCAGTTGGCGCTGGTGAGCCTTCCGTATGTTGGTTGGGGAACTAAGTTCTTCGACTACGACAATGATGGCTGGCTCGATCTCTTCATCGCTAATGGTCATGCTTACCCGCAGCGAGATCGTTACCGGCAACGCAAGCTGGTGCACAGAAACAATCGAGATGGAACCTTTTCCGAGGTTGCCGCCCAGCTTGGTAGTGGAATGATGGAAGAACTCGCGAGCCGGGGAACGGCATTTGGTGACATCGATAATGATGGTGATGTCGACATCGTCGTCAACAACCTTGATGGCGTACCGCAGTTATTGCGTAACGACGGCGGAAACACGAATAACTCAATCCTGGTAAAGACCGTCGGAACAAAGACCAATCGCAACGGCATCGGAGCAAAGCTGAAGGTTGTCTCGGGAGATCTGGTGCAGGTGGAAGAAGTTCGCAGCGGCGGTAGTTATATTTCGCAAAATGATCTGAGGCTGCACTTTGGTTTAGAGAAACGAACGAAAGTAGATCTGATTCAAGTGCGCTGGCCAAGCGGTGTCGTCGATACCTTAACCAACATTCCTGCAAACAGGATTGTGATTGTTAAAGAGGGCAAAGGGTTAGTGGAGCAGAAGGATTTCTCCGCGACCTCTGCGTCTCTGCGTCCTCTGCGTTAAATATTACCGACGGCTTGCTTTAACGCAGAGGACGCGGAGAAAGACTACGGCTTAGTATGCATGTGCCGGTTGGGAGTGTTCGAGCCTTTGAACGTTATTCTTGGAATTCGCCGCTTTGTGTAAGTCTTCTCAAACTCTTTTATTTCGATAAACTGATTTGGCAGGACGTTCTTAAACTCCTGGCGCGTGCGGCTCGTGGGCCACGTGACCTCTATGGAAGCAATTCGCGTTGCCTTGCGGATACCAATGTGTTGCATTAGCGGCGACGCACCAAACGATCCTCCACTCGAGACTTCGCGATATCGGATTACCAAATTCGAGCCAGGTCCCTGGAGTGTTAATTTGATCTTCGCGCCGATTGCAGCGCGATTGCTCTTAACTCCAACGAGTTTCATTGAGATCCAGTTATTACCGTGACCCGGGTTTGCAAACAGGACCGTGTTGTATTTGTCGCCGGGTACAGCGCCGCCGAGGTTTTCGAATATATCTTCGTCACCATCGTTGTCGAGATCGGCAAACGACACTCCATGACCTTTCTGAAGATGCCCTGTTCCACTTGACGAACTAATTTCGACGAACGAGCGCCCATTCTGGTTACGAAAAAGAAGGTTTGGCATCAGAGCTGTGTAGGTGGGGGCGCCAGTACCAAGATAAAAATCGAGAAAGCCATCGTTGTCGAGGTCCCCGAAGTTCGCGCCCATGGCTGCGATGCTCCGGTCAAGACCCACCTCTTTTGTCACATCGATAAAAGTACCGTTCCCCGCGTTGCGATAGAGCTTCATTGATTCGCCTTGTCTTGGAAGCCCGAGGTAAGGTCTTACCCACTCTCCGTTGCCAAAGAAATAGCTGGCGACCAGCAAATCAAGTTTGCCGTCGTTGTCGTAGTCCCAAAACCAGGTCGGAAAGCTCCACTTTGGTTGTTCGACACCAACTTGCCTGGCAACCTCTTCGAATGAGCCGTCACGTTTGTTGTGGTAGAGGAAGTTGTCTTCGCCATAATTCGAGACGTAGAGGTCAGGGTAGCCGTCGTCGTCGTAATCTCCCCAGGCGACACCCTTGGTAAAGGCCGCCCGGTTTACTCCCGCTCGGGTAGAAACATCCTCAAACGTGCCGTCACCTTTGTTTCGGAAGAGTTGGCTTGGGGTATGTTCGTGTCCAATAAAGACGTCTAACCAACCATCATTGTCGAAGTCGGCCCACGCCGCAGAGTGCGTTGGATGGTCCACGCTTAAGAGTCCGGACTCAGAGGTTACATCCGAGAAGGTTCCGTTGCCGTTATTGCGCAACAGCGAGTTCCGCATGGGCCATTGCCAGCCGCCTCGCATTACAAAGACGTCGAGCAATCCGTCATTGTTGAAGTCGGTTTGCACTGAGTTTATGCCACCGAGTTGTTCAGCCAGGTGCGAGCGCGTTGAGGCGTCTGAGAACGTGCCATCTCCGTTATTGCGGAACGCTCGCATTGGCTGGCACGGATCGAAACTAGTTTCTACAACATCGAGAAATCCGTCGTTATCGAAGTCGTCGACGATTGATCCGCCGGCCGAGCCCATAGTATCGAGGCCGAGCGATGGGGCGACGTCAACAAATCTTCCGATGTTCTCCTTCGATTCCAGTGCTGCGGGAGGTATGAGATAAGCCCTGGGAACTTTGTCAGGATACTGTCCCAGAGTCTGGTAAGCGACATTGAGAAGCCACCGCACTTCCAGGCTCGAGGGTTCGCGTTCAAGATAACGCTCAAAGTATTCGATTGCGCGTTCCGAACCGGATCGCAAACTGTGGCGCGCACCGACGGTTAAAGGGAAAATGCAACGATCTGCACTGCGATTCGTAACGCAGTTATCAACTTCCCCGCGTCGCATGTGGGCAATACCGAGGGCAGCCAGGTCGATGTTTCTCATCGCTGGGAACCTTGGGTTCTCCGTCAAATGTGCCTCAGCGATGCGGAGAGCCTGTTCGAAGTGGGCAATCGCGTTGGCTGTATCGCCTTTGAAGAGATAAACAGTTGCAGACGCATTGTGCAGGCGAATCGCCTTTGCCGGATCGGCTGATTCGCTGGAGGCTTGCAATGCTGCTTCAATGGCCGAGGTGGCTTGTTCAAGAGAAAGGCTTCGAATTTCGCAGAGGGTTTCGAGTTTGGTTCGTTCGCGGGGCAACTTCGCAAAGCTATCGACTAAATTGAATCCCGAGAAGTCGGGCAGACCGCTGCCATCCTGAAGTTGCGCGGGCGGCTGCATCTGGCCCACGCAGATCAACGCACTAAAAACCAACAACAGGATTCCTGGCAGAAGTGATCTTCTCAATTAGTCTAAAGAGTACGCGCAGAGATGTTTTGAACTGCTTGATTGTCGGCCAGGTAACATTGAAGGGTCAAGGGCGTTGTTAATTCGCAACAGGCCAGATTTCATAACAGACCTGGTGTTGGCGGGCGATCAGCCGCAAATGCTCCAGGTGGTCTTTACTTTGTTTGGGTTGCGCCCGCAGTCGGCGCGGGACAGTCATAGCATGACTGAGGAAAACTTCGCACGAGCAAAAGTCGTTTTCCCCAAACTCTGAGGAAAATCCCCGGTCAGAGCGTCAATTCCCAAAGGCATAAACCTTGCTCAGTAGGACCAGTGGTCTTGAAGGAGGAATTATGACAACACTTCGCTCGGCTATAGATCAAAATCAACAGACGCTCATCCCGGCGACGTCAATTATGACTGATAACAAGCAGCATGAGGTGCGCTGTGGCATGTGTGCTCGAGAACTCTACGTTGACGAAGACGCCTATCACTTTTACAGCGAGGCGTTAATTTCCGGCCTGGACAATCCTTTCCGCTGCGAGGTATGCAGCGAGGAGTACGACGACCTCGCTTATGAAGGGTAAATCATAGACGGACACCAACCAGTGGTCGCGGCTCAACTGCCGTGACGCGAATGCGAGCGTCCAGTATTGTTGCGCCGGTCTCGTGCACCACAAAGGGATTGCAATCGAGTTCCGCGATCTGTGGCAGATCTTCAACCATCGCACTCACGCGCAACAGTCCTTCTTCCAGCGCTGTAACGTCAGCAGGAACGCTGCCGCGAAAGCCCGTGAGCAACGGATAAGTCTTTAACTCGCGAATCATCTCTGAAGCATCTTCGTTTGAAAGAGGCGTGAGACGTACGGAGACGTCTCGCAGTAACTCCACCTGAATCCCACCAGCGCCACACGCCACCACTGGACCAAACTGCGGGTCGTGAACCACGCCAACCAACATCTCGACCCCGCTTTCAGCCATGCGTTGGACCACAAAATCTGTGGGAGGATGTCCTAACGAACTAAGCCGGTTACTCATCTCTCGTGCGGCCGTGCGAACCGCTTCCACACCATTCAGATGAAGTCGCACCGCGCCTGCTTCAGTCTTGTGAACTACTCCTGGAGCGATGGCTTTTAGAGCTACCAATCCGCGCATTTGTTCCGCGGCTGCACCTGCTGCTTCAGCATCAGAGACGATCCTTTGTTCAATCAACGGCAAGCCATAGCATGAGAAAATCTCACCCACCTCATCAGGCGTCAACCAACCTTCGCCCCGCGCCAGGGCCGCAGCGACTACGGCCGCAGCTTCATCCATCCGAATATCGTCAAACTGGGCCGGATAAGTCTCGCATCGATCACGCCACTGCCGATAGCGCGTCGCGCGCGCCAAAGCGATCGCTGCAGTTTCCGGAAATGAATAAGAAGGTATACAAACTTTCGTTGTTCGCAACTCCTTTGGCGCCTCGTGAGCGGAGAGAAAAACACTCAGAACAGGTTTGTTTGTGTCGATGTGCTGCACTGCCTCAATAATGGATTTAGCAACCTCATCTGCTTGCGTTACCAGCGGTGGCGTGAAAATCACGATCAGCGAATCGATGTTCTCGTCTGTGCCGACAATTTCGATTGCTTGCCGGTAATGTTCCGCCGGTGCAGACGCGATCATGTCAACAGGATTTGCGACACTTGCGCCGGCGGGCAGAAATGCTCGTAATCTGGCCTGGCTATTATCCGATAGGACCGGAACTTCGAGTTCGCGTGCTTCACAAGCATCAGCACACAGAATCGCCGGTCCACCCGCGTTGGTGATGATTCCAACACGCGCGCCATTCGGAAGCGGCTGATTCGCCAGCAACGAAGCAACGTCAAATAGCTCCGCCAACGTGTCTGTGCGAACGACGCCGGCTTGTCGAAATAACGCATCCACGGTGACATCTGACGCTGCAATCAGGGCGCCGGTGTGAGATGAAGTTGCACGCGCGCCCGCCGCTGAGCGTCCACTCTTCACCACCGCGATCGGTTTTTTTCGTCCAACGCGACGTGCGATCTCGGAGAACTTCTTTGGGTTTCCGAACGACTCGAGATAAAGAAGAATTACGTCCGTATCCTCATCTGATTCCCAGTACCGCAGCAGATCGTTTCCTGAAATGTCAGCTTTATTGCCGACGGAAACAAAGGTTGAGATACCGAGACCGAGCGAGTTTGCAAACTCCATAATCGCGAGGCCCAGCGCTCCACTCTGCGAGGAGAAGCCAACGCGCCCACGCGGCGGAATGCCGGGAGCAAACGTCGCATCGAGCAGCACCGCCGGATTAGTGTTGGCGATGCCCATGCAGTTTGGACCAATCAATCTCATGCCGGCGCCGCGACAAACCTTCACAAGTTCAGCTTGTCGAGCTTTTCCTTCTTTGCCGGTCTCCGAAAAGCCGGCTGAAATGACGACCAGCGCCTTGACGCCTTTTCGAGCACATGCGGTAGCAACTTCAACCACGCTTGCGGCAGGAACAACAATCACCGCGAGATCGACAGGATCCGAAATCGCCTCGATTGAGGGGTAAGACTCAACACTTTCAACAACGCCGGCGGCGGGATTGACAGGGTAAACCGGACCTTTGAATCCAAAGTGCAGCAGATTATGGAAAATTTCACCGCCGATGGTTCCGCGCTGACGCGAAGCTCCGATCACGGCAACTGCACGTGGTTCGAAGAAAAGCTTCAACGCGTTTACGGCAGCTATCGACTCCCGGCGTTCGAACTGCTTGCGAGCTTCTTCGGTAAACGACGTAGGAAAAACCACCTGAAGTTGTCCAGCACTGGCGTGGACCTCGATTGGAAATCCCGATGCGCGGAACACGTGCAGCATCGCGTGATTTGCAGCAACCACTTCAGCCGCAAAAATTTTGATCCCATTTGTTGCGGCTACGTCCGCCAGTTGGCAGAGCAAGATGCTGCCGAGGCCGCGTCCCTGAAAATCGTTTGCGATCGTGAAGGCGACCTCGGCCCGTGCCTCCGCGATGGCGACATAGAACGCGTGGCCCACTACACGGTTTTGGTCGCCACTGAACGCAACCAATCCAAAAGCCTGGTCCAGGTTCGCTTCTCGGTGAGCTTCGGCAGCCAGGGCGGAGCTATTCTGAAGGCAGTAAAACCGCAACCAACGTGATTCTTCCGACAACGATGTTAGCAACGCTCGGAGGCCGACTTCGTCCGTCGGCTGCATTACTCTAATCCGCACGGTTGAACCATCGCGCAATACAACGTCGCCGTCACGGTGGACGTCCGCACTCTTTTGAAAAGCTGCTCTATTGTCCTGCATGTGTGACGGAGTTTATCCGATGTTTATCCTTCTGACACTCCTGTTAAGCGACAGCAAGAGAGCTCACTTCAAACGGAAGCTCCTGGCAATCGAATCCATCTGGTCTCGAAGGCCCGGGAGCTTTTCGCTGGCTACAGTAAAGTAGAGGACGTAGAAGGTACGGTTATCCAACCGAAGAAAGTAGATACGGCCATCCATGTTTCTCCCATGATTAATGAATTCGTAAGAAAACATTGTGCCTTTGAGTTGTCCGTTAAACTCCGTTCCCTTCCCTCCGCTACAAACCACATAACCGGGCAGCTTCTGTAATTCCCACTTCTCGGCTTCGCGAAATAGATCCTCCGAAGCGGTCTCAGCTGTTACTACCTTCTTGCGGAGACGCAGATATCCATTGCTGTAATCATCGCCGTTGACAAATTCAAGATGCTCATGAACATCAACTAGCGAGACCGCTCGCCATGCAGGCGAAGGAAGATCCAACACATACTCCACACCTTCCCGTGTGAAAGTTTGTGTCTGAGCATCCGCATTAGTGCTCAACGGAATAATTAAAAGCAGCGCTAACAGTATTACTCTCATTGCATCACTCTTTTCCTGGACGTTAGGCAGACCCTTCTGATTCGAAGTGCATGATAGTGACTCTGCCTTCTTCGTCCTCTATCTCCAGGGCCTTATCACGGCCATCGGTCGTCTCCAATTCCAATCGCTTCACGCCGGCCACGGTGTGCGTTATGTGATTTTTATTTGAGGTGGATGGCGCCTGGAGCATGATCTCAACGTAAGTACCACGCTGGCCGTCAGGGTCAAGATCTATACCCGCTAATCGCAATCCATCCTCGAGCCAGAAGTCTGCTTCGACCTCTCTTCCTGGGCCAAGAACTTCAAGTCTCGTAGAACGCATGTTGTTTCGTTTGCCGAAGGCTGCTAAATCAGATTGCCACGACAAACGTTCAATATTCTTTCGCATACTATTTCTCTCCATTTCCAGCAGTTAAGTCGTAAACGATCACTTCGGTTCCAACGGGTATGAGTTCACTGAGTTTCTTCGAAGCGAACATTGGTATTCGAATACACCCGTGGCTGGCAGGATAGACCGCCATCGCCGGGCTGCCGTGAATCGCGATGCCGTTGTGTATGTAATTGGGATAGTAAAGTAGACCAAGCGAACTTAGCCGCCATCCGGCAATCTTTCGCAAGACTCTAAATGTTCCTCTTGGTGTATGTGCTCGATGGATCTCGCCGTGGTCTATATAGGTTTTTTCATTGCCGGTGCAGACCGGAAGAATGTGTGCCACTGTGCCGGTCGCATCGACGATAAATAAAACCTGCCGGTTAAGATCGATCTCGACGTGTGCGTAGCCGCTGTATTTTGGAAGCGGTCGTTGTGCTGACAGCAAGGCTTGAAGTTCGGCACGCGTCAGTTTCCCCGTGCGTTTTCGGCCTTCAACCTTTTGAAACGCAATCAAAGCGTGTCTGGATGCCGAGTCAAGAGTGCCATCGACTGGTCCAGTCCAATAGCCAAGTTCTGATAAGCGCCCTTCTGCTGCAAGAATTTCTTCGAAGGAGATTTCCGGCGCCACAATTCTTTTTGAAAGGCTTCTGGCTTGAGTCACTTCACCCGCGAATGTGATAAACACCAGAGAAGACAGAATGAAGAACGTGATCCGCGATCTCAACTCCACGAATCCGAGCGCTTGAATGTGCCGCTTCTTATTAAGCATCTGGCCCTAGTTTTCTTTGGTCTCCATTGTTCAATTGTTCAATTTTTCCTTCGTCTCCAGTGCGCGTCTTCGCAATAACTTCACCTACACTTTAGGCAACGACTGTGCCTTCTTCTAATCCCAACGAACGGCAGGCAAATAGGTGTAAGAGGGTCTGAAAACATTGATTGGGAGCGGCGGTTATCGAGAGCAGCGAGCTTTAACACAATGTCTGCGTGAGTTTCCCCACCGCCGAATAATTCGCCGGGATTAATTACTCTGTTCATTCACGAGATGACGTTGATGAATGTTCCGGCGCCTTGAAGGAAATGCGGCTGGGCCGACTGGAGTGTGCCCGGGACAACCAGCCTTGATCAATTGATTCGATTGAAGATTTGACGGCGATAAGTCGTAGAGGAATTGGACTTACTGGTTTGGCTGCGAGCTTTCGCGCAGCAAAAAGGAAACTTTACACAGCTGTCGGCCGCCCTTCTCCATCGTCTGCAAGAATCGGCCTAAAACCAGCTCGTCACCCGGCACAAGCGTTGCGAACCAATTTGTGAAGGAGAGCTGTCAATGATTGCTATTCAAAGAATTCTCTGTCCCACAGACCTGACGACGGAGTCGGACGAGGCTTTGCGGTATGCGGTGGCGCTGTCGTCCGTCTACAACGCAAAACTCTTCGTTCTCTACTGCAAAGGAACAGAAACGAACCACAACAACAACGAACAATCTGCTGACACGAATTCACTCTTTATCGCTTCACTCGCTCCGCATCTGGGCCTGAAGAGCCTTTCCGAACTGAATTGGGAAGGCCTGGTTGCTGAGAACACAGACGATGTCAGCAAGACCATCGTACGCGAGGCAGCGAAGCATAAAGTAGATTTGATCGTGATGCGTTCTCGTCGTCGACCCCGCGCGGCCGCACTGCTTGGCTCAACTGCCGAAACAGTATCGCGTATCGCTCCCTGTTCAGTGCTGATAACACATCCACAAGAACGCGAGTGGGTAAGCTTCTCAGCGGGCGAGATCGATCTCAACCGGATCCTCGTCGCGCACGATTTTTCCGCCCACTCAGAAGTAGCATTGAAGTACGGCGTTTCCCTGGCCCAGGAATACCAGGCTGAGTTACACCTGATCCACGTTCTAAGCTCCGAAGAAGCCAACGAACCGGAAATCGCATGGGCGGATGCAGGCTCCAAAAGCAGCTACAAGAGCGCTGCTCTTCAGTTGCAGTCAGCCGTCCCGAATGAGGCATTTCTCTGGTGCAAGTTTGTTAACACCGTGCGTTGCGGTAAGACATACGAGCAGGTGCTGACCTATGCGAAGGACCACGAGATCGATCTCATCTGCATGGGCGCGAGTGGTGCGCGCTTTATTCTCGGTGTGCTCTTTGGTTCAAGTACCGATCGCGTTTTACGACAAGCTCCCTGCCCGGTACTGGCCGCGCGTCCGGCAAAGACAGGAATGCTCAATTGACAAAAATGAGAAAGACCCGATTTGGCGAAAGCTGTCATTAACGGAAGAGTCGTTGAGTTTGAGCCTGGGATTTCGATTCTGGATGCGTGCCGCGCTACTGGTGTCGATATTCCCACCCTCTGTCACGATGAACGATTGAAACCGATCGGCAGTTGTCGCATGTGCCTGGTCGAAATCGAGCGGAAGCCACATCCTCTAACAGCGTGCAATAACCAGCTCACGGACGGGATGATGATCTCGACTCATACTCCGGCGCTCGAGAATGAGCGCCGCATGATTCTGAAGATGCTGGCCCAGGATCATCCCCGAGGTGGTCTACAAAAAACTCCTGAGAAACCGTTCTACCGTTACGCCCGGGCTTACGGATTATCCGCAGGCGACTTCACCGGATCGTCTGAGCCACACTTGTTTGACGACTCACATCCTTACATTCACGTCGACATGTCGCAGTGCATTGTTTGCTACCGCTGTGTGCGCATTTGCGATGAGGTGCAGGGCCAGTTCGTTTGGCGAATCGTCAATCGAGGCCATGAAACACGGATTGTTCCGGATTCAGGGACCACGCTGCGGGAGAGCTCTTGTGTGAGCTGCGGCGCTTGCGTGGACACCTGCCCAACCGGGGCGTTGGAAGACAAGTCACTTCTCACCTACGGAATGCCTTCAAGCTGGACCAGAACGACGTGTCCTTATTGCGGCACCGGCTGCGAGATGGACGTTGGCACGCAGCAAAATCGGATCGTCTCAATAAAGCCACGACATGATGCACCGGTGAGTCGTGGTCATCTCTGCGTGAAAGGTCGCTACGCGTTCGATTTTGTTTCTGCTCCGGATCGGATTACGCAACCAATGATTCGTAAAGGAGACGAGTGGCAACAAGTAACGTGGGAGGACGCCATCTCTTTTACTGGCGAATCCCTGAAACGTATTTCCGAAAAGTATGGACCAGAGAGCATTGCGGTGCTCGGCTCCGCGCGCGGAACGAACGAGGAGAATTATCTCGCACAAAAATTCGCGCGCCTCGTGATTGGAACGAACAACGTAGACTGCTGCGCACGAGTCTGCCATACGCCGACGGCCGCGGCGATGAAACTCATGCTGGGCACGGGCGCGGCGACAAACTCTTACAACGACATCGAGAAGGCCCGGACGATTCTCGTCTGCGGGGCGAATGCAACCGAGAACCACCCCATCGTCGGCGCACGAATCAAGCAAGCAGCTTTGAAGGGTGTGAACCTAATCGTCATCGATCCCAGACGAATTGAGCTTACGCAGTACGCCGCGATTTACCTCCAGCCACGACCTGGGACAAACATCCCGCTTCTAAACGCAATGGCTTGCACGATCGTTGAAGAGCAATTGTTTGATTATCAGTTTACGACTGAACGCGTGGCTGAGTGGGATAAGTTCTGTCACTTTATCAAGCAGTTTTCTCCTGAGAAGGTTGAGGCTGATTGCGGAGTCAAAGCAGATCTGATCCGAAAAGCCGCTCGACTCTACGCCGGCGCCAAACCTTCAATGTGTTTTCATGGTTTGGGAGTAACCGAACACACACAGGGCACTGAAGGGGTCATGTGCCTGGTGAATCTCGCTCTCCTTACCGGAAACATCGGCAAGCGGGGCACCGGCATCAACCCCCTTCGCGGCCAGAACAATGTCCAGGGCGCAGCGCATATGGGTTGCGATCCAGGCATTCTCACCGGCAGTGTTTCTTTGAACGATGCGCGACCACTGTTCGAGAGTGTTTGGTGCGCATCAATTCCGCGGAAGCAAGGCCTCAACCTGCTCGAAATGATGGACGCTGCCGCTGCCGGCAAACTGAAGGCTCTATGGGCCATTGGTTACGACATTGCCCTGACCAACGCCAATACAACTGCAACTGAGCAGGCGTTGCGGTCTCTTGATTTCGTCATTATTCAGGACATGTTTATGAACGAGACCGCTCGCCGATTTGGGTCAGTGTTTTTGCCGGCTGCCTCTTCATTTGAAAGAGACGGGACTTTCATGAACGCCGAGCGCCGTATTCAACGCATTCGCAAAGCGATCGAGCCTGTAGGTCAATCGAGGTCTGACTGGGAAATCATTTGTGCGATTGCTAAAGCAATGGGCAGAGGCGAAAGTTTCAGTTATAGCTCAGCTGAAGATATTTGGAACGAGATACGTTCCGTTTGGGCCGCCGGTCGTGGCATTACTTATGAACGGCTGGACGATGGTGGTTTACAGTGGCCTTGTCCAGACGATAGTCATTCCGGCACTGAAGTAATGCACACGGAGAGCTTTCCAATCGGAAAAGCTGCGCTTCGCCGTGTTCCTTATCGTCCAACCGATGAAATTGTCGATGAAGAGTTTCCTCTTCTGCTGATCACCGGAAGAACTCTCTACCAGTTCAACGCGGGAACGATGACGATGCGTACAGCAGATGTGAAGTTGAGACCGGTGGATTTGCTCGACATATCCTCCGATGATGCGAAACGACTGGACCTCAACGACGGAGAGTGCGTTCACATCCGTAGCCGGTATGGTGAGGCGATACTGCCCATTCGTATTACATCAACTGTAAAACCAGGAGAGTTGTTTGCGACTTTTCACACTGCGGAAGTATTTCTCAATCGCGTGACCAGTCCCCATCGAGATCGATACGTAAAGAGTCCCGAATATAAGGTCACGGCCGTGCGAATCGAAGAAGCCTCAAAACATTAGCAAGGGAGGACAGTCAAGCGGCTTGAGCTTTCGAGCATGATTCGAGTGCCTGGTGAGTGGCACGTTCGCCTTTGGCGATCAGCCGTTCAACCGCAGCAGCGCCGGGCACATAACCTGCCAACGGTATCTCTGGCTGAATGTGGATCTCACTCTGGGCGACGGCGAACTTATAATGTGCGGGATAGGCTTGAGTGGTCCAGTGCCGTTCCGATGGCGAACAACCCAACGAACGCATTACGGAACTCCACTCCCAAACATCGGACGCAATAACAAAGTCAGCGTTCTGGGTACGACAAACGTGGGAGGGCAGCACGCACGAGAAACCGCCGTCTTTGAGTTTTTGACCTTCGCGGCTAACGGGCCGGCGTATTAACCGTAGAGCGCAGCTGGCGCTGATGGCCGACGAAAGTGGTCCAGTCGTGATGGTGAACGGTTTGTTTGATGGCACTATAGTCGCAACGGCGGCAAAGGGAGTTGCGAGTTGTTCGAAACTTTCAGGCAGATACTGAGTACAGAATCGTTCGAGTGTTTTTCCGTGCAACAAACGGGGCCAGAATATCGACCGCGCCATAATCGCGATTTCGCGCCAATCCATGCCGGCAGCCAAAGCAGCACCAATAATGCTGCCCACGCTCGTGCCTGCCACCACTGCGGGTTTGATGCCCACTTCGTGAAGCGCCTTGATAACACCGATGTGAGCGAGCCCGCGCACAGCGCCACCACTGAGCGCCAGACCAACACGTTTGGATTTAAGCGAACGAAGAACGTCGTCCATGTCGCACGATTATCACATTGAAAGAGAGGAGGCCAAAGCGGGCATCGAAGTCGCAGCTGATCGACTATCTCGTATTTCCGATCTGCTGGCGTCCTCCAACAAACATATCGATAAAAAACCTGCTCGAAATATATTGACGCGTACTCTCGATGCAACGTTCGCTCTGGCGCGGAAATATCTTCCGCCCGTTCATTGGCTGGGCGCCGCTTTGATGACAACGGCGATGTTTCTCTACGCGCAATTGGTCGCACTAACCGCACGCCTGGCCTCAACAGGCAGCTCGTCCTGGCCGAATATCCCGACGCCCTGTGTCCTGACACTCTGGCATTGCGATGCTCCTTCACTGCTCGTGATATTCGCGAAACGACGTCCGCCTTGCCGCACAGCGATCATGATTTCCCGCGATCCACGCGGTGATTACATTGCGTTACTTTGCCGGATGATTGGTTTTGAGATTGTTCGAGGAGACAGCGAGGAAGGCGGCTGGGAAGCTCTGGTACATCTGGCCGGGGAACTCATTAACGGCGCTTCGGTGATTATCACTGCCGATGGAGGAGGCCCCGCACGCCAGGCGAAGGTGGGCGCTATTGCCCTGGCTTCCGCGGCTGGCGTGCCGCTATTTCCGTTGGCTGCTGATTGTCACCCGGCGCTTGAAGAACCTCACAAGTGGGATGCGGCACGCAATCCACTTCCTTTTTGCTCCTTAAAGATCCTCCTCGGCTCACCTCGCAAGTTCGCACCTTTCCACGACCTTTCGTCTTTGGAAGAGGCTCGCGCATGGCTTGAGAAAACATTGAACGACTTCAAGCCGGAGTAAAAATCCGGCGCTCCCACATCTGTGGATAAAGAAGTTCAAAAGATCGTCTGAGCACCGGAATTTTTGCCACGCATGTCATCAAGCATCTGCTGAATTCGTTGTTTGAGTTCTGCCGTCAGTTTTTCATAGGCCAGCTCTCGATTAGTCTCACCTGAAACCACGCTTTGTACATCGATCGGCTCACCGAAACGTATCTTTACC
>Ga0307415_100000852_pt1 | contig 13954 bp, 20 predicted proteins | sample DK1Cmetagenome_FD_204524 | JGI IMG/M metagenome (GOLD analysis project Ga0307415, IMG submission 204524) | Maize rhizosphere microbial communities from greenhouse at UC Davis, California, United States - DK15-C-2 | ecosystem: Host-associated > Plants > Roots > Rhizosphere > Soil | place: USA...
CGTCATGACTGAAGCGACGACTGGACATGGGGCGACTGCCGGATGATCAAGGGCGCTTTGCCGAGCGCCGTGCGCGGGATGGCGGGCACTTCCTGCACCTCAATGGGCGGCGGCTGAACGCCCTGACCCACCAGCGCGGAGCGCAGGGCGACCCGGAGCGCCGCTGGGTCGACATGCTGCGGCTGTGCCAGGAGCACCACCAGTCGTCCGTCGCCCTGCTGCTTGACCTGCCAGCCGGCGGCGCTGACGGTGTCCATGACGTGGTGGAAGACGAGCGGTTGGATGGTGCGGGCATGACCGTCGGCAGCGGGGAAATTGAGCGCTTCCTGCTGTCGGCCTTGGATGCCGCTGATGAGCGCGTAGGGCCGGCCGCAGGGGCAGCCGTGGCCGGGGGGCGCCAGCTGGAGGCTGTCGCTCATCTCGTAGCGGATCAGCGGCAGGGTGCGCGAGAAGAGGACGGTGACCAGCACCTTGGTGCCATACTGTCCGGGCGACACCGGCCGGTTGTCGGCATCAACCACTTCGGTGATGACGAGGTCCTCGAAGAGGTGCAGGCCGGCGTGCTGGCCGCACTCGGCAGCGATGCCGGAGGTCTCGGTGGCGCCGTAGACGTTGTACGGCGGCCGGCCCCAGGCATCCGCTGCCAGCCGGCGGGTGGCGTCTGTCAGCACTTCGGAGGCGCTGAAGATGAACTGCGGCCGGATGGCGAGGCGGCCGGCCGACTGTTCCTCCGCCAGCAGCCGCAGCATTGAGGCGTAGCCGATGACCATTTCGGGTTGCCAGCCGTTCAGTCGTGCGACGACGCTGGCAATGTCGTCGCCGGAGTCGATCCGCAGCGTGGGAACCCAGCGGCTGTGGATGGAGGCGCCGACGCGGGCCGACTGGTGGCTGGGGTTCGTCGAGCTGACCACTGCAGTTTTGACCCGATGGGTGAGGCCCGCGCTGGAGCCGGCCCAGTCGAATGCCCGGTTGTAGGAACTGACGACTTGCACCCACTCGGCGAAGTCCCAGAGAAAGATGCCGCGTCGGCCAGTGGTGCCGGCGGTGGCCGACACGAAGTAGCGGTTATTGAACAGCTCGTTGCCGCGCAGCTGCGCCAGATAACGCTCGACATTGGCGAGGTGCACATCTGGGCGGGTCATCAGGCAATCGAAGTTGTCCATTAGACGTTGCTTGGTGAGCACCGGCAAGGCCGATAGCGGTGCGTCGGTGAGGCCGGCGTGGAAGTCTTGGTAGAAGGGGGATTTGGCGTAGGCATGGGCGCGTAGGCGGGCGAGCGCCTCGTCCTGGTATGACAACAGCTTCGGCCGGCTCCACTGGTCGCGCCGCCGCAATCGCCGCCTGTAGCCCAGCACCGCCAGGACCAGGGCAACCGTTCGAGCCGAGTCGGCCTTCCGCGAAAGCCGGCTCATGGTTGTTGCCATCTGTGGTTCATCGTCAGCGTCACAGGGATACCCTATGGGGGTATAGTGGGACACTCTAGGGTCGAAGGGCCCATGTGTGAAGTCATCGATTGCATCGGCTTTAAGCAGAGTGTCAACCCTTAACCGGGTCGGTCCGCGGGCGCTGGTGACAGGAGCGTCCGGTGGCGTTGGCGGACACATGCGCGCTTTCTCAGCGACATGGTCGATCTACGATGGGGCGGCCGTGACTGACAGAGACTCGGTCTGGGGTGAAGGCCATAGGAGGATGCCGGCACCCGAAGGAGCCGCCTGATCTGCCAGGTCATCCGGGAGGCGGACGACTACATGCATTGTGGAGCGGCGCCTTGGGGATTGTGGGCATAGTTGTGGGACTGCACCCCACGTCCTTCATCACGTAGGTCTGCTGGTTGGGAACCGCTCTCGTGGCAGGAGCGGTTGGGACGCTAATCTTCGGCCTCTTGGGCCTGGCGGCTTCGATCCCAATGCTGCTGCGACTTAAGCGACGCTTTGGTACTTGGTGGGCTCCGGCGCTCGGCCTCGCCGTCTTTGCTGCGATGTTCTCTGTCTCCGCCTTCGTGATCGGCCCAGCAATCAGCGGGAACGAACAAGCTGAGCAGCAGCGGCTGCCAACCCCAACTCCTCATGCTGAGCATCACAGTTGAAGCATTACCCGAAGGGTTTAGCTGGGGTCGACCAAAAGAAGCTCGCCGTATGTAGAGAGGCGTTCTTGACGGCGTTCAGGCCTGCAGATTCTGCGGATGCGTGCCTAGCTCAAATTGGCATTTCGTAGGAGGCGGGTCGCAGCTGTGAGCGGCTTGCGCCGTCCTGCTTCAGCGATTTGTGGTAGCAATTTCTCCAGTTCGCTATTCATGGTGGTGGCTCGGCGTCATCTTCGACGGCGATCCTTTGTCGTCCTGATCGACGACACCTTCGCTGGATGGACTGCCTGGGGGCGGTAACGGCAGTCGTTTGAGCAGGAGCGCATTGACAGCCACCAGAAGGCTCGAGCCGGACATGGAGAGCGCGGCGATCTCGGGTCGGAGTACGAGTCCGAATGCAGGTTCGAAAACGCCGGCGGCAATCGGTAGGGCGATGGCGTTGTAGCCAACCGCCCAGCCGAGGTTCTGTCGCATCTTGCGCAGGGTGCCTTTGCCGATGCGCAGGGCAGTCGGAACATCAAGCGGGTCGGAACGCATCAAGACCACGTCGGCAGTCTCGATGGCGACGTCGGTTCCGGCGCCGATCGCAATGCCGAGGTCGGCAGCGGCGAGCGCGGGTGCGTCGTTGACGCCGTCGCCGACCATCGCGACCCGTCTGCCCTGCTGTTGGAGTTCGGTGATCTTTGCGGATTTGTCCGCCGGCAGGACCTCGGCGATTACGGTGTCGATTCCGAGCTGGTCGGCGATGCGGCGTGCCGTGGCCTCGTTGTCTCCGGTCAGCATGACGATTTGGATGTTTGTGGCGTGTAGTTCGCGTACCGCCGCCGCTGCGGTCTCGCGCGGTGCGTCCGCTAGGGCGAGGACGCCCGCGGCATGTCCGTCGACGGCAACGAGGACAGCGGTACGCCCGGCCGCGGCCAGCTGGTCTCGTCGGCGGCCCAGTCCGCCGAGGTCGATGCCTTCGGTTGTCATTAGACGGCGGTTGCCCACCAGCACGCGTTGGCCGTTGACCTGTGCCTGGGCTCCATGACCGGGAATGTTGCGGAATGCCGTTGCAGACACCTTGGTTGCTCCAGCCTGATCGGCATGCCGAGCGATGGCCTGGGCCAGTGGATGCTCCGATTCGCGTTCTACCGCGGCGGCGAGCGCCAGCAGTTGATCTTCATTGAGACCGTCGGCGACCACGTCGGTGACCTCGGGTGCTCCCTTGGTCAGGGTTCCAGTCTTGTCCATCACGACGGTGTCGATGTGTGCCGAGGTCTCCAGCGCGGTCGCGTTTTTGAACAGCACGCCTCGTTTGGCGCCGAGTCCGGTGCCGACCATGATTGCGGTTGGTGTGGCTAGTCCCAGCGCGTCGGGGCAGGTGATCACCACCACGGTGATCGCAAAAAGCAGCGCCTCGGTGACCGGCCGGCCGACTGCCAGCCATACCAGGAAGGTGGCTGTGCCCCCTACCAGCGCCACGAGTACCAGCCAAAAAGCTGCTCGGTCGGCGAGCCGCTGGCCGGGCGCCTTGGAGTTTTGCGCCTCCTGTACGAGCGCCACGATCTGCGCGAGCGCCGTGTCGGATCCCACCTTGGTGGCGCGTACCCGCAAAGTGCCGGTGGTGTTTACTGAGGCGCCGATCACCTGCGACTCGACTGTCTTGGCCACCGGCAGACTCTCACCGGTGACCATGGATTCATCGACCTCAGATTCGCCCCCCAGGACGACTCCGTCGAGCGGGATCTTGGCGCCGGGGCGGATGAGGAGCAGGTCGCCTACCTTGACATCAGCCGTGGACACCTCCACCGGTTCTCCGTCGCGAATTACCACGGCCATGGGCGGGGCCAGCTCAAGTAGGGTGCGGATCGCGTCATTGGCCCCGCCACGGGCTCGCATCTCGAACCAATGTCCGAGCAGCACAAAGGCGGCGAGCACGGTGGCGGCTTCGTAGAACACCTCGCCACCGCCGGTGAATGTGACATAGATGCTGTAGAGCCAACCGGCACCGATAGCGACGGCGACCAGAACCATCATGTCCAGGGTGCGGGCCCGCAATGCCCGCCAGGCGCCGTCGAAGAAGATCCAGGCCGAATAGAAGATCACCGGCAGGCTCAAGATCAAGGAGAAGACATCGTCCCGCAGCCCGAAGGGAGCAGGGACGGTGAAGCCGATCACCTCCCGGCCGATCGGAGACCACAGCAAGATCGGGATCGAGAGCAAAGCGGCAACCAGGAAGCGGTTGCGCATGTCGCGCACCATGGCGTCCATGGACATGGCGGCGTGATGCCCACCGTGACCCATCGTCTCTTGTGGCGTTAGGGGCGCCTGAGCAGCATGATCAGGAGCGGCGGGTGCGGTGGCAGCCGAACCGTGTTCGCGGTGAGCCTCGGTTAGTGGGTGAGCGCCGGTGCCTGCCGCAGCCGAGGGTTCGTGGCCATGATCACGGTGCGTCTGATGGTCGTCGTGGGTAGCCGGTTCGGCCAGTGGGTCGCAAATGTGATCGGGAACCGACTGGCCGGCACAGTGATATCCACAGTCGCGCACCCAACGGGCAAGTTCCGCCACAGAGGTCTGAGATGGGTCGTAGCTGATTGTGGCGGTCTGTGCAACCGGGTTCGCCTCAACCTGGAGCACTCCGGGCCGGCGTGACAACACCGCTTCGGCGACATTCTTCGAGCTTGCCCACTGCAGCCCGGAGACCTCGAGTATCGCGGTTGATTGCTTGCCTGCCATAGCCCTCCCAGGTCGGTGGCCGTTGTACCCATCCTCACCGGCATCACGACCGCTGAAATATACCCTTAGGGGGTATGCCGAACCAAGGCATCGTCATCTCGGACGGCCGAGGGTATGCGCTGTCGAGGATCCCCTGGACCGGTTGTTAGCCTGTCGGCATGTTGGGCATGGGCTCTGCGAGGCGGTGGCGGCAACTGCTGCTGCTTGTAGGCGCCATCACTATTTCGCTGAGCGTGCTGGCCATGCACCAACTGGCGGTCAACCATTCCTTCGCCAGACCATCGACCACCGAGGTCCACGCAACGCAAGATCAAGGCTTTGCGCTCGGGATGCAGCAGGAGGGCCTCACCGCTCACCCGCCCACTCACGATGGTGTGCCGAGTCTCGCACTCGATGCTGGCAATGCCAACTCTTGTTGGCCCGACTGCGGCGCTCACCACCACGTAAGTGTGCTGTCCTGCCTGCTGGCCTTGACACTCCTGATGCTGTCCTGGCTGCTGGCTCCGCCAGGGGAATGCCGCCAAACGTCGTCAGCAGACCCTCGACCGACTCCAGGTGTCGTTCACTCGAACAATCGACGAGTGTCGCTATCTCTTGCGGAGCTCTCAGTTCGCCGGACGTGAGGATGCATACGGCTCCCTAAACCGTACGAGATAGGTGCTTCCACTGCGCCTACCCACCTCAGTCCACAGAAAGATCCCCAATGAAACTAAACACTCTTCGTACGGCACTTTCGGCTGCATTGATCGCAACATTTGCCTTAGCCGGCTGCTCCTCTAGCAACAACACCTCGGGCATGGACCATGGCTCAGCCACACCGGGCGCCTCGTCCAGCGCCAGCACCGCGGGCCAGTTCAACGACGCTGATGTCCTGTTCGTCCAGATGATGATCCCGCATCACCAGCAGGCTGTTGACATGAGCGACATGATCGTGGCCAAAAGTGGTGTCGACCCCGACGTCACGGCCCTGGCCAAGCAGATCAAGGCGGCGCAGCAGCCGGAGGTCCACACCATGGAAACGTGGCTCAACGCCTGGGGCCCCAAGCCGATGCCGGAAGGCGCTCCCCATCACCTGCTCTCCGAAGGCATGCTGGACGAGGAGCAGATGCAGGCCCTGGACGAGGCCACCGGCCGGGAGGGCCAGCGCCGCTTTCTGGAAAGCATGATCCGGCACCATCAGGGGGCGATCCACCTGGCTGAGAAGGAGATCGCGGCCGGTAAGCACCCGGAGGCGACCGCCCTGGCCAGGCACATCGCTGCGAGCCAGCAGCGGGAAATCGACACCATCAACCGGCTACTCGCCACGTTCTGAAGCGCTCCGGCAGTCGAGCCGGCTCCCGGAGGTCCTGAAGCCAGCCGACGCTGGCCGTTGGCGGTCGTCCAACGGCGCACCGCAGGCGGATCCGCTCGGCGCGCGAGCGAAAGGAAGCGGTCGACTTGCGGTCAAACTGGCCGGTCGATGGGTCAGAGCAGCTGATCTCCGTCGCGCGCCAGGCAGATAATACCTAGCGCACATCAAACGTCACCTGCTCTTTGCCGCCGGGAAGGTCTTGTAGTGTGACTGTTCCGCGCGCCTTCGCATATTGTCCGGTGCCGCCCACGATGGCAAAGACATTTGTGGCCTGGTTCGCTCGGAGTGGACCTTGAGTGGAAATTACGCCTCCAGCCAGCTCGTTGTCGGCGTTGTTCGAGAACAGCAGAACCCCGCCAGAATTCCGCATGACCTTGAGACGGGCATTGAAGCTGCCGACCCTGTTGTTGGTGTTCGGGTCCAGTAGTGGCCGCTCTATGAGGAGCAGTTCCTCTCCCGGTTTTGGATTGTTTTGATTGGCCCCTACAAAGAACTCGTCGCCCGGGGCTTTGCCGATGATCAGCGTGAACTTAACCATGGTTGTCTCCACTACGGCTGGTTATGCCTTTGTCCAGTGTGGAGAGATCCGACGGGCGCCGAGAAGATCGACGACCGCAGTTCGGGACGACCTCGGCCCGTCTCAGCTGGGGTTGAAGGGCCTTCCGTGCGAACTCGAGTGTGTCGAACAGCTGGCGTGGAGATTCGAAAGCAATCCCTTCAAGCTGCACGCTGGCATCGAGTTCATCAGGACTATGACCTTTGGCCGCGACCAAGCTGGAGGCCGCCCTGACGGCCACCCGCCGTGGCGACCTCCAGCACGGCACGAACGCCGCTTACGTAAGGGGCTGTGTCTGCAAGGATTGCAGGGAGCACCAGCGGCAGCGGATGGCCAGGAACGGAGGCTAAGCGCGCTTCACCGATAGGCTGCCTCGCGTGAAATTCAGCGTGATCACGGCCGATGAGACAGAGACTCTCTATGAGGGCAGCTATCAGGTGTTGGACAACGCGGTGCTAGTGGTGCCGTTTCGTCAATAACTCTGTCAGCAATGACTCGGTAGGTCCGCGGCTGGCGCTCCCGCCTTATTTGTCAGAACCCGCACGTGAGCCGGGTCGGTTCACTAGTGTTGCGGTTTGCCCGCGCCGGCCAGGTACCGCGCCATCCCCGAGGGAATATGAAACATTTACAGCTCCCATCCCCGAGGATTTGAACCGGCTGGCGTGGGTTCTGTGGCGTTCCGCTCTAGCCAAATAGAAACTGCGTTCGATACGCTGAGGTATGAGCACCAAGGATCAGTTGCTCTACAGCGCCCTCCACGGCACCGCCATGCGATACGCCGCCGAACGCCGCAGCCTTGATGAATCCATCGAGGAGCTGCGCGAGATCGCCGATGGCCGCAACGACATCCTGGCAGGCCTAATTTTCGCACAGCGAACGGTGACCAAGGGCGGCAATGCGCCTGCTCGGAAAGAGAGAGAGCCGAGGACTTCCAGGGGTTAGATCTCTACTTCATGTTGATCTCAACCAGATCGTCGGGTCTTTTGCGGCATGCGGCATCACCGGGCTCTTGATGGGATAGCCTGCGGTCGCTAGCTCTGCATTGCAGTCCTACATCGAGCTCCGGCCGACGAGTACGGGGCAATTCATTCAATTCTTCTTGGGGGTCTTATGAAACGTATCGTCACACGTGTCTTGATTGTCCTGGCGGCGACTCTTGGCATCGTGTTCGCTCAGGTTGTACCGGCATCGGCCACCGTGCACGAGATCGTGGGCCAGTGGTGCTCCGGTCAGGATCCGCTCAACCCGCCCGGGATCTCCGGCGGTAGTCAGGCCGACAATTTCGCGAAGCCGCTGGATGCGTCCGGCTTCGTCACAGGGGACCTCATCCCGTTCCGGGACGGTTCCCTCGTCGAGTTCAATTACAACAATCCGAACGCGAAGGTTATCGGAACCGGTGTGTTCGTGATCATCGGGCAGGATCCTGATGGGAATCCGCTCTACCTCGAACTGATAACGCCCGACCCCGACTTCCCGGCGTTCAAGAAGTGCCCGCGGTTGACGACTGGCTGACTGGTCGGCGCAGGAAGTCCGCGGAAGGACTTAACCGCTTGACGCGCAAATGACAGGAGCCCCACCGATCGCTGTGGGGCTCCTCCATCTGTCTTGGTTGTAGTTCACAGCTCGGCTATGACGAGATGGAGCGGTGGAGCCGCGTCGGGTTCGAGCGAGGGATGAGGTCACGCAAAGGGTGAGCGCTGACCGGGGCGGGCCCCAGGGGTCGGTTGGAGCCTTCCCCGCGAGGCGACCCTCGCGACAGCGGTACCCGACGGCTCGCGCGCTAAACAGTCGAGACGTCCGAACGTTCCGGAAATCTGCACTCCGTGGCTTTCGCTTCGATATGGCCTTATAGAGGCTTTGATCGACCACCCGAGAATGAGAGCCCCAGGGGAACGCGCACCCCTGGGGTTCTCTGCTTGGTTCTCCAAGATTGGTTCTTAGGACATTTAGCTGAGCACCGCCCACAACACCAACAGCCCGGACCCCGCGACTGCGAGGAGACCGCCCAGGGACAGCACGAACGCTTTGAGATCGTTGCTCATAGTCCTCCCGCCTTGTGTCGTGCCACTGCCGTTGCGCTCTCAGCGATGATGCGTACGATCGCCGCCGCCACAGCAGGGTAGTGGTTGGCGGCAGCTGTTGTGGGGCGTAGCGGCCAATGCACTCGCACGAGGGCTGGTGTTCCGTCGGTGGGTTCGATCAAGATCACGGTGATCTCGTCGTGGTTGGTGATCTTGCCATCGGACAGGGTGGTTTGATTGTTCACGGGTCTCGACTCCTTCGCAGTCGGGTTCCAGGCCCTGGCGGTGTCCAGACCGCTGGGGCCACTTATGTGTTGCGACTACGTGCCTTTCGGGCACAGTCACCCACGTTGGCCCGGTCTCAGACTCGGTCGGCGGCCTCTCCGTCTCGCTCGACGCTGAAGTCAGCAGCCTCACCTTCCGGATGGGTGACGGCCACACCATCAGCTGCCCTGGATCGGGTCAAAAGTGGACCACTGCCGTGCAGCCCGCTGCCAAGTCCCCCAGCTGCGGCTACTCCTACGCCAAATCCTCATTGCCGGATGGCAACTACACCGTGGCGGCCATCGCCAACTGGGCAGTCACCTGGACCAGCAATGGTCAGTCAGGCGTGATCAACGTTCCGGCCGTTGATACCACTGAACTCCCGGTCGGAGAGCTACAGGTGCTCGTTCGATGATCATTTCAGACGTACCGCTAGACGATACCCCTCGCGGTGGCGGTAATCCCTCGGGCTTCATGATCATGAAGTCTGCCCCCCGAAAGGAAATCCATGAAGGTTCAGCAGTGGGCCGCGACCTTGGTGGGACTCTTTGTCCTGCTTAAGAATCCACCGTCCCGCAACGAGCGCGGCCTCAGCCAGTCGGCCGAGAATGCGATTTTGCTCGCTGGCGCCGTCACCGTGGCTGGGATCGTGATCACCTTGATTACGGCCTACGTCCGCGCCAAGCTACCAAAGCTCTGACCCGTGCAGGTGAAGGCCCGCGATGAGCGCGGCCTCAGCGAGAGCGTGCAGTGGGCGGTTCTCTGGCCTGCTCTGATGCTTCTTACTCTGGGCATCATCCAGGCCGGAATCTTCCTGCACGGCCGCAATGTCGCACAACGAGCAGCCACTGCAGCCGTCGATGCTGCCCGCGGCAGTTATGGTTCAGCCGCCGAAGCCGAACACCTCGCGGCGAACATTGCCAGCTCCGGAGGCCTAAAGAACATCTCGGTGCGTGTCCAGCGAACGGGTACGACGGTGAGCGCTGATGTCTCCGCAAGTTCGGCGATGATCTTCGACCTTCGGCTCGGCCGGGTCACTGAAACCGCGACTGCACCCATGGAACGGGCCACCGTGCCATGATCAACAGTTCCTCAGAACCCGTACGCAGCCAGCGTGGAGCGGCAGCCGTGGAGCTCACGTTGCTCGTGCCCGCCCTGGTCCTGATGCTTGGCTTACTGGTAGCAGGCGGACGGCTCTGGTTCGCGCGTACGACGGTGAACGAGGCCGCCCAGACCGCGGCTCGCGCTGCATCCCTAACCCGCTCGGCTTACGCTGCCACCACCGCGGGACGGGAGGCCGGTGTACAGTCGCTGGCCACCGCTGGTCTGCGCTGCCGGTCGACATCGGCCGTCATCAACGCCACCGCTTTCGGGGTGCCGGCTGGGATGCCTTCAACAGTCACCTCGACCATCTCGTGCGTCGTCGACTTCTCCGACGTCTTGCTCCCCGGTTGGCCGGGTTCCATGGAACTCACTGGACGCGGATCCGCCGCCCTCGACACATATCGCGGTCGGTGATCATGAAAGGGTCGATCATGAGAAGCGCGACCAGTCGTGATGAACGCGGGCAGTCCATCAGCCTCTTCGTGCTGGTGATCATGGGCGCTTTGATCATCACGACTGGACTGGTGATCGATGGTGGTCAGAAGGTCGCAGCGACGAGCCGGGCCGAGTCCGCCGCTGCCGGCGCCAGTCGTGCCGCCGGCAATGCGGCTGCCACCCAACAGTTGGGCGGCGCGGATCCAGCCAGTGCCGCAGTGCTGGCAGCGAAGACCTACCTTGCCGGCCAGCCCGAGGTGCAGGGGGTCGTTTCCGTCGCCAATGGGGTTGTGCTAGTAACCACCAGCGCCCAGCAGCCAACAATCTTGCTGTCAATCATCGGCATCGGTTCGGTCAGCGGACAGGGCTCCGCCCAGGCCAACATCGTCCCGACTGGAAAGTCCCGATGATCATGCCAGGCACCTCAAACTGTGGGATGAACCAATGACCATTGACATCGAGCCACGCACCGCCGCTTCATCCCAAAACGTACGGAAACGTAAAGAACGTCCGGCTGCAGAATCATCGATCATTCCGCAACCACCTCGCCTGCCCGGACGCCGCAATCCCAAATGGATCGCGCTCGGCATTGTGGCCCTCTGCCTTGGCGGACTGCTGTCCTATGTCATCTACGCCCGGGTAGCTACCGAAACAGCCGTGGTCGCGGCTGCTCACACCGTCTATCGAGGGGAGACGATTGAGCAGAGCGATCTCGCCACAATCACACTGCGCGGCGGCTCTCTGCCACACGCGATTCCGGCTATCCAACTAAATGATCTTGTCGGTAAGCGGGCTGCATTTGATCTTGTCGAAGGATCAGTCATTTCTTCGGCCGCTGTCACCGACGCCGCTATTCCGGCCGAAGGGCGGGCAATCATCGGTCTCAAGCTCACGCTTGGCCGCGCGCCAGGTAATTTGTTGCTGCCAGCCTCCCGGGTACGGCTGATTGCAATGCCGGCCGCCGCTGACGGTTCCACAACCGACAAGCTCGCCGGGAGCATCTTCGTTGGCAGCGTGATCGACCAATCGCAGGCCCCCGACGGCACCTCGATCTTGGTTAATGTCGATGTGGACGCGGCCGCGGCGCCGTCCATCGCGACGTTAGCCGCCCAAGATCGAATCGCTGTCGTGCGTGACGCAGCTAGGTGATCAACGATGGCGATACTTTTGTTGACCTCCACCGGCGGATCACCAGGCGTCACCACCTTGGCCGTTGGTCTGGCCCTCACCTGGCCGCGGCCGATTCTGCTGGCCGATTGCGATCCAGGCGCGCATCAGGCCATCCTGGCTGGCTATCTCGCTGGTCGCTCCGCCAGTGGCAAGGGCTTGTTACGCGTGGCTGAAGCGCACCGTGATCGTCGCCCGCTGCGCGAGGTGGTGCTCGACCAGACGGTGACACTATCAGCCGAGGAGCACAGCCGCAGGCTCTTCCTACCGGGCTTTACCAAACCGGGGAGTGCGATGCATTTCGGCGCGGTGTGGGAAGATCTCGCCGAAGCGTTCGACCGGCTGGCCGACGTCGATATCGACGTGATCATTGACGGCGGTCGCATGGGCCCGTCGGGCCTGCCTCCGGCGCTCCTCGAACGCAGTGCCCTTGCCGTTGTCGTCCTCAATTCGACTCTACGGTCCGTCATGAGCGCCCGCGTCCACATGCCGACGCTTCGTGATCATCCACGGCTGGCCTCGACCGATCGCGGGCACCTCGGTTTGATCATTGTCGGTGAGGGAAGGCCGTATCGGAGCGGTGAGATCGCTAAGGCCCTAGATGCACCGGTGATCACGAGCATCGCCGATGACGGGCACACAGCTGCGCACCTATCCGATGGACGGCCGCGACACCGGCGATTCGAGACATCGCCGCTGATTCGAAGCATTCGCGACGCCACCTTCAACCTCGCAGGCATGGTGCAGCAGTCGGCCGAGCTGATCGGTGACCCAACATGAAAGAACAGGCTTCGGTTGAGCAGCCGGCTGCTCTGAAAGACATTCCGATGCTCGCGGAGTACGACAAGGAACTTTCCAAGCCGGCCGCCAGCCCAAGACCCAGTACGGCACCGACTAACAGCCAACCATTTGGGGTTTACAGTTCGCGCGAGCTCAGATCCAGCACCACTCAGTTGCCGACCGGTGATCTTGACTGGAGTCAAGTTGTTGATCTTCGCCGACGCGCCTCGGAGATCATCACTGAGGAAGCCGAAGAGTACGCCCGGTCGAGTGGCCGTCCGCTAGTCAGCGAAGACCGGCTACTGCTTGGCCGCTCGATTATTCGCCGCGTGGTAGCCGATCATGTTCGTTCCCTCCATCGAAGCGGTGCTGAACTCTGGTCGCCAGCCCAGGAGGAGACCTACGTGACCGCGGTCGAGAACTCGATCTTCGGCTATGGCAGGTTGCAGCCGCTACTGGAGATGCCCGACGTAGAAAACATCGAGGTCCACGGCTGGGACTCCGTTGTTGTTCAGTTCGGCGACGGAAGTCGCAGGCGAATGCCGCCGGTCGCTGATAGCGATGCGGAACTCGTTGAAGCAATTCGCTTCCTCGGCCAAAACAGCGAACCATCCCGGCCGTTCGACGACACGCATCCCACGATGACCCTGGCTCTTGGCGAGCGATTCCGCTTGCATGCCATGGGTTTCGGCTTGTCATACCGGCCGAGCATCGTGATCCGCCAGCACACGCTCACTGCTGTGTCCCTGGCTGATCTTGCTGACGGCGGTTTGATGCCGTACGAGGTTGCAGAGTTTCTGGATGCGGCGATCTTGGCCCGAAAGTCGATGGTGATCTCCGGCGATCAGGGCGCTGGCAAGACGACGTTGCTGCGTGCCTTGATCAACTCGATCCCGTTTAATGAACGCTTTGGCACGCTAGAAACCGACTACGAGCTGATGACTCACTTACAGCCCGGGCGCGAGAACATCCTCGCCCTGCAGGCTCGCGTCGGCCATGGTGAGACGTCCGGCGGCGCTCGGATTGGTGACTTCACGATCTCAGAGTTGGTGCCGGAAGCGTTGCGGCAGAACCTGTCGCGACTGGTGATTGGCGAGGTCCGGGGCGGTGAAGCAGCCGCCATGTTCGAAGCCATGCAGGCAGGTACCGGCACGCTCAGCACAACGCATTCGCACTCCGCGGAGTCGACTATGGATCGCTTGGCCTCTCGAGTCGCTCAGGGTGGTGTGCTAACGGTGGAGGAGGCCTACCGTCAAATTGCCCACAACATTCACCTCTTTATCTATGTGAAGCTGGTGGACGAGACGTGGAAAGGTGGCACGCGTCGCCGCTACGTGTCGGAGATCCGGCAGGTGAGACGGGCAATCGAGCACGGTCGGCCAGTCACCCACCTCACCTATCACGCCTCAGGAACTGGGAGCCAGCCCGCCGGATTCTTTTCCGACGCCGACTTCGAGGCCGAACTGCTGCCATTT
>Ga0307415_100000855_pt1 | contig 13912 bp, 6 predicted proteins | sample DK1Cmetagenome_FD_204524 | JGI IMG/M metagenome (GOLD analysis project Ga0307415, IMG submission 204524) | Maize rhizosphere microbial communities from greenhouse at UC Davis, California, United States - DK15-C-2 | ecosystem: Host-associated > Plants > Roots > Rhizosphere > Soil | place: USA...
AAGCGCTTCCAGCTGCGCCGACCAGAGCAACAGGTCATACGGCGCCAAACGCGGCGAACCAACAATCGGAATCGCTTTGTCCATGAAGTCGGGGTACGAGACGATCCATTGAAACGTCTGCATACCGCCCATCGAGATGCCGATAACCGCCTTCACGTGAACGATCTTCAAGACTTTAGTCAACAACTCGTGTTGTGATTCAACTGTGTCGCGGAGTGAAAAGATTGGAAAGCGCATGCGCGGTTGCAGACGGCTGTTTGAAGGCGACGAAGAGACGCCGTTGCTGAGTGCGTCGATGGCGACAACGAAATGCGAAGTGCTGTCGATCAGTTTGCCTGGTCCAACACTGCCTTTCAGTTGTTCGGTCGTGCCGCCGGCCCAGGTAGGAAACACCACGACGTTCGATTTGTCGCGATTCAGCGTGCCGAAAGTGCGATAGCCAACGCGGCAGTCGCGAATCACGCCGCCATTCTGAAGTTTGAGGTCACCGATGTTTGCAAACTGTTGCTCCTGTGCGTGAGCGACTACAGCAAACAGGAGTAATCCACAGATTACACAGACTGATCTCTTCATTTATTTTGGAATACGATGTTGTCAACTAAGACCATGCCGTTCTGCGGAGTGCATTGATTACAATAAGCGCTGACGCTGATGGCGGTTAACTTTTTCAACACCTCTTTCGGATCCACTCGCTCGGCCCACGAAGGTTGTGACAACCCTTTCAAAGGAATCACATATGTGTTGAGTCCTGACTTGAGGCGTATCGGCAATTGCGGAAAGCCGGCAGTGAGATTGATGCCCTGTCCGTGGCTGACGAACTCCACGCGCAACGAGTCAACGCCGGTTGCGTAAAGTTGTAACGCCATCTGTTTGTAACCGCTGACGTCATCCGCGACGGGCTTCCCGTCTTTCATCGGGCGTCCCTGAACTTCGAGGGTCACGTTGGCCCACTGGTTTGGACCAACAAGGTTGTATTCGAACGACGCGAGATGGTTTTGCGGCGCGTCTTTCAGGACGATCAGTTCCGGAGCGCCTGGAGAAGCATTTGCCAGACCTTTGAACTTCACGGGCACGGATTCCTGGGCCACGTAGATCTGGACCAGGCCGCCATTAGAACTGACGGGTCTGCCGTTCTCCATCTTCTCGAAGTCCGCGTAGACAAACTTGTCGCTGCCCTCTTGCGAGAGAGTTGAGAGAGAAAGCAAGGCGACGATGATCAAAGAAGCAAGCGATCTCATGATGGACTCTCCTAAAATTTACGAACGGCGGGCGGCCACGGAGTGCCGCCCCTACAATAACGCCCGTGCGCCGTCCGTTCCTGTTGAATCATGCAAATGAACTGATTGCCATTGTCCTGTTGTTGCCGATCGAAACACGGCATCGATCACGCTCATGTTGTTGATAGCGTCCTCGAGCGGGATCTCCTGTGCGCGATTTTCGCGAATGGCTCGGGAAAAAAGCGTTCCCTGGATCTCGTACTGATCGCAAATTGGAAACTCGATCGTTGCGTCGTTGAGCATGATCTGTGTGGGATGATCGTGCGGTGCGTTGAACGGAATGAGCACCTCGATTCGTCCCCTGGTGCCGTGAAAGATCATGCGTTGGTAAGGCGCGAGACGCGTGCTGCAAGTAAATGTTGAATGACCGTTTGGGAAATCGAGCACTGCGGTCGTTAGTGTGTCGGTGCCGGTTTCCGCGTCGCGCTCGATAAGACCGAGCACGCGGCGAGGTTCTGTCTCGTACATAAACCGCGAGATGGTGATCGGATAACAGCCGATGTCCATCAACGCTCCGCCGCCGAGCTCGAGTTGGTTGCGAATGTTCGTGAGATCATCGTTGAAGTAACTGAAGAAGCCGGTGATCGATCGCAACGAACCGATCTTGCCTGTGTGGATCAACCTGCGCGTCTCGAGCCACTGCGGGTGAGTGCGTACCATGAACGCTTCCTGTATTCGCACACCGGTGCGATCGCGCACGTCGATCAGCGTCCTTGCTTCGGCGGCATCGAGCGCCACCGGTTTTTCACATAGCACGTGCTTGCCGGCTTCGGCGGCTTTGATGGTCCATGGAACGTGCAGGTGATTTGGCAGTGGGTTGTAGACTGCTTCAATCGAGTTGTCCGCGAGCAGTTCCCCGTAACTGCCGTACGCCGTTGGAATGTTTAGTCGTTCCGCCGACTCGTCAGCTTTTGCGAAATCACGTGAAGCAATGGCGACGATCTCACACCATTGACTGCGCTGCATCGCCGGTATGACTTTCGTCAACGCGATCTTCGCAGTACCTAAAACTCCCCAACGAACGCTTTTGATCATGGCAGGGTTTTGTGTACTCCCGAAGTGAACAAGTCAGGAAGAGGGGCTTGCCCCCGCTGTTGCGAGAGCGGGGGCAAGCCACCCTTCCTGACTTGTTCTAGTCTTCATGATTAAAACGCATCAAATACGGAGCGTATTTGTAGTCGCTCCTTGAACTGTTCCAGCGTCAATGGTTCACGCGAGTGAAACTCCACCGACACTTCTTTGCCCGGCGCGAGATTGAAATAGTTATCCGAAAAGAACCCATCCTTTTCCGCCACCGCAAGATAAACCGCCTTCGCAAACTTATCGGTCGTGAGCTTGACGCTGAACCCGCCGCGCGTACGTACCACTTCGGAGGTGATGGTTGGCTTCGAGAATTTCAACTCCTTGAACGGCGCAAAAAAGTAGTCGTGCGTCGATACCGCTTTTCCATTCACCAGAAGCTCGCAGTACACCACTGCATTCTTCACGTCCGCTCCCTCGAGCAACTCCGTAACTCTGACATCGTAGTACGAACGACTCGTCAACGGGGCGACAGTCACATCGCGCTCGAAACTCTTCAACGTCGCTCCATCGAGGTTCATGAGTGTGACTTTGATCCGCGCCGGAACAGCCTTCGGGCGATCCGAAACCACGAACAGTTTTAGATATCCTTTTTGCACCGACGGACTGATCAGCAGCTCGCTGTAAAACCGTCGCGCGTAGTATTGCAGCGCCTTCCAGCGTCCGAAGTAGTCGATGCTGGACCACGATGCGACGGGCCAGCAATCGTTGATCTGCCAGTAAAGCGAACCCATGTTGTGCGGCATGATGCGTCGCAGGTGCTCCGCTCCGATGCGTATGCCTTCCGCCTGCAAAACCTGGCTGACGTACAGGAACGATTCGAAATCTTTCGGCTGTGCGTAGTCGCGCAACATGTATTCGCGCACGAGCTGATTGCCGCGTGGATGTCGTTGATGGGCTAGCATGATCGGCGACTCGATGTCGCGATCAGAGGGAACCGTGTACGCCTTCACCGTTTCGATATTCGGAAACGATTGGAAACCATATTCACTCATGAATCGCGGCGTCTGTTTTTCATAATCAGTGAACGGTTCCGCCGCATGCCAGACGCGCCAGAAATGCACGTCGCCACTGCGCAGTGAATCGGGATCGTCGTCGAGTCCGCCGTGCGGCGAGCTGGGCCAGTAAGTTCGCGTCGGATCGTAAGCGGCGCAAACCTCCTGCAACACGCCGTGAAAGATCTTCTGGTAGTCGTCCCACAACGACGCCGGCAGATTTTGTCGCCAGCCCCAGTTCATCCAGGCCGTTTCGATCTCGTTATTGCCGGCCCACAGCACGATGCTCGGATGATTTCTGAGCCGCTTCACATTGTCGATCGCCTCGGCGCGAACGTTATCGAGAAACTCCTGTGTCGCCGGATACATGCTGCAAGCGAACATGAAATCCTGCCAGACGAGTATTCCCATTTCGTCGCACAACTCATAAAACTCGTCCGCCTCGTAAATGCCGCCGCCCCAAACGCGCAGCATGTTCATGTTGCTGTCGCGCACTGACTTGATCATGAAGCGGTATTTTTCTTTGGTTATACGCGTTACAAAACTATCGGACGGAATCCAGTTGCCGCCTTTGGCGAAAACCGGAATGCCGTTGATCACGAACATGAAACTCTCTCCGGCTTCGTCGCGTTGGCGTCGAAGTTCGAGGGTTCGTATACCGGTGCGCGTAGTCTTTTCGTCAACGACTCGTCCGTTCACAAGACTGCGCGCGCGGAAACTGTAGAGCGGTTGAGCGCCGAGTCCGTTGGGCCACCACAGCGCCGGACGAGTGACGAAGAAGTTGAATGTGACTCGATTGATTCCCGGCGTGAGATTGACTTGTCTCTTCTCGGCGACGAGTTTATCGCGCAGGTTTTCAAGCAGGATCGTCACAGTGTCGGCAGTGCTCGCTTCGACTTCGATGTTCGCGGTCAAGTCAGCCGCGGTTGGTGTAACACTTTTGACGACTACCTGAAGATCGTTGATGCGAACCGCATCCCATGCTTCAAGAGAAACCGGACGCCAGATGCCGCTGGTTACGAAACGCGGTCCCCAATCCCAGCCGTAATGGTACGGAGCTTTGCGTGTGAAAGGCGAAGTCTTTTCGCCTTGATCGTTCGATGCGGGGAGTTGGTAGTTCAACTTCGCCATCACCGGCATGATCTCGTTGATCGGCGAACGAAAAACGATTCGCAAGGTGTTGTCGCCTGCTTGCAACGCCTGCTTGGCGTCGACGCGCCAGGTGCGAAACATGTTGTCGGCACTCAGGACCAGACGCTCGTTGAGATACACCTGTGCGTATGTGTCGAGACCTTCAAAGACAAGCTCCACGTTCGCGCGCGCGAGAGTCTGCTGCGTGACTTTGAACGTCGTCCTGTATTCCCAATCCTTCTTGTCGATCCACTGTAGCTTCTTCTCGTTGTCGCGATAAAACGGATCGTCGATCAACTTGTTTGCGAGCAGATCCGTGTGAACGCAGCCGGGCACGGTGGCGTTGTGCCAATCAGTTTTTCCGGCCTCGCGAAACTGCCAGCCGGCGTTAATTTGCATGACTGTTTTGCCGCGACCGGGAGCAACGCGTGCCTGTTGCGCACTCGCTGTAATGAGGGCCACGAAGAGCAGGATCGGACAAAGCGACCAGTGGAGTTTTGTGCTCAATGCTATGCTTCTCCCAAAAATTTTTATTTTGCTTTCTGAATTCGCGCCTGATAAAAGATGCGCGTGCTGAAGCGAACCCCTCGATCAATTGCGCTCGTTTTGACGCTCGCTATTGTGACTCATCTGTCAACTGTCGCGACCGGCGCGAGGGTTTTCAGTGGGCACGGTACGAGTTTGGCGCAGGAAAAACCGTTGAATCTCGGGGCGCGATTCGGGCGTTTACGTCGCGGCGTTAACTTGAGTCACTGGTTCTCGCAGGCGCCCAATTACACGAAAGAACGTCTCGAAAGTCATACCACGGCTGCGGATATTTCGCTCATCAAGTCGATGGGTTTCGATCACGTGCGCTTTCCGATCGAACCGGCGCCGTTACTTACCGATACACCCGATCCGTCGATACTCAACACCACCTATCTTCAGTATGTTGACCGCGCTCTCGACATGATTCTCAACGCTGGTTTGGCCGTCGTTATCGACATTCATCCGAGTGACGAGTTCAAGTTGAGAATGAATCGCGAAGAGCGCGGCGTTGAAGCGTTCGCGAAGTTTTGGCGTGCTTTTGCAGCGCACTTGTCGAAGCGGGACCCGGAGTCTGTGTTTCTGGAAGTGATCAATGAGCCGATGGTTGAGGACGGTTATCGCTGGTACGGCATACAGGGGAAACTGATTGCAGCGATCCGTGCCGCGGCGCCGAACCACACGATCATCGCCAGTGGTCATCGCTGGTCAGGGCTGTCGGAAATGCTTTTTCTCGAGCCGTATGCGGACGCGAACATAATTTACAACTTTCATTTTTACGAGCCTTTCGCGTTCACGCACCAGGGCGCGACGTGGGCTGGTCCAAATCTGCCGTTTTACAAAAACGTGCCGTATCCGTCATCGCCTCAAGCTGTGCAAGCATTGCTCAACACGATTGAGGATGAGCCGGCGAGGTATAACCTGTTGCGTTACGGTGAAGACAACTGGAACGCGGCGCGTATCGATCGGGAGTTGGGGTTGGCGGCTGCGTGGGCCGCGAAACGGCGTGTTTACATTACGTGTAATGAGTTCGGTGCGTTTAGAAAATTTGCGCGCGCCGCAGATAGGGTGGTGTGGGTTCACGATATGCGTGTGGCACTCGAAAAGAATGGGATTGGTTGGACCATGTGGGACTATGCGGGTGGGTTTGCGGCGGTGAATAAGACGAATGGGCAGGCGCAGGAGGATCCGGAGTTGTTGAAAGCTTTGGGAATGAAGTAACACGGATTACACGGATCAAAAACGCGGATAAAACTATGAGACAAATCGGAATCGCATTTTGTGTGATGTTGTTAGGTTCATCAGTTTGCTTTGCGGGGAAGAGGGTTTCGTTTAATCAGAATTGGCGCTTCAGTCTTGGTGAGGTCGCAAATGGACAGGATCAGGATCTAAACGATTCGCAGTGGCGGCGACTCGATTTGCCGCACGACTGGAGTATCGAAGGCGAGTTCCGTGAGAACGCGCCGTCCGGTACCGGCGGTGGAGCTTTGCCTGGCGGCATTGGTTGGTATCGCAAGACGTTTACGGCGCCGTTGTCGGCGAAAGGGAAGTTGACGTTTATTGAGTTCGACGGCGTGTATCGCAACAGCGAGGTCTGGATCAATGGTCACTATCTCGGCAAACGTCCTTACGGCTACAGCACGTTCGAGTATGAACTGACATCGCATCTGATTTACGGTGGTGGTCCAAATGTGATCGCCGTCAAGGTCGACAACTCACAACAGCCAAATTCCCGCTGGTATTCCGGCTCCGGCATCTATCGCAACGTTTGGTTGACGACGCTCGATCCGATTCACGTCGAGCACTGGGGTACGTACTGGACGACGCCGCAAGTTAACACTTCGTCAGCTACAGTCGTCATTAAGACTCAGGTGGCTAACGGTTCGAATAGTGCCGCGCCGGTGAATCTCACCACGATTATTCAGGATGCGAACGGAAGAGAAGTGGCTCGCGACACCGCCAAAGCAATCGCAGAGAGAAACTCGCACGCGGCAGTCAGTCAAACGCTGAAAGTCGCGTCGCCGGTCCTCTGGTCAGACGAGCGCCCTTACGTTTACAAGATTGTGTCGCAGTTGGACCAGGGCGGAAGAATGGTCGATCGTTACGAGACGCCGCTGGGCATTCGCACCTTTCACTTCGATGTGAACAAGGGATTTTTTCTGAACGGAAAAGCGGTGAAGATACGCGGCGTTTGCAATCACCACGATCTCGGTGCACTCGGCGCCGCAGTCAACACACGCGCGATTGAGCGGCAGTTGCAGATCTTGAAGGATATGGGCGTAAACGGGATTCGTACGTCGCACAACCCGCCCGCGCCTGAACTACTGGATCTGGCGGATCGGATGGGCTTCATCGTGATGGATGAAGCATTCGACATGTGGAAGATTGCGAAGACCAAGTTTGACTATCACCTCGATTGGGACGAGTGGCACAAACGAGATCTGGAAGACATGGTGCTGCGCGATCGCAATCATCCGAGCGTGATCATCTGGAGCATCGGCAATGAGGTGATGGAGCAGTGGGATAAGAATCCTACGGGCGGCACGATCGCGAAAGAGTTAGGCGCCATCGTGCGCAAACTCGATCCGACTCGGCCGATCACTTCCGCGTGCAATGGCGTGAGCCGCGACAACAAGGTGCTCACCGAAGGCGACCTGGATCTCGTCGGCACAAACTACGCTCACGGTAAACTTCCGGAGTTTGCGAAGATGTTTCCCGGACGCGTAATCATCGGCACTGAAACGAATTCGTCGGTTCACACGCGCGGCAGTTACCGGATGCCTTCCGACGAGATCCTGCGTTGGCCCAGGAAAGACGAAGACATTCTCAAGATCTCGCCGACTTACGAGTGTTCGGCGTATGACAATTCGACTGCGAATTGGGGTTCAGCGCACGAAGAAACGTGGAAGCTCGTTAAGAACCACGATTTCTTTTCGGGAATGTTTATCTGGACCGGCTGGGACTACATCGGTGAACCGACGCCGTTTCCGTGGCCCGCGATCAGTTCTTACTTCGGCATCATCGATCTCGCCGGGTTTCCGAAAGATCCGTTCTATTTTTACCAGAGTGAATGGACCAACGCTCCGATGTTGCACATCTTCCCACACTGGAACTGGAAGCAGGGTGAGAAAGTAGATATCGTCGCGTATTACAACAACGCCGATGAAGTGGAACTGTTTTTGAACGGTCGTTCGCAGGGCACTAAACGAAAACAGGGCGGCGAGATGCATGTGTTCTGGCGGCTTGCTTACGAGCCGGGTATGTTGAAAGCAGTGTCGCGAAAGAATGGCCGCGTAGTGCTAACGAAAGAAGTCCGTACCGCGTCCGAGCCGGCGCGAATCGTTCTGATTCCCGATCGAAAAACGATTGCAGCTGATGGTTCGGATCTTTCGTTTGTGACAGTGAAAGTCGTCGATAAGGATGGAACACTCGTGCCCGCGGCTGATAACTTAATCAAATTCGATGTGAGTGGCGCGGGATCGATTGCCGGAGTGGATAACGGTAATCAGATCAGTCACGAAGGGTTCAAAGGCAAACAGCGCAAGGCATTTCACGGGATGGCACTCGCGATCGTGCAGGCGAAACAAAAACGCGGGCAGATCGTTTTGAAGGCAAGTTCAAACAATTTGCAGTCTGCTTCAGTTGTTATCAACACGCGTTGAGTGGTTACATTGACTGCGGACAAAGCCGTTGCGACGCATTAATCTCAAAAAAGCGAATGTGGCCCGCGCAGACACCATTCGCTATATCAACCGCCAGATCGTGCTCAACTATGTGCGTGAGAAGGAACCTATCTCACGCGCCGAGATCTCACAGGAAACAGCGCTACAGCGATCGACAGTTTCACTCATCGTCGATGAGTTGAAGCAGCGTGGTTTGATTTACGAGATCGAAGGCGAGTCGACTGGCGGGCGTCCGCCGACTCTGCTTCGTTTGCGTGCGGCAGGTTGGATGGCGATCGGAGTTGATGTTGGTACGGCCCAGACGACGGTCGCCGTCGCTGATCTTGTCGGGCGCGTGGTCGACAGAGAAAAATTTCCGACTGACCCGGATGTCCGAGCGACCTTTCGTCGTGTGACTTCGAGTGTTCAGCGGTTCATCAAGATTCACCGGAACATTGAAGGCATCGGCGTGTGCGTGCCGGGACTGGTCGATCCGGAAACTGGCACGGCGCTGTTTATTCCGCACTTCAAATGGCGCAACTGGCCGCTCGCGTCTGAGTTGCATAAAGCTACTGACCTGCCTGTTACAGTTGACAACGACGCGAATGCAGCGGCGCTCGCTGAGTTGTGGTTGGGCCGGCCTGAGATTCGCGACGTGCGCGACTTCATTCTCGTGCTGGTTGAAGAGGGGTTGGGCACCGGAATCATTTTCGATGGTCAGGTGTATCAGGGAGTTGCGGGAGCAGCCGGTGAGTTTGGTCACATGACGATTGGAAAGGGAGCGCCGGTCGCGTGTGCAGCGGGTAGTGAAGAGTGTTGGGAAGCATTTGCTTCCGAGCGCGCGACGCTCATGCGTTACAAGCAGCGCCGCGCCGCGGTTGATGGTGACGAGATCACGTTCCTTCAGTTGATCGACAAAGCATTCGCCCAGGACCAGGCTGCGAAAGAAGCGTTGCTCGAGACTGCGTATTACCTTGGTCTTGGGATCGCAAATCTCACGAAGGGTTTGAGTCCTGAAGTTGTGATCCTTGCGGGTGACATCGCACGCGCATGGCCGTTGATCTCCGGTGAACTGCGCAGCACACTTGCAGCGAATACGATTTGCAGTGGTCTCCCTCTGGCTCCCGTCTTCGCCTCCACCCTCGGCGACGACACGCGTTTGATGGGCGCGTTGAGTCTGGTCCTCGCCAGTAAGTTCGCGTCCGTCGTGCCCGCTTAATTACGCCGAAGGCGTTCGCTAATCTCAGCCTGGGGTTGGAGCACAGCGACAACCCCAGGACCAAAAATCCAAAGCGAGATAACCCTGTAAGGGTTCGACGTGTGCGCCGCAAACCCTTGCAGGGTTGATTAGGAGGATCGATGCGTTGACCCAGGGTTGTCGCTATGCTCCAACCGCTGGGCTGAGATTAGCCAACGCCTTCGGCGTAAAATCGGGGTATCACCTTCGCACTTCAAGCATCATTGGTGATTCAGAATTTTGAAGAGCTTACCGAAAATTTCAAGAAACCATTCGGGACCGAAGACCTGCTCCTCGCGCATTGCTCAGGTTTTCGCAAAAAGTACGCGCCGCGAACATCGCGGCATCGCTGTTGCCTAAGCGAGTTCGGGAACTGCAACCCCCAATAAGCTCGACTGCGGAAGCATTAAAGAAAACTAACTTAGCTATAAAAAACTCTTGACAAAGAGTTCGTCCGGTAGTACTAACGCTTTTGTCCGGTCGTGCAACAAACCTTCTTTCCGTAATTTTGAGTTGAAAGCTGTTTTTCGCTAGTTGAATTGGACCAGAGTCAGCTTTACTGCGACCCTTTTGTCCGGTCGTACAACAAACTCGGTCCTGCGTTGACTACTTGAAGCGAGCCCCTTTTGCGAACTTCTTTGACCGAAGTTCGCCAAAGCTGTTTGGAGGAGAGTATGACTCTACGAAGCATGCGCAGGCTCTACGCGACGCTAATCCTTTCCGTCTTTGTGTTTTCCCTGACAATGCTGGCTAACGTGCAGCCGGTTGCCGCTCAGACAACTGGTAGCGCATCGCTGCGCGGCACTGTAAAAGATCCGCAGGGAGCAATCATCCGTGATGCGGTGGTGACCATCACCAACAACCGCACCAGGGACGAGCGCAAGGCCACGTCGAGCGAAGACGGTACCTACACGTTCACTGCTCTCTCGCCCGGTAACTACACCGTCAAAGTTGAAGCCCCCGGCTTCAAGACTATGACCCAAACCGATTTCGCGATCGAGACCAGCGACACAAAGGGTCTCGACATCTCGATGGAAATCGGTCAGCCAACTGAGACTGTAGTCGTTACTGCCGCCAGCGAAACGCTGCAAACAGAAACGGGCGCTCGCGAAAATACGATCACCGCAAAGCAGATCGATAATCTCTCGATCATCAGTCGCAGCTCACTCGAGTTGCTGCGCGTTCTTCCGGGTGTGGTAGCGCCTGACAACACCGCGTTGGAGAGCATATCTTTTGGCGGCGGCGCAAATCGCAACGCGGATTATCACGTTAACGGTCTCCGCGGTGAACAGAACAACATCTCGATTGACGGCTCGCGCATGATCGATATCGGCGCTAATAACGGTACGGTTATCACTGCCAACCCGGACATGGTCCAGGAAGTGAAGATCCAGACCAGCAACTATGCAGCCGAACACGGTGCGAGCGCGGTGCAAATCAGCGCGACGACTAAGGGCGGCAGCAGTGATTTCCACGGCTCGGTTTACGACTACCTGCGCAACTATCGCTTCCAGGCAAACGATCGTTCGAACACTATCAACGGCGTAGAGCGACCAAAGAGCAAGTACAACTATCCGGGCGGCAACATCGGCGGACCGGTGCTCCTGCCATGGACTAACTTCAACCGCAATCGCGACAAGCTGTTTTTCTTTGTGGGCTACGAGCGTTACTACCAGCAGGTAGACGAGGGCTCGAACCTGTTCCGCGTGCCGACTCTGAAAGAGCGGCAGGGCGATTTCAGTGAGTCGCCAGCAGGCTCGATTCACGTTCCGGCGGGCTGCACGGCAAACGGCGTGGCTGGTGATCCCAACAACAATAATGCGGGTGACGCGGCTCCAGGCAACAATCTCGTGCCCTGCGCGAATCCGTTTGGCAAAGCGCTTTTGAACCTGTTCCCGTTGCCGAATCGAACTGCTGCGTTTGGTCAGAACAACTACGTGTATAGCGTTCTCAGACCCAACAACAGAAACCAGTTTACGTCGCGGTTCGACTACACCATCAGCGACAAAACCAAACTGTATGTTCGTTTCGCGCGCGAGTATGAAGAGCAGGGCTTTCCGCGTGGGTTGTGGTGGGATTCGTCAAACTATGAACTGCCGGGCAAGTTGACCAGCAAGAACCTGGGCCGCTCGGTAGTTGTGAACCTGACGAACATCATCAGCCCGTCGATGACGAACGAAATTCTCTTTAGCGCCAGCAAGCTGAAGTTGAATTATGACTTTGCTGAACCGGAAAAAGTTTCATACGAGGGTCTCGGCCTACAGCGGGTCGGTTTCTTCGCCAACGTCAGCCAAAATCCGTATGTTCCGATCAGTGTGTTGACGTGGGGCAACGGTGATTTTCACACTGCTTATGGTTACCCAATCCTGGCGTGGAACGATAGCTTCGCCATCACCGATAACCTCGTGAAGGTTCAGAATACGCACACACTGAAATTCGGCGCCTTCATCGAGCAGGCCAACAAGCGGCAACAGTCGAATGGCGATACCAACATCGAGGTTGCGCAGTGGGGCCAGAACAACGCCACCGGCAACAACTACGGCGACCTGTTCACCGGACGTCCGATTCAATTCACGCAAGCCACCCAGCGTCCCCTCGACAACTTCCGTTACTACAACTACGAGTTTTACGCTCAAGACAGTTGGAAGATGCGTCCGAATTTCACCATTGAAGCTGGAATGCGTTTCGCTTACCTGCCGCAGAACTTCGAGAGAAAGGGTCTGGGGGTTTTATTTGATCCTGCTTCGTACGTGCGCGGGCAGGGTGTTTTCCTCAATGGCAACCGCAACAACCCGAATGGTTTCAAGTTGGCAGCACGTGATGAGATTCCCAAGGGCGTTCTGCCGAACGTGCCAGTGCAATGGATGCCGCGTTTGAACTTTGCGTGGGACGTCGGCGGGAAGGGCGACCTGGTTCTCCGCGCCGGCGCGGGACTCTTTTACAACCGCGTGCAGGGTAACTACGACTACTACTCCAGCGGCCAATTGCCGAATACATACAGCGCGACTGTTGGCCTGCCCTGGGGAAATAACGGAAATGGTTTCACCATTGGTGACCTAATCAATGTTGACCCGTTCTCCACGATTTCAAACGTCAACGTCAGTTCTCGTGATCTCAATTCAAACGACCTCCCGAGAGTCGCCAACATGAGCTTCACGATCGAAAAACGGCTGCCTGCCGACAATGTTCTTTCGGTCGCTTACGTCGGTACGCAGGGACGTCACCTGCCGCAGCAAAGGAATATCAACATCATTCCGTTGGGAAGCCTGTTGACCGGCAGCATACCCTTGGGTCAGACAGTCGCCGGAGTTAACTCGATTGACCTGTCGATTCCGGTAAATCGTGTCGCTCTCGATAACTCAGTGCTGCGAACGTTCAGACCTTTCGACGCCTTCAACTCTGTCGGTGTCTATCAGTTCACCGGTACTTCCAGTTACCACTCGTTACAGGCGACCTTGACGCATAACGGCAAGAATCTCCAATACTTTGCCACCTATACTTTCGGTAAGGCATTGGGAACTGTTGCTACCAACGAAACTGACGGCGCCGCATGGGCTGATCCGATCGATACGCGAAATAGAAGTTGGGGCGTATTGCCTTTCGATCGCACACACGTATTCAATCTCTCGTACAACTGGAGCGTACCCAAGCTTGCGCGCGGTGATTTTGAGAATGCTGTAACCAACGGCATATTCAATGGCTGGCAGGTCTCGGGAATAACCACTGTCCAGAGCGGAACTCCGATTCGCTTGAGGTTCACCGGCGATATCGCAACCGCTGGAATGGCGACGGGATGGTATGGCTCCGACGCATTTAACGGAACGAATGCGGGCGCCAGTTTGGGCGCGATCACTCCGATTTATCTCGGCAATCCACTAGTCAGCAGTGGTGGAACCGGAGTCGGCGATAAGACACTCGACCTCAGCAAACTCGCGATCCCATCGTTCCCGAACACTGGACCATCGCAGCCGCCGTTCTACATTCGTTATCCGGCGCGCAGCAACT
>Ga0307415_100000856_pt1 | contig 13910 bp, 12 predicted proteins | sample DK1Cmetagenome_FD_204524 | JGI IMG/M metagenome (GOLD analysis project Ga0307415, IMG submission 204524) | Maize rhizosphere microbial communities from greenhouse at UC Davis, California, United States - DK15-C-2 | ecosystem: Host-associated > Plants > Roots > Rhizosphere > Soil | place: USA...
GAGAGCACGCGAAATTCGTGGCTGGTGAGCCTGACCGGGACGCCGTCTTTCGTAACTCGAGCCAGACGCGGATCGAGCACCACGCCGGCGCAGCGCAGCAGCTGCTGCGGATGGCCCGCGGCGCGACGGATGAGGCCGCGGAGCCTGGCAATCACCTCTTCCATTCGGAACGGCTTCGCCACGTAGTCGTCGGCGCCCGAATCGATGCCGTCAACCGTCTCGTGCCAGCTGCCGCGCGCGGTCAGCACGAGGACCGGCACGCTGAGGCCGGATTCCCGCCAGCCGCGCAACAGCGTCAACCCGTCGATCTGCGGCAGGCCAAGGTCGAGAAGCACCGCGTCGTACGGTTCGGTCCGCACCGCAAAATCTGCCTGCTCGCCATCCGCGGCCACGTTGACGGCATACCCTGCATCGCGCAGAGCCCGCGCAAGGTGCTCCGACAACGCCGGTTCGTCGTCAACGATGAGAATGCGCATTCGCGAATTCAAAATGCAAAATGCAGAATGCAAACCACGCCGGCCTTCGATCCGTGTTCACGTTCGCATTTTGAATTTTGCATTTTGCATTGTTTGAGTCCGTTCCTTAACGTCAGCTGAACGCTTCATTCATGACCGGTTCAGCGGCCGAGGGGTATCGTCCCGGCATGTTCAACATCTTCGAATACGAATTCGGTTACAGCTGGCCCATCGCCTTCGGCTTTGCCATTCCCCTGCTCATCGGCATCGCGCTCGCCGCCGTCGCCACGTGGCGCCGATGGCGCGCGTGGGTCACAGTCGCATCGGCGGTCATCATCGTCTGGTCGGCGGCTGCCCTGTATGTGACGAACGTCGTCTGGGGCATCAACAAGCCGATGACCCTGCCGACGGAGCGCTTTCTCCAGGCCGGGTCCGGCCGTGTGCTCGACGCCGGCGCCGGGTCTGGCAGGGCGGCGGTTGGCGTGCTGCTGGCCCGGCCGGGGACGAGGGTCACCGCGCTGGATATTTACGAAGGCTACATGGGCATCGACGACAACACGCCGGCGCGCTTCATGAAGAACGCGCAGATTGCCGGCGCCGCGGACCGCGCCGAGGCCCGCAGAGGCGATGCGCGCGAGATGCCCTTCGCCGACGCGTCCTTCGACGCCGTGGTCAGCTCCTACATGATCGACCATCTCCGCCGCGACGGACGCACAAAGGCGCTGCACGAAGTTGCGCGCGTCCTGAAGGCGCACGGTGAATTCCTGCTGCTGATCGTCAACACCGACTGGTGGACGTGGCTGGTGTCGCCGGCGATGGCGCATCACTTCCGCCCGGATGCCGCACGCTGGCGCGCCGAGCTCCACGGCGCCGGCTTCGACGTCGAGGAGGAAGGCCGGCAGCCGGTCACGCTCTATTGGCTGGCGCGGAAACGGTAGGGAGGAAGGAGGAAGGAGGGAGGAGGAAGGAGAAACAACCACTGTCCTCCTTCCTCCTTCCTCCTTCCTCCTGTACCTAACGGCCTCGCTCCGCCTGCTCGATGGCAATCGCGCGCATCCGCTCGTCGGCACGGGCCGCGGACAGAATGTTCCGCAGCCCGTAATTGCCTTCGTGGCACGCATATTCGAACGGCGGCTGCGACTCGTCGTGCGTCAGGTTCATCACGAACGTCCAGGGCCGCGTCCACGTGCGCGCATCGTCGAAGGTAATGGACCACTCGAGCGTGTCGGGACCGATTGGCGTGAAGCGCTCGACAATGCGAAGCTGGTCGCTGGATCCGCGATAGGGGACCTTGTCGTTGAAGTTGGCGGTCTCGACCACGAGTGTGTTGCCGTCCCAGCGCCCGCGCGCATCGCCGAGGTACTGACGGATCTTCGGCGAGAGAGATGGACGGTTATCGAGCGGGATGACGCGCGTGTCGTGCACCATCTCATAGGTAATCGTCACGACGCCGGGACCCTGCTGGATCTGATACGAGTTGCCATAGATCGCGGGCATCATCGACCCGGGTACGCCGCGCGTGATGCAGCGGTCGTAGAGGCTGCGGTCTTCCCAGGAATCGGCCGGACCTCTTCCCTTTCGTGCGGCCGCGCGATCGGCCGCCCGCTTCCGCCCTTCGTCCGTGACCGGGGGAACTTTTCCGTCCGGCGGATCGGAGACGAGCCAGGCCCGGCTGTTGGCGGCAAAGTAGTTCTCGAACCAGTGCATTGGGCTCGTCGCACCGGGAAACTCGCTCAACCCGGGAGCGCGTTCGATGGTCTGCTGCTGCCGTTGTTTCGTCAGCGCAGCGAGCTCCGCCCTCGTGAAGTCCTCCAGGCGGCGGCCGGCGAATTCTTCGGGCCGCTCGAACGGGATTCCGCTCTCGTCGCTGTTGGTATACGCGCCGGAGATATCCGGATCGCCCCACGGCGTGCGTGGCGGCTTGTACGTCCCGCGCGGCGGGATCGGCGCGGGCGGCTTGCGCGCCGGGACCTCCTCGGCCTTGATCGGATCGGCTCGTTTGACGGTCCCTGGAGAGATGCCACCGCCGCCCTGCGCGTGCATGAGCAGTGGCAACCCCAGCACCGCGGCGACAACAAAACAAACGGTCTTCATGCGTGCAACCCAGCAACCCAGCTACCCAGCAACCCAGCTACCTACTTCTCGCCGGCCCCTACCGGCGCCGGAGGAAGACGAACCACAACAGGAACAGGCCGCCGCCGATCATCGCCCACTGTGTCGGCGTGGCGTTCTGGATGAAGTCCTGAACGCTCTGGACGATGTCGCGGACGGTCGATGAGCCCCCGCCCGAGCCGCCCTTCTGACTCACCAGCATCCCGTATTCGCCGAGGCCCTGCGCCAGGAGCATGATTTGGGAATCCTAACGCAGCCGGCGGAAAAACGCGCCGGGCGGTTACAGCGGCCCGGGCAGCAGCCGATAAACAGAATGCGCCACCGTGCGCAACCCTATGACAGTTCTGTTTGCGGCAGCCATGTTCGTCAATGCGCTGCTGCTGTTCCTCGTGCAGCCGATGTTCGCCAAGCTGCTGCTGCCGCGGTTCGGCGGCTCGCCGGCCGTGTGGACCACGTGCATGCTGTTCTTCCAGTCGGCGCTGCTGGCCGGCTACGCCTACAGCCATTCGCTGGTCAAGCTGCGGAAGCCGTGGCAACAGGCCGCCGTGCACCTGATCGTGATGGCCCTGCCGATCGTCACTCTGCCGATCGCGGTCGCCACCATGTCGACGGATGGCGAGCCGATCTCGTCCGTGCTCCGCCTGTCCGCGATTTCGGTCGGAGCACCGTTCTTCGTCCTCGCGACGAGCGCGCCGCTGCTGCAGAGGTGGTTCGCGTCGGCCAATCAACGCGCGCCGGTGGATCCCTACTTTCTCTACGCCGCCAGCAACGTCGGCAGCCTGGCGTCGCTCATCCTCTACCCGACGCTGATCGAACCGGCACTGGCGCTCTCGACCCAGACGCGGGTGTGGAGCATCGGCTATTCGGCGGCCGTGCTGTTGACGGTGGTGTGTGCGGTTGTGATGTGGCGGCGGACGGCCGGCGCGCCGCCCTCGGTGTCGGCACGCGCCGCCGATACCGAGGGCGTCACCTGGCGACGCCGTCTACGATGGATTGCGCTGGCGTTCGTGCCCTCGAGTCTGATGCTCGCCGTCACGTCCTACCTGACCACGGACGTTGCCGCGGTTCCGTTGCTCTGGGTGATTCCTCTCGCGCTGTATCTGATCACCTTCGTGGTGACATTCAGCACCTACGCGACGCCGATCGTGGCGATCTGTAATCGCTTCTTCCCGCTGATCCTGCTGTACCTGACGTGGGTGCTCACCAGCGAGGCGCGGCTGCCGCTGCCACCGATGGCCGCCACGCACCTGGTGACGTTCTTCGTGGTGGCCACGCTGTGCCACGGCGCGCTCGCCGAGGATCGTCCGGCAACGTCGCACCTGACGGACTTCTACCTGTCGCTGGCGATTGGCGGGGCGCTCGGCGGCGTGTTCAATACGCTGGTCGCGCCGCTGCTGTTCGACAGGGTCATCGAATACCCGCTGGCACTCGCGTGCGGCATCGTGCTGCTGACGTTCCGCCCGGGGACGCAGCGGCTGTTCGGCACGCCGCGGTGGTGGATTCAGCCCGCGCTGGTCGCGGCGATGACCATCGTCGCCCTCTCGTTTCCAGGGACCGGCATTCGCCTTGCGGCGATTACGTGGGGCTTCCTGCTGGGTGCGGTCCTCGTCAGCTTCAGCATTTCGCGCGAACGCCGCCGGCTCGGCATTTGCGTGCTCTTGATGCTGGGCATCTATGGAGTGATCGGCGGCCGCAGCTCGGTCAACGTCGCCTACGCGTCGCGCACGTTTTTTGGAACCTATCGCGTCGTGGCAGCAGAGAACCCGCGGTCGTACACCCTCTTTCACGGGACCACGGTTCATGGCCGTCAGTTCGTCGGATCGCCGGAGCCGCTGACTTACTACTTCCGCAACAGCCCGGTCGGGCAGATCTGGGAATCCCGGCGAGGCGGAACGAATAGTTCCGTCGGCGCCGTCGGCCTCGGCACCGGAACGCTCGCGTCGTATGCGCGGCCGGGCGAACGATGGATCTTCTACGAGATCGATCCCGAGGTCGAACGGATCGCTCGCGATAAGCGGTACTTCACCCATCTGGCGACGTGTGGTGCAGCGTGTCAGGTCGTCATCGGCGATGCCCGCCTGATGCTGCAGCAGCGCACCGACATGCACGACGTGATCGTCCTCGACGCGTTCAGCTCGGATGCGATTCCAATCCATCTGCTGACCCGCGAAGCGATCGAGGTCTATCTCTCGCGGCTCAAGCCTGACGGCATCCTCGTGATTCACATCTCGAACAACCACCTGAATCTGCAGGCGGTGGTCGCGGGCGCGATGCGGGATCTTGGACTCGTTGGGCGGGCTCAGCTCCAGGACGAAACGAGGTTCGACAAGGGAGAGTTCGCTTCGCACTGGGCAGTACTTGCCCGATCCGAGACCGCGCTCGGGACGCTGGCCGCCGACAAGCGATGGTACGTGCTGCGCCCGGATGACCGCCGGGCGTGGACCGATGACTTCTCTAACATCTGGAGCGTTCTCTACTGGAGCGAGTGATTCCGCCGCCTCCCTTCCCTTCCTGGGTTTCACACAGATCTGCACGGGAATGTGCGTATACTTCAGCCAGCTCTGTCGAGCTGACCCGGAGGGTGCGTATGCGGACCACCAGCGTGCGGATATCAGTCGGCGTGGCGCTGCTCACCGTGTGTGCAGGCGCCGCGGCGTCGGCGCAGACGATGGAGAAGGTGGATTACTTCCCGGACGCGATTGCCGAAAAGGATGACCACCTCGTCCGGCTGAATGGCGGTTCGAGCTGGTTGCTCGCCAGCCGCACCTCGGCCCTCGTTGCCGCCAACGTGCTCGTGGTGATGCGGGATGTCGACGTCAACGGGCAGCGGGTGTCCGCCGCATGGTTGTTCGTGGGCGGCGAGGAAATTCCAGTCAGGCACGTCGAAGGCGTCTATCCGAGGAACCCGGCGTACCTGACCCGAGTCGTTGCCGCAGACGGGGGCACCACCCTGCGACTCGCCGACGGGTCAGTGGTGATGGTCCCGAAATACGATCGGTTCTCCATCACTCGCTGGACGCCGCCATACAAGGCGCTGCTCACCGGCAACCGCACTTACCTGTACAACCTGAAGGTTGGCCGGCGCGTGTGGATTCAGCCCGCGACGAAGTAAATCGAATCAGGCGGCGAAGCCGCACACCGACGGCAGATCCGCAATGTCCGGGATCGTGAACGCAGGGTTCAGAGCGCGGCAGCTTGCGTGGTGACCGTAGCCGTACTCCGCCCAGCAGCTGCGCGCACCGATGTTCGCCGCAAACCGCAGGTCGATGTCGGTGTCGCCGACCACGAGCACACGGCCGCGGGCGGGATCTCCGCACACCGGGATGATGTGACGCTGGTACATCGTCGCCTCCGGTTTGGCCTCCGTCACGTCGTCTGACCCGAGCACGAGGTTGAAGCAGTGCTCGATGGCGAACTGGCCGAGGATCTGCGCCAGAGTTCTTCTCGCCTTCTGACTGACCAGTGCCAGCGGGATTCCGGCCGCCTCGAGCGTCGACAGCGTCTCCCGCGTGCCCGGAAACAGCGTCGTCGCGGGTGCCGCAACCGTCGGATGCAGTTCCCGATAGCGGACCGCAACAGCGTTGATATCGACGTCACGTCGATCGTGAATCAGTTGGCGGATCGCCTCCTCGAGGCTCAACCCGATTCGTCGCCGCACCTCGTCGAACCGCGGCGGCTGGAGGTCATACGATTCGAAGGCGGCGCTCAGACAGGCCGCGATCCCGGCGGCCGAATCGGCCAGCGTCCCGTCGAAATCGAACACCACCAGGTCGAACGCCCTCATGATTCGGGCGGGACCGGCAATCCGGGCGGCCCCTCCTGGCATGCCGGGCAGCGACGGATGTCGGCGTCGATCCCATATGCGCCGTACTCGTGACCGCAGACCGTGCATCGCAGCACGAAGATGCGCTGCCCTTGCGGTCCGCCGGCGTCCGTTTTGCGCACGATCTGCTGCCCGTCGGGATTGCGGGAGCCGATCCGCGTGATGTGTTCCCACGAGGTCGGCTTCGACGTCATGACGGCGTACTTGCGCCGCGCCGCCGCCAGCTGGTCGTCGATATCGCGGATCGAAAATCCACGATGGAGCAACGCCTCGCGTACGCCGTCTTCATCGAGCGACGGCTGCCGCAGCAACTGCGCAAAGTTCTCCATCAACCGCTCGCGCGACACGGGGCCAAGCGTCTGAAACAGCTCGTGACGATCCATCATCACGAAGCGCTCCGCCTTCGCTGGAGCGAGGGCGGACGCGCCCGGATCCTGTTCGGGCAGCTTCAGGAGCACGATCTCCGGGTGCCGATCGGTCATGTGGTGTTCACGATGCGCTGTTTCGTAGGGCACCCCTTCAGGGGTGCCTCAGGATGCGCTGAACGAAGACCAAATCGAGCCAGCGGCCGAACTTGAACCCGACCTGCCGCAGGTGCGCGGCCCGGACGAATCCCAGCCGCTCGTGAAATCGCAGCGACGGCTCGTTGTCGGCATCCACGCCGCCGATCATGACGTGCTTGTCCTGCTCGATCGCGCGACGGATCAACGCCTGCATCAACGTCGTTCCCACCCCGCGGCCGCGCTCGTCGGCGCGGATATGGACGCTGTGTTCGACGCTGAAGCGATAGCCCGGCCAGCTTCGAAAGTCTCCGTACGACGCAAACCCGAGAATACCGGAATCGCCGGCGGCAACGAGGATGGGATAAGCCTGCGCACGGCGCGCGTTGAACCACTCCAGGCGATCGGCGAGGGAGGCCGGATCGTCGCGGTACACCGCGGTCGATGTCGCGATGACGTCGTTGTAGATGGCCAGGATCGCTGGCACGTCCTGTTCGACGGCGTCCCGAATGGTGAGGCTACCCGCCACCATGGAACGATGGTAATCGCATATCGCGCATCGTTCTGAAACCTGGCGCAGCCGCAATCACCGCCGGAATCGAATTCACCGCCATCGACGCGGTCGCGATGTCGCCGTGCACGCCGCCGTCGATGCGCGAATGAATCCGCGGTGATCCTTCGATCAGCACCGATTCATACGATTCAGGCGCGCCCAGATAGGCCTCCAGGCGCAGCCGGATCAGCGGATCGCCGCCGACGTATCCGGTTCCGCGCTGAATGAGGCCGCACACCTGGCCGGCGCGAACCGACAGCAGCTCGCTCGCCACGTCGGCGTCCGCCATCTTCGGCTCGACCTCGTCCGTGACACGGTCGAGCGTCCAGTTCATCGCGTCGGCGATCATCTGGATCGATTCGCTGAACCCGACGTGGCGGACGGTTCCGGCGCCGACACGCTCGGCAAACTGCTCTGTCGTGAGGCCGGCGCCGATTTTCTGCTGGAAGGGCAAACGGCGCACGCGCGCGTCCTGCACGCGCAGCACTTCGATGGAGGTGACACGCTCGCAGACGGCGGTCAGCGCGATCGGCAGCGCGTCCATGGTGAAGCCGGGGTTGACCCCGGTCCCGAGCACCGCGACCCTGGCCGTGCGCGCCGCCGCGTCGAGACGCGCCGCGAGGCGGCGATTGGACCGCGACGGATACGCCGCCTCCTCGGTGGTGGTGACGATCGGAACGCGGTGCTTGAGGACTTCCTCGAACTGTCCGACGACCGACTTCAGCGAGGAGCTGGTGCAGAGCACGGCGACATCGGGCTTGGCCGACTTGATCGTCTTCCCGATGTCGCTGGCTACCTTCACGCGCAGGGATTGTTCGACGCCAATCACCTTCCCTGCGTCCAGCCCGACCTTCGCCGGATCGATGTCGACCGCGCCAACCAGCTGGAATCCTTTGCGCGCAATCACCTGACGCGCGATGCTGGCGCCGATTGGCCCGAGGCCGACGAGCAGAACGCGAATACGCATGCGCCGAATCCCGTGAGCGGATTGTGTCTTATCGCGCCGCCGGTACGACGTGCTGGGCGACGATCTGCTTCAGGCGGTCCGCATCCACCGACTCGACCTCGAGCAGCTCCTCCGCCAGCACCTTCACCGCCGTGCGCTGCCGCTCGACGATCTGGCGCGCTGTCTCGTAGCCGCGCATCACCAGGGTGCGCATCTCGTCGTCGACGCGCCGGGCCGTTTCCTCGCTGAAGCCGGCGGCACGGTTGTCGTTGTCGAAGCCGTTGGCCGGGCGGCGGAAGTGGACCGGTCCGAGCGGCGACATGCCGAGCTCGCAGACCATCTTCCTCGCCAGTTCGGTGGCGCGCTCGATGTCGTTGGAGGCGCCGCTGGTCATCTGCCGCAGGAACAGCTCCTCGGCAACGCGCCCGCCCATCAGGATCGCGATCTGCGACTCGATGAACGGCTTGGAGTGCGTGTAGCGATCGGCCTCCGGCAGCTGCATCGTCACGCCCAGCGCGCGGCCGCGCGGGATGATGGTGACCTTGTGCAGCGGATCAGCGTCCGGCAGCAGCGCCGCGACCACCGCGTGCCCCGCCTCGTGATAGGCGCAGGTCACGCGCTCGTGCTGACTCATCGCCACCGACTTGCGCTCGACGCCCATCAGCACTTTGTCGCGCGCCGCATCCAGATCGACGTTCCCGACCGTCGCCCGCCCGCCGCGCGCCGCGATGAGCGCCGCTTCGTTGACCAGGTTGGCCAGGTCGGCACCCGAGAAGCCTGGCGTTCCGCGCGCGATCGCCCGCAGATCGACGTCGGCGTCGAGGGCCACCTTCCGCGAGTGGACGCGCAGAATCTGCTCGCGGCCCTTCAGATCGGGGTTGCCGACGGTGACCTGGCGATCGAAGCGGCCGGGACGGAGCAGCGCCGCGTCGAGAATGTCCGCCCGGTTGGTAGCGGCGACAACGATGATGCTGTCGGACTGCGTGAAGCCGTCCATCTCGACGAGCAGCTGGTTGAGGGTCTGCTCACGCTCCTCGTGGCTGAGCGAGTTGCCGCCGCGGCTGCGCCCGACGGCATCGAGCTCGTCGATGAAGATGATGCACGAACTGTGGCGCCGGGCTTCCTTGAACAGCTTGCGCACCCGCGACGCGCCGACGCCGGCATACATCTCGACAAAGTCGGATCCGCTCGCGGAGATGAACGGCACGCCGGCTTCGCCGGCCATCGAGCGCGCCAGGAGCGTCTTGCCGGTGCCGGGAGGGCCGACGAGCAGAATGCCGCGCGGGATCCGGCCGCCGATCGTCGCGAAACGCGCCGGGTCTTTCAGGAAGTCGACGATCTCCTGCACCTCGTCCTTGGCCTCGTCCACGCCGGCGACGTCCTTGAACGTCACCGTGACGGCCTCGGGATCGATCGTCCGCGCTTTCTCGAGCGTCGGGACGCGGCCCGTCATCACGCGGAAGAGCGCAAGACCGGCGAAGCCGAAGAAGATCAGGCCCAGTGCCAGCGCGCCAAAACTGCCGACCCGAGATGGCTGAACCGAATTGACGTCGACGCGAATTCCGCGGTCAACCAGCGACGAGATTGAGGTCGGATTTGCGGCGAAGTAGCCCTGCGGCGCGACCGTTTCGAACCGTTTGCCGTCGCGCTGCTCGTAGGTGGCCCTGTCGCCCTCGATGATGACGAGCTTGACTGAACCGCGGCTGACACCGGTCAGGAAGTCCGAGAAGGGCGCCGCCGTTGGTTGAGCTGTCCCGAACACCCGCAGCCCGACGGCCGCGCCAATGACGAGAGTTACGAAGAGCACTCCGGTGCCCATCCAAAACAGTCGAGTACGGGGCAGCTTCCCTGAGAGCACCAGACACCTCAAACGACTTGTCGCGCCGAAGCGGCGAAGCCGCGAAGGCGGACGACGAAAGGACCGGCTCGGCCTCGACCGTGCCCGCCGACGTTCGGAGGAGCGCGGTAGAAATGGAAACGGTCCGATTGTAAGGAGGAGCGTCAGCGGTGCCGCGGGTGATCAGCAGTCTGACGCGTCACTCATTCTATCGGACGCATCCTTGCCTGTAAATAGATGGTGGCAATGGATTTAACGCAGCGGATACGGCTGGGCTGTTCGGGTTGGCAATACAAACACTGGCGCGGCGATTTCTACCCGTCGGAGTCGCCGCAGAAGCGATGGTTTGCCCACTACGCGCAGCAGTTCGACACCGTCGAAATCAACAACAGCTTCTACCGGCTGCCTCCGCCACAGACGTTCGCGAAATGGCGTGACCAGGCACCGCGCGGCTTCCTCTACGCGGTGAAGGCCAGCCGGTTCCTGACGCACATGAAGAAGCTCAAGGATCCCGAGGCGCCGCTGTCGCGCTTTTTCGAGAACGCAGGACACCTTCGTCCACACCTCGGGCCGGTGCTCTATCAGCTTCCTCCTGGCTGGAAGATCGACGTCGATCGGTTCGAAACGTTCGTGCGCGCGCTGCCGCAGGGCTGCCGCCACACGGTCGAATTCCGCGACACGAGCTGGTACGACGACCGAATCTATGCGCTGCTTCGCAAATACAACGTCGCACTCTGCCTCCACGACATGCGCGGCTCGGCAACCGCGAAAGTCGTCGTCGGACCGTTCATCTACGTACGCTTCCATCACGGCACGTCGAAATACGGTGGCAGATATCCCGACAATCGCCTTGACGAGTGGGCGGACTGGCTGGCAGCGCGTGCCGCGGGCGGCCTCGACGTGTTCGCCTACTTCAACAACGACACCGGCGGCCACGCGCCTCGCGATGCGGTGCGGCTCCGCGACCGACTGCAGGGTCGACTCGCGGCGAGGTGATCACTGCGGCACGCCGCGGGCGACGAGCAAGCGCGATGGTCTCTTCCAGTAGGTGTAGGAATAGCCGGCACCGTCACCAATCACCGAACCAATGCGCACCCGCATCAGTGTCGTTCGATCCGGTGGCTTCAACTCCCGCACCTGAGTGCGCCGACCGGTAGCCACCTCGAGCCGTTCGAGCCTGCCGACGGTATCGTCTCGCTTCTGAACAAACAGCGAACGACCGTCCGAACTCCACGCGACGATGTTGTCCGCGGCGCCCGCGCCGGCGAGCGGTCGTGCGGACTTGCTCTCCAGGTCGAACAATCCGGGCGTGTCGTTCGGAGCCAGTAGCACAATCGTGCGGTCGTCGGGCGACAACGGGCCGACGTCGTAATTCTCCGGCGTCAGCGGCGTGAGTGCTGCCGACGCGACATCCTGCTGGTAGCAACGGAACGGTTTCGACGCCTCCCGGCCGCACACCACGATGCGGCGACCGTCGCTGAACCAGCCGCGGCTGTTGACGGACGTCAGTGCTCCGTTTGACAACTCGACCGCCTCTCCCGCACCGACGGAGTAGATGATGGTGCCCGGCGGTGTGATCCGATCCGCGAGCACGCGGGTCTCGTCCGGCGACAATGCGACGGCACCACCCGGACCCAGACGAACAGGGGGAGAGCGATCGGTGTTGCGAATGCTGACCGCATAAGTCGGCCCGGCCGACTCACTTTCGTCGGTAAACAGATACAAACGGCCGCTGGGGGAAAGTCCGCCGCCAAGGCCGCCGACACTCCCGAGCCAGGTCAGTTCACGCTCCTCGGTGTCCCCTGGCAGGAACGCGCGTGCGCCGCGCTCGTCGTCGTTGCGCGTCAGCAGCCAGGTGCTCTTCGGCGACACGTCGAAGAGAAACATGCCGATGCCAGACACGCCGAAGCTCGAGCGGATGGTGCCGTCGGTCGTTACGACGCGTGGGTAGAACGAATCCCAGCCCTTCTCGCCGGCGGCATAGACGATTCGTTTCCCGTCGGAGGTCCAGGCGATACCTTCAGCGCCCCAGTACTCGGGCGTGAGCGTCTTCACGCTGCCGGTTTTGTCTGCAACCTTCAGCCAGCCGCGATCATCGAACCGGATCGGATGTTCGAAGAAGGCGACGCGCTCACCATCCGGCGAGACACGAACGTCACTGATGTACCCGGAGACCGTGTACAGCGTCTTGCCGATGGGATACTCGAGCTGATCTCTCAGTCCCACCTCGCGCACAATCGCCAGGGTGGAACCGTCCGGGGACCAGTCCGCTTCGCGAACGTTTTCAAGCCACGGCCGGGGAGTGCCCTCGAGGCGCATCCGCGCCAGCGTCCCGCGGAACAGACGGTGACCAATGTATTCCGCGTTCGTGAGTACGGCCAGTTCGCCACTCGACGAGATCGACAGCAGATGCGTCTTCGGCGGGCCGAAACGCTGCGGGGCGACGCCGTCGGGCCGGAAGACGTAGAGATCCGGCGTCCTGCCAGCGCTGGCCGCACTGAACACGACTGTTTCGCCGTCCGGCCCGAAGCGGCCGTTGAACACCGTCATCGGGTCAAAGGTCTTCGATTCGAACGTCACCGTCTGCGGTACCACGACGGGAGCAGTGAACCGGCCGGCCACGACACCGGCCGCTGCCGCGGCCAATACCAGCGCGGCCATCATCGCCCGCTGCCGTCTGGGGGCCGCTGTCGCGGCAGCCGCCGGCAGGGCGACGGATGCGCTGCTGGTCGAAATCGCTTCGAGCGCAAAACCCAGGTCACGCGCCGATTCGAATCGCTGTTCCGGCTCCTTCTCCAGGCATCGTCGAACGATGCGGTCGAGCGCGGGCGGGAGCGCCGCGTTGCTGCGCGCCAGCTCCGGCGGTTCCGCCGTGATGATGGCGTTCATCGTCTCGACGGCAGACGCGCCCGAGAAGGCCCGCGTACCGGTGAGCATTTCGTAAAGGACGGCACCCAGCGAGAAGATGTCGGATCGGTGATCGACCGGCCGCGCCCGTACCTGCTCCGGCGACATGTACCCGACGGTTCCGAGCACCACGCCGGGCGATGTCGGCGTATAGGTCGCCGCCACCGATTTGCTCTCGGGGACCGGCTCGACGACCTTCGCCAACCCGAAGTCGAGCACCTTCACCCGGCCATCGCGCATGACGAAGATGTTCTCGGGCTTCAGGTCGCGGTGCGTGATCCCCTGGGCGTGCGCGGCCGAAAGGCCAGAGGCGACCTGTACGGCGACATCGATCGCTCGACGTACGGGCAGCGGGCCATCCTTCAGGACGTCCCGCAGCGTCTTGCCTTCCAGGAGTTCGGTGACGGCGTACACCACACCGCCTTCGGAGCCTGCGTCGAAGATGGCGATGACATTCGGGTGGGAGAGCGCGGCGACCGCCCGCGATTCGGCGTCGAAGCGGGCGCGGGCAACCGGATCGCCGGCCAGTGCCGCCGGAACGATCTTGATCGCGACGTCGCGCTGCAGTTTCGTGTCGCGCGCACGATAGACCTCGCCCATCCCGCCGGCACCGAGCAGAGCGAGAATCTCGTACGAGCCGAGCCGCTGGCCGGCAGACAGGGACATGTAGGTGTGGGCGGGATTATATGACGTCAAATTCAGACGCACGACGCGTCGACGTCATGTGATTCTGTGCAGCGCGGGGCTGCCGCCGTGCCGGCCTGGGAAGCAGACCGT
>Ga0307415_100000858_pt1 | contig 13894 bp, 10 predicted proteins | sample DK1Cmetagenome_FD_204524 | JGI IMG/M metagenome (GOLD analysis project Ga0307415, IMG submission 204524) | Maize rhizosphere microbial communities from greenhouse at UC Davis, California, United States - DK15-C-2 | ecosystem: Host-associated > Plants > Roots > Rhizosphere > Soil | place: USA...
GCTCGGGCTCTGACGGCCCTCGCTCGGGACAGGCGAACCTCCATTGTAAGTGGCGCATAACACGAGGCGCAAGACGCGTAACAAGGCTAGACTGAACGGCAGCGGTTCGCCCTGAAGGCGGACACTGCGACGGCCGTGCAGATCCTCGTAGCCGAAGACGATCGCGATATCGCGAGCCTGATCGCCCACTACATCCAGAAGGCCGGCTGGCACGCGCACGTCGCCACCTCCGGCGACGATGCGCTGGCGCATGCGCGCAAACAGCCGGTCGATGTTGCCATCCTCGACGTCATGCTGCCGGGGATCAGCGGGCTCGAAGTCTGCCGCCTGCTCCGCGCCGATCGGACCACCGCCACCCTGCCGATCATCATGGTCACGGCGCGCGCCGAAGAGACCGATCGCATCATGGGCCTGGAGATCGGCGCCGACGACTACATCTCCAAGCCGTTCAGCCCGAACGAGCTGATGGCGCGCATCCGCGCGCTGGTGCGCCGGACGCGCCGCGCCGAACCGGAAGAAACCCGCCTCACGCTCGGCCTCCTCAACGTGGATCTGTCCACGCACACGATCACCGACGATGGCAATGAAGTGAAGCTGACGGCCAAGGAATTCATGCTGCTGCGTTACTTCCTGCAGCACCGCGGCCGCGTGCTGTCGCGTGACCTGCTGCTCGGCGACGTGTGGGGATACCGTTACACCGGCGGCACCCGCACCGTGGACGTCCACGTCCGCCGGTTGCGCGAAAAGCTGCCGGTGCTCGTCGATCGGCTCGTCACCGTCAAGCAGTTCGGCTACAAGCTGATTGCAGACGACGCCGAGACGGAGTCCTGACCGGGCGACCGTGCACACCAGCTTCCGCACGAAGGTCTTCATTGCCGCCGTCGGCGCCGCTGGCGTCTCGCTCGTCTTCGCTGCACTGCTGCTCTCGTGGCAGGTCCGCGATCGGCAGCGGGCGGCGATCACCCAGCGGCTCACCGACGAAGCGCGGCTGATCGCGCAGCTGATTTCGTCGGCGACATCGCTGAACGCGGCAGCACTCGACGACCAGGCCGACCGCCTCGGGCGCAACAGCGCCAGCCGGGTCACACTTGTTGCCGAAGACGGAAGGGTCGTCGGCGATTCGTCGCAAACGCTGGAGCAGCTCCGCACACTCGACAACCATGGATCGCGTCCGGAGATCATCGGCGCGCGCGACACGGGCCTTGGCGTGTTTCAGCGGTTCAGCGACACCGTTGGCACCGACATGCTCTACGTCGCCACGCGTGCCCGCCATCCGATCGTGCGCTACGTGCGCCTCGCGCTGCCGCTGACGGAGATCGACGCTCAGCTCGCGGCGATTCGAAACCTGACCCTGATCGCCCTCGCGGCAAGCATCCCGATCGCTCTCGCCATCGCCTGGGCGCTCTCGGCACCACTTGGCCGCCGGGTCCGCGAGATTGCCGCCGTCGCCAACCGCTATACGGCAGGCGAAGCGTCCCGGGTGAGCATCGATTACGGCACTGACGAACTTGGCATCGTCGCGCGCGTGCTCGACTCCTCGATTCAAGAGCTGGGACGGCGCGTCGAGGAGCTGTCCCGCGATCGCGCCCGCAGCGACGCCATCCTCACCGGCATGGTCGAAGGGGTGCTCGTCGTCAGCGGCGACGGACGCCTTCAGCTCGCCAACCGTGCTGCCCAGCAGATGCTGCGCGTCGATCGGAGTGCCGTCGAACGGCATTACCTCGAGGTCATCCGCCACCCGGACATCTCGGCCCAGCTGACCAGGGCGCTCGGCGGCGAAGACGTCGACGCGCGCGAGATCTCGCTGACCCGCGACCCCGGCCGCATGTTCGTCGCCCGTGCGGCGCCGGTTGCCGCCGGCGGGGGCGGCGGCGCGGTGCTGGTGCTGCACGACGTGACCGATTTGCGCCGCACAGATCAGATCCGCCGCGATTTCGTCGCCAACGTCTCCCATGAACTGCGAACGCCGTTAACCGCGATTCGCGGTTATCTCGAGGCGCTGCGCGACGACCCGACAGACACGGAAAACGCCGAACGCTTCATCGACATCATCTGGCGCCAGACGACCCGGATGGAACGGCTGGTGTCGGATCTGCTGCGGCTGGCGCGGCTCGATGCGCGGCAGGAAGTGCTGGAACGAGTGTCGTGCGACGTGCGCCAGATCTTCCACGCGGTGGTTGTCGACCTTGCCCCCTCTGTCGAAGCCAAACGGCAGCGGGTCGTGCTCGACGTCGCCGCCGAGTGTCGCGTACCGGCGGATCCGGCCAAGCTGCACGACGTGATTCGCAACCTCGTCGAGAATGCCGTGAACTACTCGCCGGACGACGCCGAAATCCGGCTGCGGGCGACGCGCGGCGACGGCTCGTGCCTGATCGAGGTGATCGACTCGGGCCCTGGGCTGCCCGCGGGCGATTTAACGCGGGTGTTCGAGCGGTTCTATCGAGTCGACAAGTCGCGTTCGCGTCCGGGCACGGGCCTCGGCCTGGCGATCGTGAAGCACCTTGTCGAGCTCCACGGCGGCACCGTCGTCGCGGCCAATCGACCGGAGGGCGGCGCGGTGTTTACCGTGACGTTACCGTCACCGGCCTGAACCACGAAGATCTTGGTGACCGTCGTGGTTCACGCCGCCGCGACCGCACCGGCGTTCGACCAGTCAAACTCGTAGAAGATCCAGTTCGTCTTGTCGAACTCGACCGAGAGGTCGGCCGCCTTGGCCTTGAACGTTCCCTGACCGCACTCACCTTTCTTCCAGATGAATCCGTCGGGGAGATCGAGATTGGCGACGTGTTCCTCTCCAGTCACCGGGTTGATGAACGCCTGGCCGCGGGCTTCGCCGATGCCTTCCATCTTGAACGTACTGCGGCGTCCTTCGCCGGTGATGGTGATCGTTGCCTTCTCGAGGCCGACGACTTCGAACGTGGGGCCGAGCAGTTCCCACGGCAGCCCGCCCAGCTTGCCGGTAAAGATCTGGGCCAGCATCTCGATTTGCTTGTCGGTGGTCGCAGGGTCGACGACAAACGCCGCTTTGCCGTTCCCCTCGTGGATCGCCTTCGGCCAGAGGACAACGGCTGCGCACTTGACGCCAGCGAGATCAACGTCGCCGGCCTTGCCTTCGAGGATGTGACAGCCGACCAGCGCGCGGCAGCTTCCATCCTGTGAGTTCGGCACTCCTGCGAAATTGCAGCCGCACCCGAACGCGCAGTTGCAGAATTCGTAGCCCTTCCCTTTCAAGTACCACTGGGTGTTCGCGGCCATGAGCGCCTCCTGAGACGGTCGATTATATCGGAGGTGCACTGCTGGCGCGGGCTCGCGCCTCGGCGATGAAGTCCCACGCTGAAAGGCAAAGGTTAAAAGGCAAAGGTCAAAAGGCAAAGGTCAAAAGGCAAGGGTCAAAAGGGCAAGTCAAAACTGCAGGCGGAGCGAGGCCGAGACGAGTCGCGGATTCGAATACTGGCCCTGCACCATGGTGCTCTCCCTCGACAGGAGGTAAACCTTGTTCGAAAGATTTTCGACGTTGAACTGAAACGCCAGACGCAGGCGGCTCGCCGAGGGTGCCGGAGCCCAGCCGAGAGACAGGTTCTCGGTGAAACGCGATGCACAGCGCGCGGCACAGAGGCCGGCGCCTGACGAGTGCTCGTGCGATTCGCCATCCGGGTGGTCGTGGTCACCGCCACCGTGCCCCCCGGGTGTCCCGCTCCCGTATTCCAGGGTGATCCCACCCCAGAGCCGCGATCGACTGTGCCGGTAGGTCACGCCCGACGTCAGCGTGTGGGTCTGGTCCATCGGAGCCAGGAACCTGCCGGTGTCCGCGAGGTGTGCGGCCTCGGTCGTGAAGCCCGCCACGATCGGGTTGTAGAACCATACGCGGCCAAACGCATAGTTGAGATATCCGGACAGCCCCGTGCCCGCCACGCCTCGCACGTTCAGCTTCACCTCCGCGCCGTAAGCCTTCCCCTTCTCGAAGCTGGCGTAGGTATAGAAACGGGAGTCGGGAAGGAGCGATGTGTGCGAGGGATCGTCGCTGGAACGATAGTAGCCGGTGACGCCGACGGACCCGATTGCGGCGACCGGATGCGTTGCGCCCAGTTCGAACTGGTCCTCGATGAGTGCCCGTATTGGCGGCAGCGGCCGGCCGATTTCCGAGACGAGTTGCGTCAACCCAGCACTGCCCGCCAGCAGGTTTTCGATCGGCGGCGGCACGAAGAAGTGGTTGTACGAGGCGAACAGCACCGTGCCTTCCGGCAACCGCCACGCCGCGTTCAGACGAGGGCTGACGTGCGATTCCGAAATGGCGAGCGTATAGCGGTCGAAGCGTAGACCCGCATCGATGGTCAATGTCGAGGTGAGCGCGATTTTGTCCTGGATGAAGACGCTCGCCTGCCCTCCGGTCCGCGCCGCGTTGAATATCACCGGACGGGGAACGCCGGCGCCTGCACTCGGCCCCCGGAAATGCACGTGCGTTTCGTTGACATCCGGCAAGTGTGTGAAATCGATCCACGGCTGACTCAGGTAGAACAGGTCCTCCCGCGGACGCAGCATGACGAGGTCCAGGCCCCCCTTGACGGTGTGACGGCCCGCGAAACGGGTGATGTCGCCCTTGACGCCTAACGTCGACAGCGTCCGCCGCGCGTCAGTCTCGGCGCCAAATCGATCGGTCGTTTCGGGAAACTGACTGACCTTCGACCACCGCTGGTAAAACGCCGTCTGCAGTGCTGTTTCAGATGAGCGCGCATAGCGCCATGACAGGATCGCGCTCTGCGATCGCGCGCGTTGAAGATTCCTGAAATCGGGGCGCAGCCGTTCGTCGCGTTCTTCGATCGGGAGGTCGAAGCTCACGCCATCGCCCGTCATCAGCACACCAATCCGATGACCGTTGCCGGCGGTGAAGTCGATACGTCCGAAACTGCGCAGCCCACGCCCTGTGTTGTGGATGGAACGGGGGGACGGGGGGCTCAGGAAACGATCCGAGCTGAAGCCGCTCACATTCACGTAATACGCCGCCCGCTGCCGCGCGGCGCCGAACTCTGCCGCGGCATTGTGGCGCCCGGCGGTGCCGGCCCCAACTGTCAGCGAGCCGTTGTTCCGCATGGAGTAGCCGGATTTCGTGACGACGTCGAGCACGCCGCCGAAACGGTTTCCGTACTCGGCGGAAAAGCCCCCGGTCATGACGTTGATCGAGTCGATGTAATCCACGCCAAGCCCCGGCGAGAACACCGAATGCGCGTTCTCCCAGAACTGCACGCCGTTGATCGACGGATTCAATGCGACTTCATGGCCGCGGATGTGCACGAAATCGTCGTGGCCGCGGATGACTCCCGGAACGGCAGTCACAATGGCATCGGGAAGATTCGTCCGCTGTGCGATTGGCATCTGCCCGATCTGCTCAGCGACCAGCATCGTCGAACTCGGTGAGTGTGTGCCCGACACATCTCGCTGCGCGACGACGTCGACGCTCGCCGCGATCCGAGGCACGTCGAGTGCCAGCCTCAAGGACTGTGTGTCACGCGGCTTCACCAGGACCCGCACCTCGCGAGGCGTGAACCCTTCGACCATCGCGGAGAGGACGTATAAGTCCGGTCGAACATCGGTAAAAACAAACCGGCCGTCGGCGCCGGTGACCATCTGGTGCGATTCGCCCCCGGCGACCGGATTCAGCGCCACCCGAGCGTCTTTGAGAGGCGCGCCGCCGCCAATCACGACCTCGCCGCGAACGGTGGCTTCAGCTTGAGCGTCGGCGCTCCGGGCGCCGACCGCGAGCAGGACGAAGAGCAACAGGATTCTTTTCAGGGCGACTAACGCGTACCTCGCGTACATAGGGCGTCTCCAGTAACACAACCCCCGCATCATTGAAGAGAGGACCGTTTTCGACGGGCCTCCAGGCAGTGTCCGCCTCAGGCGGATTCAGGGTTCGACGCGTGGGGGTGGAGACGAAGGCGGGACGACGTGATCCGGGGACGGCTCGACAGACGGAAGAGACAGCAGGAGGACCTGCATAGACGGCGATGTGACGAGCGGACGCTCGATCATGCCGTTCTCGCCCAGAAACGTCGGCGGCATGTCGGTCGAGCATCGACAGCCGATCCGGATGTCGGTGTCGGCCTGTGATGGCCCGGTGTGTCCGTGATGCGGATCGCCCAACACAGGTGCCGGGCCGTGTTGATGATGCATCGCACAATCAGGTGCAGCGACGCCGGCGTGGGTGTGTTCGGGATCCGCGCACATCTGTGCCGTTCCCAGAGCGACGACCAGGCTCTGTGTGCTGACGACCACCCAGCTGGTGACCAGCAGACGACGGCGCAGCGCGGCGAGCACGACGTCGAATCGTATCGCATCACGGCGGAAGGACCTACCTGACCCGTCGGCGGCACGAGAGTTGCGATTTGTGTCGACGGTCACATCACAGGACAGAGCCGCTAGCCCGTTGAAGGAGACACAGATGGCCGCAGAGACGTTGCATGAGCTGTTCGTTGAAGAACTTCGCGATATGTACGACGCGGAGAAGCGAATCATCAAGGCGCTGCCAAAGATCGCCAAACACGCACAGTCCGACGAACTTCGCTCGGCACTTACCGAGCATCTTCGCCAGACGGAGAAGCAGGCCACCCGGCTCGAGCAGGTCTTCAAGTCGATCGGCGAGACGCCCAAAGGAAAGAAATGTGACGGCATTATCGGCATCCTCGAGGAAGGCAATACCGCGATGGAAGAGCTCGAGGAAGGGCCGGTTCTCGACGCGGCATTGATCGCCGGCTGTCAGAAAGTCGAACACTACGAGATCGCGTCGTACGGCACCCTCGCCTACTTTGCCGAGCTGATGGGTCACGAGCGGGCGAAGGATCTGCTCGGCACCACCCTCGAGGAGGAAAAGGCGGCCGACGAAAAGCTCAACACCATCGCCACGTCCGAGGTGAACCGTGAGGCGCTCATGAGCGGCGGGGAGGACGAGGACGAAATGGAAGAGGACGAGGGAACGCCGCGGGGGCGACGTCGCGCCTCCATGGCGATGGCGAACGAACGGTCGAGCACGCGCGGGCGTTCAGCGCGCAAACGGGGCGGGTCGCGCCGCAGCCGGTAGGGAACCGGTAAGCCCCCGCCCGTCCGGATGGGCGCGACTCACAGGAGCCAGGCGGCGAACGCCGCCAATCAGGCTCAGTGGCGCCCATCCTCGTTTCGTCGCTGACGCACTCATCCGGACCCCTCCAAGAACGCCGCCCGCTCCCCCTCGTTGGGCAGAATTTACAGGACCGAAACAGTCTCGTCACCTCCGTTACACGCCGGCGGTCAATGGTGGACATGTGGGACGCGCAGCCCGCGGGTTCCGGTTCACCAATTTACGTGCCTGTAACGAACTTGTCGCGTCGAGATCACATCACCTTCATACAGTCGGGGCTCCGACACCAACGTCACACCACAGAAGGATACGTAATGACTTTGCGCAGTAGAGCAATCAGTGCCCTGCTTGTTTCGGCTCTCGGTCTGCCGGCCACGATGGCGGCCCAGGCCCAGCAGCCGGCACGGTCGTCGTCAGTACAAACGGTCCGCGTGACCGGTGTGGTCCGCGATGAGGTCAATGGCATCACCCTGCCCGGTGTCCCGGTTGAAACCGAAACGGGCGAGGTGGTCTACACCGATGTCGACGGCCGCTTCATCCTGAACCTGCCGCCGGGCCCTCACCAGCTCAAGGTCACCCTCGAAGGGTATGAACCAAAAACGATCACGTTGACGGCCGGAACCGAACGCACGCTCACGGCTGACGTTGGCCTGCGGCTGGCGAAGTTTGCCACCGAGATCACGGTGACCGCGAAAGCGATCGATGCGGATACGTCGTCCGCAGAAGCGCAGCTGATCGAGCGCCGGCAGGCGTCGGTCATCACGGACAATCTGGGCGCGCAGGAAATGAAGCAGAACGGCGACTCCGATGCCGCTGCCGCGATGTCGCGCGTCACCGGGCTGTCGCTCGTGGACAATCAGTACGTCTTCGTCCGCGGGCTCGGCGAGCGCTACAGCAACACGACGCTGGCCGGTTCGGTCATTCCGACGACCGAACCGGACAAGAAGGTCGTGCCGCTCGACCTGTTTCCGACCGGTCTGATCGACAGCGTGCAGGTCGCCAAGTCGTACCTGCCGGACAAGTCGGCGGAGTTTGCCGGCGGGCTGGTGCAGATCATCCCGCTGAAACTCCCCTCACAGGCGCTGTTCGATCTTTCGTACGGATTCAACTTTTACTCGACGGCGACGGGGAAGAGCATTCCGCTCAGCCCGCTCGGCTCGCGTGACGTGTGGGGGTACGACAACGGGTCGCGGTCCCTGCCAGGTGGATTCCCGTCCGGGAAGATCGTCCGCAGCGGCATCTTTACTCCGGACGTCGGGTTCTCGGCGGCTCAGATCACCGAGTTCGGACGCATGCTCGAGAACCGCTGGCGTCCTGTCAATGACGACGGGATTCCCGGGCAGAACTGGTCCATCGTCGCCGGCAACCGGTTCGGGAACAAGCTCGGTGTCCTGGCGAGCATGACGCATTCCTACAAGGAACTGTACGTCGAGGAAGACCGTCGCTTCTTCCGCATCGAGGACGCGGGGACGCTCGCCCCAATCAGCGACTATCACATGCAGACCGGGACGCAGAAGGCGCAGCTTGGCGTGGTCGCCAATGTCGCCTACCAGTTCAACAACACGAACCGGCTCGCGGTCGAGAACTTCTACACGCACAACGGACGCGACGAGGGGCGTTTTTTCGACGGCGTGAACGAGGACAACGATCGGCTCTATCGCAACTACCGCCTCCAGTTCATCGAGGAAGGGCTGTTCTCGAACGCCGTGTCGGGCGATCACTTCGTCCAGAACTGGAACAACAGCCGCATCGACTGGCGGGCGAGCTTCGCCCGCGCCTCACGCGACGAACCGGACCTGCGGGAAGTGCTCTACGAGTCCGTCAGGACCGGCACGCCGAACTTCGTGCTCGCGGACGAATCCCAGAGCGGCTTCCGCATGTTCAACACGCTCGAGGATGACACCAAGGATTTGGCGTTCAACTGGAGCACGTTCAGCACGGGCGGCGGCCGGCCGAAGCAGTTCAAGTTCGGCCTGAATTACATCGAGCGCACGCGCGAGTTCCAGTCGCGGCGCTTCCGGTTCATTCCCATCTCCACCGGCAGCGGCAACTCGGCCGTGTCGGCCGCAACACTGACCCTGCCGCCGGAGGAGATCTACACGGCCGATCGCATCGGCACGCAGTTCCGATTCAACGAGGAAACGCGACCAACCGACGCGTACGACGGCGAACAGAAGACGACGGCCGGGTACGGCATGGTGGACATCGCGTTCGCCGCGAATTCGCGGCTGATCGGCGGCGCGCGCATCGAGCGGTTCGACCAGACGGTCAATACCTTCGATCCCTTCGGGCTCTTCGAGCGGACCATCACGTCCGAGAACAGGAACACGGATGTGTTTCCGGGTGTGAACTTCGTGCAGGCGCTGCGCCCAGACATGAACCTGCGATTCGGCTACAGCGTCACGGTGAACCGCCCGGAGTTCCGTGAGCTGGCGCCGTTCGAGTTCACCGACGTCATCGGCAACCGCGCCATCCGCGGCAACGAAGACCTCGAGCGCGCGCTGGTGCAGAACGTCGATGGCCGGTGGGAGATGTTCTCCGGCGGGCGCGGGATCCTCGCCGCCAGCGTCTTCTACAAGCACTTCGATCAGCCGATCGAGCGCGTCGTCGTCGGCGGCGCGACGCCGCTCGCGACCTTCCAGAACGCCGATTCGGCGCGCAACTTCGGGTTCGAATTCGAGGGCGGGCGCTCAATCGGGACGCACCTGTTCCTGAGCAGCAACTACACCTACGTCGACTCGAAGATCACGCTGCGGCCGGAGCAGCGCACCGTGCAGACCTCGCTCGAGCGCCCGCTCGCCGGCCAGTCGAAGCACCTCTTCAACGTGATGGGCGAAGTGGTCGCCCCTGGCGGGTTCTCGGCGCGCGTGCTCTACAACTTCTTAGGCGCGCGCATCTCGGACGTCGGCGCGAACGAAGCGCCCGACATCATCGAAGAAGGACGCGGCATTCTCGATCTCGTGTTCTCTCAGCGCATCCGCGGGCTCGGCGTCCGGCTCAACCTCGAGAACCTGACCGATGCCGACTACGAATACACGCAGGTCGGCGCCGACCGGGCGCAGCGCTTCTATCGGCAGGGCCGCACCGTGTCGCTGTCGTTCGGCTACAACGTCTTCTAAGGACTGCCCATGACCATCAGCAGGAGCACAGCAGGAATCATGCAGGTCAAGCGCATCGCATGCGGCATGGCGATCGCGGCCGCTCTCGTCGCCGCGCTGCCGGAGCGGACGTCGGCTCAGCTGTCGGCGCCCGTCAACGTGCCGGGCATCGACAAGCCGGTCATCGTCGTCACGGGCGAGATCACCGGCACGGAACACTTCGTCAACACCAACTACTACGTGCTCCGTGGCGCGGTCTTCGTGCGTGACGGCGGGACGCTGAACATTCAGGCCGGCACGTGGGTGATCGGCGAGGCCGGCAGTGTCGGCTCGCTCGTCGTCGAGCGGGGCGGCCGGCTCAATGCGGTCGGCACGCGTGAGCAGCCGATTGTGTTCACGAGCGATCAGGCGCCTGGCACCCGCGCGAGGGGCGACTGGGGTGGACTGATCATCAACGGCAGGGCGCCGATCAACGTCCCCGGCGGCGAGGCCGAGGGCGAGGGCGATACCGGCGTGTATGGCGGCACCGATCCCAACGACAACAGCGGCACCCTGAAGTACGTGCGCGTCGAGTTCGCCGGCGTCGAGTTCAGCCCCGACAACGAGTTGAACGGGATCGCGTTTCAGGGCGTCGGCCGGGGCGGGACGTACGACTTCATCCAGGTCCATATGAACCGCGACGACGCCATAGAGTTCTTCGGCGGCACGGCGGACATCAAGCACGCGATCGCCTCGAACGCGGGCGACGACAGCTTCGACTGGACCTTCGGCTGGACCGGCCGCGCCCAGTTCGTCGTCGTCGTCCAGCGCGGTGACGATGCGGACAACGGCATCGAGGCCGACGGCAACGAGTTCGGCAACGACTTCCTGCCCCGCTCCAACCCCCAGATCTACAACATCACCATGTGCGGCGACCCGGCGGGCCCGGAGAGCCCGCGCGCCGTCCTGCTGCGCCGCGGCACCGCCGCGACGTTCCGGAACTTCCTCATCACCGGCTTCAGGACCACCGGACTCCAGATCGACGGGTCGTCCTCCCTGGCGCAGGTCACCAACGGCACGACGCAGATCGGCTCCGGGGTCATCTGGGCCGGGCCATCTACGCCGCTCCACTCCAGCGTGGCCCCGCACGTGGCCAGCGGACGATTCCCGAACGTCAGTGTGAACGCCGATGCAGGCCTGACGACGACATCGTGCCGCGGCAACCTCACCTCGCCAAATTTCCAGCCGACCTCTCCCCTGACGCTCGCCGGCGGGCAGTTGGCGCCCATTCAGCCGCCCAACGACGGGTTTTTCGAGGCAGTCACCTACATTGGTGCCGTGCCGCCGGCACCCACCGACGACTGGACGAAGGGCTGGACGCGGTTCCTGCAGAACTGAGGCACGAAAGCACGAAGGGATCGAAGAGCACGAAAAAGGAAGGAGACTTGGGATTCTTCTTCGTGAGCTTCGATCCACTTCGTGGCCTGCGTGTCGCGGTCGTGAGCGTGTCCATCGTGCTGACGGCCGGATGCGGCACTCCCTCGCCACTCGCGAATACATGCGAATCGCCCGAGGCTGTGGCGCGCGCCGTGCTCGAGGCCATCCAGGCGCGCGATCGTGCCCGGCTCGACGGCCTGGCCCTGAGCCGGCAGGAGTTCACGGATCACGTCTGGCCTTCCCTGCCAGCGGCAAGACCGGAGCGGAACCTCCCGTTTTCCTATGTGTGGGGCGACCTGCAGCAGAAGAGCGAGCTGTCGCTGTCGAGCATGCTGCATGCCCATGGCGGTCACCGGTACGACCTCGTCGGCGTCAGCTTCGAGGATGTCACTCCGTACGCCGGCTATCGCGTTCACCGCAAGGCGACGTTCCGCGTGCGCAACGCCGCCGGCACGGACGCCGAGGTCCGCGTCATCGGCTCGATGATCGAGAAAGACGGCGGGTGGAAAGTCTTCAGCTACGTGGTGAATTAGGCCAGCGGGCCCCCTAATTGTGCGGCTCGCGGAGCACGCGCTGCAGCGACTCGGAGATCTGCTTCTTGAAGGCGGCCGGGCCGGCGTTGCGAAAGGCACCGACGGTGATCTGGCTGTTGTCGGGATCCCACCCCTCGACATTAATCAGGATCTCAACGTAGCTCGTTCCGCCGTCGCCGGGCATCACGGCGGCAACACTGAGCTCAGGCGACGCTTCGCGCACGGCGTCATGGGCGATTTGGGCGACAGTACGAACGGCAAGGCGATTTTCCAGCACCACAGTAAGTTTCTTATATTCGATCAGCGTCTCGAATGGATCCGTCGGTCGAAAGAATTTACCGCCGCGTTACGTACGATGGCGATCGCGATAATTTACACAGTCGTTACATCACCGTGACCTGCTCGACATATCGTTCTGGTTCAGGCACAATCGCTCGCATTGTGAGCGACTTGTGCGGGACGCACTCGTACTGACCGTTGCGCTGCTGGCCGCCGCGCTCCTCCCAGCGAGCGCCGGAGCCGCAGCGAACAGCTCCCAGCCACTCTTTTCCCTCGGCGCCCTCCTGACGATTGCCCCGGATCTGCCGGGACTGGCTCGGAGCGCTCTCATGTCGGAGGCCGAGCGGATCTGGCGACGCGAGGGTATCGCGTTACGGTGGTCGGCCGCTCCAGGCCACGAGCCTTCAAGTGCGCCGCTTCGCGTGCTGGTCATCAGCCGGCGCGAGGTGCTGACGACCGGCACGGACGCGTGGACCGTGGGGGAACTTGTCCCCAACACCGGCCGCCGCGCGCTCGCGATTGCGTCGATTGCCGGCGCCGAACGTGTCCTCGCCGCCTCCCGTCCTCGTCTGAATCTGCTCGACGAACGCGGTTTTGCCGATTACCGGCTGGGCATCGTGCTGGGCCGTGCGGTCGCACACGAGATCGGCCACTATCTGCTTGCGACCGCCACACACGCGCAACGTGGTCTCATGCGCGCGGCCATCGATGCGCACGAATTCGCTGACCCGGGCGCGAAGAATTTCATGCTCGACGAAGCTGCCGGGCACTGGGTTCGCAAACGGCTCCTCGCCGCTGATTCGACGGACATGCCGCTGCCCTCGACGGGGTTCACATATGCGCAGGCGACCGAGACAGCGTTTGCGGGCGGCGACCGTTGAACGCGCGCCCGCATGTGGTCTCCTGCGACGTCGATGTCATCCGGGGCTGGGACTCCACGAGCCGTTGCGAAACAGCGTAATGGCGATGTCGACGTTGCTGCGCAGCGCCTGACGGACGGCCGGCCAGGTCTTTTCGCTGCGCACCAGCGTTTTCCACGAATAGAGATGCTTCGGCTTGTGGAAGTCGCTGTTCGCCACGTAGGGGTAATGCTTGAGGCTGGTCACCGAAAAGAGGTCGTCGCGGTTGGCCGCTTCCCAGACGTCCACGAGATCCGATAGCTCCTCGCGGTGATCCCAGAGATAACAGGTACTGATCTCGATCCGCCGCGTGGTGGTGTGGTGAGGATGGCAGGCGATGCTGAGCGCGCCCTGCCGGCGAATCTCGCGCAGGATGGCATCGGCGCTCTGATCGGCGCTGATGTACTTCTTCACGCCCAGGGCGATGATGTGCGAGTTCTTCTTCGCGCGGATGCGGTTCTGCGTGACCTCGGCGCCGGGGACGACCAGCATGCCGTACTCCTTCAGCGCGCGCGCGCCTTCGGACTCGATGTCCGCCAGGTAGTCCCCGAAATCCTGCTC
>Ga0307415_100000859_pt1 | contig 13880 bp, 14 predicted proteins | sample DK1Cmetagenome_FD_204524 | JGI IMG/M metagenome (GOLD analysis project Ga0307415, IMG submission 204524) | Maize rhizosphere microbial communities from greenhouse at UC Davis, California, United States - DK15-C-2 | ecosystem: Host-associated > Plants > Roots > Rhizosphere > Soil | place: USA...
GCCGATGCCCGGCGAGATCCAGCAGCGGGAGGCGGCCGGCGTGGTGATCGTCTGCGCCGAGGACGACCTCGCCGACACCATCGTGCCTCGGCTGCTGGCCCACGGTGCCGACCTCTCCCACATCGCCTCGATTCCCCTGGAGCGCGACGAGCACGGCCAGGTCCGGCCCCTGACCCTGCCGGAGCATCAGGACCGGCTTGAGGTGGCGATCCGCCAGGTCAAGGCCAAGCTGCTGGTGATCGACCCGATCACCGCCTACCTGTCCGAGACGATCAACACCAACAACGACGCCAGCGTCCGCCGGGCAACCACCCCGCTGACCGACCTGGCCCAGCGCAGCGGCACCGCCATCGTGCTGGTGCGCCACCTCAACAAGTCCGGCGAGCTGAAAGCCAAGTACCGGGGTGGCGGCTCCATTGCCTTTACTGGCGCCGCCCGCGCCGTTCTGGTCGTGGAGGAGCACCCCGAGCAGCCTGGCCTGATGGTGCTTGCCAGGGTGAAGAACAACCTGGCCAAGACCATCCCCGGCATGGGCTACCGGGTGGCCTCCGACAACCTGTACGAGTGCCCCCTGATCGTCTGGCAGGGCGTCGTTCACATCGACACCGACATCCTGCTCCGCGGCCATGACAGCCGCCGGGACGCCGAGGTCCGCGCGGAGGCCGAGGAGCTACTCCGCGACCTCCTCAGCGATGGACCCGCGCGGGTCGCGGACGCCAAGAAGCTCCTCACCGACGCTGGCATCAGCGTCAGCACCATCCAGCGAGCCAAGCAGCGGCTCCGCATCAGATCGGTGCGGGAACGAGACGAGCAGGGCAAGACGATCGGCTGGATGTGGCAGCTTCCGGCCGGCGACGACGAGCAGCCTGAAGGCAAGGAGGAGGCATGACCCACTCAGCCAGACACTCATGCTCGCCATCCCTGAATCGTGAGTATCTGGGAGCACCTGGAGCCACATGCTCCCAGATACTCACGATCTGGAAGCCGCAAACAGCGAGAGCCACCGCCATGGTGGCTCTCGCTTGTGTTGTTGGCTACCGCAGTGAGTCGAGGAAGTCGGCGCCGTTCTCGAACAGTTCCCCCTCGTCCCGGCGGCCCTGCTCGGTGGCCTCGCGCTCGCCGGCCTGCCACTCGGGCGTCCAGAACCATGCCTGGCTTCGGTCGACAGTGGCCAGCGGCCGGAGGATCACCTCACCGTTTTCTGTCACCTCGGCCTCGATGAGGTCCCCTTCCTGCAGCTTGGCGGCCTTGCGAACGTCGTCGGGCAGCGTTAGCTGCCCCTTCGCTCGAAGGGTGGTGCGGGCCATCTTGTCCGCCTCCCTTCTCGTGTACTCCGTAACCGCCATCCCTGAGCCTCTGACTTCCTCTGTCATGAGTGCCTGTCACGGGTGACAGACCATACGCCTACCTTTACGAAAGTGTCAAGTCGCAAGAGTCGCAAAGTTGGAAAGTCACACCTCTCATGCTACGATGCCCGCCGCCTGTACTGGCTGACTTCACTGGATGGACACTGATGCCGACCTTCAAGACCAGGCCGCGCTTCCGCAGGGACTTCGAACAGCTCTCCGCCGACGAGAAGGAGCGCTTCCGGCAAGCCGTGGAGAAGTTCGTCGAGGACCTCGAACATGGTCGTGGGTTCCGCTCTGGCCTCCGAGTCAAAGGGATCCAAGGTGCTCGGGGGATCTTTGAGATGACCTGGGCGGACGACGGCCGCGCGACCTTCGAATACGGCGCCCCTGTCAAGGCGGGTCAGATCCATGTGGTATGGCGCCGGATCGGCGGCCACACCATCTTCTCCAGCCCCTAGGTCAACCTGCGATACTAGTACGCGGGACGTACTAGTGGGAGGTGGGCTAGGTGGATGAGGTCCAAGAGACCGGCATCCCCTGGCTCACCGACCCACAACGCGACTTCCTCGCCTACCTGTCCGTCATCACCATCCAACCCCAGCTCAAGCCCCCGCGCTCCTATGAGCGCATCTCCGACGCCCTGGGGGAGCTGGCCGGGGAAGGCCATGTCGAGCTACGCGCCGACGACCACAACGTCTATGTGCTGATCCTGGGTCGGGTCATCGTCCACGCCGCCCGCGACTGGCTGGAATGGGCCACCGAGAAGTGGGCCGCCGCCAAGAGCAACTAGTACGCACCACGTAGTATCCTCACCTTGTCGACTGTCTAGGTGGGAAAAGCTCGAGGTGGCGCCCGTGACCCTGTTGGAACAGCTCAAGGACCAGCGGGCCACCGCCCGAGCCGCCGGCGATGAGATCTTGACCCGCGCCGCCGCCGAGGCCCGCGACCCGTCCCCCGATGAGCTGGCGCAGTACCAGGCCCACGTCACGGCCGAACGGGAAGCGGCCGATGCCATGGAGGCCGAACGCGACCGCCAGCTGGCCGAGGTCCGCGCCATGGCCACCCGCGGCCGAGGGCCGGCGCTGACCCGGGCCGAGGCGGACTTGGCCCGCCAGTTTCGGGCCGCGATCTTCGCCAAGTCGCCCCAGCCCATCGAGATCTTCGCCGAGCAGCTGGGCGACGAGTGGCCCGACGACGTCCCCGAGCCCGTCTATGGCCGCTCCGGCAGGGTGCGGGTTCACACCCGGGACACCCTCACGACGACGGCCACCCAGGCACTCGGGACCGATGTCTACGGCCGCATCGTCCAGCACCTGGTGGAGACCTCGGCCCTCATGCGGGCCGGCGCCACCGTGGTGACCACCGAGACCGGGGAGAACCTGGTCGTTCCCCGGTCCACCGGGTTCGTCACAACCAGCCTCACCGCCGAGGGCGCGCAGATCACGGAGAGCGACCCGACGCTGGGCACCGTCACCCTGGGCGCCTACAAGTACGCCAACTACTTCGAGATCAGCCAGGAGCTGGCCAACGACTCGCCCACCAACCTCCTCGACTTCCTGGCCCGCCAGGCCGCCCTGAGCCTCGGCCTGGGCACCTCCGGGTACGGCGACGACCTCATCAACGGCACTGGCTCCGGCCAGCCCCGCGGGCTGCTCCTCGATGCCGGCACGGGCGTGACCGGCCCCGCCGGCACCGCGGCCGGGCTCGGCACCCAGGGCACGGCCAACCAGGGCACCGATGCCCTGTGGAACTTGGTCGGGTCTGTGGCCGAGCCGTACGCCGAAGCCGCCTCGGCGGCGTTCCTGATGCGCAACGCCGTCAACGTCGGCATCCGCAAGCTCCGCGACACCAGCGGCCAGCCCGTCAACGGCCTCACCGACCGCCGGAGCCTGCTCGGCTACCCGGTCTACACCGATCCGTTCATGCCCGCCGCGGCCAACGGCGCCGAGTACATCGCCTTCGGCGCCATGGACCGCTACTTCATCAGGATCGTCAACGGCATCCGCTTCGAGCGCTCCGACGAGTTCCGCTTCCAGAACGACCTGATCGCCTTCCGCTGCATCGTCAGGCTGGACGGCGCCCTCATCGACCTCGGCGCCGTGCGCACCTTCGTCGGAACCACCTAGGCCGATGCCCTGGCAGTGGCCATGGAAGCGCCACGACCGGGCGCTCTTTCAGATCGGCGACCTCCCCGTCGCCTCCACCTATGCGGCGGTGCCGGTCAACCCGACCACGGCCATGCAGCACTCAGCCGTGTGGGCGTGCGTCAACCTGATCGCCGGCAGCATCAGCACCCTGCCCCTGGCCGCCTACCGCCGCGGCGAACGCGACCCGCTTCCGGACCTGCCGCCCCTGCTCCGGCAGCCTTCGGCGGGCTGGTCCCTGCCGGAGTTCCTGTATGCGACCCTGCAATGCCTGCTGGTCCGCGGCAACTGCTACGGCCTGATCGTCGACCGGGCCGGCGGCGGCCTCCTGCCCTCCCAGGTGGAGCTGCTGGCCTATGAGCGCGTCGGCGTCCAGGTCGACGGCAGGGTCATCTACCGCATCGACGGTCAAGAGGTCGACCCGGCCTCCATCTGGCACGTCCGGGCCTTCACGACCCCGGGCAACGTCGTCGGGCTGTCCCCGATCGGCCATGCCAGGCAGGCCATCGGGTTGGGCCTCGGGGCCGAGAAGTACGCAGCCAAGTTCTTCGGCGAGAGCGCCATCCCCAGCGGCGTCCTCACCAGCGACCAGGACATCAAGCAGGACCGGGCCGACCAGCTCAAGGCCCGCTGGAAAGCGGCTCACCAGGGCAACCGAGAAATCGCCGTGCTGGGCAGCGGCGCCCGCTTCCAGCCGGTCACGATCCCGCCCGAGCAGGCCCAGTTCCTGGAAACGACCCGCGCGAACGTCGCCACCATCGCCCGATACTTCGGCGTCCAGCCCGAGCTGATCGGCGGCGAGTCCGGCGGCAGCCTGACCTACGCCAACGTCGAGCAGCGGGCCCTGGACTTCCTCACCTTCGGCCTCCGCCCTTGGCTGGTCCGGCTGGAGACGGCCCTATCCGCCCTGCTCTCCAGCACGACCACGGTGAAGTTCAACGCCGCCGCCCTGGTCCGCACCGACCTGCTCACCCGCTACCAGGCCCACGAGAGCGCCATCCGGGCCGGCTGGAAGCTGCGTTCCGAGGTCCGCGAGCTGGAGGACCTCCCGCCCGTCGCCGGCATCGACGACCAGGAAGGACCAGCGGTCGCATGATCCATACCCGACACTTCACCAGCTCCCTCGCCATCCGGGACAATGGCGACGGGCGGACCCTGGTCGGCCCGCTTCTCCCGTGGGGCGTTCGCGCTCGCGTGGTCGATCAGGGTCGCCTTGTTACCGAGACGTTCGAGCGGGGCGCCCTGGCCGGCACCGACCCGGGCCGGGTGCCCCTCACGGCCACCCACCCGCGGGACGCCGGCACCCTGCCCATCGGCGTGACTGTCGAGCTGGAGGACCGGGCTGATGCCGCCTGGGGCGCCTGGCACGTCTCGGACACCCTGATCGGGAACGAGGTCCTGGCCCTGGCTCGTGACGGCGTGCCGCTGGGCTTGAGTATCGGTTTCGCTGAGGTGCTCGGGGGTAGCCGCTGGTCGGCCGACCGCCAACGGGTGACGAGGACCAGAGCGGCGCTGGACCACGTGGCCGTGGTGCGCGTGCCGGCCTACGTGGGCGCCGGGGTAGTGGGCGTGCGTGGGGACACGCACGCACGCCTCACCCCGGTGCTCCTGACCCTGGCCCGGCTGCGCCATGGCTAGGGGTAGCAAGCTCGGCGGGATGAAGAACGCCGGCGCCTACCCGGGGTCGCACAGCCGGGGCGAGCAGCGTTGCCTGTCCTGCAAGCGCCGCATCGCACGGGGCGAACGCTGCGAGGGCTGCAAGCGTGAGCTGGCCGAACGCCGCCGTCGTAAGCCCCGATGAGCAGGAGCCTGCTCCGTCCCTGCCTGGGCTGTGGCCGCAGCGTGCGAGGCAAGCCCCGATGTCGTGACTGCCAAGCCAGCGCCGAGCAGGTGAAGCGGGTACGCCGCCCCGACCTGCACAACGACGCCAGAGAGCGGGAGCGGCGTCGCCGGGTCGTCGCCGACCACCGCGCCATCGTCGGGGACTGGTGCCCCGGCTGGGAGCGCCGCCCCGCCCACCCGAGTGCGGACCTCACAGCCGACCATGTACGTGAGGTTGCCAGGGGAGGACTACCGGGTGGTCGGATGGTCGTCCGCTGCAGGTCCTGCAACGCGGCCAGGTCCGCGCATCTGGCCCACCAAGTTCTGACATCCAGGCAGGTCAACGACCCCGCGCCAGGCGAAGTGGCGATTACACACTCCGACGCCGGCCCGGTGGTCGCGTGAGGGCCGGCCCGAAGGCCGACGTTGACGGCTCTGCGCTGCCCCTGCGCGGATCGAGACGCCGCGAGCTGGCGGTGGCACGGTTCGCCACCGACTACGTTCGGGTGCCCCGTGGCCATGGTGTCCGCAAGCCGTTGCGTCTGCGGCCCTGGCAGCGGGATCTGATCGCCGCGACCTGGGATGCGAGGCCTCGGCCGCGGGTGGCCGGGTGGATGCTTGGCCGCGGGAACGGCAAGACCTCAATGTGTGCCGTGCTGGCCCTGTACGAGCTTCTGGCGGGCGTAGAGGGCGCCCAGGTGGTGGTGGTCGCCACCGACGAACGGCAGGCCTCCCTGGCGTTCCGGGCCGCCGCCAGGATGGTGGAGCTCCACCCGGCGCTGGAGGCCAGAGTCCAGGTGTACGCCGACCAGCTGACCGTCCCGGCGCGTGGCGCCAGCTTCCAGGTCCTCCCGGCCGTGCCGAAGCGGCTGGAGGGGCTGGACTACACCCTGGCCATCGTGGATGAAGCCGGCCGGGTCGACACCGACGTGTACGAGGTCGTCACCCTGGCCAGCGGCAAGCAGAAGGCCTCCATGGTGCTGGCCATCGGCACCCCGGGTCCGGAGCTGGAGCAGACGGTGCTGGGCCGCCTGCGCACCTACGCCCTCGACCACCCCGGCGACCCCCTGGTCGTCTGGCGGGAACACAGCGCCGCCGGGTTCGAGGACCACCCGGTCGACTGCCGCCACTGCTGGGAGCTGGCCAACCCCGCCCTGGGCGACTTCCTCGCCGTCGACGGCCTCCAGGCGGTCCTGCCCCCGAAGATGCGCGAGGCATCGTTCCGGCGGGCCCGGCTGTGCCAGCTCACCGACCAGCTCGAGGAGGCATGGCTGCCCCCGGGCGCCTGGGCCGCCTGCGCCGACGCGACCAGGAGCATCCCGGACGGGGCCGAGGTCGTCTTGGCATTCGATGGGAGCTTCAACGGCGACACCACGGTCCTGACCGTGGCCAGCGTCGACCAGCGGCCCCACGTCGACCTGGTGGAGCTGTGGGAGGCCGCCGGCGCCCAGGTGCCCATCGTCGACGTCGAGCAGGCCATCCGGCAGGCGTGCCGCCGCTGGCGGGTGCTGGAGATCGCCGCCGACCCGTTCCGCTGGGCCAGGAGCCTGCAACTGCTGGACGGCGAGGGGTTGCCGGTCAGCGAGTACCCGCAGTCGCCCGGGCGGATGACGCCGGCCACGGCCAGGTTCTATGAGGCCGTCGTCAACGGCCAGCTCACCCACTCCGGCGACTCGCGCCTGGCCCGCCACATCGGGAACGCCGTCTTGCGGGAGGACGCCCGTGGCGCCCGGCTGGCCAAGGAGCGGAAGGATTCACCCCGGCGGATCGACGCCGCGGTGGCCGCCGTCATGGCGCATGACCGGGCCGCCGCCCTGGCCGGCGTCACCCGGGACAGCATCTACATCTGAGCGTGCTACGACCCCGGGTGCGTCCCCCGCCCCCGGGGTCGTAGCCCGGACCGGGCCGGGCGCGGAATCCAGCCTGGTCTCCGGGGCCGATGGTCACCCATGGCGAGTGCGCCGGTAGGAGCACATCCGACCACCGACCTATCGAAGAACGTCAGCGACGCTGCCGGTGTTACCTGCGAATAGGCGAACGCCCCGGCCGCGAGGGGGCCCGCGACCGGGGGCGTTCGCGCCCTATGGCACCTCTCCCGCCAGAAGGAGCGCTTACGAGTCGTCAGGTGTTACGGCTGGTAAGGCGGCCCTGCCCAGGTGGTCGGGTGTGGAGACCAGCCGGTAGACCGCATCCCAGGCACGTTCGATACCAACCGCGCGTTCGACGAGCCGCCATTCGTCCTCGGTCGCCTCGACCATGTTCACGGCCTTCCACGCCGCCGTGGTCGCCCGGTCGAGTTGCCACAGTGCGTCGATGATCGCCGGGCCGTGGGTTTCGAGCACCGCGACAGCGGTGTTCACCTCGGTCCGGACGTCGACTGGCACCAGGTCGGCAAGGTCGCGCGGTTCGGTCATGGCAACACCTCCTCAAGAAGAACCGCCCAGCGGACGAGCGCGTTTCGCCCGTCCCTGACGCCGGGCTCCACCGGCAGGTTCAGGTCGTGGGCTTCGTGGACCAGGCGCGACACCTCGGCGGCGGCCTGGGTGACGTCCAGGACCAGCACACGCCGACGGCGCGGGATATCGTCGTGATCGGGCATGTGGGCTTCGCTCCTTCGTGCCCCTGGCCCCCGGCGCGGTGACGTCGCGTGCGGGGGCCGCTCATGTGCGGCGGCCGAGGCCACTGGCGGAGCCCGAGCCCTGCAACCCGTTCTGCAACCGAACAGGGCGTTACGGCGGGGGATAGCAGCCCGATTCAGAAGCGCCGGATGCGCTGTACTCGCCCCTGACCAGGGCGTCCAGTGACAACGGGTGACAGCCCGGGACGCGCTACATGCGTCTCGAAAACCGTTGACGTCGCAAGGCGTCCATGGGTTCGAATCCCATCCTTGCCGCCATCTACCAGCGAAAACGCCGAGCGCGCTGCGGCGCGGTGCCGCGGGGGAGCTGGCTGGCTTCTGCCAGATTTCTACCGCGCCGGCTCATCGCTTGCCGCCGATGACCTGATCTAGGGGTGCGCCTGCACGTGCGAGCCCCTCGGCCAGTGGGTGAACATAGATCTTTAGGGCAAGCGCGCCGCCGTCCCGGTGGCCGAGCTGGGCGGCTATGTCGGATGGCTGGTCGCCGACGCGCCCGGAGCCGTCATCCGCCGTCGGAGTCCTGGATTGGCCGGGTCAGTGATGCCGGCCAGCAAGGTCTCGGGCTCACCGCAATGGTGCTGGCGATCGCGGTTGGCGGTCTCGGAGGCCTGGTCATCGCCATTCAGCCTGCGGGACAGCATGGCATCTATCGGTGGTCAGGGTATGCCGTCGGGTTGGCCATGGTTACTGGCGCTGCTCTACGCGATCGGGCTGGTCGTCTGGCTCGACCGAACCGCCTTCGTGCTACGCCTGTCGGGCTGGGTGCTGATAGCGGCTGCACTGGTCGTGCCGTTGACGTTGACGCCGGTGCTTCCAGTTGTCGCCGCCATGGTCGTGACCATTGCCAGCATCCCGTCTGGACGGGATCCCCAGCGTGTACCGCTGGGGACACCCCGGACGGCGGTGAGGGGAGCATTACGGGCATCAGCCGTCACGTCCGGTTCTGAGCAGCCGGGTGAGTGCCCGAGGAGGGGCGCGGCCAGCCAGCAGTTCAGGAGGCGGGCGAAGGTTCGAGTCTCCGCCCGGCTGCCCGCGAGCCTCCAGGCTCTTGCCGCGAGGCGGTGGTCGCGAGGACGAACCTCACGCCTCGGGTCGAGCTGGCAGCCATCGCCCACCAGGTGTGAGCCACCGTCGTATCGCCACCACTGGCACGAGCTCCCTGCTCAGCAGGGGATGCCGAGTACCTCCACTCGGCCAAGTGGAGCACGCTACCGGCGGTCAGGAGATCGGCGAGAGTATGCCTGGGCGGTGGCGGGCTGGGGTCTTGATTCGGTCCATGACGTTCGTGGCCCTGGAGTCCAGCCTTGCCGCCCGGCGGTGGCCACCTGACCGACGGAGCGCCTCGGCTTGGAGCGACAAGGCCCGGCCCAGCCAGACCGTGAGCCCCAGCTGCTGCCAGCGCTCGACTGCAAGGGCGAACGCGGCCGTCGCCACCTCTGTGCGCCCCTCGAAGAGGGCGAGGAGGCCATCGTTCTCGGCTACGATTGCCTCTCCCTCAGTCTCCATTGCGCCCTCCTGTGGGCGGCCTGCAGGTGGTCGCCGGGTCATGATGAGCGCCTGATCCAGCACCGCCGCCGCCAGCGCGAACGTCCCCACCGCGCCGGTGGCTTGCGCTGACTCGACCGCTCGCTCCAGCTCGGCGGACGCCTCGTCCACTTGGCCGGCCCCGAGGAGCGCGCGACCGACCAGCAACGCCTCCATTGATCCATAGAGCGCCCATCCGCTGGCGCGGACCCCGGCAGCCCCCCGCCCCGCGGGGCCGGCCACGCGCTGCCAGTTGCCGCGGTCGAGTTGGATACCTGCGTCGACGAAGTCGACCTCCAGCATCTCCTTCCCGGCGGCTCGCCCCCGCAGGGTCTTGCGGGCCGCCGACAGCTGGCGGGTGGCTCGCGACGGGTCTCCGGCCCGGAGGTGGGCACGGGCGCCAACCGCCAGGCCGAGTCCTACGATACGAACGGAGTCGATGCCTCTTCCCAGCCGCACGGCCTCCGCCGCCAGCCTTTCCGCCTCCTTGGGGGACGCGACGAAGGATGCGGCCATCGCTTCGATGAGTAAGGTGTCCGCCTCCGCGTAGCGGTGTCCGGCCTCAACGGCGATCGGCCTCGCCTCGCGCATGGTCCGTATCGCCTCGCGGTACGCTCCGCAGAAGTAGCTGAAGAACCCCCACGTCCGGAGGATGTCGGCCCGCGAGCGAAGGTCGCTCTCGGCTTCGATGAGGCGGCGCGCCTGCCGGTGCCAGTGATTGAACTCCTCGCCGCCGACTGTTGTCAGAACATACGCCAGATCCTGTGCGGCCACGACTCGTCCCCAGCGGTCGCCGGCTCGGTCGAAGAGCCGGTACGCCTCGCGTAGGTGCTCGAGCTCACGCCGGTAGTCCTCCTGGCTCCAAGCCTCGGAGAGCCGGTGCTTTGCCCACGCCTGCCCGCCGACATCCCCGACCGCCTCGAAGGACGCCAGCGCCTGGTTGAGCAGGCGCCGTGCGACGACGGCATCCCCGACGTCGGACTCGAGGCGTCCCGAGGTGAGGAGCGCCCGCGCCTGGAGGTGCTCGTCACCGGCGTGGCTGGCCAGGCTCCGCGCAAGGTCGGCCAAGTCAGCCGCCTCGCGGTGCCGGCCGAGCTCGATGAGGCTCTCTGCACGCCCCAGCGACAGCCTGGTGACAAGCTGAGGATCGACCTCCCCCGCCGACTCCTTCGTGACGTCGATGGCCCTCCGGTACAGCGCCTCCGCAAGCCGGGGCTGGTACGTAAGCATTACGTCCGCCCAGCGGCCGAGGTAGTCGGCTGCGAGGCTGGCCAACCCGCGGTCGGCGGTCTTCGCGGCCCTGGTCACGCTGAGCTGCCAGGCCTGCTCGTAGTGGTACGCCAGCTCGGCCACCGGTTCCTCCTGCAGGCCGGACACCTCGCGGAGCCAGGTCGCCACCTGCAGGTGGAGCGAGGACCGGTCGCGCCTGGGAAGCGACTCGTAGGCAACGTCCCGGATCAGCACGTGCTTGAACAGGTACTCCTTCGCTTCGGGGAGCCGCGAGCGGATTCGCCGACGGAGAAGGTCGCGTTGCACGAGCCGTCGGAGCGCGGACCGCACATCCCCTGCCTCCGAGACGCTGTCGAGCAGACGGTCCCAGCTGGCCTCGCCACAGACCGCCGCATGCTGCAGGACCTTCTTCTCGTCCGGAGGCAGCCCGTCCAGGCGGGCCGCGATCAGGGTGCGGATGGTGGCGGGCACCCGGTCGAGGACCTGCGGATTCGCGACCATCCAGGCGCCGGCTCGTTGAACTAGGGCGCCCGACTCCACCAGCATGCTCAGACTCTCCTCCAGGAACAGCGGGTTCCCGGAGGCCCGGGCGGCGATCCGTCGCAGGACCGACGCCGGGACGCCCGGACCAAGGGCAAGCCTTCCGAGATCCCGCATCCGTTGCTCAGGGAGGGCTTGCAGCTCGAATGTGGGGAGCGGGTCTCCAGCCCCCAGCGCCTGCGTGCGCGAGAGGCCGAGGAACAGTACCGGCCCCGACCACGGGTTCGCGCGGGTCCGGTGAAGCAGCTGGAGGAGGTGCGCATCGGCCCAGTGGAGGTCGTCCAGGACGGCGATGACCGGAGCTTCACGCGCCAGGCCCTCGAATACCTTCCGAGCCGCCAGCTCCGCCTGCCCGACGGCGCCTTCCTGATGCCGCACCAAGTGCGGGGCGGCGGTGCCGAGGAGCAGGTTGAGACCGTGCGTCAACTGGCGCCCTCGTCGTGACCCCGCGACCCGGTCCGCGAACCGTCGCACCTCCTGGTCGGCCACGGTCTTGGGAGCCTCCTCGGGAAGCCCGATCAGCTCCTGTAGGGCGCCGGCGATCGGCGACAGGGGCAGCCGCCGCCCGTAGGCGGTGCAACGGCCGGTGAGAAGGATGACATCGGGCCGACGCTTGGCGAACTCCGCCGCCAGTCTCGTCTTTCCCGCTCCGGGCTCGGCGGTCACCACCAGTACGTTGGAGCGACCATTGTGGACCGCGTTCCCGAGGGCCTGCCCAAGCGCTTCGAGCTCACGTTCCCGGTCCACGAAGCCCCCGGAGACCGCGGGGGTGGGCCGGGCGGCAGGGACCGTGGAGTGGACGCCAAGGGCTTCGAATGCCGCGATTGGTGTCGCCTTTCCCTTGACCCGGTAGGGTCGGGTCGGCCCGTACCGTATGGCGTGGTCCGTGCGCCGCTTCGTCTGCTCGTCTACCAGCACCACGCCTGGCCCTGCGAGGTCGGCGAGACGGGAGGCGATGTTGACGGTGTCCCCGACGACGGCGAACCCGGCCGGCTCATTGGAGGGAGCCACCATGACCTCGCCCGAGTTGACGCCAGCGTGGACTTCGGGGAACGGGATGCCGGTCGCGTTCCGGCGCAGCTCCCTGGCGTGCTCCCTGACGGCGAGCACCGCCCGGACGGCACGTTCGGCGTCGTCCTCGTGCGCGGTCGGGACGCCGAAGATCGCCATGAACCCGTCCCCCATGACCTGGGGAACGGTCCCACCATGATCCTCGACGATCCCCTGGAGGGCAGCCATCCCCGGCCGGACGAACGCATAGACCTCCTCCGGGTCGAGCGATGAGGCCAGCGCGGTAAATCCGGAAAGGTCCGCGAACACGAGGGTGACGAGCTTCCGCTCGCCGCTTAGGGCAGCGTCGCCGGCGCGATCGGTCGTCACTGGGTGGTGGCGCAGAGGCGGGATCTTACTGACGGAGGGCTGCATTGCTCCGTGACGTGGAACTGCTCGCCGAGCAAGTTCATGACATTCGCCCCTCCAGGACCCCGGGGGACAACTCTGCCCGCCGCTACGACGCGGCGCAAGGCCGTTGCGGGGATGGTGGAGACGCCAGGCTGCTACGGTCCCTCGTCGAACACCGCCACCTCGAGGCGGTCGACGCCGTCGATGTCTCTGAGCAACCCTATGTCCCTGTCCAGCGCCTCGCGGTCCTCGTCCCCGAGCTGGACGAGGAGGTGGAAGCGGGCGATCACCGTTGAGGCGCCGACGAAGGGGGACCGGCTCTCACCATCCTCGTCCACGTCGTCGCCGAAGCCGGCCGCGATGTTCTGCAGGACCAGCGTAGGCCGCTGGTTCACATAGACGCGGCAGAGGGCGACGAACCTGGGGCTCCTGCGCCTGGGCCCCATTGGTATCAGCGAATTATTCACATGCGTCTGCGACTCCACGGCGTAATCGGAGCGGATGCCGGCGTCCCATAGCGGTCCGTCGACGAGCTCCCCGACCGCCGGCACGTCGTCCGCCGCGACATGGACGAAGCCCTGGAAGGCACCCTCGCAGAGGCCGGCGTAGAACACGGGTCCATTTTCGCGATCGATCAATCGCTGCAAGTTCTCGATGGTCGACTCCACCGGAATCTTGTCCTCACTGAACAGAAAGGCGTGTGCGTGTACTCCCTCGTAGGGTCCAGGCAAGCTACGCCCTCCTCGCTGATTTGGGCCGCATGAGCATGCACACTGTGACCGGAGTGGGCCGGGGAGGCAAGCCAAGGCCGGCCCACGCTGGCGACGCCCCGGCGCTAGTCGGCGACTACGCTGCGGAGTCGGCGAAGTCCGGTGGCCGCCGCCCGCCGGCCTTGCACAGTGGAGCCGGTCGGCAGGCGCACCGGGCGGCTAGGTCGCGTCGAGCACGAACAGGACGTGCTCGTGCTCGCCGTACCAGACCGTGCCGGTCGGCTCGAAGCCGAAGCGCTCCAGGAGGCGGACCGAGCCGGTGTTGCCGACGAGGGGATCGGCATAGACCTCCAGGTCGGCCTGCTGGACGCCGCGCAACCGCAGCTCGTCGCTCATGCCAGCGAGTCTCGCACCGGGCGCCGACAGCCCTGCGTCGGCGAGCTACAGTGCGAGCACGTCCAGGGGTTCATCGCCGACCGCTGGCCCGCTGAAAGCCGGCCACGGCCCACAACCGCTACTGCGG
>Ga0307415_100000861_pt1 | contig 13878 bp, 14 predicted proteins | sample DK1Cmetagenome_FD_204524 | JGI IMG/M metagenome (GOLD analysis project Ga0307415, IMG submission 204524) | Maize rhizosphere microbial communities from greenhouse at UC Davis, California, United States - DK15-C-2 | ecosystem: Host-associated > Plants > Roots > Rhizosphere > Soil | place: USA...
CCAGCTCAACCGTCACCTCGCCCGTGACATCGAGTCCGTCTACCTCATGGCGTCGCCGCAGTACAGTTTCCTGTCCTCAAGCGGAGTCAAGGAGATCGCCACCTTCGGGGGAAACGTCTCCGATCTCGTCCCGGACGAGGTTGCGAGGCGCTTGAAGGAAGCGCTCGCCCGCTGACGAACTACGCGCCAGGAGCTTCATGGACGTCCTCGTTCTCATCGACAAGCTGGACGATCTGGTCCACAACGCCAAGCAGGTCCCGCTGACGGACCAGGTGCGTGTGGACAAGGAGGAGATCTACGACATCCTCGACCAGATGCGGGCCACGATCCCCGAGGAGATCAAGCAGGCGCGCTGGATCGTCAAGGAGCGTCAGGAGATGCTCGCCGAGGCCAAGCGCGAGGCCGAGCGGATCGTCAAGGAGGCGCGCGAGCGCCAGAGCCAGCTGGTCTCCGAGCAGGAGGTCACCAAGCAGGCCGAGCGCGCCGCGGACGACATCATCGAGGACGCGCGGGCGCGCGAGCGCGAGATCCGGCTCGGCGCCGAGGACTACGCCGACGAGATCCTCAACACGCTCGAGGTCAACCTGTCGAAGTTCATCGCCGCCGTCCAGCGTGGCCGCGAGCGGCTGCAGGGCAAGGACGAGCCGGCCGAGGTCGGCTAGGTTGGTGCCGGCCGCCCCCCCGGACGGCCGGCAACAGTCAGAACGCGCTGCCGCTCCGGAAACTGGCGCGATCGACGAATGGCCGATCGCGGCCGGGCGCCGCGCGCGCAGACGCTACACCAGGGTGCCCTGCGGCGGACGGTCGTCGCCCCTGCCGGCAGCTACGAGCGCGTCGACCTGCGCGAGGTGTGTGCGGACGCGGCCGGCCATGTCGTCGAGGATCGCGCGCGCGGAATCGATCGCGCCGGCGGCGGTCGTCAGCTGGGACTTGATCCGGCGCACGTCGTCCATCGCCGCGAGCGCGCGCTCGAGCTCGGCGCGCAGCGCGCCGGCGTCGAGCCCGTCGCCGCCGGCCTTCGCCATCAGCGTGCGCGCGCGGGCGAGCGCGTAGGCGACTTCGAGCCCCAGGCGGGCGCCGTCGTCCGGGTCGAAGACAACGAACAGCTTGTCGCCGTTGACCTCGCGCAGCTGCGGCCCGCGGCCGGGCAGCAGCTCCTCCGACGGCACGACCCACACGCCGTAGTCGGCGTCGCGCTGCTCCATCGCCCCGTCCAGCTCGGCGACCGCCTTGTTCTTCGGCACGTACGCGTTCTTCGCCTCGAACACGATCCGGGCGCGCGGCGGCCCGGCCGACCCGTCGACGCCGACCAGCACGTCGCCCTTGCGGCCGCCGCTGCCGGGCAGGTCGCCGACGGGATCGCAGTCGTCGCCGCGCGCGTGCGCGATCGCGTCGACCGCCTCGAACACGGCCTCCTCGTACGGTCGGCCCTTCGCCGTCGAGCGGGCGTGCTCGGCCGCGACCTCGAGCTGCTTCTCGCGCTCGGCCTGGAGCTTGACCACCTCGTGCTTGAGCGCGGCGATCTGCTCGTTGAGCGCCTTCAGGTTGTGGTCCTGCTGCTCGGCGGCGCGCTTCATCGCCGCCATCGTGCCCGCCTTGAAGTCGGCCAGCGGGTTGTGCGCGTCGGCGGAGGAGAACTGCTTGAGCAGGTCCTCGCGCATGCGCGCCGACTGCTCGGCCATCACCTGGCGCAGCTGGTGCTGGACGGCGACCGCCGACTCGGCCCCGAACAGCCGCTCGAGCTCCTTGGCCAGCTGGCCGTTCTCGGGCGCGAAGACGTCGTCGACGCGCTTGCCGAGGAACTCGGCCACCGTCCGCGCCTTCTCGGAGAACGCCCCTTCGACCTCGCGCGAGACCTTCTCGAACTCGGTCCGCACGAAGTCGGCGTTGACCTCGGCCTGCTCGCGCGACAGCACGCGCGCGCCGATCTCGATCGCGTCGACCAGCACGGCGGCCGCCTCCGCGCCCGCCTCCGACCGCTCGCGCACGAGGTCCACGGCGCAGCGATCGCGCACGGCGAGGCCGTCGGCGACGATCACGTCGCCCAGGATGGCGACGCGCGGCGGGCGGAGTGGCGTTGCGGCTTCCATGACGGTGGAGTCGCACGGTACGGATGCCACCTGACGGAACGCACGATCGCGTGCACGCGATCGCTCAGCCGACGCTGAACCGGTCGAGCCCCTCCGGCTGCTCGTCGGTCACGTCGAGCCGGTCGACCTCCGCGTGCCCGGGCCCGGAGCGGCACAGCTCGACGAGCCGGTCGACAGCGTCGGCTTCCCCCTCGAGCACCGCCTCGACGGTGCCGTCGGGCCGGTTCGCCGCCCACCCCCCGACCCCCGCACGGTCGGCGGCGCGGCGCAGCGTGTCGCGGAAGAAGACGCCCTGCACCCGCCCGTGCGCGCGCACCCGCTTGCGGACCGTCATGCGGGTACCGTAGACCCGATGGCCGCGATCGAGGCGCTCGACACCGACATCACGACGCTGGCGGTCGACGCGATCGCCAACGCCGCGAACACGGAGCTGCGCCACGGCGGCGGAGTGGCGGCCGCGATCGCGCGCGCCGGCGGGCGGGCGATCGACGAGGAGTCGCGCAAGGCGGCGCCGATCGGCCTCGGCGAGGCGGTCGAGACGTCCGGCGGCGAGCTGCCGTGCCGCTGGGTGATCCACGCGGCGACGATGGAGCCGGGCGGCCCGACGTCGGCCGACGTCATCCGCCGGGCGACGGCCTCGACGCTCGCGCGCGCGGACGAGCTGGGCGCGCGCAGCCTCGCGCTCGTCGCTTTCGGCACCGGCGTCGGCGGCTTCCCGCTCGACGACGCGGCGCGGATCGAGGTCGAGGAGGTCCGCCGCCGCCTGGCGGGCGGATCGCAGCTCGAGCGGGTCGTCTTCGCCGTCCACGGCGAGCGGGCGCGCGCGGCGTTCCAGGCCGCGATCGACGCGAACGGATGAGCGACCTCTCGGCGGCGCTTGCCGACACGGGCGGAGCGGGCGCGCCGGCCGCCGCGACCGCGCAGCTGCGCGGCCTGCTGCTCGCGGCCCTGCGCCATGGTCGCGCCGAGCTCGCGCTCAAGCGCTCCGGCTACGGCGCGCCGGTCGAGATCGCCGTCGGCCACGAGCGCGGGCGGCTGCTCGCGGCGACCCCCGCCGCCGCCACGCTGCGCGCCGACCCCGAGCAGGCTGGCGAGCGCGAGTGGCTGCTGGTCGCCGCGGTCGTCGGCGCGCTGGTCGAGCTGGCCGAGCCCGGCCCGCCGGCGGACGGCGAGGCGATCGGCGTCACGGCCGGCGACCTCGAGTCCTTCCTGGTCGTCGCGCTCCCGGCCCCGCACTTCGACGCGAGCACGCTCGACGACCTGCTCCCGCTCGCGTTCGAGGAGCACGCGAGCGCGATCGACCGCCTGCGCGCCGCCGCCCACGCGATCCCGGGCGCCGTGCTCGCCGACGTCGCGCTGCGCGCGCCGATCGGACCCGGCCACCCGTTGCGGATCGCCGAGGCGGTCGCGCGGCTGGGCGGCCGGCCCGCCGACGCGCGCTCGGTCGAGGAGCACGAGGAGCTCATCTATCCGCTGCTCGACCCCGAGGGCGGCGGCCGGCCGATCTCCCCGCACGACGACCCGGATCCGGCGCGGCGCGTCGCCCGCCGGATCCTCCAGCGGCTCAACGGCATGGGCAAGTGGGGCGGCTACCACACCGACTTCGCGCATCTCGCGCGCGGGTTCGCCGGCAACGACCGCCAGCTCGCCCAGGCGGTCGGGGAGGCGCTGCTCGTCGCCGGGCTGCTGGCGGAGAAGCCGTCGGTCGGGCAGCGCCACGTCTTCCTCAACCCGCGCCGCGCGGCCGACATCCACCGGATGATCGACACGGGCGCGACGCCATCGGGGCTCCAGCTGCCGTGACGGTGGGATAGTTGGGGGCGATGAAGCCACCGAACCCGGCGCAGGTGGGCGGCAAGCTGCAGACGCTCGCGACCCTCGCCCGCGCGGGCATCATCCGCCCGCAGCGCCCCGACCGCCTGTTGACCGCCGCCGTCGCCCTGGTCCGCTGGGGCGCGACGCCCGCGGCCGGCTACACGGCCGCCGCCGCGCGCTACCCCGACGAGGTCGCGCTGATCGACGAGTCCGGCACGCTCACGTTCCGCGACGTCCACGAGCGCTCCAATGCGCTCGCGCGCGCGCTCGCGGCGGAGGGCGTCGGCCCGGGGGCGCGCGTCGCGATCATGTGCCGCAACCATCGCGGCTGGGTCGACGCGTACGTCGCCGTGAACAAGCTCGGCGCCGCCGCGCTGTTCATGAACACCGCGTTCTCCGGCCCGCAGCTCGCCGACGTGGCCGAGCGCGAGGACCCCGCCGCGATCGTCTTCGACGACGAGTTCGGCGCGGTGCTCGAGGCCGCGAGCGCGGGGCGCAAGCGCTTCATCGCGTGGCACGAGCCCGACGGCGACCGCGGTAGCGACCGCACGCTCGACGACCTGATCGCGGGTGGCGACACCTCCGACCTCGAGCCGCCGCCCGAGCAGGGAAAGGCGCTGATCCTCACATCCGGCACGACCGGCACGCCTAAGGGTGCGAGCCGCAAGCAGCCGCAGTCGCTCGACCCGGTGGCCGCGCTGCTCGAGCGGATCCCGCTGAAGGCGCGCGAGCGCACGATGATCGCCGCGCCGATGTTCCACTCGTGGGGCTTCGCGCACTTCACGCTCGCGATGGGCCTGTGCTCGACGATCGTGCTCAAGCGCAAGTTCGATCCGGAGGCGACGCTCTCGCTCACGGCCCAGCACGAGTGCACCGCGCTGATCGTCGTGCCCGTGATGCTGCAGCGGATCCTCGAGCTCGACGACGAGATCCTCCAGCGCTACGACCTGTCGAACCTGAAGGCGGTCCCCGTGTCCGGATCGGCGCTGCCGGCGGCGATCTCCGGGCGCTGGATGGACCTGTTCGGCGACAACCTATACAACCTCTACGGCTCGACCGAGGTGGCGTGGGCGACGATCGCGACGCCGGAGGACCTGCGCGCCGCGCCCGGCACCGCCGGCAGGCCGCCGCGCGGCACGACGGTGCGGCTGTTCGACGAGGACGGCAACGAGGTCGCGCAGGGCGAGACCGGCCGGATCTTCGTCGCCAACGACCTCGCGTTCGAGGGCTACACCGGCGGCGGCAACAAGGACGCGATCGAGGGCCTGCTCTCGTCCGGCGACGTCGGCCACTTCGACGCGGGCGGGCGCCTGTTCATCGACGGCCGCGACGACGACATGATCGTCTCGGGCGGCGAGAACGTGTTCCCGGGCGAGGTCGAGGAGCTGCTCGCGGGCCACGAGGCGGTCGCGGAGGCGGCCGTGTTCGGCGTCGACGACGACCAGTTCGGCCAGCGCCTGAAGGCGGTCATCGTCACGCGCGACGACAAGGAGCTGACCGCCGACGAGGTCAAGCGGTACGTGAAGTCCAACCTCGCCGCGTTCAAGGCCCCGCGCGACGTCGAGTTCGTCGCCGAGCTGCCCCGCACGTCGACCGGCAAGGTGCTCAAGCGCGAGCTCCGGGACGGCCCCGAGAACGGCTGATCGCCGTCGTATGCTGGAGCCATGCCTCTGCGTACGGACGTCTTCGATCTCCCGCGCCTGGGGCTCAGCTCGGGCGAGGGCCGTCGCCTCGACCTCCACGTGCACGTCGAGCCGTTCTCGTTCGGCGGCCAGACCTACGCGGCCCGGCCGGACGTCGTGCCGGTCCGGCTGGACGTCTCGCGCACGACCGGGAGCGGCTGGGCGCTGCGGCTGCGCTACGCGGTCTCGGTCAGCGGGCCCTGCATGCGCTGCCTCGAGCAGGCCGACCCGCGCTTCGAGGTCGACGCGCGCGAGGTCGAGCAGCCGGGGACGAGCGACGACGAGCTCTCGTCGCCGTACGTGAACGACGACGGCGAGCTCGACCTCGCCGCCTGGGCGCGCGACGCCGTGGCGCTCACGCTCCCGGCCCAGATCACCTGCCGCGCGGACTGCGCCGGCCTGTGCGCGCAGTGCGGCGCGAACCTCAACGAGGATCCGGACCACGCGCACGACGCCGCGCCGGACCCGCGCTGGGCGAAGCTGTCCGAGATCCGGTTCGAGTAGGGACGGGCGTTGGCGTTCTCCGCCGGCGAACGTCACCGGCGGGCATTGAGGGGTGGGCCACGGGTTGCCGCGGCACTTCCGCGAGCGCGTCAACGCTGGTCGGCGCTGATTTCGGGCGGCTCTCCCTGCGTTCACGGCGCATATCGCCGTCAACGCCGGTCGCGGCGACGATTTGCGAGGCCTCCCTGCGTTGACCGGCAACCTCTCGACCCCCTGATGCCCGCCGTTCGATCGCGCCGGCGCCCGCCAGGCGAGCCGCAAGCCGCGGCTTCGCTAACCTCCTTCGCCCCCCATGGCCGTCCCGAAGCAGAAGCAGTCGCACTCGCGCACGAGCAAGCGCCGCGCGAACCACAAGATCTCGGCGCCCGCGATCAACGCGTGCCCGCAGTGCCATCAGCCGCGACTTCCGCATCGCGTCTGCCCGCACTGCGGCTTCTACGCCGGTCGCGAGGTCATGCACGTGCATGACCACGATCACGACCACGAGCACTAGGTCGCGGCGGCCATGGCCGCTGAGCAGCTGACGATCGCGCTCGACGCGAACGGCGCCGACGCCGGGCCCGCCACCGTCGCGCGTGGCGCCGCGCTCGCCGCCGCGAGCGGCGACGTGCGCGTGCTCGTGTTCGGGCCGGCGGACGAGATCGACCGGCCGGACGCCGGACGGCGGCTCAGACCGCGGGCCGGGACCCACCGCGGAGCAACCGCGTTCGCCGACGGCGTCGAGCTCGTCGACGCCCCGGTCTCGATCGCCAAGGCGGCCGACCCCGCGCGCGCCGTGCGCTCGACGCCGGAGTCTTCGATCGTCCAGGCGGTCCGCGCCGTCGCCGACGGCCGCGCCGACGCGCTCGTCAGCGGCGGCTCGACGGGCGCGGCGCTCGCAGCGGGGCTGTTCCACGTCAAGCGCGCGCGGGGCGTGCACCGGCCCGCGCTCGCCGTGCTCGTGCCGGTGCCGGGCAAGCCGTTCCTGCTGCTCGACTGCGGCGCCAACGTCGAGGTGCGGCCCGAGCACCTCGTCCAGTTCGCGCACATGGGCGCGGCGTTCATGGAGACCGTGATCGGGTTGGAGCGACCGCGCGTCGCGCTGCTCTCCAACGGCACCGAGCCGAGCAAGGGCACCGAGGACGTCCAGGCCGCGCACGCCGCGCTGACGGATGCCGGGGGGCTTGAGTTCGTCGGCAACGTCGAGGGCTTCGCCGTCGGCACGGCTGAGGCCGACGTGATCGTGACCGACGGCTTCACCGGCAACGTGTTCCTGAAGGTGATGGAAGGCACCGCCGACGCGCTGCTGCGCGCGGTGCGCGAAGCCGCCACGTCGAGCGCGCGCGCGAAGGCCGGCGGGCTGCTGCTGCGCCCGGCGCTCGGCGGCCTGCGCGCCGCGATCGACCCGGAGGCGCAGGGCGGCGCGTTCCTGCTCGGCCTGCGCCGGCTCGGCGTCGTCCCGCACGGCTCGTTCGGCGCGAACGGGATCGCGCGCGCGATCGAGCTGGCGGCGCGGGGCGTGCGCGCCGGAGTGGCGGGGCGGACGCACGAGCGGCTCGCGGCGGCGGGGGCGCTGAGGAGAGCGTCCGAGCCCGCCGCTACGGTCCCCGATCCATGACGCGAGAAGAGATCCTCTCCTACGTCCGCGCGCACCTCGCCGACGAGCTCGAGCTGGATCCGGCGCGCGTCGAGGAGGGCACGCGCTTCAAGGAGGATCTCGAGGCCGACTCGCTCGACCTCTACAGCCTGGTGCAGGAGCTCGAGGACACCTACGGCGTGAGGATGTCCGACGAGGAGGCGGCGCGGATCAAGACCGTCGGCCAGGCGGTCGATTTCGTGCTCGACAGGACGGGCGACCGCGAGCCGAGGCCCTGACCACTGCGCAAGCTGCACGACCTGCTCGACGGGCTGCCGGACGACCTCGCGCGGCAGGCGGTCACGCATGCGTCCTGGACCGATCGGCGGGCGGAGAGCTACGAGCGCCTTGCGCTGCTCGGCGACTCGGTGCTCGGGCTGTCGGTCACGACGCATCTGTTCCCGCTGCTCGACGCCGCGTCCTACGGCGCCGGCCGGCTGACGAAGATCCGCGCGCAAGCGGTCTCGGGGCGCTCCTGCCGTGCGGTCGCGGAGCGGCTGGGGCTGCCCGAGCGGCTGCGCGCCGCGGCGCCGCCGGACGTCGCGCAGCCGGCGCTCGAGGCGCTCGTCTCGACCGAGCGGGTGCTCGCATCCGTGATCGAGGCGGTGATCGGCGCGTGCTACCTGGCCTACGGGTTCGAGCCGACGGCCGAGGCGGTGCGCGAGGCGTTCGCGCCCGAGATCGAGCAGGCGCTCGAGCGGCCGGCCGACTTCAAGTCGGCGCTGCAGGAGCGGCTCGCGCGGCGCGGGGCGATCGTCCTCTACGAGGTGACCGCCGCGACCGGCCCGCCGCACGAGCGGACGTTCGAGGTTGCGGCGCTGGTCGAGGGGGAGACGGTCGCGCGTGGCGTCGGGCGCTCGAAGAAGGAGGCGGAGCAGGCTGCGGCCGCCGCGGCGCTCGAGTCGGAGCGGCTGGAGGCCTGACGTGCACCTGAGGTCGATCACGCTCAAGGGCTTCAAGTCGTTCCCCGACCGCACGCGGCTCGACTTCTCGCCCGGCGTCTCGGTGATCGTCGGGCCGAACGGCTCGGGCAAGTCGAACGTGACCGACGCCGTGCTGTGGGCGATGGGCGAGCAATCCCCGATCGCCGTGCGCGGGCAGTCGATGCAGGACGTGATCTTCGCCGGCGCCCACGGCGTGCAGGCGCGCAGCGAGGCCGAGGTGGAGGTCGTGCTCGACAACTCCGACTCGGCGATCGAGTTGCCGCTGTCGGAGATCTCGATCGTGCGCCGGCTCAACCGCGCCGGCGAGGGCGAGTACCGCGTCAACGGGGCGAGGTGCCGGCTCACCGACGTGCTCGAGCTGCTGAGCGACACCGGACTGGGCAAGGAGATGCACTCGGTCGTCTCGCAGGGCCGGGTGGCGGAGATCGTCACGTCGAAGCCGCGCGACCGGCGGCTGCTGATCGAGGAGGCGGCCGGGCTCGGCAAGCACCGCAAGCGCCGGCGGCGGGCGCAGCTCAAGCTCGATCGCACCCAGGACAACCTCGATCGCGCGCTCGACGTCGAGCGCGAGGCGCGCACGCGGCTTAGGCCGCTCAAGCGCCAGGCTGAGGCGGCGGAGCTGCACGAGCGGCTCGAGCGCCAGACCGACGAGGCGCGCTGGACGCTTGCGCGCGAGGCGGCGCGCGGCTCGGTCGCGGCGCTGGCCGATGCCGAGGCGGCGGTCGCGGCCGCGCGCGCGGCCGCGGTGGAGACCGAGCGCGAGCTGCACGACGTCGGGCAGCGGCGCGAGCAGGCGGAGCAGGCGCTGGCGTCGCGCGGCGACGAGCGCGAGCGCCTGAACAACCGCTTCCACGCTGCGCGCTCCGGGCACGAGCGGATCGCGCTGCGGCTCGACGCCGCGCGCCAGGCGGTCGCGACGCTCGGCGAGCGCTCCGCGCGCCGGCGCAGCGTGCTCGATGCGCTGACCGCGGCGTCCGAGCACGACGTCGGCGACGAGGGCGCGGGCGAGCGGGTCGCGGCGCTCGAGGCCGAGCTCGAGCAGCTCGCGCAGGACCGCGCGGAGGGCCTCGCGCAGGAGGTGGCGGAGCTCGAGGCGCGCCGCGCGGCCGCCGCCGGCGAGGCGGAGCGGCTGGGGGAGGAGGCCGCGCGAACGGCGGCGGCGCGCGACACGGCGGACGCCGGAGCCGAGTCGGCGCGCGCTGCGCGGCGCGCGCTCGAGCGCGCGGCGGAGGCGGCGCGCCGCGACGCCGCGCACATCGGCGCGGAGCTGGCGAAGCTCAACCAGTTCCTGCGCGCCCAGGCCGGCGCGCCCGGCGGCGCCCCGGCGCTCGCCGACGCGCTGCGCGCCGAGCCGGGTTACGAGCTGGCGCTGGCTGCTGCGCTCGGCCCGCGGCTGCGCGCGGCGGTCGCGTCGGATCTCGACGAGGCCGCGCGCCTGCTCGACCGCGCCGGCACCGACGGTGGCGCCGCCCTGGTCGCGCCGGATGACGACGACGCCGACTCCTCGCCCGCGCGCCACGCGGCCGACGCGGCGCACGCGAGCTCGCCGACCGGCGCGGCGTCGCCGCCCGTCGGCGTCGGCTCGCCCGGCGCGAGCTCGCGTCCGGCCGCTGGCGGCGCGCCACCCGCGCGCGGCGCTCACCGGCTCGTCGACCGGATCGAGTCCTCCGGCGACGGCCCGGCCGCACGGCTCGCGCACGCGCTGCTCGCTTCCGTCTGGGTGGTCGACGACCTCGGCGCGCTCGATTCCTCGTTCCGCGGCATCGCCGTCACGCGCGACGGGCGCGTCTGGTCGCCCGGCGCGCGCGAGCTGCGCCAGGTCCCGGCGGCCGGCGAGGATCGCGTGCTCGCCGAGCGCAACCGGCGCGACGCCCTGATCGCGCAGGTCGAGCAGGCGGCGCAGGCCGAGCGGTCCGCGCTCGTGGAGGTCGAGCGCGCCACCGAGCGCGTCCAGGCGGCCGACGCCGCGCGCGACGCCGCCGACCGCTCGGCACGCGCCGCAGCGCGCGCGCGCGAGGAGGCGCTCGACGCCGAGCGGCACGCCGGTCACCTGATCGCGCAGCGACGCAGCGCGCCCGACGACGGCCCCGTCGCCACGCGGCGCGCGCAGGTCGGCGCCGCGCTCGCCGCCGAGCGCCGGCTCGCGGAGCGCGCCGAGCGCGAGCGTGTGGACCGTGCGCGGCGGATCGCGCACGAGCGCGAACGGCTGGCGCACGACGAGGCCCTGCGGCCGGCGGCCGAGCGGCTCGTCGCCGCGCTCGAGGCCGCGCGCGACGCCGTCCACACGCGCGTCGAGGCGCTCGACGCCGAGCTGGCCGCCGACCGCCACGCCGGCGAGCGGCTGGCCGGCGATCTGCGCGCGTGCGCCCAGCAGGAGGTCCAGGTCCAGGCGCGCCTGAAGGCGCGCGGGGAGGACGTGACGCGCGGCGAGGTGCGCGCGCAACAGGCGCGCGACCAGCACGGCGACGCCCGCGCGGAGCTCGAGCGGCTCGCCGCCAAGCTCGGGCTCGAGCCCGCGCCCGCGGCCGACCCGCTGCCCGAGCCCGACGCGGTCGACCTGCGCGGCCGGATCGAGCGGCTGCAGCGCCGGCGCGAGCAGCTCGGCTCCGTCAACCCGCTGGCGCAGCAGGAGTACGCCGAGGCGATCGAGCACGTCGAGGAGCTCGAGCGCCGGCGCGAGGACCTCGAGGCCGCGATGCGCGAGCTCGCGGGCCTGATCCGCGACACCGACCAGCGCATCCGCGACGCGTTCGAGGAGACGTTCACGGCGGCCGCGAAGAGCTTCGAGGACGTCGTCGCGCAGCTGTTCCCCGGCGGCCGCGGCCGCCTGCGGCTGGTGCGCGAGGATGCCGGCCCGCGCCCCGTGCTCGGCGGCGGCGAGGCGGACGACGGCGCGCCGGCGTCCGACGAGCGGATCGAGGAGGCCGAGGAGGCCGAGGAGGCCGCACCCGACGACGGCGTGGGCGTCGAGATCGAGATCACTCCGGCCGGCAAGGCGACGAAGCGCCTGACGCTGCTGTCCGGTGGCGAGAAGTCGCTGACCGCGCTCGCGTTCCTGTTCGCCGTCTTCCTCGCGCGGCCGTGTCCGTTCTACATCCTCGACGAGGTCGAGGCCGCGCTCGACGACCTCAACATCGACCGCTTCCTCACGCTGCTGCGGCGCTGCTCCGACCGCGCGCAGTTCATCGTCGTCACGCACCAGAAGCGCACGATGGAGGCGGCCGACTGCCTGTACGGCGTCTCGATGGCGGGCAACGGCGTCTCGAAGGTGATCTCGCGCCGTCTGCCGCCGCCGCGGCCGGTGGACGAGGCGGCCGCCTGAGCCGCCGGAGTAGCCTCCGACGGATGACCGAGGCGGGGCAGCAGCACGTGACGTTCGCCGCCCGGCTGCGCGAGTCGGGAGCCGCCTCCGACCGGATCCTGGACGCGTTCGAGCGGCTGCCGCGGCACCTTTTCCTGCCCGACGTCCCGCTCGACGCGACCTACTCCGACGACGCGATCGTGACGCACGACGAGGGCGGCGTCCCGACCAGCTCGTCGAGCCAGCCGAGCCTGATGGCCCGCATGCTCGAGCAGCTCGACGTCCGCCGCGGCGATCGCGTGCTGGAGGTCGGCGCCGGCACCGGCTACAACGCGGCGCTGATCGCCGAGCTCGGTGCAGCCGTGACCACCGTCGAGCTGCAGCCCGAGGTCGCGACCGCCGCGCGCGAGCACCTGCGCGCCGCCGCGGTGCCGGAAGCGCGCGAGCCCGGCGCGGTCGACCCGGGCTCCGTGCTCGTCGTGACCGGCGACGGCGCGGCGCCACCCGGCGGACCCTACGACCGCGTGATCGTGACGGCCAGCTGCTGGTCGCTGCCGCTGCCACTCGTCGGCACGCTCGTCGAGGGCGGCGTGCTGGTGGCGCCGCTGCGGCTCAACGGCGTCGAGGTCGTGCTCGGGCTGCGTCGCGAGGGCGACATCCTGCGCGGGACCGGCGGGATCCCGTGCGGCTTCATGCCGATGCGCGGCGGCGACGAGCGCCCGTGGCGCTGGCCGCTTGGCGGCGGTGGCGCCGCGACGGCCGACGCCGACCTCGGCGACGAGGGCCGCGGCGCGCTCGACCGCCTGCTCGCGACGCCCGGCCGCGAGGTGCCCGACCCGCTCGACCTGCACGAGGGCGAGCACGCGCTCGGCGCGCTGCTGTGGCTCGGGCTGCAGGGCGATCCGCTGCTCTCGCTCGTGCGCCCGGCGTCCGACGGCCGGCCGCCGTGGACGGTCGGGCTCGACGTCCTGCCCGCCTCGCTGCTCGTGATCGAGCTCGCCGGCGGCTATCGCGACCTGGCGAGCGCTTGGCTGCACGGCGGCGAGGCCGCGCTCCGCACATGCCGCGCGGGGATGGAGGCGTGGCGTGAGGCGGGCTCGCCCGGCCCGGCCGAGCTCGAGCTGACGATCGACCGCCGCGGCGATCGCGCCGTCTGGAGCCTCCCGGTCCTCGGGCCCGACGGGACGGCGACGATGGTCCGCGGCGCGCACCGCTGGACGCTGCGGTATCGGTCGGACGAAGCGGGCGGATCGTGAACGCTCGCTGCGGAGCGGGCGGAGACGGTCGCGTGGCAGTGGCGGGCGCGAAACGAGGCATCGAGGAGCGGGACGGGTTGCGATCGCGCCTCGCGGAACGCGCGTCAACGCAGGTCGCCGCCGCCAAACCGTGAGCCGACCGGCGTTGACGGCCGATAACGCCGTCAACGCAGGGCAGCGCCGCGAAATCGCGCGCCGACCGGCGTTGACCGGCGGAAATGCGACGCCTCACAGACCCCCGCGAGCCGGCGCGCCCCGAGCCCGCCTCCCCTCACTGCGGTAGTGGACGCCAACCTCGCGCCCACCTGCCTGGCCGACCGACGCGGCCTCAGCGCCGGCGCAGCGACACCGCGAGCGTCGCCACCGCGCCGGCGAGCATGACGAAGCCGCCCGCCCGGTGCCACCAGCCGGGGCCGGCGGCGTCGAGGGCGAGGCCGGCGACGAGCGTGACAGCGACCCCGAGCGGCAGCGTCCAGGTCTCGCCGAGCACGAGCTTGCGCAGCTGCGCGATCACGCCGGCGCCTCCCGTGCGAGCGTGATGACCTGGAGCTGGGACACCGCGACGAGCGCCGCGGCGAGGTAGAGCAGGGCGGCGTCGCCGCCGGGCCACTCGACGCCGAGGCCTTCGGCGAGGAAGAAGACGCCGAACGCGCTCAGGACGACGCCGACGG
>Ga0307415_100000862_pt1 | contig 13865 bp, 13 predicted proteins | sample DK1Cmetagenome_FD_204524 | JGI IMG/M metagenome (GOLD analysis project Ga0307415, IMG submission 204524) | Maize rhizosphere microbial communities from greenhouse at UC Davis, California, United States - DK15-C-2 | ecosystem: Host-associated > Plants > Roots > Rhizosphere > Soil | place: USA...
GATCGCGCGGAAGACGTAGCGCCACCGGCCGGCGACCTTCACCTAGGTCTCGTCGACCTGCCAGCGGTCACCGACGGCGTGCCGACACGGCCGAGCGGCCTGGGCCAGCAGCGGCGTGAACCGCAGCACCCACCGGTAGATCGTCACATGGTCGACCTCGATCCCGCGCTCGGCGAGGAGCTCTTCGACGTCGCGATAGGAGAGACCGAAGCGTAGGTACCAGCGCACCGCCAGCACGATGACGTCGGGCGGGAAGCGGAAGCCAGCGAAGTCAGACCGCGTAGCGGGAGCAGGGCGAGGGCGGCGCATTCTCATGCGGTCAGTCTCGCTGCTCCACAGCGGTCGCAGCGAACGCAACAGCGCCGGCGTCACCCCTGATCGAGCCAGTCCAACAGTGCATTGGAGTATTAGGCGAGAAATTGGCGCTTGTGAGGGTGGGGAAGGCCACGAGCCTCCGTCGGCGGGTCTCGTGGCCGCGCTCCTGGATCGGGAGCGCGGGTAGGTTGGCGGCAGACAACAGCAAGTCGCCGCCTCGTCACAAGCGGCGACTTCCTGTCTGCTGGCCTCTCGAAGCTGGCTGGCCAGGAGAGTTTGGTTGGCTCAGGTGTCGACCGTGGTCGGCACCTCCACCTCGGCCGGCCTGGTGCGGATCACGACCAGCGACACCACCAGCGCGAGTACCGCGAAGACGGCCGCAAGCTGGAAGGCGGTCGAGATGCCGTGGGCCAGCACCTGGTGGGCGTATTGCGCCGGGAGTTGACCGGTCTGCTGGAACTGGGCTTGGAGCTCCGAGGAGGCGTTGGCCAGGAACTGTCCGACCTGGGTGGTGGCCTCGTTGCGGCTGGCGGTGCCGAACACGGTGACCAGGATGGATAGGCCCAGGGAGCCGCCGACCTGTTGGGTGACGTTGAGCAGGCTGGAGGCTGCGCCCGCCTCGTGTGGGGGCACGCCGGAGACGGCGACGATCGTCAGGGGCACGAACAGCAGGCCCATGCCCAGGCCGAACAGCAGCATGGGGCCGAGGATCCCGTCGACGTAGCCGCTGGTCACCGAGACCTGGGTGAGCCAGGCGAGCCCGGCGACGGCCAGCAGGGCGCCGCCGGTCATGAGGCGCTTGGGCCCGATCCGGGGCAGCGAGCGGGCGGCGAACTGTGAGGTCGTCACGATGGCGGCGGTGATGGGGAGGAAGGCGAGGCCGGCTCGCAGTGGGCTGTAGCCGAGGACGTTCTGGACGAACAGGGTGAGGAAGAAGAACTGGCCGAACATGGCTGCGGCCAGGGCCAGCATGATGGCGTAGCTGCCGGCCCGGTTGCGGTCGCGGAACAGGTGCAGCGGGGTGATGGGCTGGCGGGTCCTGGTCTCGATGGAGAGGAAGACGGCCAGCAGGACGGCGGCGGCGATGAAGGAGCCGATCGTCCCCGGGTCGCTCCAGCCCTCCTGGGCGGCACGAATGAAGCCGTAGACCAGGGCGGTCATCCCGGCGGTGGAGGTGAGGGCCCCAGCGAGGTCGAACCGGCCCGGCTGGCGCTCGGACTCGGTGATGTACAGCGGGGCCAGGGCGGCCAGCAGGAGGCCGATGGGGACGTTGACGAACAGCACCCAGCGCCATGACAGCCAGGAGGTGAGGATGCCGCCGGCGAGCAGGCCGATGGCCCCGCCCGATACGGCGACGGCCGAGAACACGCCGAAGGCCCGGTTGCGCGCCTGTCCCTCGGCGAAGTTGGTGGTGATCAGCGAGAGGGCGGTCGGGGCGGCGATGGCGGCCCCGACGCCTTGCAGGGCGCGGGCGGCCAGCAGCCAGCCGGATGAGGTGGCCAGGCCGCCCAGGAACGAGGCCAGGGTGAAGACCAGGATGCCGGCGATGAACACCCGCCGGCGGCCGAGGATGTCGCCGGCCCGGCCGCCGAGCAGCAGCAGCCCGCCGAAGGTGAGGGTGTAGGCGTTCAGGACCCACGACAGGCTGGTGGTGGAGAAGCCCAGGGCCTGCTGCATCTGGGGCAGGGCGATGTTCACGATGGTCGCGTCCAACACGACCATGAGTTGCGAGGCGGCGATGATGGTGAGGGCGAGCGCGGGGTGGTAGCCGCGCCGTGCCGCCCCCGGCGGTCGCGGCCTGGCCGAGTCGAGGACCGTCATGGCTGTCCCAATCCCTTCGGCTAGTGTACGATTGCGTTCACAATGCGAGTGACGGTACGCCGCCCACATTGGGAACGCAAGCGTTCACTAAGATTCTTAGGATCCTCTTAGGAGATAGGCCATGGCCGCTCCGGCGGACCCCACGACGGCTCCGTCCTGTGCGCCGCCGCACAGCCGGACCCGGCGCCGCGGCGAGACCCTCGAGCGCGCCATCTTCGACGCGGTGCTCGACCAGCTCCAGACGGTCGGCTACGTCGGCCTGACGATGGAGGGGGTCGCCACCCGCGCGCACACCGGCAAGGCGGCGCTGTACCGCCGCTGGCCGCGCAAGGAAGACCTGGTCGTCGACGCCCTCCAGCACGCCCTGCCGTCACCGACCGACCTGCCCGACCACGGCAACGTGCGCGACGACCTCCTCGACCTGCTCCGTCGCATGACCGCGATGCTCAACTCCCCGGCCGGCTGCGCCCTCCAGTGCCTGATGTCGGAGACCGAGCGGGACGAGTCGTTCGCACGACTGCTGCACGAGCGGGTCAAGGAACCGCGCAAGCGCATGTTCCTCGACCTGCTGGCGCGCGGCGCCGCCCGCGGGCAGGTGCGGCCCGCCGCCGCCACCCAGCTTGTCGGCGAGGTCGGCCCGGCCCTGGTGATGCAGCGGTTCCTCGCCGACGGCGCCCCGGTGCCCGACGAGTACGTCGTGTCGGTGGTCGACGACGTCGTCATGCCGCTGCTGCGACCATAGATCCGTGGTGCCCCCCAAGCACGCGACCCAGCGGAGGCAGCAGACAGGCAGCAGACGACCCTTGTGAGGGTTGGGAAGGCCGCTCGGAGACGATGGACATTCGTGATGGCGACCACATGGCATAGCCGGCGTTGAGCTGGGCATTCACCACAATCCATCACGGTCACTTGGCGTCGGCTCTGCCTCCCCGCCCGCCCGGTACAGACAGGGGAAGGCAGAGCGCGAGCCAGCGGATCACCGGGGGTCTCGTGAGCCATGACCAGGCAGAACGCTCTCTCGGCCGCGCACGTCGGCGCCGCGGACGCTGCGGACCGGTCGACGATCGACGGCAGTCTGGTCGCAGCGAAGCAGGGCGATTAGCGAATCACGTGTCTTGTTGGGTCCGCCGTTGGTCAGGCTGCCCTGTCTCCGAAAACATGGCGACACCCGGGGTAGCCACCGTCTGGCCAGGAGCGCGTCATGTGGCCAGCGCGACCCAGACCGCCCGCTGCTCAGCTGCCACAGCGGCCGGCCGGAACCCGAGGCGCAGCGTGGCGACCTGGTTGGTCTGTGGATTGATAGCCGAGACGGTGCCGTCCTGGCTGTTCGCCATCCATACCCGGTCGGCGCCGAACGCGATCCCGCTGGGGCCGTTGCCCACTCTGATTGGCGGCTTCTTGACCTTGGAGGTGTCCGCGTCGATCCGCATGACGGCGTTGCCCTTAGTGCTGGTCACCCAGACGGCGCCGTCCCCGTATGCCGCCTGGTCGGGAGGCTCTGGGAGGTCGATCTGCTTGACCACGCCGCCGGCGCCGGTGTCGATCCGGTGGACCGCCTTGTCGGCGGCGGTGGCCACCCAGACTCTCCCACCGTCTGGGGTGATGGCCAGCCCGGTCGGTGGGTGGCGTAGCGGGATCCTCTCGGCGACCTGGTTCGCGCCCGCGTCGATGCGGACCACCAGGCCGCCTCCGCTCTGGGTCCGGGCCGCTACCCACACGGCGTCCTGGGCGGCGACGATGGCAGTCGGGCTGGCCCTCACCGGGATCCTGGCGGTGGGTTCGGCGTCGGGTTCGACCCGGACGACCTGCCGCTGGTCGTAGTTGGCCACCCAGAGGCTCCCGCTGGCGAAGGCCAGGCCGGGCCCGCCCTGGCCGACCGGTCCGGAACCGGACGCCGGGATGATGACCTGGAGCCGGTTGGTGGTGGGGTCGATCACCCTCACAGTGCCGTCCCGGCTGGCGACCCAGACCAGCCCGCCGCCGTCGACCACGGCCGCCGGGTCGGTCCCGACCGGGACGGCAGCCACTGCCTCGAGGCTGCCCGGGTCGATGCGGACGGCGTGGTTGGCCGCCGGCAGCACCGCCGGTGTGGTCGGGCCCGCGGGCGCGCCGCCGTCCCGGGCCAGGACGACGGCCGTCGCCAGGAGCACGGCCGACAGCACCGCCGCGGTGACGGTCAGCACCAGCGACGAACGCCGGGTCAGCCAGGGCCGGCGGCGGCCGCGTCCGGCGCGACGCCCGACGGCCCGGCCGAGGCGGTGGCGCAGGCCGGCCGGGGCGGCCCCGGTCAGGGCCGTCTGGGCGACGGCGACCAGGGCGGCGCAGGAGGGGTGGCGGTCGGCGGGCGCCTTGGCCAGGGCCCGGCCGACGGCGGCGTCCAGCGCCGCCGGCAGCTCCGGGCGGTACTCGCGGAGCTGTGGCGGCGGGTCGTTGACGTGGGCCCACAGCACCGCCAGCTCGCTGGCGCGCCGGAACGGCACCACCCCGGTCAGGCACTCGAACAGCACACACCCCAGCGAGTACTGGTCGGCCCGCCCGTCCACCGGCCCGCCCTCGACCTGCTCGGGGGCGACATAGTCGATGGTCCCCAGCACCTGCCCGCTGACGGTCAGCCCGCGGGCGCCGCCGACCCGCCGGGTCAGCCCGAAGTCGGCCAGATACGCGTGGGCGACCACGCCCTCCTCCATGGCCAGCAGGATGTTGGCCGGCTTGACGTCGCGATGGACCAGCCCGCGGGCGTGGGCGGCATCCAGCGCCCCCGCGATCTGCCCGCCGAGGGCCAGCGCCTGCCCGGGCGCCAGCGGCCCCTCCCGTTCGAGCAGCGCCGCCAGGTCGATGCCGTCGACATAGCGCATGGCGATCCACAGCACCCCGTCGGTCTCGCCGGCGTCATAGACCGGCAGCACGTTCGGGTGGTCGATGGCCGCCGCCAGCTCCGACTCGCGCAGGAACCGCTCCCGGAACGCCTCGCTGGTCGCCACCGGCGCCGACAGCAGCTTCAGGGCCACCGGCCGGCGAGGCCCGAGCTGCTCGGCCAGATAGACCACGCCCATGCCCCCGCGGCCCAGCAGCGCCTGGATCCGGTAGCCGGCCAGGCGGGTCCCGAGGCGAGGATCGGCCGGGGCGGTCACCTGAGTCGCTTGCCGTCGCCGGCGTCCGCCTCGCGCAGGGCGGCGATGGTCACCGCCCCCCGGCGCAGCGCCTCATTGGCCAGCCGGACCCGCCGCCGCTCCCCACCCCCGGAGATGCCGAACTTGTCGTACAGGTGGGCCAGGTGCTGCTTGACGGCGGCCTCGGTGACCACCAGGGCATCGGCGATCTCCCGGATCGAGGCCGGCTCGGTGAAGGCCGCGCCGGCCAGCACGGTCCGGCACAGCACCAGCAGGACCTCACGCTCGCGCCGGGTCAGCTCCGGCGGCGGCTCGCTGGCCTGGGTGCTCTTGCCATCGGCCGGCCCCTCACCTCGGTAGACCAGCCGGGTCGCGCCCACCCGCAGCTCGTCACCGGGATGCAGGGGACGCTCGCGCCAGACCCGCTGGCCGTTGACGAAGGTGCCGTTGCGCGAGTCCAGGTCGCGCACACACCAGCCCGCCTCATACCGCTCCAGCACCGCATGCAGGCGCGACAGGGTCGGGTCGGCGGGCAGGGCCAGGTCGTTAGCCGGGTCGGCGCCGAGCGTCAACCGCCCGGCCTCCAGGGTGACGAGCTCCCGGCCGGCCGCCGTCCAGACCTCCAGGTACGCCCCCATCACCCACCCCTTCTCGGGGACCGTAGCCGACCACCGGGACCGGCACAAGCCCTTACCAAACGGCAAGCAAAACCTCACCCGGACAACCGCGAACCCTGCCCGCCGCGGGGATCGTGCCCTACCCACGCCACGGCGCACGCTTGGCGCTGGAACTAGGACGCTGAGCTGCAGGAAGGAAAGGGAGATGCACAACCAGCATGCCGGGCTGAGCCAACAGCTGGCCACCCAGCGCATCACCGAACGACACGAGCAGGCCGCCCAGGCCCGGCTCGCCCACAGCGCCGGCCGGTCGCGCCGCCGACGCCACCGGTGGCTGCTGGCCCGTGGTTGGTGGCGGCTGGTCGGCCGCCCAGGCGTCGCCGTCACCCGGGCGCTGATCCTCGGGGCCATGCTGGCCGCGACGCACCTGGCCAGCCTGACCGCCGTCGCCCACGCCCAGGCCAACGACCAGCAGGCCAGCCGGCGGCCACCCGCCGAAGGCCAGGTCGGGGAGGCCTGGCGCCACCGCCAGCCCGCATCCCAGGACCAGGCCGCCGCGGACGCCACTCTCCGGCGGGTGCAGGCCCGCGAGCGCTTCTCCATCCCCAACCCGACACCGGCCGAGGCGCCGGCCCCGGTGCCGCCCAAGGCGAGCGGGCAGCTCGGCCGGCTCATCGCCTGGCTGGGCGGGCTGGTTGCCACCCTGGCCCTGGCGGGCGGGCTGGGCGTCCTCGCCGCCAGGAGGACCAGGCGCCGGGCTCGGCTCGAGCACGCCGCCTGACCACGACCGCCACCACAGGAGGTAGATCATGAACAAGCCAACTCGGCGCCGGCGGACGGCATGCCGTGGCGCGGCCCGACTGCTGGCCGTCGCGACCGCCTTGGCCGCGCTGACCGCGACCCTGAGCGTCGGTCAGGCCCTGGCCGGGCCGGACGAGCGCATCCTGGAGCGCCAGGGCAGGATCGACCGTCAAGCGGAGGCCGCCGACCAGGGCAAGGGGGCGGAGCCCTCCCAGGCCCCGCCGGCAACGTATCCACGGCGGTACCCGCGGCCCGAGCCACCCATGGGCACCGGCTCCGGGCTCGACGCCGACCAGCAGCTGCCGCCCGCCCCGGCGCCGCCGGTCCCGGACGACAGCCGGGCCGGCCTGGCCGTCACGCTGGCCGTCGTCGCCCTGCTCCTGGCGGCCGGCGCGACCGCCACCTGGCGGATCCATCGCCGTCAACGACCCGAACTGACCACCGAGCGGCCGGCATGACCACCGGCCCGCTCGGCCCGACGGGGTCGCCACACGCACCCGGCGACCCCGTCCGGGCGTCACCAGGGTTAAGCGCTGGCATGGTCGAGGCGACCGGCGCATGCTTCGACGTGACGACTCGGGGGGTGAGGAAGCCGATGCGAACGGCCAGAGGCGTCCGGATGGCCTGCCTCGCGCTCGGGCTCGCCCTCCTCGGGGCAAGCTGCAGCGGGCAGCCGCGAGACCCGAGCGCGGACGGCGCGCCCGGTGGGACCCTCCGGGTGCTCAGCTCCGATCCCTTCTTCGGCCTGGACACGGCCGACAACTACGGCCCGATCACGCGTCCCTACGCCCGGACCCTGTACGGCTACAACCTGGCCGGGCCGCCCGACCAAGCGACCGTACCCGTCCCCGACATCGCCAACGGCCCGGCGCAGCTCTCGCCCGACCGGCGCACCTACACCTTCACCCTGCGGCCCGGGGTCCGCTACGCCCCACCGGTCAACCGCGAGGTCACCTCCCGCGACTTCATCACCGCCATCGAGCGGCTCTACGACAAGCAGACCCCCTCGTACGGGCAGCAGTACGCGGACCTCATCGGCGGCGCCGCAGCCTTCGGCGCCGGCAAGGCCAACCGCATTTCAGGCCTGGCCGCTCCCGACGCCCGCACCCTCACCATCACCCTAGACCAGCCGGCCGAGGACTTCCTGTCCATCCTCGCCCTGTCGTTCTTCGCCCCGGTGCCAGGCGAGTATGCGGCCAGCTACGCGGTCGGGGACAACTACGATGGCCATGTGGTCGGCTCGGGTCCCTACACCCTGGACACCTACGACCCGGGAAGAACGGTGGCGCTGGTCCGCAACCCCAACTGGGACCCCGCCACCGACCCGCTCCGCAAGGCCCGGGTCGACCGGATCGAGGTCAAGCTGGGCATTGGCACCGCGTCGATCCAGAAGGCCATCGAGCAGGAGGAAGCCGACCTGTCGCTGGACAGCCACGTGCCCCAGGCGCGGCTCGCCACGCTCCGGGCCGACCCGGAGCGGTCCCGGCGGCTGTCGGTCAATCCGACGGGGAACCTGCTGTTGCTCGTCCTCGGGACCAACCCGAAGGCGGGGGCGATCGCCGATGTCCGCGTGCGGCAGGCGGTCAACTACGCCATCGACAAGGTCGCCTACCGTGACGCCGTGGCCGGGCGGTTCGCCGCCACCGGCGAGCTGGCCTCGACCATTCTGGCCCCGGGTTCGCTCGGCTACCGCAAGTACGACCTGTACCCGACCCCGGGCAGCCGGGGCGACCCGGCCAAGGCCAGGGCGCTGCTGGCCGAGGCCGGCTACCCCAAGGGGTTGGCCCTGACCTTTGTGACCTGGGGCAGCGGCAAGTACGCGGACACTGTCGAACCGATCAAGGCGTCCCTGGCCCGGGCCGGGATCGACCTGACGATCAGGCGCTTCAGACAGGGTGCTCTGTGGGAGCAGTCGCTGGGGATACCCGCCAAGCGCCTCGAGCACCAGCTCGGGCAGAGCGTCTGGAGGCCGGACTACCTGGGCGACAACGCCCGGCAGTCGATCGTGACGCAGTACGACAGCCGCATCGACCCGGCGGAGAGCGGCAACTTCAGTGAGTATCACAACCCGACCGTGAACCGTCTGATCGACCGGGCCCTGGCCGAGCCCGACCGGGACCGCCGGGCGGCCATGTGGGCCGAGATCGACCAGCGGATCATGCGCGACGCCCCCATGGTCCCGCTGATCTGGGAGAACTTCTCGTTCCAGTGGGCCTCGCGGGTCCACGGCTGGGTCTACGACCCCTGGACGGTCGGGCCCGACCTCACCGCCGTGTGGCTGGACCCGCCGGGCTCCTGACGCGGTGTCGATCGGGCCGGTTGCCGTTCGTGTAGGTGGTGACAAGGTTCCCGTCGATCTGAGGAGTCGCGGAATGACCGAGGTCCTGCTGACCGGGTTGAAGATCGGCGAGTCGGCGCGCTGGCGCGATGGCCGGCTGTGGCTGGCCAACTGGGGGACGCAGCAGATCCTGGCCGTCGACCTCGAGGGCAAGGCCGAGGTGATGGCCACGGTGCCGACCACCATGCCGTTCTCGATCGACTGGCTGCCGGACGGGCGGCTGCTGGTGGTCGCCGGGCCCGAGAGCCGGCTGCTGCGCCAGGAGCCCGACGGCTCGCTGGTCGACCACGCCGACCTGCGCGGGCTCGGCGCCGGCCTCAACGAGCTCGTCGTCGACGGCCACGGCAGGATCTGGGTCAACGGCGGCACCGACTTCCATCCCGACGAGGGCGAGGCGCCCGGGTTCGTCGCCCTGATCACGCCGGACGGCCGGGTCCGGCGGGTCGCGGAAGAGATCGCGTTCCCCAACGGCATGGCGGTCACGCCTGACGACTCGACGCTGATCGTCTCGGAGTCGTTCGGGGGCACCCTCACCGCCTTCGACATCGACCCGGACGGCAGCCTGTCGAACCGGCGCGTGTGGGCCGCCGTGCCCGGCGACGGCATCGTCCTGGACACCGAGGGAGCCGTGTGGACGCCGGGATGGGCCGAGGGCGGCCCGGCCTGCCTGCGGGTCGCCGAGGGCGGCGAGGTGCTGGACACGGTCCCGCTCGACCGGGCCGGGTTCGCCTGCACCCTCGGCGGCGAGGACGGCCGGACGCTGTTCATGCTGGCGGCCGACTGGCGGATGCAGGACGGCTTCGAGGACAACATCCAGCGGCTGCTCACCGGACCGGAGACCGGCCAGGTGCTCACCACCCGCGCCCCGGCCGCCCACGCCGGCCACCCCTGAGCGAATCTGCTCGCCGGATCATCGCCGGACGCGGCCGCGCATGGGCTGCGGCCGCAGCCCGACCTGTGCCGCCCGCCGCATCCCGTACCGAAGATGCAGGCCGAACAGGACCAGCGTCCCGGCCATCCCGACCAGCACCGCTGGCCCGGACCCAAGCCCTCCCAGCCGCCCGGCCAGCAGGGTCAGCCCCCCGCCGCCCAGGATGCTGTTGACCGCGGCGATCATGCTGCCGGAGGTGAACAGGATCCCGACCCACGTCATCCGCACCCCGGTGCTGGCCACCGCCGCCGCCATCTCGTCCTCTGGCGGCGGGGCCTCGAAGAACTGCTCGGCCTCGGGCGTCAGGCCCCGGTAGTAGCCGTGGATCCGCTGGATCCGCTGCAACACCAGCAGGCTCTCGACACCGTTGTCGACCAGCCGGATGTAGGTGAACTCGCCCAGGATGAACAGCGCCGGCAGCACCGCGGCCACAAACGGGTCCAGGCGGGTCGCGACCTGGGCCAGGAACCCGAAGGCGACCAGGGCGCTGGACACCGTGCCCAGATAGATGGAGGCGCGTCCGTTGGCCTCCCCGATGGTGGCGCTGCGGGCCGACTGCAACACGAAATGCTCGGTCACCAGCGCGGTGATGAACGCCTGCTCGCGTGCCTGCTGCTCCATGCTGACCTCCTGGTGCCGCTGATCTGGCTTGCTGGTGGTGCGGGCTGACGCCGGCCCCCGGGCGACCCGAGCGGCCAGTATCGCCGGGGGTTGCGACCCCGCGGATCACCGGGGGGTCGTGAGCCGAGTTCCGGGGTAGGTTTGGACCATGACCTCCGACCACGGCCAGCCCGCCGTGGCGCTCGACCCGGCTGGCGCCATGCCGCTGGTCGGGCTCGGCACCTGGCAGATGACCGGGGCGCGCTGCCAGGCGGCCGTCCGGGCGGCCCTGGATGTCGGCTATCGCCACATCGACACCGCCACCATGTATGGCAACGAGCGGGAGGTGGGGCGGGCCGTCCGTGACAGCGGGGTCCCGCGCGAGCAGGTGTTCATCACCACCAAGCTGCCGCCGGGCGCCGCCGGCCGGGAGCGGCGCACCCTCGACAACAGCCTCCGGGCGCTGGGCATGGACCACGTGGACCTGTGGCTGGTCCACTGGCCGCCGCGGGGCCGGGCCCTGGTCTCGACCTGGCGGGAGCTCCTGGCCGCCCGCGACCGGGGGCTGGCCCGCGCCGTCGGGGTCAGCAACTACCGCCTGGCCCAGCTGGACGAGCTGACCGCCGCCACCGGCGCGACACCCCAGGTCAACCAGATCCCATGGGCACCCACCCGATACGACCCCGCCGTGGCGGCCGAGCACCGCCAGCGCGGGGTCGCGCTGGAGGGCTACAGCCCCTTCAAGAACACCGACCTGCGCCACCCGGTGCTGGTCGAGATCGCCAGCCGCCACGGGGTCACCCCCGCCCAGGTGGTGGTCCGCTGGCACGTCGACCACCAGGTGGTGGTGATCCCCAAGTCGGCCACCCCCGAGCGGATCGCGGCCAACTTCGACGTGTTCGGCTTCTCGCTCGGCGAGGAGGAGCTGGCCGGCATCGACGGGTTGTCGAGCGCCCGTCGCCGGTAGGCCGTTCTTTGCGGAGGAACGGCCAAGACTCCTGGCCGCTAGGCGGGTGTGAGCTCGAAGGTGTCGCGGTTGTTGGCCTCGATGGGGTCGAAGGTCGCCGAGTCCACCGTGGCCGTGTTGCTGAGCGTGCCGCTGGCGGCCGCGTTGGTGCGGGCGGCGAAGCCGAGGATGAGCACGCCGTGTGGCCGGATGGTGCCGACAGAGCAGGTGATCTTGCGCGTGCCCGGGTTGTAGGCGCAGCCGGGCTCGAGGTTGGTCGGCGCGTCCAGGCCGACCGGCCAGGTGTCGACCAGGACGACCCCCTCGGCCGGGTCCGGGCCGTTGTTGGTCACGTTGATCTGGTAGGCGAACTCGTCGCCGGGAGCGGTGTAGGTGGTCTTGTCCTCCGTCCCGTCGTTGGCGAACTTGTCGACCCCGAGCTCGGCGCTGCAGCCGTCGAGGTCGGCGGCGACGTAGCTGGACCGCGCCGAGAACTGCGTGAGCAGACCGTCCTGCCAGCGGACGGAGAAGTACGCCCGCGAGGCGACCCGGCAGTCGGCGGCCACCCAGTCGGCCGACCCCAGGACCGAGCTGGCGTCCGGCTCGTAGTCGGCGGCCGAGTTCAACGGGTCACACGGGGACCGGCCGTTGTTGCGGTCGCCCGGCAGCCCCTTGACGGGCCGGCAGTCGTCGACCACCGGCCGGGCCGAGTCATGGCCCAGACGCAGCATGTCGAGCTGGACCCTCGATGCGCCCGGACCCTTGCTGATGCGTCCGACCGGGCTGACGAAGTCGGCGTCGGCATCGGCCGCGCCGCTGTAGCCGAAGTGGGTGTCGACGGCGATCTGGACCGACCAGGCCCGGTTCGTCGGGTGGTAGACGGTCTTGGTGATGCGGCCGTGCGAGCCGGTGACGGCACCGGCGGGCGGACCGTCGGCATGGGCCGGGACGGCCGCGGCCAGCAGCCCGGCGAGTGCCAGGATCGGCACCAGGAGCGTTCGCCTCATGTTCTCCCCCTTGTCGTGAGACGACTGTCACCAGAACTTTGGGAGAGAGTGATCACAGAACCCGCTCGCGACCGTTTCGGCGGGAGCGCTGAATGATCACCTTTCGGCTCAGATCGACCCAGACCCTCGGGCGCCATCGGCCCGATCGGCTGTCGATCCGGGCGCCGCCGGTTCGTGTAGCGGGTAGGAGAACCCAAGCGACACCGAGAGGAGCCAGCCATGCGGCAGTACCTGCTCACCGTCTACCAGCCCGACGGGCCCCCGCCCCCGGCCGAGGACCTGGAGCGCATCTCGCGGGACCTCGACGCCCTCAACCAGGAGATCGAGGCGGCCGGGGCGTGGGTCTTCGCCGGCGGGCTGCACCCGCCGAGCACGGCCACGGTGCTGCGGGCCCAGGGCGAGGAGGTGCTGGTCACCGACGGCCCCTATGCCGAGGGCAAGGAGCACGTCGGCGGCTTCACCATCGTCAAGGCGCCCGACCTGGACGCGGCCCTGGCATGGGGCCGCAAGCTGGCCCGGGTGGTCACCCTGCCGATCGAGGTGCGGCCCTTCCAGGGCGAGGTCGAGGGCTGAGGACCGGCGTGCCCGCCGTCGGCCGGTCGGAGATCGAGGATGTCTTCCGGGCCGACCACGGCCGGGCGGTGGCCGTCCTGGCCCGGGTGTTCGGCGACCTCGACGTGGCCGAGGAGGCGGTCCAGGACGCGTTCGTGGCCGCCGTGGCCCGCTGGCCGAACGCCGGGCTGCCCCCCAGCCCGGCCGGGTGGATCATCACCACCGCCCGCAACAAGGCCATCGACCGGCTGCGCCGGGAGGCCTCCCGCGCCGACCGCCACGCCCAGGCCGCCCTGCTGCACGCCCAGGACCAGCCGGGGCAGGAGGGGGAGGAAGAGAGGGAGGACCCCGTGGGCGACGACCGGCTACGCCTGATCTTCACCTGCTGCCACCCCGCCCTCGGCACCGGCGCCCAGGTGGCGCTGACCCTGCGGCTGCTGGGCGGGCTCACCACCGCCGAGATCGCCCGCGCCTTCCTGGTCCCGGAGCCGACCATGGCTCAGCGGCTGGTCCGGGCCAAGGGCAAGATCCGCGACGCCGGCATCCCCTACCGGGTCCCCACCGAGGCCGAGCTGCCCGACCGCCTGCGGCCCGTGCTGGCCGTCGTCTACCTGATCTTCAACGAGGGCAGCACGGCCAGCTCGGGCGAGCGGCTGGTCCGCGAGGACCTCTGCGCCGAGGCCATCCGCCTGGGGCGGCTGCTGGCCGAGCTGCTGCCCGACGAGCCGGAGGTCCAGGGGCTGCTGGCCCTGCTGCTGCTGACCGACGCCCGCCGGGCGGCCCGCGCCACCCCCGGCGGCGACCTGGTTCCCCTGGCCGACCAGGAC